>ERZ778503.2184-NODE-2184-length-11397-cov-6.941368_pt1 | contig 11397 bp, 7 predicted proteins | sample MGYA00510047_ERZ778503 | MGnify/ENA primary metagenome ERZ778503 (study PRJEB29527, sample SAMN07138965) | mouse gut metagenome | material: feces | host: mouse | place: China:Nanjing | collected 2016-01-25 ... | reverse complement strand
AGCGCACCTGGTTTGGGACCAGGTGGTCGCAGGTTCGAATCCTGTCACCCCGACATTCTTCCTCTTGCAAACGATGTGTCCCCGCCGGACGCATCGTTTCTTTTTCCATGTCCGTTTCTTTTACATCCTGCGCCATACATACGCCCTCCGCCGGCACAGCGGCTTTCTTCTCAGCCTCCTCCGCCTTCCGCACAGCCTTTGAAGCAGATTCCGCACGACGGCGTTCAGCATTGCTTTTCACCAGATATTCCTCCGGAATAGGCACGGCATACTTGCGGCGACGATAACCGCACTGCAGACGTCGCGAAGTCAGGACACAATGCTTGTCGTAAACCTCCTTATCGAAGAAACCCACTTCGACAAGTAGTTCTATATCCTCATAAACCTCCTCCCAAGTCCTGCCGCTTAACCCGACATATTCGTCGACAAGGTCGCTTGATCCGACTTCTACATAGCAACCATTCCGACGTATATGAGTCAGAAGGAACAAATAGAGCACAAGAGCATCCATGCGGCCGCGCCCGCAAAGCTCCAGCACCGGAACAGAATAAAGAAAATTAGAATTCAACGGAAGCTGAATAGCCCGTAAGTAATCGGATTTCATAGTATCTACAGCTAAAAGATTAATAATTACACTGCAAATATAGCATCCGCAAAGCCCGACGCGACAATAAAATCTCACCATGAAGTTATTTAACATTTCGCCAGCAACGACAAAACGCCATACATACACCTATATACCAACACATTAACCACCAGCCACCCGCACAAATAAATTTAGGCCCATCTATAAAGAAGTGCAGGCGGACATCATTAAAGAATCCACCAGAACCGGGAGAGCCGTCATTGCGAATCACACATCGCAGACCTCGAATCCGACACTCTATTTCGGCGCGAAGATAAGGTCGTAAATAAGCAAACAGATAAAGGAAGATACAAAAATAACTATTAAGACACGTAATGTCTTCGATTTTATAATTTTGAATTTATCGCAAACTTCCAACAGAAGACTTCCTACCACTCCAATTATTAAATAAACATACCAAGGTGTACTCATAATAATTTGTTTTTGAGTTTTTTTCTTAATTAGACGCAAATTTATCCAAAAAAATTACATACACCCGACAAGAAATTCCTTGGGTATTGGTTTTAAAATATTTGCCATTTCAAAAAAACTTCTATTAATTTTACGCCGCGATTTAATGCGCGGACATATCGATAAACAAAGAAGCGTTTTGCTTATCTCTTATTGAGAAAACGTAGGAAATTTTCGCAATGATGAGAGGATAACAAAGCGGTTCTCACGCTATAGCGTGGACTGCTATTCCCTCATCTTCATCATTGGTTTCCTACGACCATCTCAATAGACGTGGCAATTTCAGTCCACGTTTCTTATTGAATAAATTGCCTGAATGGACTGTAAAGCATCATGTTGTCAGCCATGTTATCCTAAAAAAAACTCATTTGCCGCGACTATCTCAAATTTGTTATTCTGTTTTTCGCTCTAACAAGTACAGCAAGTTCCTATGCCGCAGTCAACTGGATATTGCATTTTTTTGGGGGAGGGCATGCCTGCAATCAGAAATAAAAAATTTAATAACTATCCCTGAAGCATGGCATTCATGTTGGGATGCGAGTTGCAGTTCCCGATTAAAGAAAAATTCTTCATTGAAACCGGATTAAATCTCCGATACGGCCCCACTACATACACTTATTGGATGTACACCGACGATCCTACGGCAGATTTCATCCCTTTTAATGATTTTGACAAAGATGGCAATTATATCGGTGATAATCATGTCGACGCGCGTGTTTACCAACACTCAAACAGCTTTCTAAACATTCCTTTAAGATTCTGTTATAGGCTTCATCTCAAGGGCGATAATGAATTCCAATTCGCCCTTGGGCCTTATTTCGAAACAATATTGACAATGCAAAAATGACGGCAATCATCCCCTACCGTCAGGCGACAGGCAAAAAAAGCAGGGTATAAACATTCCTAAATCGGAATACGAAGATATTCAAGTCAAATACTAAAGACAGCCACGTCTTTTCGTCATAACAGGCGATATCATACTTTTGCGGTATGTTATCGCCCGTTCTTTATTATGCGCCCCCACGCTGCCCCCCCCTACCCGCACCGCGGGTGAATTTTACAATACACAAAAAAACCACCATATCGCGGATGACATGGTGGTTTTAACCGTGGGCGCTGAGGGATTCGAACCCCCGACCCTCTGCTTGTAAGGCAGACGCTCTGAACCAGCTGAGCTAAGCGCCCGTTGTAGCCCCAACGGGTGGGCTGCTATCAAAAAGAACGATTGGTTTGTCTGTTGTGGGCGCTGAGGGATTCGAACCCCCGACCCTCTGCTTGTAAGGCAGACGCTCTGAACCAGCTGAGCTAAGCGCCCGTTCTTTTTCGAAAGCGATGCAAAGGTACGAACATTTTTTGAATCCGCAAATTTTTCAGAGCTTTTTTTGAAAAAAAAATTACATAAAAGCAGATTTGCACATCCGTCCCGGCCATAATTACTGCTCAGAAGGGCTTGCGGTACTTGTCGCCGGAAGCTCCGGCCTCTTCAAGTATGCTAAGGTAGGAATTATAACGCGAGCGGGCGATTTCATTTCGTTCAAGAGCCGCAAGAACCTCGCATCCCGGCTCGTGGGTGTGCGTGCAATTGCTGAAACGGCACTGTCCGGAAGCCGCGAACAGCTCGGGGAAGAAATGATCCACCTCGTTGCGGTCGAACTCGACAGTTCCGAATCCCCGTATTCCCGGGGTATCGATAATACTCCCGCCTCCGGGCAGACGGTACATCTCGGAGAATGTCGTGGTGTGTGTGCCTTGGTCGTGGGCGACCGAAATTTCTGCCGTACGGACATCGGCACCCGGAACAAGTCTGTTTATAAGAGTCGATTTACCGACTCCGGAATTTCCGGAGAGCAGCGTAACTTTGTCGCGAAGCAATTCACACAGGCTGTCAAGACCCTCACCCGTACGAGCCGAAACCTCCAGAACCTTATAGCCTATCGATCGGTAAAGATATGCCACAGCATCAAGGTATTCACGATCATCGTCGCTGTCAAGAAGGTCTGTCTTGTTAATCAGCAGAACAGCGTCGACTCCGTATGCGCAGGCGGTGGCAAGAAAGCGGTCGATAAAGGTCAGAGATGTGACCGGATGCGCCAGAGTAGCCACAAGCAAGGCACAATCTATATTTGCGGCTATTATATGCGCCGCTTTCGACAAGTTGCTCGAACGACGGATTATATAATTCCGCCGCGGAACTATAGCAGAGATATAGGACACTCCGTCAGGTCCCGGCTGTCCGTACTCAACCACATCGCCCACGGCCACCGGATTGGTGGTCCGTATGCCTTTGATACGGAAATTCCCCTTGACCAGGCAACGCACCTCCGGCGCACCGTCCGACGGAGCTACAACATAGAGCGAGCCTGTGTTTCTTACTACTGTTCCTTCCATAATATATTTATGCGTGTTTAAACTTCCGGAATGTAAAAGTACAACAAAAAAACGACACCCACAGCCGCGAACTTGCATTTCTACCGTATATTTGTTACTTTTGCCAACGTTTCCGCAATCAGGCCGCATAATATCTTTAATATATCATATTTACTTAAATCTCTGTCATGAAAAAACTTCTAACTGCAATTACGGCAGTCGTATGCTCCGTAGCAGCCTGTTTCGCGCAAGGCTGGCCGGAAAACTATCAGGGAGTAATGCTACAGGGCTTCTATTGGGATTCATATTCCGAAACCCGTTGGAGCAATCTTACATCACAGGCCGACGAACTGTCGCAGTACTTTTCCCTTATATGGGTGCCTAACAGCGCCAATTGCGGTGGCGGGCAAAGCATGGGATATATGCCCATCTACTGGTTCACCAAGCACACCTCGTCGTTCGGCACGGAAACGCAACTGCGCAAAATGATTTCCACATTCAAGGAAAAAGGCACGGGCATAATAGAAGACGTGGTGGTCAACCACCGCGCGGGAGTCAGCAACTGGACAGATTTTCCCTCCGAAACATGGAACGGACGCACGTATAAGCTCGGACCCGAACATATCTGCTCGACCGACGAAGTGGCAAATGCTCCCGGACAGGCAAAACCGACAGGCGCGCCCGACACCGGCGAAGATTTCAGCGGCGCCCGCGACCTTGACCATACCAATGCCACTGTGCAGGACAATGTGAAGAACTACTGCAAGTTCCTCCTCGACGACCTGGGCTACGCAGGCTTCCGCCTTGACATGGTGAAAGGTTACGCAGGACGCTACACCAAAATCTATAACGAATACTCCAAACCGACATTCTGCGTAGGCGAATACTGGGACGGACAGTACGACGCAGTAGCAGCCTGGATCGAGTCCACTGGCCGACAGTCGGCCGCATTCGACTTTCCCGCAAAGTATGCCATCAATGAAGCATTCTCTTCCGGCGACCTCACAAAGCTTGTCTGGAAAGCCAACGGAAGTACCGACCAGCCTGCCGGACTGATACACTTCGGCTATCCGCGTTATGCCGTCACATTCATCGAAAACCACGATACAGACCGCGACGGTTCCAAATTCCACGGTAACGTCGTAGCCGCCAATGCGTTCATATTATGCAGCCCCGGCACCCCTTGCGTATTCCTGCGCCACTGGCTCGAGCACAAAGCCGAAATCAAAGCGCTGATAAGCGTGCGCAATGCTGTCGGCATCCACAATATGAGTTCTGTAGAAGTGCTTCGCTCCGCCCGCGACTGCTATATGGCTCGCGTACGCGGCACAAAAGGCGAACTCGTGGTGAAGATCGGCTCCTCGATGGCAAGTCCCGAAGGCTATAGCAACTCCGACATCAAGGCCTCAGGCACAGACTACTGCGTGTGGTCCAAGACCGGAGTATCGCCCGGTCCGGATCCGACTCCCGGAACCGACTTCACCGTCTACTTCGACAACTCCGATACAGGCTGGGATACTCCTTACATACACTACTGGGGCGCATCAGAAAGCACATGGCCCGGCGTGGCAATGACCTTTGTCAGCGAAAATACATGGTCATACACTGTTCCTGCAGGTACTACAGGCATACTGTTCAATGCCGGCGACGGCGACCCGACAAAAACCGCCGACTTTACCCCTGTTGCAGACCACATCTACACTACCTCGGGCGATGCCGGCGTGTATATAAAGCATGAAAATCCGGATACCGATTTCAATGTCTACTTCGACAACAGCGGCAACGGCTGGAGTACCCCTTACATACACTACTGGGGCGCATCGGAAAGCACATGGCCGGGTGTGGCAATGACACGCCACGAAGGCGAGATATGGACCTACACCGTTCCTGCCGGAACTACAGGCCTGCTCTTCAACGCCGGCGACGGCGACCCGACAAAAACCGCCGACTTCATAGCCATGGCCAACGCACTCTATACAATCGACGGCGCAAAGGGAATATATGGCAGTTCCGGAATCACTTATCCGGAATGCGAAACAGAGGCGAAAGCAGAGTATTTCACCCTGCAGGGTCACCGAATCGCTTCCCGTCCGACCGAAGCCGGCATCTATATCATGCGCCGCGGCACATCCGTCAGCAAAATAATCATTCGCTGACACCCGCGACACAACAAAGCAAACGCCACGAAGCCGTCGTCCGGCTCCGTGGCGTTTTTTTATCCGCTTTATTTTGACGCCCGGCCTCTTTGCCGTAATTTTGCCTGCAAAGTCCGACTATAATGAAACTGATAATAAAAAACATGGTATGCCGCCACTGCATCAACTCTGTGCGCCATATAGCCTCCGACCATCTGAAGCTGCCGGTGGAAGCCATCGAACTGGGATCGGCCTCTTTCACGCGCGACCTGACCGACGATGAAACGGCTGAATTCGACCGCATGCTCTCCGCCGAGGGATTCGGCCTCGTCAGAAGTCGCGAAGCCACCATCGTGGAAGCCATCAAACACACTCTCATCGACATCAGCCGCCGCGAGGGAGGTCCCGGAGGAAAACTGTCGGAACTGCTTCCCGAAGCCCTGCACATAAGCTACGCCTCTCTCAGCCGAATTTTCTCCGAAACCGAGGGCCGTTCGATAGAAAACTATCTGATAGCACTGCGCGTGGAGCGGGTCAAGGAACTTATCAAATACCATAACCTGTCGCTTGACGAAATTGCCTGGCAAACAGGCTACAGCTCAGCTGCACACCTGTCGCGACAGTTCAAACAGCAGACAGGGCTTACGCCCGGCGAGTTCCGCCGCATAGGTTCACGGCGCCCTCTGCCGGAAGTATGACATGCACAAAGAAATCGCTTTTCACGAATTGTGCAATTTTTTTCAGCAATGATATAATAAGCGTACGTCCGGCCGGAGCTAATTTTGCGGCATGGAAATTCTAAGATCTCTTTTGTACATACTGAACGAAATGTCACCCTACGTACTGCTCGGTTTCCTTATAGCCGGACTGATGCACGCGTTCATACCCGCCGGAACATTTGCCCGGCATCTCTCCGGATCTGGATGGAAAGCAGTCGTCAAGGCCGCCATTGCCGGCGTACCGCTGCCGCTGTGCTCATGCGGTGTGCTTCCCACTGCCATAGCCATGCGGCGCGCAGGCGCCAGCCGCGCCGCTTCGTCGTCGTTCCTGATAGCTACGCCTCAGACAGGCATCGACTCCATCGCCGCCACAGCATCGCTTCTCGGACCCGCCTTCGCTGTCATACGCCCTTTAGCCGCCATGACAACAGCGTTATTCGGCGGATTGGCTGTAGGAGTCACTGAAAAAGGCCAAGATTCTCCGTCCGCAACATGCGCAGCATACGCCGAGGAGGAGAAGAAAACCCGCCGCAGCTTGGCGGCTAAATTTGCCGCTGCACTGCGCTATGGCTACATCGATCTTGTGGCCGGTATAGGTCCTTGGCTGATAGCCGGACTTGTCATAGCCGCCCTTATCACAGTCTATATTCCGGCCGACGCCCTTTCCTCCCTCGGAGAACATCCATTTCTGGCTATGCCGGCCGTACTGGCCATAGCTGTACCGATGTACGTATGCGCCACAGGCTCCATTCCCATAGCGATGTCGCTTATGCTCAAAGGACTCTCGCCGGGCACAGCATTCGTTCTGCTAATGGCGGGACCTGCAGCGAACTTTGCATCGGCAGCTTTGGTCAGCCGCGAGATGGGACGTAAGGCGGCCGCAGTCTACATAGGTTCCATTATAGCCGGAGCGCTGGCATTCGGACTGGCCATAGACTATCTGATGCCTGCCCACTGGTTCACCTTACAGACAACAGGAATCGCCGACACATGCCACGCATCATTTCCCATTTTCTCCACTATATGCTCGGCCATACTCGTCCTGCTTATCGCATGGGCTTTGCTGCGCGGAAATATAAATAATCACAAAATCGACAAACAGACAAACGAAAACATCATGAAACTCAGAATCACAGGCATGAATTGCCAGCACTGCCGCGCCTCGGTCGAGCGCGCTATCTCCTCGGTCGAAGGCGTCGACAATGTAAGCGTCGATCTCACGACCGGACTGGCCAGCGTCGACGGCAACGCCGATGCCGACACAATAGCCGACGCCGTGCGTGCCGCCGGCTTCGACGCCGAGAAACTTCCCGACGAATGACACCGGCAGGCGACCGTCCCGCATAGGCAACCGAATGCGGATTGGTTCATTATTCCGATATTCTGGCCGAGGCGTTGAATTTTGAGGCGACAAGCCGTTCGGCGCCTCGGCCTGTGTTTGGACTTTCACACGAATTTTCGTACTTTTGTACCCAAATAGGATAAAAGAAACCAAACATCACCATCAGCGTGGAAACAAAATACATCTTCGTCACCGGCGGCGTTGTGTCTTCGCTTGGAAAAGGCATCATATCGTCGTCGCTCGCCTGCCTGCTAAAAGCCCGAGGCTACAGAGTAACCATCCAGAAATTCGACCCGTACATCAACATCGACCCGGGGACACTGAACCCGTACGAACACGGCGAATGTTATGTGACCGTCGACGGTCATGAAGCCGACCTCGACCTGGGGCACTACGAACGCTTCACCAACGTGCGCACCACCCGTGCGAACAATGTCACCACAGGCCGTATCTACCAAAGCGTGATCGACAAGGAACGCCGCGGCGACTATCTCGGCAAGACCGTGCAGATCGTTCCCCACATCACCGACGAGATCAAACGCAACGTGAAGATGCTCGGAAACACCGGCAACTTCGATTTCATAATCACCGAGATCGGCGGAACAGTAGGCGACATCGAGTCCCTGCCATTCCTTGAAAGTGTCCGCCAGCTCAGATGGGAACTCGGGCAGAACAGCCTCTGCATACACCTGACATACGTGCCTTACATAGCGGCGGCAAAGGAACTCAAGACAAAACCCACCCAGCACTCAGTCAAGAGCCTGCAGGAAGTCGGCATACAGCCCGATGTGCTGGTGCTCCGCACGGAAAAGGACATTCCCGCCGACATGCGCCGCAAAATAGCGCTTTTCTGCAACGTCGCTCCCGACTCGGTTATCCAGTCCATCGACGTCAACTCAATTTACAAAGTGCCCCTGAAGATGCACGAGCAGCACCTCGACGAAATAGTGCTGCGAAAGACAGGCATCACCCCCGAAGGTGAACCAGACATGGGCGCATGGCTTGACTTCATCCACAAGATGGACAATGCCACCGAAACAGTCAACATCGGTCTTGTCGGAAAATACGTAGAACTGCAGGATGCCTACAAATCCATCAACGAGGCTTTGTTCCATGCCTCCACCTACGCAGGACGCAAGCTTAATCTGGTGTCGATACATTCAGAGAAAATCAATAACGAAAATGCCGGCGAACTTCTCTCGGGATTCGACGGTGTTGTCGTGGCTCCCGGATTCGGACAACGCGGAATCGACGGCAAATTCGCAGCCTTGCGCTGGTGCCGCGAGAACGATGTGCCGACATTCGGCATCTGCCTCGGAATGCAGTGCATGGTAATCGAATTCGCACGCAACGTCCTCGGCCTTACGGAAGCCAACTCCACGGAAATGAGTCCCCATACCGCCGACAATGTCATCGACCTGATGGAAGAACAGAAGAGCATATCCAATCTCGGCGGCACCATGCGCCTCGGTGCGTTCGACTGCGTCCTGCGTCCCGAATCTCTGGCCGCAAAAGCTTACGGAACAACTGAAATCAGCGAACGCCACCGCCATCGCTTCGAATTCAACGAAGAGTACCGTACACGCTTCGAAGAAGCAGGAATGGCATGCGTGGGCGAGAATCCGGCTACAAAGCTGGTGGAAGTGGTGGAAATCCCGGGCAAGCGATGGTACGTCGGCACACAGTATCACCCCGAATATTCGAGCACGGTACTGTCGCCAAGCCCTCTTTTCGCGTCTTTCATCAACGCAGCCGTAGAATACCACAACGAAAAAAAGAAATAAGCGACATTAACAAATTCCAGACAAAACATTGTCCGCAATCATAATTTAATGGATAAGAATACAGTTACAGCCCTCGTGCTCATGGCCGCCGTAATGTTCGGCTTCATGTGGTTACAGAAGCCATCGGCCGAACAGCTTGCCGCCGAGCAGGAGCGACGCGAACAGCTCGCATCAGAGCAGAAATCGACAGCTTCGGCAGCAGAGCGCCGCATTACTTTCACAGCCGACGACAGCGCGGCTCTTGCCGCCACAGTCCGCCAGATAGGCACCCGTACCGATGACGGCGCATACATCCTTCGAAACGCCGATTTCGACCTGCGCGCCGACAGCCTCAGCCTCTCCGGCACGGCAACCGTAGGAAACACAACAACCAACATACGCTCTTTGCTGGCCAACCGTTCGACTCTCACAATGGCCCAGACCGCCAAAGCGGCCGACGCCGTGCGCACGCTGATCGACAACGCTTTGCGCTATGAGGGCTTCGCACGTCATCTTTCAGGCAGCGAAGAACAGGTGACACTTGAAAACGAACTGATCCGCCTCACACTCGACACCCGAGGCGGCATAATAAGCCAGGCCGAACTGAAAAAATACAACTCGGAAATCGGCGATACAGTACAGACTGTAAAACTTTTCAAAGGAGCGAACGACGGCTACTCATTCCGCTTCGCCACAGCCGACCAGCGCATCGACACCCGCGATTTCTATTTCCGCGCCACGGCCGAGGGCGACTCTGCCGTGCTTATGTCGCTCGAACCGGCACCCGGAGTGATGTGGGGAATACGTTACACGCTCGCCCCCGACGGCTACGATGTCCGTATGGAAATCGTACAGAACGGAATGAGCGCCATACTTCCGGCCAACACTGCATCGATAGATTTCAACTGGCACCAGCGCATGGGCCGCAACGAGATCGGACGCACGTTTGAAGAACGCAACAGCGCCATCTACTACAAATACGTAGGCGACAGCCCCGACGATCTCAACGCCAACGGCGACGACTCAAAAAGCTTGCAGGGCAATATCAAATGGGTAGCGTTCAAGAACCAGTTCTTCTCAAGCGTGATAGTTGCCGACGAGCATTTCTCAACCGCAGATCTCGCTTCAGTCGACCTGAAGACCGACGACTATCTAAAGGACATGGCAATGACTGCCACACTTCCCTATTCTGCCGCCGCAGAAGGTACTGCCGCATCATTCCATTTTTATCTCGGACCGAACGATTACCCTATCCTCTCCGGACTCGACGAGCGCCTTGACGCCGGCGAAGATCTGTCACTGACCAGGCTTATACCTCTGGGATGGGGACTGTTCCGATGGATCAACACGATTATAATCATACCCGTATTCACATTCCTCGGCTCTTTCCTTACCAACTACGGACTTATCATACTGCTCCTGACAATCTTCATCAAGATAATCATCTTCCCCTTCACGTTCAAGAGCTATAAATCGCAGGCAAGAATGCGCGTGCTCGCTCCCGAAATCAAGGAAATCAACGAGAAATATCCCGGCGATGAAAACGCCATGAAACGTCAGCAGGAAACAATGTCGCTCTACAGCCGAGCCGGAGCCAGTCCCTTCTCGGGCTGCCTGCCCATGCTCCTGCAGATGCCGGTGCTGATCGCAATGTTCTCGTTCTTCCCCTCGGCCATAGAACTGCGCGGACACGGATTCCTCTGGGCGCACGACCTCTCCGCTCCCGACTCCATCCTTACACTGCCGTTCAATATACCTTTCTACGGAAGCCACGTAAGCTTGTTCTGCCTGCTGATGACCATAGTCAATATCGTCTACACCAAAATCAACATGCAGTCGCAGCCCGGAGGTGCATCCATGCCCGGCATGAAACTGATGACCTACATGATGCCTGTCATGTTCCTCTTCATATTCAACGATTATGCCTCAGGCCTCAGCTACTACTACTTGCTGTCGCTGCTTATAACCATCTTCC
>ERZ778503.2175-NODE-2175-length-11452-cov-3.769150_pt1 | contig 11452 bp, 9 predicted proteins | sample MGYA00510047_ERZ778503 | MGnify/ENA primary metagenome ERZ778503 (study PRJEB29527, sample SAMN07138965) | mouse gut metagenome | material: feces | host: mouse | place: China:Nanjing | collected 2016-01-25 ... | reverse complement strand
GCTACAATAGGAGCATGCAAACTTTATCAAAAAGGAGGGATCTTAGTGCTTGATCTTGAAACTTTATGGCAGTATATCCGCGATAAATTCGAAGCTGAATTTTCGCCGATCGCATTTACCACTTGGATCGCATCGGCACGACCACTACAGCTCACCGATAATACTTTAGTCGTTGAAGTGGCCTCTAAATTGCACCAAGACTACTGGAAACAAAATATTATTCCTCAGATCACTTCACTGCTTGCAGATAATCTTTTAACTAAGATCACGATCCTAGTTAAAACGGTCGACGAGCCCAATCCTTTGGCCGAAGCTCAGACCGAGCCTAAAGTCAGGTCACTTGAGCCTAAGCTAGCTGTACCTAAAAAAAGCACCCCACTAAATGACAAATACACGTTTGAATCATTTGTGGTCGGTAAAGGCAATCAGTTGGCACATGCAGCTGCACTTGCAGTCGCTGAAGAGCCTGGTGTCTTCTATAATCCGTTGTTCTTTTATGGTGGAGTAGGTCTAGGTAAGACCCACTTGATGCATGCGATCGGGCATCAGATGTTAGAAAATAATCCTAACGCCCGTGTCAAATACGTCACTAGCGAATCGTTTGCCAATGATTTCATCAATTCGATCAAATCTAAGCATCAAGAAGAGTTTCGCCAAGAATACCGCAATGTTGATCTCTTATTAGTTGATGATATCCAATTTTTCTCAGATAAAGTTGGAACGCAAGAGGAATTTTTCCACACATTCAATGCTCTCTACGACGATAAAAAGCAGATCGTTCTTTCTTCAGATCGCCTACCAAACGAGATCCCTAAGCTTCAACAACGCTTAGTCTCGCGTTTCAAATGGGGATTATCTGTTGATATCACCCCACCCGACTTGGAAACGCGGATCGCTATTTTGCGTAACAAAGCTGAAACCGAACACCTTAAAGTCCCTGATGATACTTTAAGCTATATTGCTGGTCAGATCGATTCCAATATCCGTGAATTAGAAGGAGCATTGATGCGGGTCCAAGCTTATGCTAAGCTAAATGGTCAGCCCGTTTCAACGAGCTTAGCGGCAGAAGCTTTACAAAGCTTAAATGGTGCTCCACAAGCCAAAGAGCTGTCGATCGCGATGATCCAAGAGAAAGTTGCTAAGTTTTTCCACGTTACTGTAGCTGAACTCAAAGGAAAAAAACGTGTCAAAACGATCGTCATCCCACGCCAGATCGCAATGTATCTCGCGCGTGAATTGACCGAAGCTTCTTTGCCTAAGATCGGACAAGAATTTGGTGGCAAAGATCATACCACGGTCATTCATGCACATGAAAAGATCAGTGAGGCACTCAAAAGCGATGAAGAGCTCAAAAAAGAGGTCGCTAAATTGCGGGCTGAATTACACAGTTAACAACTGCCTGTGAATTAGTGTGGATAAACCCTAATAGTTATCCACAAGTTATCAACAGGTGATTTCATAGATCATCAAAGGTTTTAGGGCTTTTTCCACAGTATAAACAGCCCCTACTATTACTACTAACTTTATTAATAATATATATTTAACAAACAGGAGGAATTTTGCCTTATGAAATTTACGGTACATAGAACAGCTTTCATCCAATACCTAAATGATGTTCAACGTGCTATCTCATCTAAAGCTGCTTTAGAGATCTTGTGTGGGTTCAAACTCGATCTTTCTGAAGATGGTTTAACGATGACAGGAAGTAACTCTGATATCTCGATCGAGACCGTGATCTCGATCGCTGATGAAAATGCAGCTTTAAACATTGAAAAAACTGGGAGCGTAGTTTTACCAGCTCGTTTCTTCAATGAGATCGTTAAAAAGTTACCTGAAGACAGTTTGAGTGTTGAAGTAAATGATCGTTTCCAAGCAACGATCAGATCTGGCTCAGCAGAATTTATCATCAATGGTCTCGATCCAGATGATTATCCACATTTACCAGAGATCGATTCACGTGAACAATTGACGTTACCAGGTGATGTATTAAAACAAGTGATCAATCAAACTGTGATCGCAGCTTCTAAGCAAGAAACACGCCCGATCTTGACGGGGATCCATTTAGCGATCAAAGATGGCCAACTTTTAGCTGTAGCAACCGACTCACACCGTTTGAGCCAACGAAAACTTACTTTAAATGGTGATAGTGCTGCTGATTACGATATCATTGTCCCAGGGCAATCAATGAATGAGTTAGCTAAGATGTTAGGTGATCTAAGCGAAGACATCGAGATCCAGATCTCAGAAAATCAGATCCTCTTCATCTTAGGCAATACGTCCTTTTACTCACGTTTACTTGAAGGAAACTACCCTGACACGGAACGTTTGATCCCTCAAAACTCAACCACAACGTTAGAGATCAATGCACCTACTTTCTTACGTGCGATCGAACGTGCTTCGTTACTTTCACACGAAGGGCGCAATAACGTGGTCAAATTATCGATGCAAGCTAGTGCGGCCAAAGCAACACTTTACAGCAATTCCCCTGAAGTCGGGAATGTTGAAGAAGAATTGACCTTCAACAAACTTGAAGGAAATGATCTAGACATCTCCTTTAACCCTGACTATATGAAAGATGCTTTGCGTTCCTTTGGACAAAGTGAAGTGACCTTGAACTTTACGATGCCACTGCGTCCTTTTACCTTGGTCCCAAGTGAAGCTCAAGGCGAATTCATCCAATTGATCACCCCAGTTCGAACCGTCTAAAATATTTGTGCTTTAGAGGCCAAAAGCGAGTGGTATTTGACCGCTCGCTTTTTATTTTTCTCTAAAAGGTATAAATGGAATTTAGAACGCATATATTCAATTTCTAGGCCAGTTTTATCGTCTAGGGTGTCATAACACTCAGATAGGTCAAATTAGCTCAGAACGCGTTTAATTGGTTTCCATGATTGTGTTTAGTTTTTAAAAAAGGTATAATTTAATGAGTACTAAAAGGAAAGCGAGGCATTTTTTTGAAAGAAGAAATTCACTTAAAAACACCGCATATCACCTTAGGCCAGTTGCTTAAAATTGCGGACTTAGTTTCTTCTGGCGGGCAGGCAAAGTGGTTCTTACAAGAATACGCTAATGACATTTTAGTCAATGGTGAGCCAGAAAACCGTCGTGGACGCAAGCTTTATCCTGGAGATAGTGTTGAGATCAAAGATCAAGGCAGCTATCTATTGAAAGAAAGCTAGCTAAGGCAATGTATTTAGAAGAGCTGGACCTTCGCAATTTCCGTAACTATCAAACGGTAGCGGTCAAATTTTCACCGCAGATAAATGTCTTGATCGGAAAAAACGCTCAGGGCAAGACCAACCTGTTAGAGGCGATCTATGTTTTAGCGATGGCGCGTAGTCATCGGACCAATAATGAGCGTGAGTTGATCAGCTTTAAACAAAAAGAGGCATATTTAAGTGGGCGCGTGATGCGTAAGTTAGGTAGCTTGCCGTTAGAGATCAGTTTGAGCCGTAAAGGTAAGAAGGCCAAAGTCAATCATCTCGAGCAAGCACGCTTATCTCAGTATATCGGTAATTTGAATGTGATCTTGTTTGCGCCAGAAGATCTCAGCTTAGTCAAGGGGTCACCCGCGATCAGACGCCGCTTTATCGATATGGAATTTGGTCAGATCGACCCACGCTACCTCTACAATTTGACGCGGTATCGCACGATCTTAAAGCAACGAAATAATTATCTAAAACAACTCCAGCAAAAAAAGGCGACGGATACGCTCTATTTAGAGGTCTTGTCGGAACAACTAGCGCAATTTGCTGGGGCGATCATTGTGAAACGACTAGAATTTTTAGCGGAACTTGAGCGCTATGCAAAAGAGATCCATAGTCAGATAACACAGGACAAAGAGCAGTTAGCTTTTAGTTATGAAAGTAGTTTGAAAGAACCAAGTCAGGCTACTGAAAATGAAATTACCGAAGCATTAAAAAAAGGCTTTGCAAATTTACAACAAAAAGAAATTTTTCAAGGGACGACCCTTTTAGGCCCACATCGCGATGATGTTGTATTTAAGATCAACGAACAAAATGTTCAGATCTATGGTTCGCAGGGGCAACAGCGAACGACAGCGTTATCGGTCAAATTAGCAGAGATCGAATTGATGAAAAGTAAGACAGGCGAATACCCGATCTTATTGCTTGATGATGTGTTGTCTGAGCTTGATGGAAATCGGCAAACACATTTGTTGAAGACGATCCAAGGGCGCGTCCAAACCTTTTTAACGACACCTGGATTAAATGATATCACCCAACAGTTGATCAAAGAACCAAAGATTTTTCATATTGATGATGGCCAGATCTCTGAAAACTCAGAAATGGCTGAAAATCACATCGACTGGATTTCAGAAGATGAAAATAAAGTTGTTACATTTTATCCAAAGAATGAAAAATCCAAGAAAGGACAGTCTACATAGAGATGTAGCGGGTACTAAACGTGACAGAAAAAGAAACGCTTGAAGAAGTAAAGGAAGAAAAAGCAAAAGAATATGATGCCAGTCAGATCCAAGTCCTTGAAGGCTTAGAAGCCGTGCGCAAGCGTCCTGGGATGTACATTGGCTCGACTAGCTCACAAGGCCTACACCACTTAGTATGGGAGATCATCGATAACGGGATCGATGAAGCTTTAGCGGGCTTTGCTGATGAGATCAATGTGATCGTGGAAAAAGACAATAGTATCACGGTCAAAGATAATGGACGTGGGATCCCGGTCGATATCCAAGAAAAAACAGGCCGTCCAGCGTTAGAAACCGTCTTTACTGTGCTTCATGCCGGTGGAAAATTTGGCGGTGGTGGTTATAAAGTCTCCGGTGGTCTCCACGGGGTCGGGGCTTCGGTCGTTAATGCCCTTTCAACGAACTTAGATGTTCAAGTTAGACGTGAAGGAGATACAAATGTCTATGGGATGGACTTTAAACTCGGTAAAGTCGACCATGTGATGGAAGTCGTGGGGCAAAGTCGACCGCATGAACACGGGACGACAGTGCATTTCTTGCCTGATCCCGATATCTTTACGGAAACAACTGTCTATGACATCAAAGTTTTGACGACGCGGATCCGTGAGTTGGCCTTTTTGAACAAGGGCTTAAAGATCACGATCGATGATATGCGCCCAGAAGAACCGACCCATGAAGAATTCCACTATGCTGGTGGAATCAAACACTATGTGGAATTCTTAAACAAGGGCAAAGAAGTTCTTTTTGATGAACCGATCTATGTGGAAGGCCAACAAAAAGGCATTACAGTTGAAGTGGCATTACAATACACCGATGATTTCCACTCTAACTTATTGACTTTTACTAACAATATCCACACTTATGAAGGTGGGACTCATGAATCAGGATTCAAGACTGCTTTGACACGTGTTATCAACGATTATGCACGTAAATCGGGCCAGTTAAAGGAAAATGAACCTAACTTGTCTGGTGAAGACGTCCGTGAAGGCTTGACTGCAGTTGTTTCAGTCAAGCACCCTGATCCTCAGTTTGAAGGGCAAACTAAGACTAAATTGGGTAACTCCGATGCTAGAGCGGCGACAGATAAGACATTTTCCGAAACATTCAGCAAGTTCATGCTGGAAAATCCAAATGTGGCACGCCGGATCGTGGAAAAAGGGATGTTGGCTGCTAAGGCTCGTGTCGCAGCTAAACGAGCACGTGAAGTTACGCGTAAGAAAAATGGCCTTGAGATCTCTAATTTGCCAGGTAAATTAGCTGATAACACCAGCAAAGACCCTGAGATCTCAGAATTATTCATCGTCGAAGGGGACTCCGCGGGTGGTTCAGCTAAGCAAGGGCGTTCACGTTTGACCCAAGCTATCTTACCGATCCGTGGCAAGATCTTGAATGTGGAAAAAGCTACATTAGATCGGATCTTGGCCAATGAAGAGATCCGTTCATTATTCACAGCTTTAGGCACAGGCTTTGGAGATGACTTTAACGTGGATAAAGTAAATTACCACAAATTGATCATCATGACCGATGCCGATGTCGACGGAGCCCATATCAGAACCTTATTGTTGACGTTGTTTTACCGCTTTATGCGTCCAATGATCGACCGAGGCTATGTTTATATCGCACAGCCACCATTGTATCAAGTGCGCCAAGGCAAGATGATCCGTTACATCGACACAGATGAAGAATTAGAAGAAGTATTAGGTCAATTACCACCAAGTCCAAAACCAGTTATTCAACGTTACAAAGGTTTAGGTGAAATGGATGCTGAACAATTGTGGGAAACTACGATGGATCCAGAAAATCGGCGCTTATTACGGGTCGAATTATCGGATGCGATGGAAGCAAATGAAGTCTTTGAAATGTTGATGGGCGATCAAGTTGGCCCAAGACGTCAATTTATCGAAGAAAATGCAACTTTCGTGGACAATTTGGACGTTTAATGAAAGCAGGAGAATAAGTTCTGCACATAATGCACAAAATAGTGTGAATAAACTGTGTATAAGTTAAAAAGTAAGAAAAGAAGTGGAGGCACAGGACGTGGTAGAAGTACCTAACAGAATTAGCAATGTTGATTTATCCAAAGTCATGCGGACCTCATTTTTAGATTATGCGATGAGTGTTATCGTTGCGCGCGCTTTGCCTGATGTGCGTGATGGCTTGAAGCCTGTTCACCGCCGGATCTTATACGGTATGAATGAATTAGGTGTGACTCCGGATAAACCATATAAGAAATCAGCCCGGATCGTTGGGGATGTTATGGGTAAGTACCACCCGCATGGGGACTCGGCGATCTATGAATCGATGGTCCGGATGGCGCAAGATTTTAGCTACCGTTATCTCTTAGTTGATGGTCATGGTAACTTTGGTTCGGTCGATGGTGACGGGGCCGCTGCGATGCGTTATACCGAAGCTAGGATGTCTAAGATCACGTTGGAGATGTTGCGTGATATCAACAAAGACACGATCGATTTTCAGCCAAACTATGATGGGACCGAACGTGAACCTGAAGTTTTACCCGCTCGTTTCCCTAACCTATTAGTCAACGGGGCGACCGGGATCGCAGTTGGGATGACGACAAATATTCCACCCCATAACTTGGCTGAAGTTATTTCAGCTTTGCATGTGTTGATGGAAAATCCCGATGCAACGACTGCCGACTTGATGGAAGCTTTACCAGGGCCTGATTTCCCGACTGGTGGGATCGTGATGGGCAAATCTGGGATCAGAAAAGCTTATGAGACTGGGAAAGGCTCGGTTACTTTACGGGCCAAAGTTGAGATCGAGGAATTAAAAAATGGTCGTGAACAGATCATTGTGCATGAGTTACCATACATGGTCAATAAGGCTAAATTGATCGAGCGGATCGCTGAATTAGCTCGCGATAAAAAGATCGAAGGGATCACCGATATCAAGGACGAATCTGACCGTGAAGGGATGCGCATCACGATCGATGTGCGCCGAGATGTCAGTGCTTCGGTCGTATTGAACAATCTATACAAATTGACCTTGATGCAAACGGCATTCAACTTCAACATGTTGGCGATCGTTAATGGGACGCCACGGGTCTTGAGTCTAAAGCAGATCTTGACCTATTACTTGAAACATCAAGAAGAAGTCATTCGGCGGCGAACACAATTTGACTTGAAAAAAGCGCAAGCACGAGCCCATATCTTAGAAGGTCTCCGGATCGCCTTAGACCATATCGATGCGATCATCAACATCATCCGTAATTCAAAGAGCGGTGATATCGCTAAAGATCGCTTGATGAATGAATATCATTTGAGTGATAAACAAGCCCAAGCGATCTTGGATATGCGTTTAGTTCGTTTGACTGGTCTGGAACGTGAAAAAGTTGAAGCTGAATATCAAAAGACGATGGAAGCGATCGCCGATTACAAAGATATTTTAGCGCACGAAGAACGGATCTATCAGATCATTTATCAAGAATTATTGGAGATCCAAGAGCGCTTTGGCGATGAGCGCCGGACTGAACTTATGGTCGGCGAAGTCTTGAGCATTGAAGATGAAGACTTGATCGAAGAAGAAAATGTCGTGATCACTTTGACGCATAACGGCTATATCAAGCGTTTGCCAACAAGTGATTTTAAAGCACAACGGCGCGGTGGTCGTGGCGTTCAAGGTATGGGCGTGCATGATGATGATTTCATTGAGCACTTGATCACGACTTCGACCCACGATGAATTGTTGTTCTTCACAAATGTGGGTAAAGTTTATCGCATGAAGGGCTATGAAGTCCCAGAATATGGTCGTGCTGCTAAGGGGATCCCTGTGATCAACTTGCTTGACCTCGATAAAGAAGAAAAGATCCAAACAGTGATCAACGTTGAAGCTGCGAAGCGTGATGATTCGCACTTCTTATTCTTCACTACGGTCAAAGGTACGGTCAAACGGACTTCCGTGACTGAATTTGGCAATATCAGAAAGAATGGGTTAAAGGCGATCTCGTTACACGATGGCGATGAATTGATCCACGTTTCGATCACAGATGGTGAGCAAAATATCATCATTGCAACGCATGGTGGTTACGCAGTCAGCTTTGCTGAAACAGCTGTCCGCCCAATGGGACGCTCGGCAGCTGGGGTCCGCGGTATCCGCTTGCGTGATGAAGATCATGTCATCGGAGCTTCGATCTTGCGTTCTGACAGTAAAGTCTTTGTCATCTCTGAAAAAGGCTTTGGTAAGCAAACACCGGCTAGCGAATATCCGATCAAAGGCCGTGGTGGTAAAGGTATCAAGACCACAAATATCACTGCTAAAAACGGTAATCTCGCTGGTATGACAACAGTCAATGGGGATGAAGACATCATGGTCATCACTGATAAGGGTGTCATGATCCGCTTTAACCTCGCTAATGTTTCCCAAACTGGTCGGGCCACACTTGGGGTCAAGTTGATCAACTTGGATGATGATGCTACGGTTTCAACAATGGCTAAAGTCGAAGCTGAACCCGTCGAAGAAGAAGAAACGACTGAAGAATAAAACTGTGGATAATTAAAATTTATTCTAAAAATAATTTATCCACAAAAAAATCCACGGTACTCTTAAGAGTGCTGTGGATTTTTTTTGTCTATAGCTAATTATTTACGGATAACACTGATCCGTTCTTGGATATGGTCACCTTTTTGGATCTCATCTGCCATGGCAAGCGCATAATCAGCATAACTGATGATGCTTTCACCACGATCGTTAAGGGTCAATTCTTCACCAGCGAGGATGTATTCACCCGTACGTTTTCCGTCAACTTGGAGATCGGCAGCTGGACTGATGAAAGTCCAAGCAACATCATCATGTTTGCGTAATTCGGTTAAGGCATCAGTTTGAGCTTTGGCTAAAGCGTAAAATTCAGCTGGAAAATCTGGAGTATTGACTAACTGAGTCTTGTGTTCTGGATCAACATAGAGGCTACCGGCACCACCAACGATGACCAAACGCTTATCTGTCTTGCTCAAAAGCGAGGTTAGGTGTTTGATAACGTCAACGTGAAGATGAAGTGTTTCTGGTCTCCAAGTTCCAAACACAGAAACAACGATCTCAAATTCAGCAAGATCGGCTTTAGTGAGATCAAACAGATCTTTTTTTAATGTATGTTTGTGCCCCCGTTGTATTTTCATCTCTGCGCCCAAAACCAGTAACATCATAGCCACGAGCAACTAATTCCTTGATAACGTGGCCAGCGATCCGACCATCAGCACTAATTACAGCAACTTTTGTCATAATAAATTCCTCCATTTGGTTGTAACTTTTGTTATTACATCTGTTTGATGATCTTAGTCTAGCTTCTTTTTAATGTAATGTCAATAGTTACAACTAGAAAATATTTTATTTTTTTGTGTTTACCTATAATTAGCGGAAATAATTTTTTTGGAAAAAAGAAAAAAATTTCGCCAGCAATTGCGTATTTATAAAGTGTAGCCGTAGTTCAAAATCCCTTGCAAAATAGTTTTAATAATGTTATAATTCTATTTCGTGAGTATCTAAACAAAATTAGCTTTAGATTCTCCTTGTTCTTACTTTAGATAAAGAACCAATAGTCCATAAGGAGGTGCAAACAGTCATGACAAATTATGAAATTACTTACATCATCAACCCATCACTTGACGAAGCAGCTAAGAATGAATTAGTTGAACGTTTCGACAACATCTTGAAAAATGATGGTGCTGAGATCGTAGAATCAAAAGACTGGTCTAAGCGTCGTTTTGCTTACGAAATTGGTGGTTTCACAGAAGGTGTCTACCACATCGTAAACATCAAAGCTGAAAACGCAGACGCTATCAACGAATTTGACCGTCTTTCCAAGATCAATGATGGTATCTTACGCCACATGATCGTTAAACGTGAAGACTAAGATAGACTATAAATAAAGTAAAGGAGGAAATGAACTTTGATCAATTCAGTTGTTCTAGTAGGTCGCTTGACCCGAGATCCTGAACTGCGCTACACGCCTTCAGGGGCAGCCGTGGCAAGCTTTACTGTCGCGATCGACCGTCGTTTCACTAACCAACAAGGTCAACGTGAAGCTGATTTCATCAATTGTGTAATGTGGCGTAAAGCAGCTGAAAACTTTGCTAATTTTACCCACAAAGGTTCCTTAGTAGGAATCGAAGGCCGGATCCAAACCCGTTCTTATGAAAATCAGCAAGGTCAACGTGTTTATGTTACTGAAGTTTTAGCTGAGAATTTCTCACTTTTGGAATCCAAGGCTGAATCAGAAAGGTATCGTGCCCAACACGGCAGCAGTAACGCTAATGTGCAAGGTTCAGCTCCTTCAAATGATATGCAGTCATCTAATCCATTTGGGACTCCAGCAAATAATCAGACAAATGATGCTTTTGGTGGTAGTGGTTTTGATACCACTTCAAACAATAGTAACAATGCGGCTGATCCATTTGCCGGTGGGCAACAGATCGATATCTCAGATGATGACTTACCATTCTAAAATTGACAGGAGGGAAATCTAATGCCACAACAAAGAAGAGGCGGACGTCGCCGTCGTAAAGTTGACTTCATCGCTGCTAACCACATCGAATACATCGACTACAAGGATACAGATCTTCTTAAGCGTTTCATCTCAGAACGCGGTAAGATCTTGCCACGTCGTGTAACAGGTACTAGCGCAAAGAACCAACGTAAACTTACAGTTGCGATCAAACGTGCACGTATCATGGGCTTATTGCCATTCGTTGCCGAAGATTAATCAAAAAACGTCTCATTACGAGGCGTTTTTTTGTTGGGGAAGATTTTTTTGAAAAAAGTTTTTAAAAATTTCGTTTTTTAAAGGCGAACTATTATATTCTTTGGTTGGCTATTATACGATTTAGTGGTTGAAGAGTGAAAGAATATAGTGGTAAAGCCTAGATTTGTAAAGATGTAACGCTGTATGTGGATAAAGTTGTGGAAAACTTTAATGTAATAACCGAACTTTATCTATTATGAAAAAAATATAATTTAAATTCTTAAGAAAAAATCAATAAAAAAGTTAGCCATTTT
>ERZ778503.2173-NODE-2173-length-11459-cov-3.744300_pt1 | contig 11459 bp, 9 predicted proteins | sample MGYA00510047_ERZ778503 | MGnify/ENA primary metagenome ERZ778503 (study PRJEB29527, sample SAMN07138965) | mouse gut metagenome | material: feces | host: mouse | place: China:Nanjing | collected 2016-01-25 ... | reverse complement strand
ATTGTCTGACGACCAGAGTCGATACGTGCCTGGGTGCGTGCCGAAGCTTCTTCGATTCGCAGTTTGGGCAGACCGGTTTCGATGGCTTTGGCCATGCCGCCGAGCTTTTCGATTTCCTGGATGTGCTCCCATGCGCGGTGTGCGATCTCGTTGGTGAGGGCCTCCACATAGTAGGAACCTCCCCAGGGGTCGATAGCACGTGTAACCTGGGTTTCTTCCTGGATGTATATCTGCGTGTTACGGGCGATTCGGGCAGAGAAGTCGGTGGGAAGTGCGATAGCCTCGTCGAGAGCGTTGGTATGGAGGCTCTGGGTGTGGCCCAGGGCTGCGCCCATGGCCTCGATGCAGGTACGGCCAACATTGTTGAACGGATCCTGCTCTGTGAGCGACCAGCCGGAAGTCTGCGAGTGTGTGCGCAGAGCAAGGCTCTTGGGATTTTTGGCGCCGAAGCTCTTCACAATCTTTGCCCAGAGCATGCGTGCGGCACGCATTTTTGCCACTTCCATGAAGTAGTTCATGCCGATAGCCCAGAAGAACGACAGTCGGGGAGCGAATGTGTCGATATCCATGCCTGCGTTAACACCTGCGCGCAGATATTCCAGACCGTCGGCCAGTGTATATGCCAGCTCGATGTCGCATGTGGCGCCGGCTTCCTGCATGTGATAACCGGAGATGGAAATCGAGTTGAACTTGGGCATGTTCTGCGAGGTGTATTCGAAGATGTCGGCGATGATACGCATTGAGAATTCAGGCGGGTAGATGTAGGTGTTGCGCACCATGAATTCCTTGAGAATGTCGTTCTGGATGGTACCGGCCATTTCCTCGAGCTTCGCACCCTGTTCAAGACCTGCATTGATGTAGAAGGCAAGTACGGGAAGTACGGCGCCGTTCATGGTCATGGATACCGACATCTTGTTCAGGGGAATTCCGTCGAAGAGCACTTTCATGTCGTCGAGAGAACAGATGCTCACACCGGCTTTACCCACGTCGCCGACAACGCGTTCGTGGTCGGCATCGTATCCTCGGTGTGTGGCGAGGTCGAAGGCTACAGAGAGACCTTTCTGGCCGGAGGCGAGATTGCGACGGTAGAAGGCGTTGGACTCCGAAGCTGTGGAGAAGCCTGCATACTGGCGGATAGTCCAGGGGCGAAGGGGGTACATGGCACTGTACGGACCACGCAGGAAGGGAGGAATACCGCTCATGTAGTTGAGGTGTTCGAGTCCTTCGAGGTCGGCGGCGGTGTAGACGCTCTTCACCGGAATCAGTTCGGGGGTGATCCAGTCGGCGGCATCACCTGCGGCAGCTGGAGCGGCTCCGCAGTTCCCGGAAGTGATATCTATATTGCTGAAATCGGGTTTCATAGTTGCGAATTATGCCGTTTCCGGCGGCTTATTTGTTGAGAATACGGTTGTTGAAGTCGCGCAGAGTGTCCAGAACGTTGCAGCGGACGTGCACGAAATCGTTGATTCCTACGGCCTTGAGTTCGTCGGTGCAGGCAGGGGCGCCGGCAACCACAAACTGTGCTCTACCGTTGAGGTATTTATATGCTTCCGGAGCGAGAGTTGCATATTCATCGTCGCTGGAGCAGAGAACCACGATGTCTGCTTTCGCTTCGATGGCTGCATCCACGCCTGCTTCCACGGTATCAAAACCGAGATTATCGATGATTTCGTATCCTGCGCAGCCGAAGAAGTTCGCCGAGAACTGGGCACGCGCAAGGCGCATTGCCAGGTTGCCGATAGTGAGCATGAAGACCTTGGGACGGCGTGCGGCAGCCTCGGTTGCAAGACGCAGTTCCTCGAAATCTGTCGCGGCACGTTTTCCACACAGTGCGTTGGCACCTTTCTCTGTGGCGCAGCCGCATGTGCAACCGTCGGCCTTTTCGATTTTGCCGGCAGCGGTCTCGTTGATGTTAGGATACTGGTTTGTTCCCAGAAGAATTTCTTTGCGGCGCGCCACGTCGTTATGGCGTTTCTTGCAGCTTTCGTTCACAGCCTGCTGCACTTTGCCATCACCGGCCTGTGCGAAGAATCCACCGTCGGCCTCTACTTCGAGGAAGAGTTTCCAAGCCTCATTGGCGATGCTCACGGTAAGGGTTTCCACATAGTATGAACCACCGGCGGGATCCACAACCTTGTCCATGTGGCTTTCTTCCTTGAGGAGGAACTGCTGGTTGCGGGCAATGCGTTCGGAGAACGTGTCGGGAGTTTTATAGGGAAGATCGAAAGGAGTGGTGACAATGGAGTCGACTCCGGCCACAGCAGCCGAGAATGTTTCGGTCTGGCTGCGCAGAAGGTTCACATGGGCATCGTAGATGGTCTGGTTGAAACGCGAGGTCGATGCGCAGACGTTCATCTTGGCAGCATCAGCGCATTTGGGCTTGTACTGTTCCACAATCCGGGCCCAGAGCATACGTGCGGCACGGAACTTGGCAATTTCCATGAAGAAATTGCTGCTCACGCACATGTCGAACTTTATGCGTGTTGCCACTTCACATGCACAGAAGCCGGCGTCGGTGAGAGCTGTCATCCATGCGGCACCCCATGCCAGTGCATATCCCATTTCCTGGTATATATATGCACCGCTGTTGCCGAGCATAGCACTGTCGACACTGAGACAACGCAGTCCGGCCACGGGCTTTACAACGTTAAGAAGTTCGGAAGCTTCTGCTACGATGGCAGCATTGTCGATGCCTTCCACTCCATGGCGGAACTGACGGCGCAGAGGATTGTACTCTACAGAGCCACGGAAGCTGTCGGCGGCGCCGGCTGCAACAATATACTGTACCAGTGCTTTGGCGACGGCAACGGAATTGCGCGGGCAGCACTGGAGGTTGATTTCTACTTTAGTGATGTCGATATCCTTCAGGAGAACTGCCACGTCGGCGGCGTCGGCAACCTTGAAGCCAAGAGATGTAACACCTTTGGTCAGCACATCTCGGGCAATCTCGTTGGCGGCTGCGGCACTGTCGGCGATTATGTTCTGGCGGGTGAGCCAGTCGTTATTGTCGCGGGTGCCACGAACGTAGGGGAACTGGCCGGGGAGGCTTTTTGTGGTTTCCAGCGAAGCTATGTCTTCGGCGCGGTATACGGGCTGCACATCGAAGCCTTCGTTAGTACGCCACACCAGTTTCTTATTGAAGTCGGCACCTTTAAGGTCGGCTTCCACCTTGGCGCGCCACTCCTGGTAGCTCGTCTGAGGGAACTGGTCGAACAGTCTTTCTTTATTTTCTGCCATAGTTTATAATATGTGTGTCTGTGTTTGCGGTATTAATTCAAGGGCCAACAGCTCCGGACATGGCATGCCCGAAACTACTACACCGCAAAAATAACAAGAATTGCATAACTGGCAAAATAATTCGCCGACAGTATTTCCGCATGCCATATGATATATACATTTGCCTGTGACCAACATGGAAGGAGCTTTGGAACCTCGACATGCCCAATCGCAACAAACACCCTCAGTTCAGCGTTTTAATGATTAAAGGAACTTTTGACATGAAAAAAACTTTTATAATTCTGACCATTTTAGCAGGCATTTTACTTTGTGCGGTAGGCTACAGTGATTCACGGCACAAGACTCAAATCGGACATCGTGCTCCGGCGCTGGTACTGGAGCGTCCCGGCAACCGGGTATCGCTTGAAGATTTGGCCGGCAGGTATGTGATATTGAATTTTTGGTCGAGTACGGATGGGCTCTCACGAAAGAGCACAAATGAATATACCGCATGGATACGCCGCAACCCGGATGCTCCGGTCAGTCTGGTGTCAGTGAATTTCGACAGTAACCGAACGTTGTTCAGCGAAATTGTGCGACGCGACAGCCTGCTTGAATCAAACCAGTTCTATGTCGGCGGCGACACCGCGCGTGCCCTGGCCGATAACTATGGTCTGAAAAATGGTTACGGGACACTGCTGATAGATCCACAAGGGATTATCGTGGCTCACAATCCCACAGAGGCACAGCTTACCGATTTCATAATACGACGGAAAGGGTAGCATCCCTACACCGGGTCGACATCGTAATGCAGGGAGAGCCCTCTCATAAGCGGAGATGCCTGCTGCGATATATATTCCTGCCGCAAAATTTCCTTTACCCTGGCCATTGATACTTTATTTTCAACTTTGAGCATGATGCGGCGGATGTACATTGCCTGAACCCTTGCCACCGGTGGTTCCTGCGGCCCGTGGACTCTGTCGCCCAATACTGCCCGCAGACGTGCGGCATATGCGGTAGCGCATTCGGCCACCACCTTGGCATCGCGGTGTTTAAGAAATATGTTGACTACCCTGCAGAAAGGAGGGTATCCGAACTGACGCCGCTGCTCGAGTTCATAATTGTAGAATCCCGTATAGTCGTGGGCTGCGGCAAAGGCCAACACGGGCTGACGGGGATTGAATGTCTGTATCACAACCAGTCCGCCGGCGCGTCGGCCGGCGCGGCCTGATACCTGCTCTATCATGTTGAAGGCACGCTCGGCAGACCGGAAATCAGGAATGTTGAGAAGCGCATCGGCATTAAGCACCCCTACCACTTCCACACCACCGAAGTCAAGACCTTTGGCGACCATCTGCGTGCCTACGAGAATATCGGCATTTCCGGCCGAGAATTCGTCGATGATGCGGCTGTAGCCTTCTTTATTACGCGTGGTGTCGAGATCCATTCTGAGAATGCGTCGTTCCTTGAATGCTACAGAAATTTCATCTTCAAGGCGTTCGGTTCCGTAGCCCGATATCTCCATCGCAGGCTCGCCACATTGCGGGCACAGCTGTGGAACGGGATACTCGCATCCGCAGTAGTGGCATTGGAGCAGATGTTTCCGTTTGTGATATGTAAGTGACACATCGCAATGGTCGCACTTTGAGGTGAAACCGCACACCGAACAGCGTGCCACCGGGGCATAGCCGCGTCGATTCAGAAAGAAAATAGCCTGCCGGCCTGCGGAAATGGCCTTTTCTGTCGCTTCAAGGAGACGAGTGGAAAAGGCAGGCGGCTCTTTAAGGCCACGAGAAAGCGGGCGCATATCCACTATCTCCATCGGCGGCAGCTGAGCTCCGGCATAACGTTCCGAAAGAGTGACAAGCCCGAATTTTCCGGATTGTGCCTTGTAGTATGTTTCCACAGCCGGTGTCGCGCTTCCGAAAAGGGTTTTGGCACCATGCATGGCAGCCAGTACCGTTGCGGCATCGCGGCCGTTGTAGCGCGGTGCGGGGTCGTATTGTTTGTAGCTGGGTTCGTGCTCTTCGTCGACAATCACCAGCCCAAGACTCGAAAATGGAAGAAAAACCGCCGAGCGGGCACCTAAAACTACAAGTGGCTCTTTTGTGGAAAGGATGGTTCTCCATAGCTCCACCCGTTCAGAGTCGGTGAATTTGGAATGGTATATGAGTACTTTCGCACCGAATACGCGCTGCAGGCGCGCGGTCAGCTGGGTTGTAAGCGCTATTTCCGGAACAAGCATGAGTACCTGTCGCCCCTGGTGCAGCACATACTCGATAAGATGGATGTACACTTCGGTTTTTCCCGACGAGGTCACTCCATGCAACAGCACTACATCATGCGTACGGAAGGATGTATGTATTTCGCCCAGAGCATTTTGCTGTGCCTGCGAAAGAACCGGAAGCGAACCGCCACCCGGACCCGAATAGCTGAAACGCGATATCGCCTTGTTGTATATTTTGCATAGGCCTTTTTTTTCGAGCGCTTTCACTGTAGCGCGGTCGGTGGCGGCACGAGACAAGAGCACTTCGAGCGGTACTTCGACTTCCGGAGCATCGCGCCTGTTGTAATCGGACAGAGCCATCAGCGCCACGAGTGTCTGCTCCTGGCGCGCGCTCCGCGCTACTGCTGCGAAAGCTGCAGAAACAGCCTGGCTGTCGCCTTTGGCAATAGCAAGTCGCACATAAGGCTTGTTTGCTACCTTATACCGTTCCACAAGCTTCTCGCTTACAATAAGCGCCCCACAATCAATCAAGCGCTCCAGACGTGCCTGCACGTCCTTGTCTCCTCCGGCAAGCTCCCGCACAGTAGCACGCTTCTTACGCCGGACGTTTTCGAGAATCTGGAAATCCTCGTCGGACAGTCCCTCAAGCATTGCAGGCTGCATGTCGGGCTCGACACTGAGCTGTGTCTCGCTCTCTATTTTAAGCCCTGCAGGAACGGCGGCCCTATAAACCTCACCTATCGTGCATAGATAATAGGAAGACATCCACTCCCAGAACCTTATCTGCCATGGGCGTACAACTGGAGTTGTGTCGAGCGACAGCACAATATCCTTGACCATGACATCAGGAGGCGGAGGAACCGGGGATATGCCGGTGACAATTCCTGTATAGAACCTTTTGGCTCCGAACTGGATTATAACCCTCGAACCCTGGCTTATGCTGTCTGCCAGCGTTGCTGGAACCCTATAGGTAAAGGTGTTCTCCATCGGCAGGGGAACAATAACCTGAGCATAGAGTGTCGATGCCATATTCCAGGACTTATATAATGCGATGATTCACCAGTACGCTTTCGGCGCTCTGACTGTATGCCTCGGCTGCCGAGGGGTAGCCCTGTCTGCGGAGTCTGTCGTGGCGAATACGTATTTCAATAATCGAACTGTCGCGGGCATAGCTTCCCGGGGAGGCTTCAACGGCAGTCATAGCATCGCGGCGTCCGGCCTCCCTTGCCATGGTGATGTCGCTTTCGGAACATCCGTCGGCATTACGGGCTGTACACGACGCCACGAAAACCACTATTGCCGGATATATGAGCCTTCTCACAATAGTATGATTGCAAGTTTCGCACATGCCATGGCATCGTCCATGGCATTGTGATGGTTCTCAAGCGGGATGCCGAAGAATTCACACAGGCTGTCGAGACTTCTGGAGGCGCACATCCCCTTGGGTACATTGCGGCGCGCAGCCTGAAGCGTGCACAGAAACGGTTCTTCAGGAGGCTCGATACCATAGACACGGCATGCCTCGCGTATACACCCTGCATCAAATGGGGCGTTGTGTGCAACCAGAGGCAAACCCTCCAGCCATGGCTGCCATTGTTTCCATACGGTTCCGAATGATGGAGCGTTCCATGTGTCGTTGTCGCAAAGGCCATGCACACGGGTGCAGGCCCGGGCGTACCAGTCCGGTTCCGGACGCACAAGAGCATAGCGACTGTCGGAGACCATGCCACCACGCACTTTCACAGCACCTATCGCACAGATACTGCTGCGATTGCCGTTGGCGGTTTCCACATCAATGGCTATGAAACTGTCCATCATGCCAATTCTGGAAGGTTTATAATGACGTCGCGCACCTGCTCCATAAGCCAACGTGGAGTGGAAGTAGCTCCGCATATACCAATCGTTTCGGCCCCGGCAAACCATTGCGGCTGCACCTGGCTGCCATTGGCGATAAGGTGTGTGCGGGGATTGACATCGCGGCAGTGTCCATAGAGGATCTTGCCGTTGCTGCTTTTTGTCCCAGCCACGAAAAGTACCACATCCTTGCCTGCCGCAAAGCGCCGCAGATGCTCCGTCCTGTTGGAAACCTGGCGGCAAATTGTATCGGAATACTCGAACACCACTCCGGAGGCGCGGCGGCGTTCTATTTCGTCAATGATGTTTCTGAACCCCTCGAGGCTTTTGGTGGTCTGTGAATACAGGTAGATGTCGCGTTGAAAATCCACTGCATCAAGCCCTGAGACATCCTCCACAACAATTGCCGTGCCGGCGGTCTGGCCTACAAGCCCGTTCACTTCGGCATGTCCCCGTTTTCCATAGATTACAATCTGGGCTCCGGGGTCGGAATCGTAGCGTGCCTTTATGCGTTGCTGCAGTTTGAGAACAACCGGGCAGGTGGCATCGATAAGTTCTATTCCCCGTTCGCGGGCTGTGGCGTAAGTACTCGGTGGCTCGCCGTGCGCACGAAGCAGCACCTTGGCGCCCTTGAGTGTCTCGAGTTCGGAATGGGAAATAGTGGTTAGCCCGCGGGAGCGCAGCCGTTCCACCTCATCGGAATTGTGCACGATATCGCCAAGACAGTACAGCGGGCATCCCGCCTTAAGCTCCTGCTCGGCTTTGCGTATTGCGGTGACTACCCCGAAGCAAAATCCGCTTTCGCTGTCGATTTCTATTGTGGGTTGCTTGCCTGCATTCATAGGCCTGCAGCTTTGTTGAACTGGACCATAAGCCAGGCATCCTGCTGCTCCGGGGTCATTGCTGAATTATCAAGCGCAATGGCGTTGTCGGCTCGTCTGAGCGGACTCTCTGCACGTGTGGTATCGATATGATCGCGGTGCGCCACGTTGGCCAGCACCTCCTGATATGTGGCAGGAATTCCTTTTTCCACCATTTCTTTGAACCGACGCTGGGCACGCGTTTCGGCAGAGGCGTTGACAAAAATCTTAAGTTCGGCATCTGGAAAAACGGCTGTTCCTATGTCACGGCCGTCCATCACGATTCCACCACCCTGCCCCATCTGTTTCTGCATAGCAGTAAGAGCCTTGCGCACAGCCGGTATGGCGGCAACCGACGACACGGCTTCTGAAACTCTGAGACGTCGGATTTCAGACTCTACGTCCTTGCCGTCGAGCATCGTATGCTGACTTCCGTCGGTCTGCAAAGCAAAATCTATTTCAATATCCGGAAGAGCCGAGGCGATTGCGTTGGAATCGGGCTTACCTTCGGCATCTATCATGCCGTGTTCGAGAGCATACAGCGCAACTGCACGATACATGGCTCCGGAATCGATATATCGGTATCCTACCGATGCTGCAAGTCTGCGGGCCATGGTACTTTTCCCTGAAGAGGAATAGCCATCGATAGCCACGGTGATTTTCTTATTTTCCATTCTATCTGTTAAGAATGTCGCTGAGATTGTACGATAGATTGAACATGAGCGTAGTGCCGCTCTTGTGTGGCTGGGCCAGCGCAAGATTGATAGCAAGATTCCTGAGCCGGAAACCTCCGCCAAGGCTGAATCCCGAGATAAAACTGCGTGAATACGTCGCCATGTCGGTTCGGGTCTTGTAATTATAACCCAGCGAGAGATAATAGTTCGGGCTGGCCACAAGATCGAGACCGAACACAAGATGCCGGAAAAGATTGCTCCCGAAGTTTTCCTTCATTTCTCCGGCATTGCTGTCGGTGCCGTCGCCTGTTTCGGCATATGGGAGCTTCCATTTTGTTAAATTCCATGCCGTTACAGAAAAACGGACCGGAAAGTTGCCGAACGATTGGCTCCAGCCTACACGGACGTCGACCGGCAAACGGTCGTAGTGTTCATTGAAGCGCTTCACCTGTCCGCCAAGATTGGCAACTACAACACTCAGCGAAAGGTCGCGGTCGGGATTGTAATAGTTGATACCCAAATCGGTAGCCAGTGCAAACGCGGAATAGTCGGCATAGCTGCTGTATATGCCTTTCAGTTCAATGCCGCCACGGAGCCTGTCGGTGATGTCATGGCTGTAGGAGCCGCCGAAAACTATATCTTTAGGCGAGAACGATCCCACATCGGTCCCGTCGGGCAGCACTTCGCGCATGGCGCCGTAGCCAAAATAGCGCATAGATGCCGTCCAGGCTCCACGGCTACCGGCACTATGTCCATAGCGCAGGCCGGCAAAGTTGCTGCCTCCGAGATAGCGCATGTAATTTATGGCAACAATGCCACTCATTTCAGCTCCCATGAGGGCGGGATTCTGGTCGACTGTCGAGATATCGTCGTCGACAAGCGTTATATTCACTCCGCCCAGGCCGTATATACGCGCCGAGGACGTTATATTCAGGAAATTATATGCCGAAGAGCCGTCCTGCGCCTTAAGCCCAGTGAAGGCCAGCGCAAGGCACAATGCAGTAGCCGGTATCTTTTTGCTTATTCTCATTGTTATACCAACGGAAAAGAGGCCCGGCTATTGTCCGCGTCCGATGTGTTTAGGAGCGAGGGACACAATGCCATCGGATGCTACAACTATCTTTTTCTTTCTGTAAAGATGTCCGACAGCCTGTTTGAAATCACGTTTGCTGCAACCGAACAGGCGCGATATCAATTCCGGGTCGCTGCGGTCGCCAACGGGAATACCGTCGCCTGATGCAAGGTATGCCAGAAGCCGATCCGCCACAGCATCGGTGCGACGGCCGGCACGGTCGCTGACTGTCAGGTCGATTTTGCCATCAGGGCGAACGCGTTTCACAAAAGCGGCTATAGTATCCTCTACTTCCACAGGGCTGAACAGCTCATTGGAGTACAGCATGCCACGGTGGAGGTTGTCGACTATACATTTATAGCCAATCTCGGTATGTTCTGTAACCAAAGCCCGCACTTTCTGCCCTTCTTTGTATTCCGGCAGCACGTTACCGAGGAATTTGTCGATTTTTGCGGACGCCACTATCCTGCCGGTGGCATTGTCCACATAAATGTACACCAGGTAGATACCACCGCGGCGCATGCGCACACGCTGTTCGCGGAAAGGAACCAGCAGGTCTTTTGCCAGCCCCCAGTCCAGAAACGCTCCCACATCGTTCACGGCCTTCACACTCAGATAGGCGAACTCTCCCACAATGGCATACGGACGCTCAGTAGTTGCCACCGGACGGTCCTCACTGTCTTTGTATACGAATACTTCTACGGTATCTCCCGCCTGAGGATTCTCCGGAACATAGCGTGAGGGAAGAAGTACTTCCGGTGTTTCCGTGCCGGGAGCACGCATGTAGGCACCGAAGTCGCTCAACCTTGATATTTCGAGGGTCTGGTATTTGCCGAGTTGTATCATCTGATTTTCGTTTGAAGATGCAAATTAACGAAATTTTCGCCGGATACGGAATCAAAATCGTAATTTTGCACATTATACCTGCCAACATCGGCAGTTGTTATTCCGTTTAACGATTATGGCAACTCACGAAGGTTTCGACCTTATAGAAAAATACTTCCCGACGCTCGATGCCGGACAGCTCGAAGCATTCCGGCGTCTGGGCGAACTGTATCCCGAGTGGAACGAACGCATCAATGTGATTTCGCGGCGCGACATAGAATATCTCTATCCTCGCCACGTGCTTCACTCGCTGTCCATAGCCCGCTTTCTGGGGACATTGCCCGCGGATATAGAGATTCTCGACCTCGGTACAGGTGGTGGATTCCCCGGAATACCGCTGGCGATTGCATATCCGCAATGCCGTTTCCTCCTGCTCGACCGAATTGCAAAGAAACTCAAAGTAGCCTCGGAAATTGCTTCTGAACTGGGGCTGAAAAATGTCCGCTTCCAACATGGCGACGCCGGCGAATGCCACAGCAAATTCGCATATATGGTAAGCCGGGCGGTGATGCCTCTTGACGGGCTTGTAAAAATAGCAACCCGCAATGTCGACCGTCGGGCCGACACTGGAGGCTCGATGGCTCCAGGACTTGTATGCCTCAAAGGCGGTGAACTCGATGCCGAAATCGCAGCCGCGAGCCGGCCTGCATTGAGAGTCGCTCTCTCCGACT
>ERZ778503.2162-NODE-2162-length-11502-cov-3.739757_pt1 | contig 11502 bp, 16 predicted proteins | sample MGYA00510047_ERZ778503 | MGnify/ENA primary metagenome ERZ778503 (study PRJEB29527, sample SAMN07138965) | mouse gut metagenome | material: feces | host: mouse | place: China:Nanjing | collected 2016-01-25 ... | reverse complement strand
CAAAAAGAGATTAAGACTTGATCTGATACTCAACCACAATCACTAACTTTGTAGTCTGGGCGGAGCCTTTCCGCTCAGACTGCTTCCAATCAAAACATTATGGCACAAGACATCATACAACACCATGAACCGTTTGATTTTGAGTCATTCTTCGAGGGCATCAAGTCTCAATATATCGGACTTGACTATCATGACTTTTCTTACTTCCTGCATACCGTCGGTGTGAAACACTCTTTTATGGGTAGCGCGGACGGGGAAAACCGTGTCAAAGCCGCCCTTGAAAATATCATGGTCTCCGATGAGGCTGTGGAAATCATAAATCATGCTTCTTCTGTTATGTTAACCTTAATTCGTTCATCAGAAACATACGGACAAATTACGATGGATGAGGTCGGTTATATGAATGAATTTATCTCAGATCTCCCGAATAATTGTGATGTGGTCTGGGGGATTGCCGAAGATGATTCCCTGGGCAATACGATAAAGACCATTATACTTGTCAATACAAATAATTGAGATTATGGGATTCAATGTTGAGTTTAGAGATACGGAAGGTTCCGTTATAGACTGGGCGCAGCTTGACAAGGAAGTCTGTGAGCTTTGGGGAATCGCTTCTAATCCCGAACGCTGGGCGACACCGCCGGGAAAAGATTTTAACCACAATTGGCATGAGTTTCTCGGGAGAGCTGTCATGTTGACGAGAGCATATAAGGAAACCGGTACATTTATGCCGTCTGATCTTTTGTCTGGGCTTTGTAATTATGGAGGGCTTTATCCAACATTGGATAGAATTGAGTTATACAAATATGAGATTCAACTGATTTTGCATTGGACTCACAAGGAATATAAGATAATAGTGACAAACCGATGGTAGATAGAAAGAAAATAGTTTTCTTCACCGGAGCCGGAATGAGCCGGGAGAGCGGGTTGCCGACTTTTCGCGGTGAAGGAGGTGTGTGGAATGAGATAGACTATGAGAAAGTGGCAACACTTAAATCATGGTACGGACGTCAACGAAAAGATGTAAAGGAACGTCGTCAGGCAATGCTTAACTTCTTCAATCCGTTGCGCCGGGCCATACTGGAGCATGAGCCAAATGAAGGACACAGAATCATTGCCGCACTTGAAAATGATTTTGAAGTTACAGTCATCACTCAGAATGGAGACGACTATCACACTCGTGCCGGCTCCACAAATGTAATCTATCTTCATGGCGAGGCCCTGAAGAACGCTTCCTCTGCCAATCCCTCGCTGTCATATCCAATCGACAGGGACAATCCCGACATACATCTGGGCGACAAAGCTCCAGACGGTTCTCAGTTGCGTCCTTTCGTAATTTACTTTGATGAAGATATTGATTCGACCTTGTGGCGACCAGCTGTGAAAGCGACGAGAGAGGCCGACTGGTTTGTGGTTGTCGGCTCGACAATACTGGTATATCCTGCCGCCGCATTACTATCGGAGATTCCTTCCTCCTGCCAATTGGTTGTAATAGACCCTGAAAAGGTTTCGCTGCCTGAAGAGTGTCTTCACGGATTCACTCATATTCCAGATAAGGCAAGCAAAGGACTGCTTCACTTTATGGGTATGTTAGCTCAAAACGAAAGAAGTAAAAAATTTCTTGATAACTATCTGAGGTATGGAAGAACATCTCCTGGTGTCGATTGACCGTCCGCTTACCCGGTTTGAAGAGTATATTTTCAAAAAGACCGGAGAAAGTCCTATGCCGGAACTTATACCCGGAAGCAGCCGCGGTACAATACTTGAAAATGACGTGGATGTCGCTATAGTAAAGAAATACCCGACACGACGCAACTGGTACCTCTTCCTTACCAAGAAAGGTTTCACGGATGATGGAAGTCGACTCATAAACATACACAATAATGACTGGACGATTCGTCATGCGCTCGCACGGACATTTTCAGGTATGAATATTGCCTATGATATGAGGGTCAAAGCAGACATGTTCAATATGGACTCATTCCTGTGCTTCCCCGAAGCTATGGCACATATAGTGAAAGCCGGTGTGCTTGACTGTACAGTCAATTGGAGTCGGACAGATTATCTTGATGTTTGGGCTACACTGGATTACAGAGAGCATTATCCCGACAGAAATGTCAATGGTGTCAGTGTATTCTATTGGTATGGACAACTCGACCGCAACGGAGTGTTGAGAGGCAAACTTGAATTAAGAAAAGACGATAAAGAAACGTATCGGATATGAAGATATATCATGGATTTTTCAGCGAATGCGGTCCTCGCAGGAACAACGAGGATTACATTGATTTCCGGTATATGCCGGAACAAAACCGTGCAGTTTTCGTTCTCTGCGACGGCATGGGTGGACATGACTGTGGGGAAGTGGCGAGCCGCACCGTTGCAGAGCATATCTGCGGTTATTGGGAGAAGAATCCCAAACGGCCGGACTCCGAAAAGAAAGTTATAGATGCCTGTCAGGAAACTAAGATTGCATTTGACAACAAATCGCGTGTAGAAATGGGCACTACCATGGCTTTGGTAGCAATCGAGCACAACAAGGCAATTCTCGCGCATTGCGGTGACAGCCGTATATATGTCGTTCGCGACAATCGGATTATTTATCAATCAACCGACCATGTGGCACTGATGCCCGAAGGCTGGCCTATTATAACCCGTGCTTTTTTCACTGGCAGGAACAACTACAAACCTGATATAAAGACTATAGATGTGGAGGTCGGAGACATGATTCTGATCTGCTCGGACGGCGTATATGGAAATGGGAAATGGAGCGCGTTGAAAGATGCACTCGAAGGGAAGGATGTATATTCATATCCGTTATGTGCCGTTGAAAAGATAGCTTCCGAAAACGCACATGACAATTATTCCGCAATCCTAATCCGAATCGGGAAGGATGAACCGGAGGACAAAAACGATACATATCTCTTTAAGCTCAATCGCAAACGTAAGGATTCTGATGAGAAGATGATCCCCGTAGAATACTTCCGTTTGCGCAGGGAGGCTATGGATCGCCTTATGGAAATGAATTGCTACAGCCGTGAGAAAGAGACATATCAGTATGGCGTGTCACGATGCACGGATGGCAAAGGTGCAAAATGGATAACAAACGAACAATAATAAACGTCTCAATATGAAGATTTCAATCTCATTCGCAGAACTCAGCGACTACGTCAAGAGGCACAGTGACAAGCAGTTGACATTTTCAAAAGTCTCGGACAAGGAACTGTGCGCGTCATACTCACAAAACCTGTTCTTTAAGACAGTGCAGATTCCCGTCAATCTTAAGATAGAGGATGTCAAGGCAGACTCTATAGCCATAACTTATAATGGTGGTTTCGGTGTTGACATGATAATCGCGGGTACACTGTCTTTCCTTAAGGCAAAAGTGCCTGAACTGGCAAATGCCCTTGTCTCGGAAGAGGGGCACCGCATACGAATTGAATTATCAAAACTACCTCAGACGGCCTCGCTTGTGGAGGCTATCGCATTCAATGAGATAAGTCTCGCAGAAGAAGGCTTGACTGTAGACGCGTCCTTGAAATAATATGTTGAAAGACTACGGGAAAATACTGTGTGAGGAACAACACAATGGAGAACTGTTATGTGTTGTTGTCGCATGTATCGAAGATGGCAAATTACAGATTCACCGTGAAGATTACGGAGAATTTGAAATGAACCGTCGCAGCGGCACGGTGGAATGTGACTATTATCTTGATGAGGCTAACACGGAAAAGTTGTGTAGCATTTTGGGAGTCAAAACTTCTGCACAACTAATAGCCGCCATTATTAAGAAATGCAAGAGCCGAAGCGGAATCTCATATACAGGCAATTTCCGTAGTCTGTGCGAAGACAACGGAATTGAGTATGATTATAGAGTATGGTATTGAAGATACTGTCGAACATGCACGGCTCGCGTTATGTAGTGACGTCAGCGATGAAATGATACGATAGTATTTGCATTGGAATACATATCATTCCAGTCCTTTACTTCCTCATTGCCTGATTTTGGGTTTATCAATATTGCCTTGAATGGGTGTAACATCCCGTTCAAGGCTTCCTTGTAGTAGATATGTGTAAGGAGATATGCGTGTTCTCCGATACCGATGATCAGTGGGTGTCCTGATGAAATCTCATCAATGAAATACTGAGGCTTCTTGGATTGACATGAATAAACGGTATATCCCCGCCATCCGTCAAAGGCCGTTTCTATCTGATTGCCGGAGGCGGAACGGTTACAACTGTTCCCAATTACCTCAATGACAATATTATTCTGGCTGACGTTTTGTCCGTTGTATTGAAGAATCATCTGGATACAGGCAGCCCAACACCAATTCTCTTTTTCTTGAACACAGATACACCCCTCAATCGAGGAATCGACCAAGGCCACGAAGACAGAGTTGTCGATAGCGACAATCTGCCCCCGTGGCCGGGCCGAACCTGTCATCGGAGTCAGGAGAGACGAAAGGAGGTAGAGAAGAATGAGCAGCCTTGATTTCATCGTCCGATTTTGCCGAGCAACTGGCGACCGAGCTGTGTGTCGCTGTCAATCTGGGTTATTTTAGTATTGGCGGGAATCTTCACGTCATTTGAGGCGTGATAATTGTTTGATGGAGTGGAATAACTTGGTGTCGTGTTGAAATACGAAGAATAGTCGTAGGTAGGATATGTGTAGTTTGGATATGCCGGATAACTGTAGACGTTGTAGTTATAATTGTACGCCGGATAGGAATAGATGTTCCAGTTCCAGTCATAACTCGGTGTATACGCAGGTGTGGTGGCGAAATAGCTCCAATAGTTCGACCACACGTCGTAGTACGACTTCTGGATTTGCTGCGTCTGCATATAGGTCTGCGATACGAAATCGCCGTTGCTCCATGTGCCGCAGATATAGCCAGAATTGCTTACCACCTCTCCCTGTCCATTGCACAGCCCCCGGTCGAAATAGCCGTGATAGAACACTGCCCCTAACTGCGGGTCGACGAAATAATAGTAACCCTCGCCTTGCGGATAGCCGGCATAGATCTGTCCGTAGTAGTAACCATTGGGAAGTGCGAAATATCCCACGCCCTGATAATTCGCATAGCACGGAGCATAAAGCTGTGCATTTGCGGCAAATGCCATCGACAGCATCAATGCCATCATCAACAAAAGTTTCTTCATTGTCATATACTTTTTTATTTTGGATAAACATGAACTATAGTGTGAACTCTCCTTCTGAACTCGCTCCATGAGAGTTTCTCCCTCGAAGGGGATGAAGGCCACGGATTCCTTAGAATTACCTCGACAGGCTGATAGGTGTTTCCGGATTTCTGGAAAGATATGCCGGTGAGAACGTATGCGTGTCCCATAGTCTGCCCGGGCATATCGAGTCCGATGATCAGTGGGTATTTGTCAATCAGGTCGGTGATGAAAGTCTGGGCAGTGACATAGAAAGGATTGTCAACCCTTGCGGCTATTACGTGGCTACCGGTGTTCCATCCATCAGCGGCCCTCTGAATATCGTATGCTGTGCCGCCTTCATTGATTCTCAGCCCTTTTGCTCGGCGCACAACATCCTCCTGATCTACGTTGACACCCTGATAATTCAAAACCATCTGCACACATGCCGCCCAGCACCAGCAATCCTCTTCCTGTCGGGCCACAAACTCACGAAAATACGAGGTCTTGACCGCAGCCCAATAGACTTCAGAGTCCTTTATTCGGAAAATCTCACCTCCTCTGAAGGTCTGTGCTTCGGATACGGTGAAACATAGGGTCAATATGATTGTAATTATTGTCCTCATACCGATACAGAGGATTAGGCTCAGCTAAAACTATCAATAAAAAAATTTCTTTTTCAAGATAGAATCAAATCGAATTTAACATCTCATACTATATACGTCGAACTTAAAACCGATATAACTATGGCAATATTCAATCTTGACTACAATGCTCTCTGGGAGAGCATCTGCAACTGGAGTAGAAAAGCCGGTCGCGCCGCTACACGTCCTGTCCTTCTTATGTGGTACGTGATGAGAAGTAAGGATACTCCGAGAACAGACAAGTGGGCAATCTTCGGCTCGCTTGCCTATCTCATCCTCCCGATTGACATCCTCGATTCAAAGCGGCTTCCCATCATCGGCTGGCTGGACGAAGTGGCGTCTCTCGCAGTCCTCGTGCAGAAGATGTCGAAGTACATAACTCCGGAGATGGAAGCCCGTGCTGATTCGCAGCTCGACAAATGGTTCCCCGAGTATGTGGAATATGAAATGATTGAAGGCTAATATGCGACGTTTCGTCATTATTCTCACAACTTTAATATGTGCGTTTATGGCATTCTCAGCTACCGATAATTACGATACCCGCCAAGCCAAGCGGTATACTCAAGAGGCAGAATACTATCAGAAGAAAGCCGACGGTTATCGCAGAGAGGCACAATACTATCTTAAGAAGGCGGAAGGCTATCAGCGAGAAGCGGCATATTATACTCGGAAAGGAGATACAGACAGGGCAAAGGATTATAATCGTCGTGCCGACCGGGCGATGGATGACTATAAAACCCAGATGCGATATGCCGCAAATGCAGATGAAAAAGCCGCTGATTATTTGAAACGGGCTGCAAGGCTTCTACAAAAATAGGTTATCATGGCACTTGTATGGATAGCGATTATAGGATATATACTCTACCGCAACCGTGAGCCGATCATTTCCTTCTTCAGGGAGATTTTCCATCACGACAAATGAGAGGAAGGGAGGTCCTTAAGCCTCTATATCAATAAATTTTAGTAACTTTGATTCTTAAGACAGTCATTAATCATGCAGAACGATTACAACCGAATAATTCAGGAACGTGCCGACCACGTTTTCGAGGTCATGGCTAAGCGTGTCTCGGCAGAAGATATGGAACGTATTCACGCCGCTTTCGAGCTGGCGCGTGAGGCTCATGCCCCTCAAAAGCGCAAGACCGGCGAACCTTATATACTTCATCCGATAGCAGTGGCGAATATAGCGGCTGAAGAGCTGATGCTTGGTGCCAATCCTGTAATCGCCTGTTTCCTGCATGATGTTGTGGAGGACACTCCTTACACAATCGAGGATATTCGCGAGCGTTTCGGCGATGACGTGGCTTTTCTTGTAAAGGTCGTCACCAAGAAACCCACCCATGATTATGAACTGTCGAAGCAACTTGACAATTACCGTCAGTTGCTTAACTCGATGCAGTACGACATCCGTGCCATCCTTGTGAAACTTGCCGACCGACTCCACAACATGCGCACTCTGGCATCGATGAAGCCCGAAAAGCAGATGAAGATCGCCGGGGAGACCGACTATTTCTATGCTCCTCTCGCCAACCGTCTCGGTCTCTACAACATTAAGACAGAACTGGAGAACCTCTCGTTCCGATTCCGCTGTCCCGACGAGTACGAGGAGATTTCTTCTCTCATTGAACGTCATGTCGAGGCAAACAAAGATAATCTGGAAACTTTCCGCAGCCAGATAGCGGAAACACTGTCGGCTGCCGGTATCAAGGCTCGCGTGTACGTTGACTATCGCCGCCCGTTCAGCCTTTGGCGCAAGATGAAAAAATACGGCGATGATTTCAACCATCTGAAATACCGTCACTTTGTAGAAGTGGTGTTTGACGAGAAACAAACAGCCCTCAACGAGAAGGAGATGGCTATGAAAGTCTACTGTATCCTTACCGACCGTTTCAAGGAGAAGCATTGCAGCATGAGCAACTACATCGACGCTCCGAAGGAGAATGGCTACCAGAGCATCCATGTGAAGCTGCTTCCAGATTTCGGACGCTGGCAGGAAGTACATATCAGCAGCGAGGCCATGATACGCCAGTCGCAACTTGGTTGCGTGGCTGAGCGAAACGAGACAAATATCCAGATGTGGATCGAGAAATTCCGTACCGTACTCCACGACACTATCTCCGGGCCGAAGCGTAATGAAAGATACATGGAAGACATCATTACGGCCTTTTATAATGATGACATTCAAGTTTTCACGCCAAAGGGGAAGAAAATAATCCTTCCGCAGAACGCTACTGTTATTGACTTCGCCTACGAGGTACATACCGAACTCGGCGACCACGCCAAGTATGCCCGAATCAACAGTCGTCTGGAACCGGTCAATACCTCCCTCCGACGCGGTGACGTCGTGGAGATATTCACAGACCCGGATTGTCATCCCGAACTGGATTGGGAGTCGTTCGCCCATACATTTAAGGCCCGCAAGTCAATACAGCGTTATCTGGAATCTGTCCCTGAAAGCACCTACTGTCGCTGTTCGGAATGTAACCCTATCCCTGGCGAGGAGGTCATAGGCATCCGCAACCACTTCAATCCGGAACTGATAACCGTGCATAAACGCGACTGTCGCCACGCCATCAGTTTGGCCTCATCATACGGCGACGACGTGGTGTCAGTTGATTTTAAAGCCGACGAGACTCTCTATCCCGCCACGCTGAGAGTTCGGGCCGTTGACCGCAACCACCTTTTTGTTGACCTTGTGGATTGTATCACCAACACGTTCCACCTCTCTATGGAATCGTTCAACACCAAGACCGACCGCAACATCGTGATTTGCAAAATCCGCTTCGGCGTCCACTCCTATACCGAACTCAAAACCATTATCAACCACATCTCCACCATCAACGGCGTTGATGAAGTGCGCCGTCTCGATGAGGAAGATTATGATTAGTCATCAGCAATTATGAGACAGAAAATTGTAGTGTTCACCGGTGCCGGTATCAGTAAGGAAAGTGGGCTATCCACTTTTCGGGATAACGATGGTGTCTGGTCGAAATACAATCCTGATGTAGTTGCGACACCTCAAGGATTCGATGCAAATACTGAGGAATCATTGCAGTTTTACAATGAGCGTAGATTGGCGTTGGCAAATGCGGTCCCGAATCATGCTCACATCGTATTGGCAAATTTGGCAGAAAAACATGATGTAACAATCATTACTCAGAATGTTGACGATCTTCATGAAAGAGCCGGAAGCAAAAATGTCATTCATCTACATGGAGAATTGAAGAAAGTCACATCCTCCATCAGTAGGCTGAATAAAGACTGTATCAAAGAATTGCCACTTGATACACCGATACGTATAGGCGATCTGGCATCTGACGGCTCACAGTTAAGACCTTTTGTAGTGATGTTCGGAGAATATTTATCTAACATGTCTGATGCTGTCAGGATAGTCAAGAATGCTGATATATTTTTAGTTGTCGGCACCTCGTTAAAAGTATATCCGGCAAACCAATTGGTCAAATATCCTCACCATGAGGTGCCGAGATTTATAATTGACCCTAACGAAGTGGATGTTCCTGAGGGATATATACACATAAAGGAAACGGCCACAAAGGGTATTGATATATTTATAGAAGAAGTTAAGAAACTATTGTAAAACATGATTGTATGCACCCGAGAAAACATAGGTTAGCAAAGACCCCGTTACTCTCTCGTTTGGCTCAATCGATTCGAGAATATTGCAGCGACATTAAACAAATCGACGATGAGTTGTGGTTTTCTTTCAACTCAGTCAGGATGCATCTTTCTGCTGATGCATTCACTATGAACGCGACTATTGTTGCTGAGGTCTTCGATTTTAATAACCATGAGAATGAAGAATCGCCAGAAGAATTTTATGCGGGATGCGACCTTGCCAACACAATGAATCGGAATATGTATCCGTATACATTCGTGTGGGAAGAAATAGACAGGACAATAGAGGCTCGCAAGAACTTTACGATTTGCCTCTGGAGAGGTCTTGACTTTCTGATAAAGGTTGAGATATATCGGATGTATTATCTCTGCCAGCAGGTTGAAAAGGTTTATTATATGAGCCAGGTCTCGGACTTCCCTGATGACGAAAGTTGGATGCAATTCCTATTATCGGTCGTTGACAAATGGGTGGCTGCCGATTTACTGGACATCAATATCCTCTATCTCCATGGTTTCGCTTCATCAGGCAATTTAGGAACTGCAAGAGAAATTCGGGAAAGTCTTCCTCACTGCACAGTTATCTCTCCGGATTTGCCAATAAATCCTGCTGAGGCATTTGATATAATCCGAAACATTGAATCCAATAATTGTATTGACCTCGTGATAGGAACATCAATGGGTGGCCTGTTTGCACTGTTTTGTATTGGAAGGAATACTATTGTAGTGAACCCTTCGTTTCACGTTTCTCAAATGATGAAACGTCGTCTCGATGGGGCAGATTCCGTCACGATCCCTTTCTATAAGAAGAGAGAAACTGGTGAAACAGAGTTTGAACTGACTCAAAGCATTGCAAATAGCTATTTCAATCTGGAGTCAAACGTTTTCTTACAGAGCCAACTTGATATGGCCAATGTATTGGGCATATTCGGAACTGACGATGATGTTGTCAATTGCAAAGATGAATTTCTGACTCATTCATTGAACATTCGCTACTTCAAGGGAGGATACAGACTCACTAAAGAAGCTGTAGAAGAGGTGGTTATACCCTCTATTCTTCAAGTGATAATTAACGAGAGAATGAAATGAAGATACTTTTCATTTGCACCGGCAACGCCTGCCGTTCTGCGCTGGCAGAGGTCATCCTAAGGAAGATGCTCAACGATAATGGCATCTTCGGGATTGAGGTCGCATCATGTGGCACGAAGTTTTATGGCGATCTTGACCGCGATGAGACAATGTGTCGCGTAGCTGCCGACCATGGCTATGGAATGGGCGGCAAAGCCATTCCTATGACTGAGCAAATTCTTAACTCAGCAGACAGAATTATAGTGATGACAGACCATCACCGCAACGAGGTTACACGGCTGTTGACTTATTCGCATTGGGACCGCATCGTGCGCTTCAATGACTATTGTTTCGGCGAGTCAGCAGATTTGCCAGATCCACATTATCAAACGGAGCATGTCTATCGCACATGCTTCAACACTATCGAGCACGGCTGCCGTGAAATCATCACAAAACTGAAAAATGAAGTTGAACAAATTAGCTGAAAAATCATTATGAAACGAGTTTACAAAATCACAGCATGGATTGTAGGCGGCATAGTCTTGCTTTGTGCTTGTGTAATCGGAGTGTTTCTTCTTAAGGATGTGCTCAACCCCGATTTTAAGGAAACAAAGATATACCCTGACGAGAGTCGTGTTGCGCCGAAAGACACTATCATCAATGTCAATGGGATTGAGGTTAAGATGATTGGTGTGGCAGGTGGTAAAATTGATTGCCGAGGTCTTAAGAGAACCATTGAGCTGAATGATTTTTATATCAGCGAAACCGAAGTAACACAGGAACTTTGGACATCGATTATGGGTGAAAATCCTTCGATTCACCAGCCAGGAGATTCGTTGCCAGTGGAAAATGTTGACTTGGTTGACTGTCTGGAATTTGTAAACAGGCTAGACTCTGTTACAGGGTATGATTTCTACATCCCATCAGAACCCCAATGGCTTTATGTGGCACATCTCACCATGCAGTTGCCTGCTGACAATGTTTTGGAGGATATAGCATGGTA
>ERZ778503.2156-NODE-2156-length-11543-cov-4.181320_pt1 | contig 11543 bp, 9 predicted proteins | sample MGYA00510047_ERZ778503 | MGnify/ENA primary metagenome ERZ778503 (study PRJEB29527, sample SAMN07138965) | mouse gut metagenome | material: feces | host: mouse | place: China:Nanjing | collected 2016-01-25 ... | reverse complement strand
GGCTTACGGGGGCTATAGATGGGGTGTCGCCTTCCGCCGCTCTTTGGAGGTAGAACGGCGGAAGGCTATGGGCGCTTTATATCTGGGGCGTGTTCAATAATTTATCCGTTTATTATGTCCTGATCGATATCCAGACCTATGGAAAGGTCGTTTTCGATGGTTTCGTCGTAGGCGAGGTATTCGTCGGGGTTTGCCATCTGTTCCTCGAGATCGGATGCCATGATACCGGCAATCCATTGTGATTCGCCCTGGGAGTCGATTACGAGATCCATTTCGCCATCGTTGTTAAGATCGACCATTCCGTAGAGGTCGCCGTCGATGGTGAAGCTGGCCACGGTGACATCGCTGCCGTCTTCGAGGGTCATTTCGCCGATGTCGAGCACTTCCATGGAGCCGAGCATGTCGACGGGTTCGTAGTCGTATGGGTCGATGAGATCTTCGGCGATGATGGCGTCGGCGATATCGTCGGTGTCCACGGGTTCGTCGGGAATTATCACCAGGTCATCCTCGGGATTGTGGATATCCTGTTCCGGCGATATAATGTCGATATGCTCTTCTATTGTTTCCTCTTCAGGTTGGTCGCGTTGGTCGGTTGCAGCGGTTGGAGCCGACGATGGATTGGAGGGCGATGTTGTGGTATTGTTGAAGTTGTCGTTGTATGTCTCATGGTCTGTTCCGGGCACGTCGATGTTGTCGTTTTCATCGATTTCATCGATTTCAATTTCCGGAACCTCTGGAGCGTCGGTTGTGCCGGCAGCTGCCGAGAAAGAGCCGGCGGCGAATCCTGCGGCGGCACCGGCAAGGCCTCCGGCGGCACCGGCGATAGCGGCGTTGCGGGCACTTTTGTCGGTCGGTGCGGGCTTCTGCTCTGCCGGCATTCCGTACAGTCGGGTTTTGTTTTTGCCGGATTCGGTAGAGAATGGAGGAGGGGTGATGGGTTTGGTTTCCATATGGCGTGATTGTTGATTTCGGTACTGTTTCCCTGGACTCTTATGTTCCCTGGATGTATTGCAAAGTTAGAATCTTAGTCGTTTCAGGTGCAAATATTATGGCGTATTCTGGATGAAATGGCAGGGTTTAAGGTTTAAATATGCAAAACAGCCACGGAATCGTGCAATGGATTTGAGTTTTAATGTTGCTAACTTTGCATCGTGAAAGAAAATAACAACACCGATTATAGATGAACAGAAGAACCCTTACGGCCCTCGCTATGGCCTCTCTCATGGGCTTCCATGCTTTTGCCGATGCCGATATTTCCGGCACGGTATTCAGCAGAAGCAGCTCTGAGCCTCTCGACTTTGTAAGCGTGGTGCTGGTAGATGCCGCCACTGGCAATACCCTCCCCATAACCACTATGAGTGGAGCCGATGGCTCCTTTATTCTCGCAGGTGTTCCTTCGGGAAATTATGTGGTGAGAGTGAGCAGTGTTGGCACGGTAGCCCAGGAGCGCCCTGTCGAGGTGGCCGAAAATGCCATAGACCTCGGCCGCATTCTCCTTGCCGACGATGCCGAACTGCTGAAGGAAGTGGTTGTGAAAGGGCAGCGCGGCCAGATGTCTGTGAATGCCCGGCGACGGGTGTTCAACGTGAGCTCCAACATCACCGCTGCCGGAGCTTCCGCCGAGGAGCTGCTGGCGTCGGTGCCCTCGGTGGATGTCAGCGCCGACGGCGACATATCCCTGCGTGGCAACGACGATGTGCTGGTGTGGATCAACGGCAAGGCCATGGGCATGAACGCCGATAACCGTTCCCAGTTCCTGCGCCAGATTCCGGCCGAGAACATCGAGAGCATCGAGGTGATGACCAACCCCTCGTCGAAGCACAGCACAGAAGGTACTGCCGGCATAATAAACATCAGGCTCAAGGAAGACCATCGCCATGGATACTTCGGCAGTGCCGAGGTTACTGGCGACACCCGTGGCAATGTGAACGCCAATGCGAACATTAACTACAACGAAGGGCATTTCGAAAGCTTCGCCGCCCTCGGACTTAAAGCCGCCCGCACTCCGGGTGGCTCGGAATCGCGCCGCAGCTACGATAACGGGGCGTACCTCAACTCCGACGGTCGCAGCACCCGCCACGACAACAGTGTTTTTCTCCGGCTGGGTACAAATTATAAACCCGACGATAAAAACACGTTCTACGTCAGTGCAGTGGGTACGCTCGGCCACAAATGGGGGCGTGTGAATACCATACACCGCACCAATCTTCCCGGAATATGGGCTACAAGTGCCAACACCACCCGCGAGAGCGGCGATACCCGCGGCGCCAATGTGTTGCTCGGCTACAAGCACTCGTTTGCCGAGGGGCACTCCCTGGAGATGAATGTGAGCTATAACATATGGCAGGGTCCCAACGACAGCCGTTCGCAGGAAACCGAGACAATGCCCGACGGAACCTCCGCCGACATATACCACAGCCAGCATCAGGATGTGAAAATCAGCAACTGGGAGGCTGCCGTCGACTACACGAAGCAGCTTGCATCCTGGATCCGTCTCGAGGCAGGATACAAAGGCAACTACAACCACGAGAACAGCCCGGCTTCCTATTTCTCCGGCAACGCCGCCGGCGAATATATTCCGCTGGACAACCTCTACAACCGCTTCAAGTACGACACCGACATCTCGGCGCTCTATCTGAGCTTCTCCGGCAGCTGGAAACAGCTGTCCTATTCGGCCGGCCTTCGCGGCGAGGCCTGGCAGATAAGCACCCGCTCGCTGGCCTACGGCCAGACCGATGCTGATGTAGCGCCATTCAGGCGCAACAGCTTCGCGCTTTTCCCGTCGGCGTCGCTGGGATGGAACTTCAAAGAGAACAGTGAGCTCAAACTCACGTACTCACGGCGTATCCGCCGTCCGTTCGGCCCGCAGCTCAACACCTTCGAAAATATCGCAGACCCTTCCGAAGTGCACCTCGGCAACCCCGAGATACTGCCCGAGTACAGCAACGCCGCGGAACTCACCTATGTTCACAACTGGGCTGCACATACGCTGTCGGTCAGCGGCTACATGCGTTCCAACACCGACATGATCAGCCATGTAAGCTTTCTGGCACCCATGGCCTCCAATCCGGATGTGAACACCATGTACTACGGCCATGCCAATGTGGGCAACATGCTCGATGCAGGTATGGAAATCATATCGCGCAACACCCTCTGGAACCGTCTCACCCTCACCACAACGGTCAACCTCTACAACAGCCATCTCAAGGCCTGGAGTACCGACTATCCTCTGCACGGCGGCATGTATCCTATCGAAGGCCGGCGCCAGAACCGCTTCGTGTGGGACTTCCGCCTGATGGCATCGGTGCGTCTGCCGTGGGAGATGACTTTCCAGGCCACAGGACGCTATAATTCGCGCCGCATAACCGCTCAGGGCACTCTCGAAGCCGACTGGGATGTGGAGGCAGGTCTGCGAAAGAATTTCGGCGCCTGGGGCGTTTCCATTATGTGCAAGGACATTTTCAACTCCAAGAAGTCGCACAACATACTCTATGGCAACGGATACATGCAGGATATCAGCAAATGGTCCGGCGGCCGTAATCTGCGCCTGGCTGTGAGCTACACCTTCGGCAAAACCCACAACCACAAGCACGGTCCGCACAACGAAATCGATACCGGCGGCTACGGTGATTCCGGCCACGAAGGCCACCACCATTGATTGCGTCAGATATAACAGCAGCGACCTCTTCCACCCTGCCTCAGGCAGCAACGGAAGAGGTCGCTGGCATTTCATGTTTGGAAATTGTCTTTTCCGCTATGCGGAATGCAGGTCGGCGACAAAATTATTTGCCATGTTATTGAACATACACCCCGTTGTTCTTGTGTATATAATGTATATTATATATCTTTACGCCTCAAAACCGAAATACTATGGCAACTGCATTGAACATCAAGCGTAAAAACATCGACCTCCCCGTCGATACACTGCAAAAGCTTTCCATTATGGCGGCGTCCCAGGGCAAGAGCTTGAAGAAATTCATAGAAACAATCCTTATTTCAAAAGCCAACGCTGTGGAAGTTGAAGTACGTGAAAATCCCTCACCCTCCGGTGACACGTGGTTTGATGACCCTGGAAACATCGCATCTGTAAAGCGTGGTATCGCTGACATGAAATCCGGAAAAAGCAGAGCCTATTCCATGGAGGAAATTAGGGAATTGTTAGGCGTATGACATACGAATTGGTTCTGACATTCGAAGCTGAACAACACTTGAAGGAGTGGAAGAGATCTGGTCAAAAGAAAACGCTAAAGAAGATAAGCGATTTATTTGAGGAATTGCGACATCATCCAACAACCGGGACTGGTCAGGTTGAACAGCTCAAAGGCGATTTATCCGGATTATGGAGTAGAAGAATAACCAAAGGCGCACGGATAATCTACAGCATTGAGGATGAAAAGGTAATTGTCACCGTGGTATCGCTCAAAGGTCATTACGGCGACAAATAATGGGGTTGTGCTGCGGCGCTGAGCCGTGATAATGTTTTGCGAGGTTGCTGGCAAAATCCATCCCCCCCTCACGTAGCTGCATGCCTATGGCATGCCGTTACGTGAGGGTAGACGAGGCAAACGGCTGTTCCGGATTCTGGTACAGCTTTATTATTTTCCGCCGACAGGAAGCGCAAGGATATTTTTTGCGCATTCCCGGAGGTTTATCCTGAAACCTGCACGGGGATGCCGGTGCGGCGCGTTATGCGTGCGCCTGCAGCGGCGAGTTCTTCGCGGCTCACTCGTTTCAGCGATGTCTCCGGGGTTGGGCGGTCGATGGTGTAGAGCATTATTTCCCGCGGCTTTATGCGGCCATATGCCTCGATGAGAGCATCGATTTCGGCGTCGGTGGTGTTGTCGACAGTGATGCCTTCGTGTGTGCCACGGGTGAGCATGGTCTGCACAATGGCGTTGCTGCCGAAGGTGGCGATGCGGTCGATGACTTCGCCGATGTCGAACGACGGATCGACGGGTCTGTCAAGCAGCGCTACAGTGGATGGTACGGCGCTGTCGAGTTTGAGGATATTGTTGTCGACTCTGGCAAGTGCGCGGCATACCGATTCCGATCCGAGGCGGGTGGCGTTGGACAGCACGCTTATTTTCACGTTGGGGAAATAGCGGTCGCGCAGGGCTATGGTGTCGTCGATCACGCCTTCGAACTCGGGGTGCAGTGTGGGCTCGCCGTTGCCCGAGAAGGTGATTACGTCGAGCGGAGTGCCTTCGGTTTTCATTGTTCCGAGCTTCTGTTCGAGCATGGCGGCCACTTGCGCGCGGGCAGGAAGCCCTGTGGTGCCGTGGCCCTGGGCGTTGTATCCGGCCTCGCAATAGATGCAGTCGAACGAGCATATTTTGCCGTCGTCGGGCATGAGGTTTATGCCCAGCGACGAACCCAGACGCCGCGAGTGGATAGGGCCGAAGATGGTGGAATGGAAAAGGACAGTCTGCATCGCTTATGCTATTTTACGTGTGAAGAGCCTGGATATCTGGCCTATGCCGATGCCTAACAGCACCACAGCCGCAGCGGTGAGAGCCACATCGGCGGTTTCTATTTTCACGGGATATACGGATATGGTGAGCTGCGAAGGGTCGGCGGCGAGCTTTATAAGGCCGAAATGCTGCTGAAGCCATGCCAGCAGCACGCCTACGGCCAGACCGGCCATGCCGCCGGCGGTGGTGATAAGGGCGCCGTCCCAGGCAAAGACGGCTGCGATGGTGTGGTGCGGTGTGCCGAGGGCGCGCAGGGTGGCCATATTGTCGCGCTTTTCGATTACCAGCAGCGATATGGTGGTCACGATATTGAAGGACGCTATCAGCAGAATGAACACCAGCATCAGGAAGGTTATCCATTTTTCCACGGCGATCATTCGGAAAGTCTCGGGGTGCAGGCGCTCGCGTTCGGTCACCACATAGTCGCTGCCGAGAGCCTTGGACACTTCGTCGGCGGTGGCGGCCACGTCGGCGCCGCTATGCAGGCGGACGTCGACTGTGGTTGCTGCGGAGGAGTCGCGCTCGAGCAGCGTGCGCATGACGGCCAATGGTATGTAGAGCCGGTCGGTGTCGTATTCCGGCTGGTCCACGCGGAACACGCCGGCGAGAGTGAGTGCGCCGTTGACATATGCTCCCGATGGATTCGCGGGGTTGATGCGTCCGCGGCGCCGGGGAAAGTATATGTCGAAAGTGCTCTCGGGCGAGGGGCGGATGCCTGTCTGCATGGCAACACCCACCGAGGCCACCGCGGCAGGCGGCATGTCTGGCATCAGCTCGCCGGTGGTGAATATTCCGTCGAGCACTATGGAGTCGGCGGCTGCCACACGGCGGTAGCTGTCGTCGTCGATGCCTACGGCCACCACCGGCATCTGCCCGTTTGCGGTCACCATGAGGCCGCGCTCGACAAGAACCGGAGTATGTGCAGCCACATCGTTGCGTGCGTCCAGCACACGTGCCACGGCCGAGGCATCGACGGTTTTGCCGGTAGCCGCGCTGATGCTCAGGTCGGGGTCGACAAACGAGAGGTGGCGCCGCGAGAGTTCGCTGAAACCGTTGAATACCGACAGTACCACCACAATGGCCGCCGTGGCCACGGCCACACCGGCCACGGCAATGGCGGAAATCACATTCACGGCTCTGTGCGACTTCGGAGCCGCCAGATATCGCAACGCTATCCGCAGAGCCAGCATCGGGGGTTACTGTTTCAGCAGGTTATCGATGTTTTCCAGATAGTCCAGAGTGTCGTCGGCATAGAACTGCAGTTCGGGCACTTTGCGCAGCTGGAAGCGCACGCGCTGTGCCAGCTCGTAGCGTATGGTCTTTGCCGAGTCCTTGATGTTCGCCATCATGGCTGCGGACTGTTCCGAAGGGAAGATGGACAGGTACACTTTCGCCACCGAAAGGTCGGGGGAGGTGCGCACACCGCTTACGCTCACGATAATGCCGTGGGTCTTGGCTGTCTGCTGACGGAATATTTCGCTGAGTTCTTTCTGAAGAAGTCGGCTGATTTTTGCTTGACGGGTCGATTCCATAGTTTTTTAAATGTTGCGGGGAAGGTTGTCCGCTTCCCTTTCAACAATTGCAGCTACTGCAAAGTTAACATTTTGTTTTAAAAAGAATGCGCGGCGGGGCTATTCGGCGCTTTGCATTTCCACCAGGCGGCGGTAGAATCCTTTTGCCTCGGGCGCCATGAGGCTTGCATGTGTGCCCCGCTCGACTATGCGTCCCTGATGGAGCACACATATGAGGTCGGCATTGCGGATTGTGGACAGGCGGTGGGCTATCACCAGTGTGGTGCGCTTGTGCATGAGTCGTTCGAGCGCTTGCTGCACCAGAGCCTCGCTCTGGCTGTCGAGGGCCGATGTGGCCTCGTCGAGGATGAGAATGGGCGGATTCTTGAGTATGGCGCGGGCAATGGATATGCGTTGGCGCTGTCCGCCGGAGAGACGGCAGCCACGGTCGCCGACCGGAGTGTCGTAGCCAGCCTCCATTTCCGATATGAACTCGTGGGCGTTGGCAACCCTGGCGGCTTCGACTATCTGCTCGCGGGTGGCGTCGTCCACGCCGAAGGCGATGTTTGCGGCAACGGTGTCGTTGAAGAGGATGGGTTCCTGGCTTACTATGCCGGTGAGCGAGCGCAGCGCGGCGATGTCGAGGTTGCGGATGTCGGTGCCGCCTATGGTCACCCGGCCTGCTGTTGGGTCGTAGAAGCGCGGGATAAGGTCGGCCATGGTGGATTTTCCCGATCCTGACTGTCCCACAAGCGCCACGGTGGCTCCGGCGGGAATGTGCAGGTCGATGTCGGAAAGCACCTCGTTGGTGCCGTCGTAGCTGAACGACAGATTTTCGAGAGCGATGTCGCTATCTGGCGCCGGCATGGGGGCGGGAATGTCGGGTGTTTTCACCGGGTTGTCGGCATTTAGTATCATGTCGACACGCTCCATGCTGGCCAGGCCTTTCTGGATTGAGTATGCCGCTTTTGAAAGTTCCTTGGCCGGGTTGATGATGGAGTAGAAAATCACCATGTAGTATATGAACGATGCCGCGCTCAGTCCGCTGTGGCCGCCTATGATGAGGCTGCCGCCGAACCACAGTATTATCGCTATTGCCGTGGTTCCCAGCAGCTCGCTCATGGGATGCGCCAGAGCCTGGCGGCGTGCCACACGGTTGGAGAGGTTGAAGAAGCGCTGGTTTTCATCGATGAAGCGGCGGCGTACCTTGTCTTCGGCTGTGAACGCCTTTATCACGCGCAGGCCGCCGAGTGTCTCCTCTATTATGGCCATGATTGTTCCCCACTGTGTCTGGGTTTCATAGGAAGTGCGTTTGAGGCGCTTGCCCACCTTGCCCATCACGTAGCCGGCTATCGGCAGCAGCACGAACACAAACAGCGTGAGCTGCCACGAAATGGCCAGCATCGTGCCCAGATACACCACAATGAGCACAGGGTTTTTGAACAGCATGTCCAGCGAGGCCATCACGGAGTTCTCTATCTCTGCCACGTCGCCGCTGATACGTGCCATCACATCGCCCTTGCGCTCGGCGGTGAAGAAGCCTATGGGCAGGGTGGTGATTTTGCGGTACATGAAGTTGCGCAGGTCGCGCACGATGCCCGAGCGCAGCGGCACTATGAAATAGGAGCTCAGGAAGGTGGCGCCTGTCTTGAGGGCTGTCATCACCACCAGCGCAGCAGCCAGCAGCGCCAGGGTGGAGGCGGCGCCCATGGATGCTATCGACTCCTGGGTGTAGTAGTAGAAGTTGTTCACGGCCACTTCTTTCAGCGAGGCGGTGCCGAGGGGCATGAAGCTGTATGTGGCGGTGTTGATCTGGAAAAGCATTTCCAGAATGGGAATTATGAGCGCGAAGGAGAACAGTGTGAGCACTGCGGCAAGCAGGTTGAACACAATGTTCAGCAGCAGGTACTTGCGGTAGGGCGGTACGAAGCGCAGAAGTATCTTTACGAAATCTTTCATCTCAAGGTATGATGGCGGGGGCTGTTGGCGGCAGCTGTGCCTGTGTGAGGCGCAGGCGCAGAGCCGGGGAATACAGATTGTTGGCGCGGTTTCCCACGCTTTTTGCCGGGCCTGCTGGAAGGCCGTGGTAGGCGACGGCCAGAAAGCCTTTGGAGGGCATTCCCGGCGTTGCCGGCAGAGCCTCGCCGCGCAGGTAGGCGCAGGCGGTACTGTAGTCGAGGTCGATCTGCGGAAGAGAGTGCTGCCGGTAGGCTGTGTTCAGAAGCAGTTCGCTGCTTGGAACCGCCAGCCGGCCTTTCAGGGTACACAACGGAACACCGGGGCGAAGAATCCGCACATGGCCGCCGAGCATATCCACAAAATCGGCATGGTTTTCGGCGAGGGCATGCACTGTGTCTCCGGCAATCAGACGGTAATGTCCCGGAAAATCAAGATGTGCCGCGGCAAATGCCTCGGCGGCAGCCGGCACCTTGTCGGTGCGGTTCCTGCGGATGCGGGCAATGGTTTCTGTGGTACCGTTGCCGGGCTTGCGCAGGGCAGCCATGAAGAATCCTTCTCCGGCGACATTGCCGGGCAGGAAACGCAGGGCTGACACACGGCTGTCGACGGAAGGCATGGCGCCGGGATAGTCCGTGATATCCAGGTCGACGCTTTCGGCGCCGTATCGTTCGATGAGGCGTATTATATTGTCTTCGTTCTCGCTGCGGTTGAAGGTGCAGGTGCTCACCAGCATATATCCGCCGGGGCGCAGAGCGCTCCATAGGGCGTCGGCTATTTCGGCCTGCAGGGCCGCGCACTGCCGCACCAGCGCCGGCGACCATTGCAGCAGGGCCTGTGGCTCCTTCCGCATCATTCCTTCGCCCGAGCAGGGCATGTCGGCGGCGATGATGTCGAAACTGCCGGGGAGAGCGGCGAAACTCTGGGCTGCGGCGCGTGTCACCACCACAGCAGGTGCGCCGTGGCGGGCGGTGTTTTCCAGAAGCGCGTTGCTGCGTGCCGGGTCGAATTCGTTGGCCACAAGCAGAGAGCCTTCGGGGAGCACTTCGGCATAGGCCGTGGTTTTGCCTCCGGGAGCCGCACATGCGTCGAGCACGCGCAGAGCAGTGCCGCCGTGGAGCGTGGCAAGGTGTGCCATGGCGCGGCGGGCGGCCATCGACGAGGCTTCCTGCACGTAGTACCGCCCCTGGTGCCACATGGGGTCGGCGGCGAACAGCGGACGCTGCCCGAGGTAGAAGCCGGTGTCGCACCAGGGCACACGCTCAGCCCCGTGAGGTACTTCGGTGCCCTTGCCGGGGTTCACGCGTACCGAAACAGGGGGGGCGCCGCTGGCAAGGGCCTCGGCGAGGACGGAGGCGGCATCGCCGGCAAAGGCCAGCGACTCCACGAATCCCGCAGGCAGCTCGCGCAGGCTCATCGGCATCGGAGTATAAGCTCCACCTCATTGCGGAGGTAGGGCAGGGTTATCACATAGGGGCGGTCGTAGTCGGGATGGAACACGCCAAGGCGGCATGCGCTCACCAATATGCCGTATTCGCTTTCCAGGATGTGGCGGTAGAGGCTCTGCTGCAGTGCGTAGTGCCAGTAGGAGGTGTCGTGCAGGTGCTCCAGAGGTGCGAAGGCGCGTTTGCCGAAGCGGTCGACGGTCTGTTCTTTTCCGTTGCAGTCGATCAGGTTGGCTGAGCGCTTCCAGTCGTATATCTCGTAGCGTCCGTTGTCGCAGGCCAGGAAGTCGAGAGTGCCTGCCAGGCGGTGGCGGATGTCGAAAATGCGCCATTCGCTGCGGAAAGGCTTGAGCGGATTTTCTTTGGCGAAGGTGAGAAAATGCGAGAACGCCTTGTCGGCGAGTGCTTCAGCTTCGGGCTCGAGTCCCAGGTAGTGGCCTTCGATACGCTCGTGGAGCAAGGTGCCGAGTTCGCGCGCACGCTCGCCTTTCAGTTCCCATTCCTTGATTATCTGCTCGGCGGTGTGGGTGGGAGTGGCTTTGCGCGCGGCCCAGTATGCGGCGTCGAACTGTGCGAAAAGATTGTCGACCACGGTAGTCACACTCTGGCATTCAACCATGTATCCGTTGTCGTCGCGCACGGAATAGGTGTGGCTTTCCGGCTCGAAGAAAATTCTGCTGTCGAGTCTGTGGGCGTTTGCGCTGTTATAGTTGTTCATGCAGGATGCGTAAAAAGAAATCCGGGCGCTGTCGCTGAGGATGCGCCCGGATTGGAAAGTTGTAGTCTTACCAGGATTCGAACCTGGAAACTCAGCTCCAAAAACTGATGTGTTACCATTACACCATAAGACTATCGTCGGCCCAACCCCCGCGCGGGGGCTAAAGCGCTGCAAAGATAAGCATTATTTCCCGATGATGCAAACACAAATCGCCATAACTATGCGGAGCAAGCAAGCGCAAAATCAATCGAAGCCCAAATAAGGTAGAGTTCTTCAAATATTTCCGCTAATATTGCATTTATGGATACTAAGCAGTCTTTGAAAATTAGTTTATACCATCTTCTTGCCCTTAGCCGCAATCTCCACCCTTCCTTCTCTGTCACGTAACCACAGCTAAGCTCCATCAAATCGGCCTATGGCTGCGAATATATGAACTAATTAC
>ERZ778503.2155-NODE-2155-length-11545-cov-4.601480_pt1 | contig 11545 bp, 4 predicted proteins | sample MGYA00510047_ERZ778503 | MGnify/ENA primary metagenome ERZ778503 (study PRJEB29527, sample SAMN07138965) | mouse gut metagenome | material: feces | host: mouse | place: China:Nanjing | collected 2016-01-25 ... | reverse complement strand
CACTGCATTATTCACCAAAATTTCCTGTCCGGGATGATTTCCTCTGCCGATTATAGTAAAAAACCCAGCTTTATTAGAATCACCAACAACATATTCAACTGGGGAGGCAGCGATGTCAATGCAAGCATTCAGAAAATAAGCAATAGCCATATCGCCAACAACACATGGATTAAAAAAACATTTTATAAAAAACAGAGAAACCTGGCTTGGTTATATGCCTGCACCATTGAGAACAACCTTCTTTGCTACATAGAACCTCAAGAAAGTGAAGGTTGTACATTCAACAATAATCACGAGTTCCTAGACCGGGATTATTATGATACGACCGATTCTCCATTTATCAACTGTTCCACCGACAAGGACATACAGACCACCGAGCAAGAGCTGACCGACGGCACCTACGGTGCTTTCTCGGGCGATGATCCTTACGTGCTGTCCGGCATTCCGGCAGGTCCTGTTATTGAGAAAGTCACACTCCCTGTCACCGTGGAACAGGGCGACAAACTGAAAGTTACCATCAAACTCGGAGTATCAAGATGAGAGTACTAAGATTTTCAGCGCTCTGCGCCGCACTGGCCGCCACATTCGGCTCCCTACAGGCGCAGTCTGTCCCTCAGCGCATAGAGTATTTCTTCGACACGGATCCGGGGCACGGCAAAGCCACTGCCGTCCAAAGCGTAAAAGCGGGCGACAACCAACTGACTTTCAGTACTGCCGGACTTCAAGAAGGGGCACACGTATTGTACGTCCGCAGTCAGGACAACAACGGTGCGTGGTCGGCCACAACGGCCCGTCCGCTGTTCGTCATCAAAAAACGGCCGACCGGCGTACGTAGCCTGGAGTATTTCCTGGACACGGATCCCGGCTACGGCAAAGCCACCCGGGCAACGATAGGCGGAGAGGGCGCCACCTTGCTATTGGAACCGAATACAACCGAAACCGGTGCACACGTACTGCACCTGCGCGCACAGGATGACCGGGGCAACTGGTCGCCCGTCTTCGTCCGCACGCTCTACGTATGCTCCCCCCATCGTTTCAATGCGCTGGAATATTTCTTCGACAGCAACGATCCGGGAACCGGAAAAGCCGTCCGCGTGAAGCTGTCTACACAGGCAGACACACCGACCGGTACGTTTGTCTTCGATATCCCCACGGACGAATTGCCGGCCGGAGAGCACCAGTTCAACCTCCGCGCCCGATTCCCCGACGGGACCTGGACACTCACCCGAAGCGAGCCTTTCACCATCACGAAAAACGGAACCGGTGTGGCACAAATCGAATGGCTGCTTCCGGTAAGCATACAGACGACGAACACCTCCTGTGTGCTAACCAGCCGAAGCAGCAAAGGAGACTGCCGTGTGGAACTGTTCAGCACCCAAGGCATCCTGCTGGCCTCCGCCCAATGGAAAGCGGACGACAGCCAGATAACGTTGCCTCTTCACAACCCGAAAGGCCAAATCCTGCTGGTGCAAGTCACCGAATTACAAAGCGGGCGCCGCACCACCCGACGAATCGTCTGCCGGTAAGCCGTCCGTCCCAATAGTTGTGTAAAGAAAGGCGGGCACCGGCATCGGACCAACCGATATGCGTCCGGCAGCCCATCCCCCTTTTATCCATCCTAAAAAGAACCGTATCCCTACTTTAACCTGTATGGCATACGGTTCTCTTTGTTTGCAGCGGTCCACCCGGTATTCCCCCAAACCCGTCCCTTAATCCGATCGGTCCTGTTTCCACCGTACGCGCCATTCCTGCATCTTCCCCCACACATATGACACGGCAAGACTACAGACAAATACAAGCAACGGGCGCACGATGTACATCACTCCACCGAAAGCAGGCAACACTGCATCGACACCCCATGCCACACAAACATGAAAGATAAATATATATGCCGAATATTTCCAACCAATGACAGCTGCCAAGCTTCTGTTCCCCCAATCGGGATGATGCACAGCCAACAGAAACCACGAAACAGACAACGGCAACGTAGACAAATAGAAGTCACGGAGTGGTTTGCCAAACCATTCACGAAGCACCAAAATTTCCGTTACGATCAACAAATTGCAAACTATAAAGAAAACAACCAATAAGCCATCTGGCAGACGCAGCAATCCGTCAACATATTTCTTCTCACCAAGCAGGCGCCCCACCGTCATATACGGCAAGCCAAAGAAAAGAAAATTACGGGTCCAACCATAATAGTCCGTATAATTCAGCAGCAAACCGCACAGAAAAATAAAACCAATACAGAGGAAGACCGTTTTATTCCAAAGTCTCCACCGATCAAGCCATTTGAAAAGAACGATGTCATACAACACCGCATAAAAATACCATAGATGGAAACCAAAAGGATCTTTATTGAAAACCCACCAAGAAAACATACGGCTCATTCGCCAAATGCCTCCCCACCACATGCTTATATCCCCTCGAAAATAAGCCCTAAAGCCGTAAAACAACGCATACAAACATGAAGCGCCAAGAGCCATCTTCACCAGTTTCGTCAGTTGTCGGTTCACCTGTCCTCGTTCTACCAGACAAGGATAATAATATCCCGTAATGAGAAAAAACATCGGCACGGCTACTCGCTCCAATCCATTGCAGACTTGCGAAACGATACTGATCGTATCGTCTCCGTAGCGTACCTCCCCATAATGAATACATACCACCAATAAGGCTGAAACACATTTTGTTACATCCAAAGCCGACTGGCGAGGACGTGCCAAACGACCTGTCGCGGCAACGCACGACAAGTCTCTCCCAGAAGAAATCTTCATAAGCTATAAGTAACTGGCGAAAACTATCTCCGGGCAGGCAGATCGGGGCAACAGAAAAGCATGGACGTCTTATCCATGCTTCCAAGGCCCTGAGAACTGCCTATAATCACCAGATAAGCCACGCCCACGCCTATAGCGCAGACGTTCGCAGACTTATTCACGGTGACTACGTTCTGGAATTTCTCAGGTTCTGGAAGCAGTGCCGAATAAATAGCAAACGCTGATTAATAAAAAATGCTTTCAGACGATACGCCGCCGCATGCTCGCCTGCGCTTGCAAAAGTAGATAAAAAAGCAGAAACATAAAAGAGAATATAATGTAATTACGCATATTGCCTTCATTCCTCCAAGCGCCACACAAGCGTAACTTTGCATAGCATACACAAACCATCCTAAGGTCTCTAAGTCGCCAAATCCAACATGCGTCCTTATTTCCGAGTCTCAAGAAAAAAAATACAATAATTTTATTTTCAGAAAATTACACATCACCCAACATCCTGATAATTCTTCCCCGCAACTCGCTTAAACGGTGGTGCGCACCACGTTTCAACGTGGCCTAGGCCGCGTTGAATTGTTGCCTAGGCCAGAAATCAACGGGGTGCGCATGCCGTTTTTCATCCGTCCAGCCCCCTGATTTCTCCCTTTTCACATGCACATATAGCGCATCATAAAAAATGACCGTCTGTCTCCTTAAAGAAACAAACGGTCATCGTATACTCCCGGCACAACGAACTTACCAAATGTGCCGCCGGGTGCTACTTTTATTTCATCATTATCCGCATGGCAATTGTTTCCGTAGCGGTTGACATACGAACCACATATACCCCCCGAGCCAAAGGAATCTCGACCGAACCGCCATTGACACGGGCCACCGCGCGGCCATCCATGCCATATACCGCAACGACAGCATCCGCCGGCAAAGCGGCAAAACGGAGAACACCGTCGGACAGGGTCATACCGGCTTTCGCAAATACGGCATTTACCGAAGTCACCACACTACCCTCAAAGATATTTATATCGCGTCGCAGAATCTTGACAGCCCGGTCTATCTCATCCTGAGAGGTAGATGACAACGCCCCTTCGCAGTTGGCCACGGAAGCCGACAGGTAATCATAATCTTCCTGTGTGTAGTTGCCTTCCTGATCTCCGATGACAGCCGAAGCCAGCAGTTGGTCGGCACGTTCGATAAGAGCTTTCAACTCGGAATAGTCGTTCTCCCGACGAGAAGAGGTAAATGCCTCGATAGCCTGTTCAAGCCGGGCAACCTTGTCATTCACCGCCTGCTGGTTCAGCGCCTTACTGCCTATCGCAGCCTGCGCCTCGGCCACCTGTCCCGTAAGGACGTCGAAAGCAGCCTCAGGATATTTGCCGGGCCCTTCACCCTTCTCCGGTTCCGCTTCCTTCATCATGTCGTTCGCCACGGAAACCGCCTTTCTAAGAGCAGAAAAATCGATAATGACTTTCCGTCCCTCAAATACCTTGGAGGCCGCATCAAGTGATTCCGTACCGGCATCTATATCGCCCTGCGAAGCATCGGCTTCGTTGTATACGGCTTGCGCGGAAACCAATGCCTCCTTGTACGTCTCGATAGCGTCGGCAGGATATTGGCCGTCACAGTCACCGGCCACTGCAGCAGCCACTGCGTCGGCAGCCGAGGCAATCAAAGCTTTGAATGCGGCACGATCGATCGTTATAATGCTGTTTCGGAATTCATCACGCGCCGCGTTCAGGGCTTCGATGGCCGCTTCGGGCGCTACCGCCTTCTCCGCCTCACCGATTGCCGCCTGGAACGCATTCTTCGAAGCTTCCGCATACTGGCCCTTTTCAATACCGACAACCGCAGCCTCGCATTCCGCCTTGCAGTCGGCAATCAGATCTTTCAGATATTCTCCTGCCACAGACACCGTATGCGCCTTTCCTCTATAACTCTCCGTGTCGGCAAGCAAACGGGCCGTCACCTCATCCAGAAGTTCCTGCGACACGGCTTTTCCGGCCTCCTCTTCCGCTTTCGCCATTACCGCAGCAAAAGCCGTAATATCCGATGCAAAATACTCCCCGGGAAGATAACCCTCTTTCATCGTCTCCATCAGGGCTCTCGCCTGATTCATCGCCTGATCAAAAGCCTCGCGATCCAACACCACATCATCCGAACCGTCCGTCACGTTCCAATGCGAATTATTGGCACCTTCCCACTTGTCGCAATAAATCATGGACCCGTCATTGGTGGCATCGCATCCCAGAAAACCTTTTCCGGCCAGATTCTGCAACGTGTACATCTTCTCTCCGTAAATGCTGATGATCCATTTGGCCTCATCCGCCGATGACTCCTCCGCCCACTGGGTATCCCACGGGCTCAGCGTGCTCTTGACAAGATAGGAGTTTGTAGCCAGATTCTTTATGTAATAGGCTCCGGCAACATCCGAAGGCACAAAAGAATATTTCTGGCGAGTAGCCTCATCGGTGGTTGCCAATATCGGCTGCGTGCTGCCCTCTGCCTGATGAAGGGTCTTTTCGGACACATGGATAATCTGATATTCCACGCCTTCGACAGGCGCGTTGATCTTATTCGCTTGAAATTCCGCTACGGCGGCTTCCAACAGTTCTTTGGCTGCCACATAATCGGTCATCTCCTGCGATGCGGCGATGGTATTACCGAGTTTCGCATACGCCTCGGCCGAAATCATGAATGCCTTCACTCCGCACAGCGCCGGATCAATCATTGAATAGATGTTCTGTGCCTCTTTAAGCGCCTCCTCGTAGTAATATTTGTCATCGCGTTCGGAAACGGGAACAAACTCTTTCAACGTCCAACAGTTATTGGAACCGGTTCCGTTTTTATTGGAATAGACTTCGGAACCCGCCGTCCGAGCATCCGTTCCAAGCACCGAACCGCTGCCCATATTCCGCAACTGCACGAAACCGCCGTAGTCCACCACCTGGAAAATGGCATTGGCAGCCGACAAATCAATATCCGAACCGGACTTCGTATTCCAAGATCCCTCGCGATAAACAAACATACCGTCTTCGCTCCTCAGATTATACCCTTTGGCCGCAGCCCCTTCGGGAGCCGGAACAAATGTGAACACACGGTCGGAAGCCTCATCGTCGGCTTCCTGTATTTTCATAAATCCGCCGTCACCGCCGGTAGCCAGATAAAAGCCGCTGTTATGAATGATAGAATACTTCATCCCCACTGTAAAGGGAGGGTTCACCGCCTCGCGATACACAGCCTGAGCCGCCACGAGGTCGTCGTTCGCGTCATTAATCTGCTGCTGCGAAGTCGCTTCAGCCAATATTTTCTTCGCCACAGCAATCGCCTCGGACAGGGCTTTACGCACCTCTGCGGTATACTGTCCTTTCTGGCTGCCCTCCTCCGTAGAAGAAAGAAGAAGTTCTGCCGCCTCAATCGTGCCTTCAAGCTTTGCAGTAGACAATTCGGCCGACAATTCAACCTCTCCCAGATAAAAACAAGCCAGTTCCGTGGCAGCGTTCAGCCACCCGAACTGCGCCACACAGAAGGGCATTTCCGCCGTAAATACCAGTTGCGTCTGCACCCAGGTATCCGCCTGATAGTTTATCACTGCCATTTCCTTGGTAGTGGCATTATCCGAATTCCCCTGAAAGATTTTACTGTATTGCGTGTTACTCGACATACCGGCTGCCGTCCGTTTGGCCCAGCAACTGAACAAATACGTTTTTCCTTCCGTTATGGCCCAACCGGTCTTGACCGACTGTGCCGTACCGCTACCATCCCCTTTCAAAGCCGACAGACACGCCGTTCCGTCGGGGCCTTCGCCCGGAAGCACCGCAAAATTCTCTTCCGACAACGCAGTTCCGTTCCCGGCCTTCCAATTTAACAGGCCTTCATCAAAGGTGGGATTAAGAATAAGGTTACTCCCTTTAACCACATACACACCGTTCTCCGTCTGAACTTTGTCACCTGTCTGCGGAATATAATTCTGTGCATGGAGCCTACCCGCTCCCGACAGCCCCGCCCCAATCACTCCCAAGACCGCAATCAGAGGTCTGGCCAACGAAAAGAGTTTCTTTTTAATCATAGTATTTTATTTTAGATAATGATAATATCGCCATCCGATGTGTCAAACGACGCAAGCAAAATTATGGGTTTATCACGAAAGAAAAAAGCGTTTAAAAAAAGAGCCTTTGACGAAAATTTATTTTTCAACTCTTTTTACCGTTTTCTTGTGTTAAGGAGCCCGCCAAACTTCCCTCCGATCAAAATCCAATCGGATAAACAGCCCTATTGGGTCGTCCCCCAAAGAAGGCTGCGCGCCCAAGGATGGAATTTTTGAGTAGTTTTACCTATAATTCAACCTTATTCCCTACACAAGCGCATACAAGAGTGATTTTTATACCTATCTTTGCATATCCTATCAGACAAAAAACACACTGAACCTTACATGAAAGCAACATTGAAAACACAGGCGTTTCTGACCGTACTTATCTCCGTTCTTTTGCTTACGCTCCAAGCCGGAACAGTCCTTGCCGCCGACGCGCCCGGGTATGCGCCGACCGACACGTACACTGCATCGATCGATACGGAAAAGATTTTCCAACATCTTGAAATGTACAAACTAAATTCAACTTCCGGCTTCCCCACAAACAACATACATGCCATTCATCAGGACAAACACGGTTTCATCTGGATCGGTACCGAGTTTGGTTTATATCGCTACGACGGTTTCCTGATCAAGCGTTATAAGAATGACCAAAAACGCCCGGAACTGTTTTCTTCCAATAGGATCAACTGTATCGCAAACGACGGCGACAGTCTATGGTTGGGTACGAACAAAGGCATCAACCTTCTGAATCTGAAAAACGGAGACTGCCGGCAATATCATTTCGATGACTTCATCAACTGTGACAACATCAGCAGCATACTCATTACAAAAGGCAGTAACGGACAAACCAAACAGATGTGGGTAGGCACAGAGGGCGGACTTTATCTGTACGAACCGTCATCGGACCATTTTCTGCTCATGTGCAACCAACGGAATAATTCCAAGGTTCCGCACTGCGCCGTCAAATCATTATACGAAGACCACAAAGGCTATATCTGGATTGGCACCTGGGATAAAGGGCTTTATCGCTATGACCCCACCAACAGCGAGTTTTACGAAGTGCCTAAGTTTAACGACCTGAATTCAGCCCAGGTGGTACTTGAAGATCAATCACACCGCCTGTGGGTGGGCACATGGGGCAAAGGACTTTATCTGATAAGAAACCCGTATGAGACAAACAAGCCCCTTGATTTTCAAAATTTCATGACGGGAAACACCGACCGTCTGCTGCCTTCGGATGTCATTTATTCACTGACGGAGGATCCCTACACCGGCCTGCTGTGGATTGGCACCTCAAAAGGACTGTGCATCTATGCAAACAACCGCTTCCACAACATCCCTTCCGACAAAATGCCTTCACCGACCTACTTCAATCGAGGAGCAAGCACCCAACTGTGCGACAGAAACGGGAACGTATGGATAAACGCCTCACTCACAGGTTTGGTTACCGCATCGATTCGTCCGAAAGATTTTGAGTATCACCTGCTTCCCGAGGCATTGCAGGACAATGACGTCATCAACAGTATGACTTATGACCAAGCAGGCAACATCTGGATCGGCCTGGAACGCAACGGACTGGTATACTACCGAAAAGAAACCGGAGAATATATCTGTATGAAAGATATGCCGGTTATGAAAGATACGGATATACCTCAGAAAACAAACTGCATATACGAAACACGCAACGGCGATATATTAATCGGGACCACCCGTGACGGTTTCATGGAGATCAACCGTGACCGGACACTGCTGAAGCACATGAACATGCAAAATACGCCCTGGCTACCAGACAATTGCATATATTCTTTCCTGGAAGACGACATGGGAAACTTATTAATAGGCACGTGGCAAGGATTATGCGTAAGATATGCCGACAATAAAGAACAGCCTTCCCCCCTTCAGTCTCTGAAAGAAACCGGAACCGCCCAAATAAGGCATATCATGCAAAGTCGTGACGGCCATATATGGCTATCCACAAAAGACAAAGGTATCATGTGCCTGAAAGGAGATATCCGGTCGCCCCAATCCTTGGAGGTTTATTCATACCGAACTCCCCTCAACACCCAATTTCCCATAAACGATATAAACAAGACCCTGCAAGACAGCGAGGGAAGAGTATGGGCCTGCTCTTTAGAAAACGGACTGATGCTGTATGATGAAGAACAAGACGGATTCATTTGCGTAAACAAACAATATGGCATACCGGATGACGATATATGCAGCATAGAAGAGGGCAGAAAAGGCAATTTATGGATCTCCTCCCAACAAGGCATCATGTGTCTGCAACTGAATGCCGAAGGGCAATTCATCAATCTGCGTTATATACCTAACACCAACGAAACCGATGATGCTTATTTCGGGAAAGGCATATCCTGTTCCAATGGCACCGGAACGGTATGTTTCGGAGGCGTGGACAGCTACACCACCTTTGCAGACAAACAGCTGTCTCCCAAAACACCTGCGACAGAAATAAACATAACGGACATCAAAATATTCAATACACCGCTTGAGATGTTGCCGGCTAAAGAACGAAAAGCAATCTCGAAGCTGCTTCCCCCATATACCAATAAGATACAACTTTCGCACGCCCAAAACGATATAACCATCGAATTTTCATCCCTGACTTACGACACCAGACAGGAAAGCCGCTTTGCGTACAAACTGGAAGGACACGACAAAGAATGGATATACCCGGCCGCCCGACAACACTCCGCATACTACAGCAATCTTCCAGCCGGAGAATACATATTCCTTCTTAAAGCTACCGATATAAACGGTATATGGCGCGACAAGGCTCACCCGCTACATATAACCGTTCTTCCACCGGTATGGAAACGATGGTGGGCGATCTTGTTCTATTTCCTGTTATTGGCCGGAGCCGGCTATTCCCTTTTCAAATACCAAAAACAACGCACGTTACAACAAAGAGAATTGCAACTGGCTCATCTCGCCAACAAAAAGATAGATGAACTGAACCATAAAAAGCTACAGTTCTTCACCAACATCACACACGATCTGATGACGCCCCTCACAGTGATACAAGCAACAGTCAGCGAACTTGAAATGGAATGCCCGAACAAAGCCGAGCTATGCCGAATCATACAAAGCAACCTGAGCCGGCAAATACGACTCTTACAGCAAATTCTGGAATTCAGAAAAGCAGAAACAGGGAATCTGCAACTAAGAGTATCGGAAGGGGACATTGCCGACTTCTGCCGAAAAGAAATAGAAAGCATAGATCCTTTGATGAAACGCAAAAAACTGCATTTGTCCCTGCTATGTTCACCGGAACACATAAGGGGATATTTCGACCCGGACGCATTGGATAAAATCGTATACAACCTGCTGTCCAACGCTGCCAAATACACACAAGCCATGGGCTATGTGCAGGTGACGCTTACCTACGAAAACAACGAAGACTTCATCAATCTCACCGTCAAAGACAACGGACAAGGCATCGCCGCACACAAACAGGCCGATCTGTTCAAACGATTCTATGAAGGCGAATACCGTAAGTTCAACACCTACGGCACAGGCATAGGACTTTCACTCACCAAGGACCTCGTAACACTGCACCACGGAACCATCACAGTGAAAAGCGAAGAAGGACAAGGAACTACATTCACCGTTACCCTTCCGATAAGAAAAAGATTCTTTCATGAAGAAGAAATAGATGATCCTCCTTTGTACGTAACGGAAGAAAAAACGGATCCGGCATCTCTCATAGGAACCGGAGAACAAACACAGACCGTGCAGACAAAAAAACAGCAGGATGAACCGGAAACAGAACACATCGGAAGTGTTCCGCCCGTCCCAAGCCACACGCTTCTGATCGTGGAAGACAACGAAGAACTGATTACACTCATGAAACGACTGTTACAACCGCATTATAACATCATCACAGCCTACAACGGAAAAGAAGCCATCGAAATAATGGAAAACGAAAAAATCGACCTGATCGTGGCGGATGTGATGATGCCGGTGATGAACGGTATTGAAATGGCCAAGCAATTGCGCGACAACCCGGATTTCAGTAATTGTCCCATCATCATGCTTACAGCCAAACGTAGCGAACAAGACCGTGCCGAAGCTTACGAAGCCGGCGCAGATGCATATATAACCAAACCTTTCCATCTTTCCGTCTTACAAACACGCATACAAAACCTGCTCAAACGCCGCGAAAAAGCCATTAAAGAAGTCAAAGAAAAACTTTTTGAAGGCCTTGGCGAACTTGATATCACCAACGCCGACGAAGAATTTTTGAAAAAATGTATCAATTGTGTACATAAACATCTGAATGATGCCGATTTCGACCAACAGAGATTCGCTGATGAAACGAACACATCGAAATCCACGCTTTACAAGAAACTTAAAACGCTCACCGGACTTAACACATCTGCTTTCATACGCAACATACGTATGAAAGCAGCCTGCGAGATTGCTCTGAAAAATCCCAATATACGCATTTCGGATTTAGCCTACTCCGTAGGTTACAATGATCCGAAATACTTTTCGTCGTGTTTCAAAAAAGATTTTGGAATGTTGCCGTCTGAATACATAAAATCCAAAAGTCAAGATCCGGGCAACAACAGGTCCTCCGATACATTCCATAACAGCACAGGACAGGATAATCTATAGCCCGGCAGAACCGGTTGCTGTCTCAATAACCGATTCTGCCGTCCTTTACCTG
>ERZ778503.2154-NODE-2154-length-11552-cov-5.427068_pt1 | contig 11552 bp, 17 predicted proteins | sample MGYA00510047_ERZ778503 | MGnify/ENA primary metagenome ERZ778503 (study PRJEB29527, sample SAMN07138965) | mouse gut metagenome | material: feces | host: mouse | place: China:Nanjing | collected 2016-01-25 ... | reverse complement strand
TCCATGAGCTGTGATATCAGAATCTGCTCTGACAACGCGGTGTTCGGACAGCCGGAAGTCGGCTTAGGCATTACGCCGGGCTTTGGCGGCACCCAGAGGCTGGCACGTCTGGTTGGCGCAGGCATGGCAAAACAGATGATTTACACTGCAAGAAATATTAAGGCGGACGAAGCGCTCCGCATCGGTCTGGTAAACGCGGTTTATACGCAGGAGGAGCTTATGCCCGCGGCGGAAAAGATGGCTGCAGGAATCGCAAAGAATGCGCCCATCGCAGTGCGCAACTGCAAGAAGGCAATCAACGAGGGGCTTGACCTTTCCATGGACGAGGCGGTTGCGCTGGAGGAGAAGCTCTTCGGTGACTGCTTTGAAACCGAAGACCAGAAGTACGGCATGGCGTTTTTTCTTGACAAGAACAAGGAAAAGGTAAAAGAACCTTTTAAAAACTGCTAATCAAGGATTACAATTTATTATAAAAAATAAGGAGGAACTACAATGAAGGTAGGTATTATCGGCGCGGGCACCATGGGTGCGGGAATTGCACAGGCATTTGCCATGACGGACGGCTATGAGGTATGTCTCTGCGACATTAAGCAGGAGTTTGCCGACGGCGGCAAGGGCAGAATTGCCAAGAATATGACATTTTTAGTAAATAAGGAAAAAATCACGCAGGACAAGGCGGATGAAATTTTAGGAAAGATTACCACGGGTCTTAAGGATATCTGTACGGACTGCGATTTGGTTATTGAGGTTGCTCCCGAGAATATGCAGATTAAGAAGACGACTTTCAAGGAGCTGCAGGAGATTGTAAAGCCGGACTGCATTTTTGCAACCAATACTTCTTCCCTGTCCATCACCGAAATCGGCGCAGGGCTTGACAGACCTATGATTGGTATGCATTTCTTCAATCCTGCTGACAGAATGAAGCTGGTGGAGGTTATCGCAGGCGAGAATACGCCGGTGGAGCTTGTAGAGAAGATTAAGGGCATCGCTTCCGAAATCGGCAAGACTCCCGTCGAGGTAAAGGAAGCACCGGGCTTTGTGGTAAACAGAATCCTGATTCCCATGATTAACGAGGCAATCGGTATCTATGCGGACGGCATTGCAAGCGTAGCGGATATTGATGAGGCAATGAAGCTGGGTGCTTCGCATCCCATGGGACCTCTGGCACTTGGCGATTTGGTTGGACTGGACATTGTGCTTGCGATTATGGAAGTGCTGCAGAATGAGACGGGCGACCCGAAGTACCGTCCTCATCCCCTGCTCAGAAAGATGGTGCGTGCAGGCAAGCTCGGCAAAAAGACCGGCAAGGGCTTCTACGATTACGCAAAGTAGGAAGACAGCCCTGCCGCACAGCGGCGGCGCTGAAGATTGATTAAATAATTTGATGGAGGAAATAGTATCATGGATTTTACTTTGAAAAAAGAACATGAAATGGCGCGGGCTCTGTTTAAGGAGTTCGCTGAAAAAGAAGTAAAGCCTCTTGCGCAAGAGGTGGATGAGACCGAGGAATTTCCCCGCGGTACGGTAGACAAGATGGCGAAGCTGGGCTTTTTGGGCATTCCGGTTCCCAAGGAGTACGGCGGACAGGGCTGTGATCCTCTTACTTATGTAATGTGTGTGGAGGAGCTTTCCAAGGTATGCGGCACCACGGGCGTTATTGTTTCCGCACATACCTCCCTGTGCTGTGACCCGATTATGACATTTGGTACGGAGGAGCAGAAGCAAAAATACTTAGTTCCCCTTGCAAAGGGAGAGAAGCTTGGCGCGTTTGGTTTGACTGAGCCTGGCGCAGGTACCGATGCACAGGGGCAGCAGACAAAGGCTGTTTTAGACGGTGACGAGTATATCTTAAACGGCTCCAAGATTTTCATTACCAACGGCAAGGAAGCCGATGTGTACGTTATCTTTGCTGTAACGGGCACCATTGAAAAGCGCGGCAGGATGATTAAAGAGATTTCCGCATTTATCGTGGAAAAGGGCACCCCGGGCTTTGGCTTCGGCACCAAGGAGAAGAAGATGGGTATCCGCGGCTCCTCTACCTACGAGCTTATCTTTACCGACTGCCGGATTCCGAAGGAAAATCTGTTAGGAAAACTGGGACAGGGCTTCAAGATTGCAATGCATACTTTGGACGGCGGACGTATTGGTATCGCTTCTCAGGCACTCGGCATTGCAGAAGGCGCTTTGGAGAGAACCATCGCTTATGTACAGGAGAGAAAGCAGTTTGGCAGGGCGCTCGGCGCATTCCAGAATACGCAGTTCCAGCTTGCAGATATGGCAACCAAGGTGGAGGCTGCAAAGCTTCTGGTTTACAAGGCTGCAATGGCAAAGGCTACCCAGAAGGAATACTCTTTTGAAGCGGCACAGGCTAAGTTATATGCAGCAGAGGTTGCAATGGAGGTTACCACGAAGGCGGTACAGCTTCACGGCGGCTACGGTTACACCAGAGAGTATGATGTGGAGCGCATGATGCGTGACGCAAAGATTACGGAGATTTATGAAGGAACCAGTGAAGTACAGCGCATGGTTATCTCCGCAAATCTGTTGAAATAACGCAAATACAAGGTCTGGCGGCGCAGTACGCGCCGCGGCAAATATTATAAATAAGGAGTGAAAATACAATGAAAATCGTTGTTTGTACGAAACAGGTACCCGATACCAAGAGCGCCGTTAAATTCAATCCTGACGGCACGCTTGACAGAAGCGCCATGCTTGCTATCATGAATCCTGACGACAAGGCAGGCTTGGAAGCTGCACTGCGGTTAAAGGATAAATATGGTGCAGAGGTTACTGTTATTTCTATGGGACTTCCCACGGCAGAAGATATCCTTCGCGAAGCGCTTGCAATGGGCGCAGACAATGCGATTTTGGTGACGGACCGCGTGCTTGGCGGCGCGGATACATGGGCAACCAGCCAGACATTGGCGGGTGCGATTCGTAATCTGGAATATGATTTGATTATCACCGGACGTCAGGCAATCGACGGCGATACCGCGCAGGTGGGACCGCAGATTTCCGAGCATTTGGGGATTCCCGTTATCTCCTATGCGCAGAAGATTGAAATTGAAGGCGACAGCGTGATTGTAGAGCGTCAGTTTGACGACAGATATCATGTGCTGAAGGCGCAGATGCCGTGTCTGGTTACGGCGCTTTCCGAGCTGAACGAGCCTCGCTACATGACTCCCGGCGGCATTTTTGATGCAGTAAAGAAGGAGATTACCACATGGGGCAGAGCAAATCTGGTGGATGTGGATGATTCCAATTTAGGTTTAAAGGGTTCCCCTACCCAGATTGCAAAAGCTTCCAATAAGGTAAGAAAGGGCGCCGGAGAAAAGGTTACTCTGGATGCGTCTGAGTCCGTAGACTACATCATGGATAAGTTGAAGGAAAAGCATGTAATCTAGTGTACCGTTTCGTTCTTTTTTCGCTAAATGATTGCGTGAAATAGAATGTGCCGGCACACGAATAAAGAGAATGATTATGCCGTCTCAGGCGGCAGAAAGCGAGGAAACGATGAATTTAGAAGAATATAAGGGCGTATTTGTCTTTGCCCAGCAGGTAGACAATGAAATCAGCAGCATCGCTTTTGAACTGATTGGCAAGGGAAAAAGCCTCGCCGGTGATTTGGGTACGGAAGTGACTGCGGTCTTAGTGGGAAGCGATGTAAAGGGACTTGCAGATGAGCTTGCAGTATACGGTGCAGACAAGGTTATTGTGGTGGATGACCCTGAACTGAAAGAATACAGGACGGAGCCTTACGCACATGCGCTGGCTTCGGTCATTGAAAAATATAAGCCGGAAATATTCCTTGTGGGTGCAACCGCAATCGGACGTGACTTGGCGCCCCGTGTTTCTGCGAGAATCCACACAGGACTGACTGCAGACTGTACCAAACTGGATATCGGTGATTTCCCTTTAGAGCCCAAGCCTAATGTAGAGCAGAAGCACAATCAGCTTTTAATGACCCGTCCGGCATTCGGCGGAAATACCATTGCAACCATTGCATGTCCGGATTTCCGTCCCCAGATGGCAACCGTTCGCCCGGGCGTTATGCAGAAGCTGCCCAGAGTAGAAGGCGCAAAGGCAGTTGTGGAAGAGTTCAATCCCGGATTTACGCCAAACAACAAATATGTGGAAATTTTAGAGATTGTGAAATCGGTGGTAGATACCGTGGATATTATGGATGCCAAGATTCTGGTATCCGGCGGACGCGGCGTAGGCAGCCCCGAAAACTTTAAGCTGCTGGAGGATTTGGCTGAGGCAGTAGGCGGCACCGTAAGCTGCTCCCGTGCAGTTGTGGATGCAGGCTGGAAACCCAAGGATTTGCAGGTTGGACAGACCGGCAAGACCGTTCGTCCCAATGTATATTTTGCAATCGGTATTTCCGGCGCTATCCAGCATTTGGCAGGTATGGAAGAATCCGATATTATCATTGCAATTAACAAGGATGAGTCAGCCCCTATCTTTGATGTGGCGGACTATGGTATTGTGGGCGATTTGAACAAGATTGTTCCCATGCTGACTGAAAAGATTAAGGCAGAGACGGCAGCAAAATAAGGCTGCAAAAAAACCAAGCCTCAAACATAGCAAACAGGCACGAAAAGCCGGAAAACTGCGTTGCAAAACAGCAGTTTTCCGGCTTTTTTATGAGCTCTCATTTTGCATGGTAAAAATGATGTTTTTATCGGGAAACGGTCTGTATAGCAGAAGCCGTTCCCGATCAATCAGACATGAAAAAGAAGCTTGCCGATGCTGTTTACCAGAAAACAGGCGCTGCATCCAAAAACCGTGGGAAGCAGAAAGGCGATAAGCGTCCACTTCAGGCTGCCGGTCTCTTTTTTTATGGTGAGCAGCGTGGTGGCGCAGGGCCAGTGCAGCAGGGAAAAGAGCATGGTGCAGAGAGCGGTAACAGGTGTCCAGCCATTGACGGCAAGGAGCGTATGCAGGGAGGTAAGGCTTTCCGTCTGCACAAGGCTTCCCGTGGAAAGATAAGCCATCAGGATAATGGGCAGTACAATTTCATTGGCGGGGATGCCGAGGATAAAGGCAATCAGGATAACGCCGTCCAGACCTATAAGGCGGGCGAAGGGCTCAAGAAAACCGGCGCAGTGGGTGAGCAGGCTGGCGTCTGCAACCGTAATGTTGGCGGCAAGCCAGATAATGACGCCGGCGGGAGCGGCAGCCAGCACAGCGCGGCCTAAGACAAAGAGCGTGCGGTCGAGCAGCGAGCGCAGCAGGATGCGGCAGGGTTGGGGGCATCGGTAGGGCGGCAGCTCCAAAATAAAAGAGGAGGGGAGCCCTTTTAACACAGTAGCGGATAACAGTCGGGAGGCAAGAAAGGTCATGCTTACGCCAAGTAGAATAAAGCCTGTGAGCAGCAGGGCGGAGGCGGCGGAACCTGTTATGCCGGAGGCTGTACCCGTAAAGAACATAGCGCTCAGGGTGATAAGCAGGGGAAAGCGCCCATTGCATGGCACAAGGCTGTTGGTAAGTATCGCAATCAGCCGTTCCCGCGGGGAGTCCACGATACGGCAGCCCACAACGCCGGCGGCATTGCAGCCAAAGCCCATACACATGGACTGTGTATATCTGCATTTTATTTCAGAACGATGTCCACATTGTCATCATCGACAACTATCTTTTCAATCACATTTGTCAGACAGGCGCGTTTTGCCTGCAAATCGTCGGAGGAGAGCAGCTGCAAAAAGCGGTCCCTAAAGAGGAGGATTTCTTCATTGCTGAGGGGAATGGTGTTGCCTTCGGATTCCTGCCTGACAAGAAAAGCCTTTTCCTTTGACAGTGCGTCCGCCTTCTGTGAAATAACCTCCATAGGAATACTTCCCACCTGATACAAATCAATCAGGTTAGATAACTGTCTGTCAATTTCACCAATGCGTTTGGAGTAATCCTTTTTTACCGGCGTGACAGGACGCGGCTCTAAATCGTTAAAACTGAGTTTTGTCAGATACTCTGTCACAAGGGCGTCTAAATCTGCAATTTTCCATTTCTTATTTTTACAGTTTGGGTCCATGATATACTTCCTGTCGCCTTTGGTACGGCTGTAACAGGAATAATTCCCGTGTTCTCCGTGGAACCGTGCCCCGCATTTTCCACAGTAAATCAAATTGGAAAGGAGCGTCTGCGCCTTGAAGGGGGAGCGGCGGAAAGACGGCGTATTCCGTTTTGCGTGCTCAAAGATATCCTGCACAGAGTAAAACAGTTCTTCCGATATGATTGGCTCGTGTTTGCCTTTATAAGAAATCCCCTTAAATTTGACGTTGCCAATGTATACATCATTCTGCAGGATGTGACGCACCAGGGTCTCACTGCTCCATGAGCCGTACTTGGTGGTATAGTTCTTTTGCATGTGGCGCCAGCACTCATGCAGGGTATGACCGCTTGCAAAGCGTTCATACAGTTCTTTTACCTGCAGAGCCTCATAGTCATTTACAACCAGGCAGCCGTCCACATAGTCGTATCCGGTAGGCGCGGTGGGTCCCCCATGATAGTATCCGTTCTTTGCCCTGCCGATACGTCCCATGGTAAAACGTTCTGTAATCTGGTCTTTTTCAAGCTGCGCAAACACAGAGAGCATACCAATCATGGCTTTGCCAAAGGGAGAAGCTGTATCAAAGTTTTCGTTGACTGATATAAAGTTCACGCCGCTTGCAAGAAATTTGTCCTCAATCAGCATAAGCGTATCTTTCTGGCTGCGCGATAGTCTGTCGAGCTTGTATACGACAACCACGTCGATGGCTCCAGATTCTATGTCGGCGAGCATTTGCTGCAGTGCAGGGCGATTGATATTGCCGCCGGAATATCCGCCGTCCGTATAGAATTTGGTGATGGTGATATCTTTTGCCGCGCAGTAGGATTTTAGCCGGTCTGTCTGCTCCTCTATGCTGTAGTTTTCTAGCTGATTGTCCGTAGATACGCGGACGTAACATGCGCCTCTTGTCATATCGGTGCCTCCTTTAGTTGTGCTTATTATACGGAATAGGATACTTATAGTCAACGGAAAAGTATAGTATTTGATGAATTTATGAAAGCTGTATATGGATTAGATAGGAGTAAAGCAGCGCCTCCCAATTCCACGGTGGCGCTGCGTTGCTGTCAGAATACAAATACAATGAGGTAAAAAATAAATACGATAAGTGCGAACCATGAACCTATATGTTTCTTTCCCTTTTCGTGGATACATAAGTCAACAACGCCAATAATCATACCGGTGAAGGATAATAATAGCCCGATTATAAGTATCATTGGCAGCAGGAATGAAATGCCTGCAAATGCACAAGCTATGCAGCTTAAGGTTGAATGTGTCTTCTTTTTGGAGGACTTTGGAGTATCGGCAATATTGTATGCCGGCATAACAGTCGGCGGTGTTGTATTTGCTTGTGGAGTTGATGGAGAAACAATATCTGTCCAAAGGGCCGACATATCCTGAGTGTCGGTTATGCTGCTGTTGATGGGGCAGCCGCAGTTTGGGCAGGTTGTAGCTTTGTCGGAAACTTCTTTTCCACATTCGGGGCAGTTTATCAGAGCCATATTTTTCCTCTTTTCTGATTTTTTAAGCCGTCCATGTTTGTTTAGGGCGGCTTTTAATCAATGTTTATTTTAATGTACTTTCTTTTAGTTTGATTTTGCTCTAACCAAGGAAACAACAGCGACGATGGCGTTAATAAGGCACCATCCAGCCCAAATATTAAGGTCGGTGAAGTTTCCGGCCAGTGCAAAACCAATTAATGCACCAAGACCAAAAAGCACAATCAAGGCGATATTTCCGCCTTTACTACCATTTCGAGTGACGATTGAGACGATTCCACCAGAAAGCATTACGATTGCAACGATAATACCAGCACTTCCGCTGGACTGTCCGTTTGCAGTCACTGTATTTACAAAGCCTGCTGCGCAGGATTGAAAAGCAACGACCATAAACAAGACAATTGACAAGATTCCCGATACTAATTTCCATGTTTTCATAGTAAATTCCTCTTTTCTTTTGAATAATTTATTAAAACGCCTTTGGCGGTTTAATAGTACATCTTTAAAAGGGATAGAGCACTACTCTATATCAGACCTATGGATAGTAAATTGTAATTTTTGGTCCTTGTGGGTAAAGAGCTCGTAATAAGTAAACTCGAAAGTTTCCCAGTTTTCATCTATTTCAAATGCATAATATCCCTTTACTTTTTTGCCAGGGGCGGCAGTGCCACCCATTAGAGAATAACCATCGACATCGTTTAACACTACGGCTATGTCTACAGCATAATCTCCGTCATAAGCATTCACATAAAGCATATTGAAGTGTTCATCAGCGCTTGAAATATTTTTAGCTTCTAAAAATACAACCATATATACTTTGCCGGAAGAAGGTGTGTCCGAATAAAAATCTCCTGTTATTTCAGTATAAGTTTTGGCATCCAATAGTGTGAGTTCCCAAATATCATTAGCCATGATATTTGCATTGATGTCAGTATCAGTAGGCGAAGGCTCTGGCAACGGCGTGGAAGAAATTGTTGTAGTGGAAGGTTCTGGGGTTGGGGGTGCCTGCTTATTGGATGTGGGCAACATATTAGGATGTTTTGCCATTGCAATAAAAACAAGAAGGATATACATAGCAATAGAATTTGATACAATTCCGGTTATTGCACAGCCATCAGGCCGTCTTGATTTTCGGAGTCCACATAAAGAGATAATGAAACCTATTATCCCGATAAAACCACCAACGAGGAAAATTGATAACGAGATGGATATAATGCCAAGAATTATTCCGGTAGTACTAAGTTTGTTGGAAGTAGAAGATGTTCGTTGACTATGCATTTTTTATCCCCCCTATTTCAAATTATATCTTTAGTAATATTACTAAGTGGTTTTTAGTATATCATAATTGATAGTACAAGTAAAACAATATTTAAAAAATTTCCATAAATTACCAGAATACTTTAGATAATTTATGTGGTTTAATATATGTATGAGGTATTTTACAATTCTTGGAATTATAAAAAGAAACAGATTACCGATAATCATAGGGGAAAAAGAGGGGGAGGAAAGCGGTTAGTTTTATTTCCAAATCGGTATAGCGATAGATTCAAAACAAATTACAAACATTTGTTCTAGAAACCTTGTAATGAGGGAAGTAATGTGTTATGATAAACAAACACAGAACATTTGTTTGAAAAGGGAAGGAATGATAACAGTGGATAAAAACGAAAAGACTAAGGGCACAAGGGAAGCATGTGTAGATGTGCCGGATTATAAAAAACTGATTATTGATATGTTATGGGATTTAAAAGAACCGGACAATACGTTTTTAATACAGGTATATACGATTGTACATAGGCACATCGAAAAAAGAGGACATTAGTCCTCTTTTTTCGCGTTTCGGCTATTTAATAACTCTTCACTGAATTTGTTTATGACTTCCTGTGATTTTGGGTCTAATTTGATATAAATTTTGATAATGTCCTTAATTAGGTCATAGAGGGGATTAGTTTCTTCCAGAAGTTCCGAAACAAGGAAAGCCGTTTCGTCTTCTTTAGGATTGTATTTTATCCCTTCTCCTGTGCGCAACCAATGTTCATTAACATTAAATTCTCGACAAATAGAAATAATTATTGCATCTGTAGGGTTTCGTAACCCAGTTTCGTATCCAGTAACGGTGTTTCCTTTAACTCCTATTCGCTCCCCAAATTCAACTTGTGTTAATTTATAATCTTTTCTAATCTGTTTAATACGATTTTTCAAGGTCTGTCCTCCTTTCTTCAATGAGTATACAAAAAAAAACTCGCGAAGTCAATATTTTTTTGTTGACAAAACTCTATATGCGATATACAATAATCGCAAAGAGAGTTATAGAGAGAGGTGATTAAATGAATAAAGCAAAAAAAGAACATATAGAAAAGACAGTACAGATTTTGAACCAACTGGATGAAAAAAGCCTGCTGTTAATAGTTAGCGGGGCAAAACTATTGGCAGCAAGACAGGAGCTGGATAATCAAAAAGAACCGCAGGAAACCTAATCGAGTGAACCAATTATCTGTACCTTCTGCGCGGTACACAGGTGCCGCAATACATTCCTATGCCCAAGGCACGCAGGATACCCCCTAGCCTGCGTGCCGCGCAGAGGGTACAGAAGAGCCTATAAGTATGCAGAAAGGGAGGCTGACCTCCCTTGATTTTTACTATTGAGATGATTTGGATTTTTCGGCTAATGAATCAATCATCTTTTTAACTAACTCGCGATCTGAATCATTGAGCAGACTATATTGCTGTGCAAGTTGTTTTACTTCATCATCAATATCTAATTCGCTGGTTACATCTGTAAACATGGGTTCAATACCATTGGTGAGCCAATCAAAATTAACATTGTACTCACGGCAAATGTCACGAATAGTACGTTCGGTAATATTTCGTGTACCTTTCTCCATATTTGTAATGGCACCGCCCGACATGTTAATAGCAGCACCAAAAGCACGAGTGGTAAGGTTCAATTCATCTCTTAATTGCTTCAAGCGTTCATGGATATTCATTGTTTTCACCTCCATGAAAGCACTATATCACAATTTGTTTTCAAAGTAAACAAAAAATGTTGACAATGCTTTCAAAGAATGATATATTGATTTCAACGAAAGCAAAGAAAGGAGGAATATAGGTGAATGTACAAAAAGCAGAGGATGTAAAAGATACTGCATTGAAATTAGATGAGATTCGGACACAGCATCCAGAAGATTACTTTTATCTGAAGGGTTGGATTCACTGTCTTTTGCAGAAAGCGGAATTGGCTGACAATCGACAGGGTAATCCAACAAAGCAAATGCAGGAAACATGATAAATAGATTTGGGTTGCTGTACCTTCTACGCGGCACACAGGTGCCACAGTAAATCTCTATTGCTTAGGGCACGCAGGTTCCCCTAGCCTGCGTGCCGCGCAGAGGGTACAGAAGAGCCAAGAGGAGAAAAGCATGACAATAGTAATGAAGGTGGATGAAGAAACGCAGGGGTACAGGAAAGAGTACAGGAATGCAAATGAACTTAAGGCGGATTTGGATAAGATTCTTGATGAAAGTATTCTGGAGGTAAGCATAAAAAGAAAAGGAATTGCAGATAGCAATCCCGTTTCTTCTAATAACTAGAGATGTTCCTTTAAGTAGTCCGACTGGCACAAAACATTATTCCATGCAGCTACTCCAGTTAGTTCTGCGACAAAAATTTTGTCATTTGAATCTACAATGTTTTTTATTTCGTCTCTGATGTCTGCGCAGGACTTGTCGGATGAAACAAACCATGTGGATTCTGTAATATGTGCCCATGAAGAAAAATTTCTTATGTATTCGTATAAATCATCATAATTTTTGCCTGGTTTACACAAATCGTAAGAGATTATTTTGGACTTTGCCATAGTTTATATTCCCCTTTCTTGGGTACTCGGCGCTGCAACGCCTGTACCAATAGTATAGATGGGAAAGTGGTCAAAAGCAACACCCTGTACCCTCTGCGCGGCACACAGGTGCCACAGTAAATCTCTATTGCTTAGGGCACGCAGGTTCCCC
>ERZ778503.2149-NODE-2149-length-11573-cov-5.026741_pt1 | contig 11573 bp, 11 predicted proteins | sample MGYA00510047_ERZ778503 | MGnify/ENA primary metagenome ERZ778503 (study PRJEB29527, sample SAMN07138965) | mouse gut metagenome | material: feces | host: mouse | place: China:Nanjing | collected 2016-01-25 ... | reverse complement strand
GTCCGCCGCAATTATGTATTTTTGTTCCATATACATTACGATTAAACACATAAAACATTTATATAATGAGATTTGTAGTATCCAGTTCGGCCCTTCTCGGTCGATTGCAATCCGTGAGCCGTGTCAGCAATTCCAAGAACTCTCTCCCCATTCTAGACTGTTTCCTTTTTGAACTGAACGGCAACAAACTGACTATCACTGCTTCGGACAGTGAGACAACGATGATCACCACACTTGACGTAATTGATAGTGAAGCCGACCTGCGATTCTGCATCAACTCCAAAACCGTATTGGATTCTCTGAAAGAGATCTCGGAGCAACCGCTGACATTCGACGTCAACACGTCGAACATGGAAATCGTGGTCAATTATCAGAACGGCACATTCAGCATCGTAGGACAACAGGCCGACGATTACCCGAAAGCGAACGCCCTGGAAGACGATACCACCCAGTTGCAAATGAGTGCAGAAGATCTGCTGAACGGCATCAACCGCTGTCTGTTCGCCACTGCCGACGACGAATTGCGACCGGTCATGAACGGCGTTTACTTCGATATTACAGAAAACGACCTGACCTTTGTTGCATCCGACGGTCATAAACTGGTAAGAAGCAAGAACTATGCCATACGGGGCAACGGCACATCGGCCTTCATCCTGCCTAAAAAGCCGACCACCATCCTGAAAAATCTTCTGCCTAAAGAACAGGGCGATGTAAGCATCCGCTTCAACGACCGCAACGCAAGCATCATCCTGGAGAACTATACGTTGATCTGCCGGCTGATAGAAGGCCGCTATCCGAACTACAACTCCGTGATCCCGCAGAACAACCCGCACCGGGCTACGATCGACCGCATCGCCCTGCTCAGTGCCCTGAAACGCGTACTGGTGTTCTCCAACCAAAGCAGCGCCCTCATCAAACTGCATCTCGACAACAACCAAGTAGTGGTTTCCGGCCAGGACATCGACTATTCGACTTCGGCGGAAGAGAGTATCGTCTGCGAATACGGAAGCACACCGATGAATATCGGATTCAAAGGTACTTTCCTCATCGATATCTTAAATAATCTGGACGGAGAGAACGTCATCGTGGAATTGGCAGATCCCAGTCGCGCCGGTGTGATCGTTCCGGCCGAGCAGCAAGAAAACGAAGACGTGCTTATGCTGCTCATGCCCATGATGTTGAACGATTAATCTGCGATACGGATGAAGCTGAACCTTAACAACCCGATTGTCTTCTTCGATCTGGAAACCACCGGTACGAACATCAGCAACGACCGCATCGTGGAACTTTGTTACATCAAAGTATATCCCAACGGCGACGAAGAGTCGAAGAGCATGCGGGTGAATCCCGAAATGCATATCCCGGAGACGTCGTCCGCCGTGCACGGCATCTACGACGAAGATGTGGCCGACTGCCCTACATTCAAACAAATAGCCCGCAACCTGGCTGCGGCCATCGAAGGATGCGACTTGGCCGGTTTCAATTCCAACCGCTTCGACATTCCGCTGCTGGTGGAGGAATTCTTGAGAGCCGGTGTGGAAATAGACCTGACCCGACGGAAGTTTATTGATGTGCAGAACATCTACCACAAGATGGAACGCCGCACGCTGAGTGCCGCCTATCGCTTTTATTGCGGGAAAGACCTGGAAGACGCCCATACGGCCCTGGCCGACACACAGGCCACTTACGAAGTATTGAAAGCCCAGCTGGACAAGTACTCCGATGAGCTGCAGAACGATGTGGCGTTTCTGGCCGATTTTTCACGCATGACGAACAATGTGGATTTCGCCGGTCGCATGGTATACGATGAAAACAACGTGGAAGTATTCAATTTCGGCAAATACAAAGGCAAACCCGTTGCCGAAGTCCTCCGTAGAGACCCGGGATATTACAGTTGGATCATGCAGGGCGATTTTGCCCGGAACACGAAGCAGATTCTCACACAAATCCGTCTGCGCGAGATAACAAGATAACGTAAATACATGCTTCCCGCCACTCCCGCCGGACCGTTTCAGCAGGAGCCGGACCGGGAACTCAAACCGAACGATATGTTACAAGGCAAAAAGATCGTATTGGGAATAACCGGCAGCATCGCCGCCTATAAAGCGTGCTACATCATCCGCGAGCTGGTCAGGAAAGGTGCCGAGGTACAAGTCGTCATCACTCCGGCAGGCAAGGAGTTCATTACCCCCGTCACGCTGTCGGCCCTGACAAGTAAACCGGTCATCAGCGAGTTTTTCTCGCAACGCGACGGTTCCTGGCACAGCCATGTCAGTCTGGGATTATGGGCGGATGCCATGCTCATCGCTCCCGCCACTGCCTCCACACTCGGAAAAATGGCTCACGGAATAGCCGACAACATGCTCATCACCACTTATCTTTCGATGAAAGCGCCCGTCTTTGTGGCACCGGCGATGGACCTGGATATGTTTGCTCATCCCGCCACACAAAAGAATTTGGACATATTGCGCTCTTACGGCAACCACATCATCGAGCCGACCAGTGGAGAACTGGCCAGCCATCTGGTGGGCAAAGGACGTATGGAAGAACCGGCCCAGATCGTAAAAGCACTGGAAACGTTTTTCAACAACAAAGAGGAACTGGCCGGCAAACGTATCCTCATCACGGCCGGTCCGACGTATGAAAAGATCGATCCGGTACGGTTTATCGGCAATTACTCATCCGGGAAAATGGGATTAGCCCTGGCCGAAGCCTGTGCCGCCCGAGGGGCTTTGGTGGAATTGGTATGCGGTCCCACTTCGCTGACCGTTTCCCATCCTAACATACGGCGCACCGATGTAGAATCGGCGAGCGACATGTACCATGCGGCCACCGAACTGTATACCCGCTGCGATGCCGGTATTCTATGTGCGGCTGTCGCCGACTTTACCCCCGGAGAAGACAGTATAGCCGACAGAAAGATCAAACGAAAAGACAATGAGCTGGTTCTGCACCTGAAACCGACGCAGGACATAGCCCATGCCTTGGGCCAGATGAAACGCCCCGGTCAGAAGTTGGTCGGCTTTGCCCTGGAAACGCACAACGAACAGGCTAACGCACTTGACAAACTGCACCGCAAAAACTTCGATTTTATCGTACTCAACTCCTTGAACGACACGGGAGCGGGATTCCGCTACGACACCAACAAAATCACGATCCTATCCGAAACGGAATGTCGGGAATACCCCTTGAAAGACAAAAAAGAAGTAGCAGAGGACATCATAAACTACCTCTGCCGCATTTTCCAATAACTTCACCCCTTTTGCCATGAACATGCTTCGCTCTCTTCTTTCCCGCACGGCATACCGGCTGATTCCGGTCGCGGTCCTGCTGTCGCTATGCCCGGCCTTGCAGGCACAGGAGCTGAACGCTAAAGTCGTCATCAACCGGTCACAAGTTTCCAACACGAAGTCGTCCGTATTCGAAAACCTTGAGAAAACTGTCACGGCTTTCCTGAACGACCGCCAATGGACGAACCAGCAATACAAAGAGAACGAGCGTATCAATTGCAATTTCAACATCACCGTAAATACATACAGTGAGACAGACAATTCGTTCACGGCCAGCCTGATGGTGCAAAGCACACGCCCGGTATACAATTCCAGTTATACCACCACCGTATTCAGCATCAAAGATCCCAATTTCAATTTTGCTTTCCAAGAGTTCGACCAGCTCAACTTCCAGCCGGAACAGCTGGATAACAATCTGACTGCCATGCTGGCCTACTACGCCTATCTGATCATCGGCATGGACATGGACACCATGGCTCCGTCGGGAGGCACAGAGGTACTCCAAGCGGCCGAAAACGTAGTGACCAATGCACAAAATCTGGGATACCCGGGCTGGAAGGCCTTCGAGGACAACAAAAACCGCTTCGGTATCATCAACGATTATCTGGACGGTGCGATGGAACCTTACCGGCAACTGCAATACGTATACTATCGAAAAGGGCTGGATACAATGGCGGACAATGTCGACAATGGCCGGGCAGCCGTTACCGAAGCATTGGGCATGCTGAAAACCGCACAGGAAAACAAATCGATGAGCCAGTTACCGCAAATCTTCACCGATGTCAAGCGCGATGAAATTGTGAATATATACAGTGGAAAAGGCACACCGAAGGAAAGAGAGGCCGTATACGACATTGTTTTCCGCATCAACGCCTCGCAAAACGCTTATTGGGAGAAGATAAAGAAATAAGATATGCTTAAACAACTCCATATTCAGAACTATGCGCTGATCGACCGGCTTGAAATCGAATTCCAAAACGGTTTTTCGGTCATTACCGGAGAAACGGGGGCCGGAAAATCCATCATTCTGGGAGCCATCGGTCTGCTGCTGGGACAACGTGCCGACAGCAAAGCCATCAAAAACGGATCGTCACGCTGCACGCTGGAGGCCTTATTCGATGTTAAGGATTGCGGAATGGACGGCTTCTTCGAAAAAAACAATCTGGATTTCGACGGGCAGGAGTGCATCATCCGCAGGGAGGTGTCTGCTACGGGAAAAAGCCGGGCTTTCGTGAACGACACCCCCGTACAACTCGGACAGCTCAAGGAGCTGGGAGAAATGCTGATCGACGTGCACTCGCAGCATCAGAATCTGCTGCTCAACCGAGAGGATTTCCAGTTGAGCGTCATTGATATTCTGGCTCATGACAAAGCGGAGACAAAGACCTACCGAAAGATCTACAACGAATTTCGCGAAACCGAACGGCAACTGAAACAGGCGGAAGCCGAAGCCGAGCGCAACCGGGCCGACGAGGACTTCCTCGCTTTTCAGCTGCAACAGCTGGAGGAAGCCCGCCTGAGAAGCGGCGAACAGGAAGAGCTGGAGCAAGAAGCCGACTTGCTGACCCACGCCGAAGAAATCAAAAGTACACTCTTTCAAGCCGGCACCTTGCTGGAAGGCGACGAAGACGGGCTACTCAACCGACTGAAAAACAGCAAACGCATGCTCGACAGCCTGTGTAACGTATTCCCCGCCGCCGAAGAGCTGGCCGCACGGACCGAAAGCTGCTACATCGAGCTGAAAGACATTGCCGCCGAGATAAGCGCACAAGCCGAACAGGTGGAATTCAACCCCGAAAGGCTGGACTACGTCAACGACCGTCTGAACACGCTGTACGCACTGCAACAGAAACATCACGTCACCCATACGGAGGAACTGATCACCCTGGCAGACCAATACCGGGAGCGATTGGAGACCGTGGCCCACAGCGACGACCTCCTGCGCAGCCTGACCGAAAAGAAAGAGCACCTGTATCAAGAAGTACTGAAAGCAGCCGCCGTGCTGACACAGATGCGCAAAGCGGCAGCCGCACAGGCGGAAAAACAGATGCGGGAACGGCTCATCCCCCTCGGCATACCGAACGTACGGTTTAAAGTGGAACTGTCGAAATGTGAGCTGCCGGACGCCACCGGAACCGATAAGATAAATTTTCTGTTCAGCGCCAACAAAAACGGCACCCTACAGCCCATCTCACAAGTGGCCTCGGGAGGAGAAATCGCCCGCGTCATGCTCTCGCTCAAAGCCATGATCTCAGGAGCCGTTCAACTGCCTACCATCATTTTCGACGAAATCGACACGGGAGTTTCCGGCCATATCGCTGAGAAGATGGCCCTGATCATGCAAGAAATGGGAGCCTGCAACCGGCAGGTCATCAGCATCACCCACCTGCCGCAAATTGCCGCCTTGGGCGCCGTACACTACAAGGTGTACAAAGAAGACAACGAACAGGGGACGACCAGCCACATCATACGCCTCAACGAGGCCCAACGGATAGAGGAAATCGCCCACATGCTGAGCGGTGCCACACTGACCGAAGCGGCCGTAGACAACGCGAGAGCTTTACTGAAACTAAAAAAAGACACTTCCGCAACATGAACGTAAAAACATTGTTTCTAGGGGGGATGCTATGCCTGAGTCCGTTTCTGAACGCACAGAACCCCAAATGGTACAAGAAAGCAAGAAAAGCACAGATCAACATCATCACTTACAACGACAAGAACGACCTTCTGCGTTCCGGCCACGGATTTTATATCGACGAAAGCGGAACGGCACTGGCCGACTTCGACCTGTTTAAAGGCGCCGCACGGGCCACTGTTGTGGATGCCGACGGCAAAACCGCCGAAGTGGAGAGCATCATGGGAGCCAGTTCGCTCTACAACGTCGTAAAGTTCCACGTAAAAACGGATAAGAAAGTGGCCTCGCTATTACCGGCGGCGCTCATCGGGACAAAAAACGAGAGGGTGTACGTGATGCCTTATCCCACACAGACTTCCAACCGCTGCACGGAGGACACGCTGGTCAACGTGGCCACCTTCGACGGCGACTACGCCTATTACACCCTGACCGAAGCACCCAACGAGAAGCGAACGAACTGCCCGCTGATGAACGAAGAGGGAGAAGTAATGGCCATGCTGCAAATGCCCGCCAAGGCCGGCGATAAGAAAATGTACGCCATCAGCACGGCTTTCGGGCGCGACCTGACCATACGTGCTTTGTCGGGCAGCAACGACGACCTGCGTTCCATACACATACGAAAAGCCCTTCCGGACACGGAAGAAGAAGCCAACACCTTCCTGTTTCTGAGTGCAGCGCAGGACACGGCGCTCTACCTGAGCTATCTGGACGATTTCATCCGGCGGTTTCCAAACAGTGTGAACGGATACGTTACCAAAGCCGAGGCCTTGATCGCACGAGGACGTTATGCCGAAGCGGAAGAGACTTACAAGAACGGGCTGCAACTTCGGGAAAAGACCGACGAACTGCACTACTCATTCGCCAAAATGCTCTACGCCCTGAGCCGGGGACAGAACGATACGCCCTATCCCGGCTGGACGCTGGAAAAAGCCCTGTCCGAAGCCCGGGAAGCCAGTGCCATCAACCCGCTCCCGCTCTATACCCTGCTCCAGGGGCATTGTCTCTATGCCTTGAAACAATACGAACCGGCCGGTGAAAAATACATGGCTTTGCAACAGACCAACATGCGCTCGCCCGAAAACTTCCTGTTCGCCGCCCAGTGCCGTAAAATGGCCGGAGCCGATATAAAGGACATACTGGCTTTGCAGGACAGTGCCGTGGGCTGCTTCACCCAACCTTACGTCAAAGAAGCGGCTCCCATGCTGCTGCTGCGCGGAAGGACACGTATCGAAGCCGGACAAACGCGTGAAGGCGTGGCCGATCTTTACGACTACGAACACCTGATGCGCAACGAGGTGAACGCCAACTTCTATTACGAGCGCGAACAGGCGGAGATGCAATGCCGCATGTTCCAGCAGGCGCTGGACGACATTCAGCGGGCCCGGAAAATGGCACCAGAAGAACCGTTGTTCCATGCCGAGGAGGCAGCCGTCCACTGCCGCGTAGGTCAGTTGCAAGAAGCCATTGCTGCCGCCAAAGAGGCCATCCGACTGGACGGTAATTTTGCCGACGCCCATCGTATACTGGGTATCTGCCTGATAGAAAACAAACAAAAGGAGGAAGGCGTACGTCATCTGCAAAAAGCGGTAGAACTGGGCGACACCGGCGCACAAAGCATCATCGAGGGACTGGGAAACAAATGACGCCAATCCATCCATCTCCGGCATACGGCGGGCAAACTTCGGTTGGCCCGCCTTTTTTTAAGTTCTCATCTTCGGTACAAGTGCAAATCATGTCGTGATGTGTACCACCTACGGTTTGATATATACAAACGGCGGCTTGATCTGTACAGACCAAGCCGCCGTTTGCAGTTTTTCCCGCACACACACCGCTTTTCCGGTTCCGCCATTCAAGGTTGTGTGTCCCCCTCGATATAGTTTTCTAGAAAAAGATGCGTCCCGTCGAACACGGCATAAGTGAACTGCGTTATCCAGTCGCCCAGTATCAGCACACGGCTGTCGCGACTAAGCATCAGGTCGAGTTCGATATGCCGATGCCCGAACACAAAATAATTAATGGCCGGATGCACCTGCAAGTACGATTTGGCATAACGCACCAAAGGCTCATGCTCTTCTCCCATATAAGGCGGATCCCCTCCTTCCTTTCCGTGTTTCATCCGGCTATGACGGGCCCAGGACAACCCGAATTCCATCCCCCAACGGGGATGCAGACCGGAGAACATGCGCTGGCAGAGCCTGTTATGGAAAACGGCACGCAGGAAGCCGAATTTCCGGTCGGCATCTCCCAGTCCGTCGCCATGCGCCAACATAAAAATCTTGTCCCCTATCTCCACCGTCTGCGGCTCCCGGTGGAGCACCACGCCACACTCCTTCTCCAGATAGTCACCGCACCATATATCGTGATTGCCGGTAAAGAAATGAACCTCTACCCCCAAGTCGGTCAGTTCGCTGATCTTACCCAGGAAACGGGTATATCCCTTCGGAACCACCAACTTGTATTCATACCAGAAATCAAACATGTCGCCCAGCATATACACAGCCGATGCCTTGTGCTTGATCGCATCCAGAAAACGCACCAACCGGCGTTCCTGCGTCCGGCCGTGCCGTATGGCACGACTGCCCAGATGGGCGTCGGAAAGAAAATATACGTTTTTCATCGTTACAGAAATCCCAGTTCCAGTTTGGCTTCCTCGCTCATCATATCCTTGTCCCATTCCGGCTCGAACACCAGATTCACGGTGACGGTTTTCAGCCCTTCGATACTCTCCAGTTTCTGACGCACATCTTCGACAATGAAATCCGCCGCCGGACAATTGGGAGCCGTCAGCGTCATGTCGACCACCAGCTCCTGTTCATCGCTCAGATCAATCTTGTAAATCAGTCCCAGATCGTATATATTCACCGGTATCTCGGGGTCATAGACCGTTTTCAACCGTTCCACCACCTTCTCTTCCATATCTATGCGTGAATTTTCTTTTTTCTCCATATACTCATGTTGTTATATTATCCTTCCAAACGTCCTTGTTCCTGATAGCTGTAAAAACCTCCCTCGGCCCACACCAGATGGTCGAGCAGCCGGATGTCCATCAGCCGGCAGGCTTTTTGCAACTTTTCCGTCAGCAGATCATCTTCTCTGCTGGGGCGGACATTGCCCGAGGGGTGATTGTGACACAAAGCCACCACCGGCGCCTGATGCATTAACGCTTCACGTATGACCAACCGGATGTCCACCGTCGTCGACGTGAAACCGCCCCGACCGATAGGCAGGCATCTCACCACCCGGCAAGCCTGGTTCAGCAACAGCACATGGCATTCCTCGTGCCCCAGATGTTGCATGAAGGGAGCGAAATAATTGTACAGATCCACACTGCTGCGTATCTGCGCACACTCCACCGTCTCCTCCGACGCCCAACGGCGCCCCAGTTCACAGGCCGCCAACAGGGTGACGGCCTTAGCCTCGGCCAGTCCCTTGTAGGGGCGAACGCGCTTTCTCACTCCCGTTTGCGGGTCGGTCCGCACATCGCAGCGGATCAGATCGGGCAACGATTTCTTCCCCAGACTGCGCAACCGGTTATCACAATCGGCCAACAGACGCCGCATCAGATCCACAGCCGACTCCTCACCGTTGCCCGAACCGATAAGAATGGCCAACAGCTCGGCATTCGACAACGAAGCGGCGCCTTTCCGGGCCAGTTTCTCCCTCGGACGGTCTTCCTCGGCCCATTGGTTGATATTCAATTTGCTCCCTTCCACCGACTACTTGTAGAAATTATGGGCATAAGCGAAAAACTCGTCCTTCCCGAGCACACAACGCTGCCACCAGGCCCGCAGAAAACCGCTGCCGTAACCCGTCAACTGAATAAAAGCGGCGGCAACGGAAAGACATCCGATACGCAAGCTGCGTGTCTGACGCGACGCATCGATGCCTATCAGCAAAGCAAACAGCAGCAAAGGCAGCAAGGAGTTGCCCAACAGGGCCGTAAACAAAGATTTGTAGGGCAACAGGCTTCCCGCCTCAGGCGCATACGGGTAGCCGTGCTCTATCTGCCAGATCCACACGCTGCCCAGTCCACCGCACAGGGCCAACAGGAGCAGACAAACGGTCCCGACCGTAAAAACAGCCGGCAACAGATGCACCGCTTTTAAAGAATCGGGGTATTTTTTATAAAGATTGATACGGGCAATACCGGAATTGTGCACTTGCTTGAAAAATTTCTTCAGATCGGTGCGGCGCTTATGCCACACCCACGCCTCGGGAAAAAGGCGGCAGGAACAACCGGCACGGAAAATACGGATGCTGAAATCAATGTCCTCGCCGAAGCGCATCCGCGAAAAGCCTCCCAGGCGGGCATAAACCTCGCTGCGGATACCCATGTTGAACGAACGCGGATAGAACTTATCCAGTTTCTTCTTCCCTCCCCGTATGCCTCCGGTAGTGAAAAAAGAAGTCATGGAATAATTAATCGCTTTCTGCACGGGGGTAAAGGAATCGTGCGCACGGTCGGGACCGCCGAAAGCATCGGCCGGCAAACGCTTCAGTTCCGCCTCCACCGCCTCCAGATAGCCATCGGGCAGCACACAGTCGGAATCCAGGATAATCAGATATTCTCCCCTGCTCCGCTCCGCTCCGTAGTTGCGGCTCTGCCCCGGCCCGGAGTTCTCCTTCGCATGATAATGCAGGTCCAGCTTTCCGGCATAACGCCGGACTACCTCTTCGCAGGGCCGGGAGGAACCGTCTTCCACGACGACCACTTCAAAATCCTTAAAGCGTTGCTTCAATAGGCTTTCGAGCAACTCGTCCACTTCATCGGGCCGGTTATATACCGGGATTATCAAGGAATATCTCATATCTTTCGCATGTAAACAAACACGTTGTCTCCCGCAGGACAACAAGCATCAGACGGGCACCGGAGCACCTGCCCCAGGCGAAGCAAAGATATAAAAAAAAAGAATAATAAGTCCGTTGCCGGACTTATTATTCTTTTTTTATCTGCCCTAGGGACTTTCGCGCTTATTTCACGCGACCCAGATAAGAGCCGTCGCGCGTGTCTACCTCTACCATCTCACCTTCGTTGATAAAAAGAGGTACACGGATCTCCGCACCGGTCTCCACCTTGGCCGGCTTCGTAGTATTGGTTGCCGTATCGCCTTTCAGACCCGGTTCCGTATAAGTGATCTGCAACACTACCTTTACCGGAACATCTGCATAAAGCACCGTCTCGGTGGAAGCATCGGTAACCACTTCTACCACTTCGCCTTCTTTCATGAAATCCACACCGTTAATCAAATCCTTGTCGATGGGAATCTGCTCGAATGTCTCCTGATTCATAAAGATAAAATCTTCACCTTCTTTATACAGAAACTGGTAGGGACGACGCTCCACGCGCACATCTTCCAGTTTTTCACCGATGTTGAAACGACGCTCCAATACGTTGCCCGACACCACGTCTTTGAGCGTGGTACGCATAATTGTGTTACCTTTTCCCGGCTTTACATGAAGGAAATCAATACAAAAATAGAGTTTCCCATCCATACGGATGCACGTTCCTTTTTTGATGTCTTGAGAATTGATCATAAAATCTTTGTTATAATAATGTATCTTCTTATTTGTACAGGTTTTGCAACTTTGAGGTGCAAAGTTAATTGATTTTTAGAAAAAAACATCAAACTTCCTTGCAAAAATGATTT
>ERZ778503.2147-NODE-2147-length-11578-cov-16.865573_pt1 | contig 11578 bp, 9 predicted proteins | sample MGYA00510047_ERZ778503 | MGnify/ENA primary metagenome ERZ778503 (study PRJEB29527, sample SAMN07138965) | mouse gut metagenome | material: feces | host: mouse | place: China:Nanjing | collected 2016-01-25 ... | reverse complement strand
GTGACAAGAGCTATGACATCTGAAGGTGTCTATCTTATCATGACCGGCCTTGTGAAGAAAGTTGTGATTGCCGATTTTATCAGCGGCAATTTCGTCGACCGCGTTTTTGACAATCCGGCACTCTACAGCGGATTTGAAAATATGATGGCTACTTTGGGCTTCACAGTCCAGCTTTATTGCGATTTTTCAGGTTACAGTGACATGGCCATCGGTATAGCGCTGCTTATGGGCTATCGCTTTCTCGAAAATTTCAATGCTCCCTTCAAAGCACAGAATCCAACGGAATTCTGGCATCGCTGGCACATATCACTTTCAACATGGCTGCGCGATTATGTCTACATACCCTTAGGTGGAAACCGTTGTTCGCGTTCCCGTATGTATTTCAATCAGTTTGCGACAATGGTCATAGGTGGTTTGTGGCATGGTGCATCATGGATGTATGTTATATGGGGGGCGATTCATGGAGGTCTTTTGGTTGTCCATAAATTTCTACGCAGGGTTTTCCCTTTGACAGTTTCTCGTACTGCGGTTACTGAGACCGGTGAAGTGGTCGTCATGGATTCCGGTCTGTCATCTTCTCCTTGGATAAAGGGATTCAACATGATTTTCACTTTTCTGATTATATCGGTGACTTTCATGTTTTTCCGTGCGCCTTCGCTCGAGGATGTAGGTATGATGTGGCATCAGATATTATTCGATTTCCATTTATCGGTGGCACCTCAATTTGTGTCGGGGTATTTGAACATTGTTTTGTTGATGGCTGGGGCTTACATTATCCATATAACTCCGTCACGGTTGACAGACAAACCGAAAATGATGTTTGAGAATGCTCCTGTTTTCGTTCAGGCTGTGATTCTCGCGATTGTGATTCTTGTTGTCATTCAGGTTCGTCAAAGCGATATTGTGCCCTTCATATATCTGCAATATTGATTTTGCAACGGGTCGCAGCCTGCTTTTTTGATATCCTGACTTTGATGACTCTTCTGTAATGTCCGACAGGCTGTCTGTGAAGTAGGATTTTAGGATAGCAATGGTATTTTAGTGATTTTTTTTTGACATACCTTAAAAAAAATCATTAACTTTGGGTTGAAATAATTTAAACACTTAAAAATGCAATTACCATGCTAAGACCCGAAGATCTTGAACTCCTGAAAAACAAAGGAATAAGCGAAGCGGAAGTAGAATCACAGCTTAAACGTTTCGTGACAGGATTCCCTTATCTTAAAATCAGTGATGCCGCCCGTGTGGGAGCAGGCATATTCCGCCTTGATGATGAAGAAATCGACGCAGCCCTCGAACGTTGGAACGAATATCTCGAACACGGTGGCGAAGTCTGCAAGTTTGTGCCTGCCTCGGGTGCGGCTTCACGAATGTTTAAAGCGTTGTTTGAATATGTTGATGGAGGGACAGACGAACTTAAAGAAGGAACTCCGGTTGCAAAACTGATTGCAGAAATTGATAAGCTTCCGTTCCTTCCTGAACTTCGCGAGACAGCCGGCAGGCTTTATAACAAGTCGCTTGATGAGCTCCTTGCCGAAGGACGTAACCGTGACATCATTGCAGCGATAGTAAATCCGGAAGGTATGAACTATGGCGGTCTTCCAAAGGGACTGTTGAAATTCCATACTTATCCTGACGGCTCTCGCACTCCGATTGAGGAACATCTGACAGAGGGTGCGCAGACAGCGGCAAACTCCAAGGGCATTGTCAATCTCCATTTCACTGTTTCAGCAAACCATCGTAAACTTTTTGAGGAGAAACTTGCCGAAGTTATTCCTGCCACAGAGGAACGCACCGGCGTGAAATTCAATGTTACGATGAGCGAGCAGAAGCCGTCGACCGATACAATAGCCGTAAACCCCGACAATACTCCTTTTATGGAGAATGGACATCTTCTTTTCCGCCCCGGGGGGCATGGCGCTCTGATTCAGAATCTTAACGATATGGAATCTGCTGTTGTTTTCATCAAGAACATTGACAATGTCGTTCCTGATTCCAAACGTGGCGATACTGTGCGCTTTAAGGAAGTGCTCGGTGGACTTCTGCTTCAGGTTCATGACCAGATTGAAGAAGATCTTCTTGCCATTGATGAGAAGATATATACCAAGGATGACATCAAACGCATGCTTGACTATCTCAACAATGTGTTGAACGTATGCGATGCCAAACTTGAAAGCATGGACGACGACAGTGTGGTGGCCTATATCCGCGAGAAACTTGACCGTCCGTTGCGCGTGTGCGGTATGGTGAAGAATGAAGGAGAGCCGGGCGGCGGTCCGTTTATCGCATATAATACAGATGGCTCTACTTCGCCGCAGATTCTCGAGAGCAATCAGGTTGATCCGAACAATGAAGAGTATCAGAAAATGATGGCTTCAGCAACCCATTTCAATCCTGTTGATCTGGTCTGCTATATAAAGGATATTCATGGGAAGAAATTCAATCTGCCCGAGTATGTCGATCCCGCTACAGGCTTTATTTCTTCTAAGTCGAGTCATGGTAAAGAGCTTCGTGCTATGGAACTTCCCGGTCTTTGGAACGGAGCGATGAGTGACTGGAATACAGTCTTTGTTGAAGTTCCGATTTCTACTTTTAACCCGGTAAAGACAGTAAACGATCTTCTTCGTTCTGCACATCAGCAGTGAAACCGAACTGTCTCGGATAGGATCCGGCAGGAGTCCGCTCCATATGGATAAGTACATCTATATGAAATAGGTAAAATGGTATCTGTCGTCTTTTTAGACTACTGAAAAGGAGACAGATACTTTTTTGTGGACATCATGAACACAAAGACCGTCTTTCAGGTGTTATATTATCAATATGTATTATGTAATGAAATGTCGTCACGATGAGTAAGAGAGATGAAATAAAGAAAATATGGACAGAGTGTTTTAAAGATTCGCGTGAGTATGTCGATATGTTTTTCGATCAGGTCTACCGCGATGATGAAGCTATGCTTCTGACTGATCAGTCCGGTTCGGCTGTCAGCAGTCTGTTGCTTCAGCGCTATGCCATGTCATTTCACGGATCGGAAGCGCCCGTGAGTTATATTGCCGGGGCGGCGACCCGTCGGTCGAAACGCGGTCAGGGCTACATGTCCAGCCTGATGATTGACGCTTTACGTGAATCGGCTGTCAGAGGTGATATGCTGTGCTCTCTGATTCCGGCCGACGAGGCTTTGTTCTTTTTTTATCGCAGATATGGATTCTCTACGGTGTTTTATACAAAGGAACAACGTTTTACCGCATTTCATTCATTCCCGGTCAAGGGAGACTACCATCATGTGGAAAATGATGCGAGTGATGAGGTCTGGTGTGCGTTTGACAGGTTTCAGCGTCGTCGGCAGTGCTATGTTTTGCATTCCCGACGCGATTTCTTTAACATTCTGTCCGATTTGAAGTCAGATAATGGCAATTTCGTAGTAATGGCTCGTGATGATGAGGATAGTGGAAGCGAGATCGTTTCTATGGCATGGGCGGTACGGCATGACGATATTCTTCTTGTGACAGATGTGATGGGCGAGGATTCCGATGCCCGTTCCGGTGCATTGAGGCAGTTGCGCTGTCTTAATGGTGATATGCCCGTTTTGCTATATGGTCATCCTGACGATTCAATGGGAGGACGATTGATGCCAAGGGGTATGGGGCGTTTTGTCAATGTAGGGAAAGCTCTTGAGATTATAGCAGCTTCCGATCCGAAATTCAAAACTTGTATCAAAGTATCCGACGAGCTTCTCCCGGAATATAATTCTCACACATTCATTGTGGCTGACGGTCGATGTGAAATTGACGATGCTTATGGCGGAAAACTCGATTTCGATGTCACGGTCGATGTATTTGCTGACATTGTTTTCAGTTCGTCTGCAATAGGTCCCATAATCCGCTTTCCGTCAGTGAGACCGATGATAAGCCTCATGCTTGACTGACGCCTTTGCAAATTTGTTTAAAATAAATCTAAAAATATGATCATTAATTCAGCACGTTTCGTAATATCAAATGCCGTAGTCAGGAAATGTCCGAAAGATTCACGTCATGAATACGCTTTCATCGGGCGCAGTAATGTCGGCAAATCATCATTGATAAATATGCTTACCGGCAACAAGGGGCTTGCAAAAACATCGTCGACCCCGGGAAAGACATTGCTTATAAATCATTTTCTTGTCAATGACGAGTGGTATATTGTCGACCTTCCCGGCTATGGCTTTGCATTGCGTGGGAAGTCTCAGCGCGAGGCTTTGGAGAAGATGATTAAGGGGTATATTCTCAACCGTAAGGAAATGACGAATCTCTTTGTGCTTATTGACTCCCGGCATAAGCCCATGAAAATTGATTTGGAGTTTTTTGACTGGCTTGGCGAAAACGGAGTACCCTTCTCGATAGTATTTACGAAACTTGACAAGATGGGCTCACAGGCAGGTAAACGCAATGTTGAAGAGTATTGCAAGATACTCCTTGAGACTTGGGAGGAGCTGCCCCCTGTTTTCCTGACATCAAGCGAGACCCGTCGCGGTCGTGACGAACTGCTTGATTACATAGAGCAGCTCAACAGACTCCCCCTTGAATAGAAAAAAGTGAGTTCGAACCCTTTCTGCGTCCATGATGTTATAAGATAAAAGCTATTTATTTAATAACATAGAACTATGGACAAAAACAACAAAAAGGGTGTAGATAAATACCCCGGTGTAGAAACCAATGTGGCAGATAAAAACAAGGTTACTCCCGATATGGTAAAAGAGGATGTCAAGGAACTTAATAATAATCCTCGGAATAATGATGTTGAGATGCCTTGATGTCTCATTGTTCTTCATCTCAGATTAATTTGGTTAGAAAACAAAACCTACAGCCGTCGATTGTTTCAATCAGTCAGCGGCTGTGGTTGTGTATATCGCCTATGGAAATTTTTAGCGAAATATAACATGCCGGCAGGCACTGCCGTGTTGTTGTATTTGGAATAATTTATTAATTTTGTAGGTTGAGAAACCAAAAAAATCAATTGTGCCAGAATCAATGAACCGCTCCTTAGCTATCATACTCCTGTCATCGGCAATATGCTCAATTCCTGTTTCTGCCTCACAGCTTATATGGGAAGGCGGAAATAGGTCTGTCATAAGCATAGTCCCTTCTAACGCTACCGGTCTGGCCGAAATCTGTGTGGCCTATGGTATGGAGGGCAGGAGTGTTTCCTTCCCGGTTTCGTCTGCAGAGAATGTGAAATGGTATCGTTATTCCAATCTTGGTGCAGGATTTGCTGAAGAGGTTTCCGGGGCTGTATTCGCCGATGGGTTGTCGACCCTTGGGAATATTGAGGGAGATATGGGCTATGTGGTTGAGACCGCCGGAAAGCAATATTGTTTTTGGGTGGTTGATTATTTGCGTCATCCGTTTTCTGTTAACTCAATTTCGGAATCTCCTGACCGTGATTGTGGCTTTATGGGGCTTGATGTCGATGGAACAGGAGCGGAAATTCTGTATTATGGCATTAACGGCCGCCGTTTTACCCTTGACCGGGGAATCTCGCTCGCATACAGGACTCTCGTGCCTGATGTCGAAAATATGACATTCGTCGAGACTGCGCGAGAGAAATCGTTGGAATTTCTTGAGAGTCCCTTGCGACTGGAAGGTGTGCTGTGCCCTACGGATTTTGTAATTACCGGTGACCGTTTTTTGCAGGAATGGGGTGATGCAGTACAGTATACGTCGCCTGTCATTCAGCCATATTCTGTAAGTGCGATAACTTCAGCAGTCCAGACCGAACGTGAGAATGACAATGAGGTGAATCCCGGCGCCGGAGACGCATCGTTTGGAGGCTCTGCTCCCTGTGAGGTTTCTTTTGAGGCTGCTGTCACCGACGGCGCTCTATTCAGGGAATGGCAGTTGTCGAGGTTCGAGGATTTCGATGTCGTTAATCTGAGCTTTCAGGAATTGAAGTTTGACTATACGTTTACGGAAGAGGGCACGACATACGTACGGTTCGTATGTGCAAATTCCGACGGTTCATGTGAGTTTCACAGTGACATCTACACCGTGGCAGTCGGAGCGTCATCTTTGAAATGTCCGAATGCGTTTTCGCCGAATGGAGACGGAATAAACGACGAGTGGAAAGTAAGCTATTCAGGTATAGTGAGCTTTGAGTGCAGCATTTTTGATCGTTACGGACATAAAATGATTTCATTTTCCGATCCTTCGCAAGGCTGGGACGGAAGACATAATGGCAAAAATGTGCCATCCGGTGCCTACTACTATGTAATCAAGGCTCGTGGCGCAGACGGAAAAGACTACAAATTGTCGGGCGACATAAATATTGTGAATTACAGGAAATGAGTTCTCCTGATTGAAAAAAACACATTTAACTTATTAAAAAATTACAGACAATGAACAACTATCATAAATCATTTATCGGTTCAGTCGCAGTGCTTGCCGCATTGGCATTTTTTGCTCCTGCAGAGGATGTGCAGGCTTTGACCCCTGCTGAGGAAGCGCCGGAGGTAGAGAATGCTCAGGATTATTCCGAAGTCATCAATCCGCGAATTCCGAAATCTGTTAAATTTGCCGGACAAAAAGTCGACCTTGACAGGACTGACAGATGGGAACGTCTTGACCGTGAGCTTACAGCTATGACATATACTCATGGCAATACACTTTTGGCAATAAAGCGTGCAAACCGTTATTTCCCTGTTCTTGCACCAATTCTGAAGAAAAACGGTATCCCGTCCGACATCATATATCTCGCCGTGATTGAAAGTACGTTAAACCCACGTGCGCTTTCTCCTGCAAAGGCTGGCGGCCTGTGGCAGTTCATGCCTTCGACAGCAAAAGAATACGGACTTGAGGTTAATGACTATGTTGATGAGCGCTATGATCCGGTCAAGGCAACTGAAGCGGCCTGTGATTACCTTAAAAAAAGTTATGCCAAATATGGCAATTGGGAATCGGTGGCGGCAAGCTATAACGGCGGTGTGGCCCGTATCACAAACGAGCTTGCAGCTCAGCAGGTAGACACTGCCTATGATCTTTATCTGGCCGATGAAACCATGCGGTATATGTTCCGTTTGCTTGCCATGAAATTGATTATGGAAAATCCTCAGGATTATGGATTCCGTATTTCGTCCGATCAGCTTTATCAGCCTCTTGAATATAAAACAGTCGAAGTCAGCGGGCCGGTTGAGGACTGGCCTACATGGGCCAAAGCACAGGGCATCGACTACATGACACTACGTGAAAACAATCCGTGGATACGGGCAAAGTCGCTCCCTAATAAGACCGGCAAGACATACACTGTGAAGATTCCGACCAAAGATTCCATGTCGCGTGCGCGACAGAAAAAATCAGTCTATAATCAAGCTTGGGTGACAGACTGACAAGAAATGTCCGACTAAAGAGCAATGACAACCCCTGAAAATAATTCTAACAATAAATTTATTAAGCCATTGAGCAAGCTCAGTGTGCAAGGTGCGAGAGTCCATAATCTGAAGAATATAGATGTGGATATTCCTCATAACACACTTACCGTAATCACCGGGCTGAGTGGCAGTGGCAAATCCTCTCTTGCATTCGATACTATATTCGCCGAGGGGCAGCGCCGCTACATCGAAACTTTTTCGGCTTATGCGCGAAATATGCTTGGCAACCTCGAACGGCCTGATGTCGACAACATCACAGGTCTTAGCCCTGTAATTGCCATTGAGCAGAAAACGGTTAATAAAAATCCGCGAAGCACCATAGGGACAACTACTGAAGTCTACGATTTCCTTCGTCTGCTTTATGCGAGAGTCGGTCAGGCGGTCAGCTACGTGACAGGCGAGCCTATGGTGAAATATACCCGTGAGCAGATTGTCAATCTGATTCTTGAGCGTTTCGCCGGGCATAAGGTGTATATTCTTGCTCCTTTGGTCAAAAACCGAAAAGGCCACTACAAAGAGCTGTTCGAACAGCTGCGCAAGAAAGGTTTCCTTACCGTCCGTGTCGACGGCGAGCTTCGCGACCTTACACTAAATATGATGGTTGACAGATATAAGAACCATGATATTGAGCTTGTGATTGACCGTCTGAAGGTTTCGGATAAAGATCTTACCCGTCTTGATGCTACCGTACAGGATGCCTTGCGTCAGGGTGACAAACAGGTAATGGTCTATGATGTCGATGCTGATAAAGTGACGTATTTTTCTCAGGCATTGATGGATGCTGCGAGTGGAATTTCATATAGGGAGCCTGCTCCGCATAATTTTTCCTTCAATTCTCCGCTTGGTGCCTGTCCGTGCTGCAAGGGTCTTGGCTATGTCAATATAGTTGACAGAGAGAAAATAATTCCCAATCCCTCTCTTTCTATTCATGAAGGGGCTATCGTTCCGTTGGGAAAATATCGAAACGCTATGGTGTTCTGGCAGATTGATGCAATCTGCAAAAAGTATGGATATACAATAAAGACACCTGTCTCCAATCTCCCTGAGGAAGCTATGGGCGAGATTCTCAACGGCACGTCCGAACGTCTTGTGATTGAAAATGACACGATGGCCACCTATAATTATTTCCAGACCTACGACGGGCTTGTGAAATATATAGAAATGCAGCAGGCTGATGAAGCTTCGGCCTCTGCGAAAAAATGGAGTGATGGCTTCTTCTCCCGTGGCGTTTGCCCCGAATGTAATGGCGACAGGCTCAACCGTGAGGCGCTTCATTTTTTTGTGGACGGAAAAAATATAGCTGAATTATGCAGACTGGATATATCGGATCTTTATGAATGGTCGAAAGATGTCGAAAGCCGTTTGTCTCCTACACATGCTGTCATTGCCCACGAAATCATGAAGGAAATTCGTAGCCGTCTCAAATTCCTGATTGATGTCGGACTTGACTATCTTCAGTTGAACAGAGCGTCGGCTACTCTTTCAGGAGGCGAAAGTCAGCGTATAAGGCTTGCGACTCAGTTGGGCAGCCAGCTTGTGAACGTGCTTTACATCCTTGACGAGCCTTCAATCGGCCTTCATCAGCGTGATAACCGCCGTCTCATAGATTCATTAAAGCAGTTGCGCGATGCCTCAAACTCGATTCTTGTTGTCGAGCACGACAAGGATATAATGCTTGATGCCGACCATATAATAGATATTGGACCTAAGGCCGGACGTAAAGGCGGTGAAGTTGTGTTCAGCGGGACTCCAAAGGAAATGCTTGCGACCGACACCCTTACAGCACGTTATCTTAATGGCAAGGACCTTATCCCTTGGCAATCTGCTCCACGTAAAGGGAGCGGAAAGAAACTTGTATTGCGTGGTGCGAAAGGAAACAATCTGCGTGATGTGACTCTTACTCTTCCACTCGGAAAGCTGGTTTGCGTGTCAGGTGTGTCGGGCAGCGGCAAATCTTCGCTTGTCAACGGGACATTGCAACCGATATTGAGTCAGAAATTTTATCGCTCACACACAGCCCCTCTACCTTATGGCAAGATTGAAGGTTTGGAAAACATTGACAAGGTTGTCACTGTAGACCAGTCGCCGCTTGGCAAGTCACCGCGTTCCAATCCTGCGACATACACGGGGGTATTCACTGCTATACGTGATCTTTATGCTTCGCTATCAGAGGCAAAGATTCGTGGCTATCGCCCCGGAAGATTTTCATTCAACGTCGCCGGCGGCAGATGTGAGACCTGTATGGGCAACGGTTATAAGACTATTGAAATGAACTTTCTCCCTGATGTGCTTGTCCCTTGTGAGACTTGTGGCGGAAAGCGGTATAATCGTGAGACACTCGAAGTCCGTTTTAAAGGAAAGTCTATCGCTGATGTCCTTGACATGACGATTAATCAGGCTGTAGAATTCTTTGCTGGTATTCCGTCGATCATAAATAAAATAAAGGTGCTTCAGGATATCGGACTCGGATATATCAAGCTTGGTCAGCCATCATCGACACTTTCGGGAGGAGAAAATCAGAGAGTCAAACTGGCGACGGAGCTTTCACGCCGAGACACAGGCAATACGCTTTTTATCCTTGACGAGCCGACGACAGGATTGCATTTCGATGACATAAGGGTCTTGCTAAATGTCCTGAACCGTCTGGTAGATAAGGGTAATACAGTGCTTGTGATTGAACACAATCTTGATGTGGTATGCTCTGCGGATCATATCATAGACATGGGACCCGGAGGAGGTAAGAATGGAGGCTATATAATAGCGACAGGTACGCCTCTGCAGATTGCCAAGTCTGATTCGCCGACGGCCTTGTTTGTTCGTGAGACGCTTCAACAGCAGGGCGTTGACGTCAAGTTGCGACAATAGAATATTGGTACGCAAAATATAGGCCGGAAGTCATGATCGTTTCTGTTGATGTCATGATTTCCGGCTTTGTTTTGAACCATGACAAATATCATGGTGTTTAAATTGTAAAAACGAAAGAAAAATTATTAAACGTGAGGCTTTATTTCTTTTCAATTCTGCTCATTTTGATATTGCCTTTTTCCTTGGACGCCGGAAACTTGGAAAAAGGCAGTGGGTCAGACCTGCTATCCTCTGACACATGTGGATTTTTGAATCATGAATCCGGCTATCATTTCGCATTACGAAGCAACGGGCTACTAGATCTTGCTTTAATTCCGAATGTGACATTTGAATTTGGCAGAGGACGCTATAGCGGAAGCGCCACATGGGCGGCTGCTTGGTGGGGCGGAGGAAATAAGTGCTGGCGTATATATGGTGGAGAAGCTGAATGGCGTTGCTATTTTGGAGAAGTATCCCGGTCAAGAGTGCTTTCAGGGCATCATGCAGGAGTGTTTGTCGGATTATTCACATACGATATGAAACTTGGTGAAATGGGGCGGCAATGTCCTGATGTAGCTGCAAGCTGGGGCTTGAGCTATGGATATTCCTTTCCAATGGCCAGTAGGCTGAACCTTGATTTGAACATTGGGATTGGATTTATACATTCCCACTACAAGCGTTATCGCTACATGTGCGGACAGCATATCTGTGACGGAGACCGTAAATTACACTATTTCGGACCGGTAAAGGCCGAAATTTCCATCGTTTGGCTTCTTGGCAAGTGAAAGTAAAAAGACAGGTCAGCACAGATATTGTTGGTGTAGGCCTGTCTCTTCTTAAATCATATAATAATTATCACATTCCCTTGTTTATTAATAAGACAATCTATCTGAAAGGAGATTTAAGTTTTATAGATGTGATTTAATTTGCTTTGTATCAATGGTTAAAGTGTGGCTATTCTGTCATGACGGTAGCCATTTTACTGATGTATTTTATGCTTCGGTCGAATTAAGCTTGAAATTTAGACAGGAATTTATTAAATTTGATGTAGTCTGGGGTTAATATTTTGACTACAAGGTTATTTTTGAGAATTCGCGTGAGGATGTGCAATGGATAAGAAATTGGTAGTGTGTTTGGTTACGCTATATTTCTCACGCTTTCAAATAACTCTTTTACTTTGATGCAAAGTTAGCATTTATTTTTGGATTACGCCTCATTCCAGAGCGTAATTCTCTTTTAGATTCACGGCTCTTTCATTTAAAATTGGTGGAAGTTTACGAAAATAGTGGTATTTTATAGCGAAAATGTCTACCTTTGCACATAGCGATGCCGAAG
>ERZ778503.2127-NODE-2127-length-11657-cov-6.059559_pt1 | contig 11657 bp, 8 predicted proteins | sample MGYA00510047_ERZ778503 | MGnify/ENA primary metagenome ERZ778503 (study PRJEB29527, sample SAMN07138965) | mouse gut metagenome | material: feces | host: mouse | place: China:Nanjing | collected 2016-01-25 ... | reverse complement strand
CACCGACTTGTCGGTCCATACGCGCCCGGTGGAGCGTGGATCGGTCGGGTCGCCCATGCCCTGCTCCCACTGTGTGAACGTGGTGGGGTCCGCGATCCGTGTTTCTTCTGCGTGCGCCGGAGCAGCAACCAGTATCAGCGCCGCAACCGTTGCGAGCGCCGTCAATGCGGCCAGGGCCTTGCGCCCATGGGCTTGCACTGCGCGTATGACTGTTTGCGTCCACGTACGCCTATGCTGCGTGAACATAGCTTTTCCTTCTGCCTGCCCGCGCTGGAAGTTGTGGCTCCAAAAATCGTCCACCCCTCCCCGCGAGGGGTTATTGGCGCGGCCTGCCCCCATATCTCGTTCGTAACCATCTGAATCCCACATGAGCGAGGTGCCGCGATTACCCCATCAGCTTAACAAGTCATCCCATGGACCCTAAAAGCCAGCACACATCATTACACATCATCCCTCCCCCTCTCCGTCCCCTCTAGGCCCCTCCAATTGACTCCACCACTGCCCTCCGCACCCACCACCGCCACCGACACGCACCCCCGCAAATCCATACCAACATTTCACAACCAAGTTCACATTTCAGACAAAACGTCCGAATCTTGGTCGTTCGCGTCCAATATGCCTAGCTCAGTTGCTCGTCAGGTATTGCTCATTGCCGCGCGTGAAGTCCAGCACGGCGCCGGCGAGCTGCACATGCCCCTCAAGGTCGGGGTCGTGCGCGAGCAGCTCCTGCGCCCGCGCGCGCGCATCGGCGATCATGCGCGCGTCCTGCACGACGCGCAGCAGTTTGAGGCTCGATTTTCCGCCCGACTGCGCGTCGCCGAGCACGTCGCCGGCTCCGCGCAACTCGAGGTCGCGGCTCGCGATCTCGGCGCCGTCAAGCGAGCCGGCGATCACTTCAAGCCGCTCCTGCGCGACTGTGCCCGGCTCAGCGCGCGAGACGAGGAACGCCCAGCTGTCGGTGCCGCCGCGGCCCACACGCCCGCGCAACTGGTGCAGCTGCGACAGGCCGTATCGGTCGGCATCGAAGATCGTGATGCAGCTGGCCTGCGGCACATCCACACCGACTTCGACCACGGTCGTGGCCACCATGACCGGCGTCTCGCCCGACTCGAAATCCGCCATGACCTGCGCTTTCGTCGCGTCGTCGTCCCGCCCGGTCAGCGTGCACAGCCGCACGCCGTTGAACTGCGGCAACGACTGCAGGCGCTGCGCGATCTCCACGACCGCGTGCAGCGGTGCGCGCGGCTGTGTGGATTCGCCGAGCGCGGCGTCGCTGAGCAGTTCGGGCGCGTCGGCCTCGCCGCCGCCTTCGTCTTCGGCGTCGCTCGGCTCGATGCGCGGGCAGATGATGTACGCGCGCTCGCCGGCGTCGATTCTGCGGCGGATGTGCCAGAACATGTCAGCCATCATGTGCGCGTCGGCCTCGGGAATCACAAACGTGCGGATCGGCTTCCTGCCGCCGGGCAGTTCGGTGAGCCATGAGATATCGAGGTCGCCGAACCACGTCATCGCCGCCGTGCGCGGGATCGGCGTGGCCGTCATGACCAGCAGGTGCGGGTCGCGCTCCGACTTCGCGCGCAAGGCCTCCCGCTGTTCCACGCCGAAGCGGTGCTGCTCGTCGATCACCGCGAGCGCCAGGTTCGGCGCTTGGAACGATTTCGAGAACGCGGCGTGCGTGGCCACCACAATGCACGGCTCGCCGCTCGCCGCCACCGCGAGCACTTTGCGGCGCGCGGCGAGCTTCATGCCGCCGGTGAGCAGGTGCACAGGCACGCGGCCGCCCACTGACTCGCTGATCGAGTGGAAATGCTGTTCGGCGAGCACCTGTGTGGGCGCCACGAGCACGGCTTGGTGCCCCGATCCCACGGCCTGCAGCATCGCGGCCACGGCCACGACCGTCTTGCCCGAGCCGACTTCGCCCTGCAGCAGGCGTTGCATCGGGTGCGCACGGCCCATGTCGGTGCCGATCGCGTCGATCACCTCGCGCTGCCCGTTCGTCAGTGCAAAAGGCAACCGCTCAATGTACCCGTCGCGCAACTGCACATCCGCGCACGCGTAGGCGTTGCTTGTGGCGGCGCGGCCCCGCGCCATGAGCAACGCGCACTGGCACACGAACGCCTCCTCGTAGCGCATCGTCTCGATCGCGCGCTTGAAGTCGGCCACCGACTGCGGTTCGTGGATCGCGCAGAACGCCTGCGCACGGTGCATGAGGTGCTTCGCAGTGCGCACCGGTTCGGGCAGCACGTCCGGGATCTGTTCGGCGAGCCGCGCGCGGGCGGCCTCGCCGAGCGCGAACTGTTCGCCGAACTGCGCGCTGTCGGCGGTGACGGGCGAGGCGGCGAAGGGGTCTTCGCCGGCGAGCAGGCGCAGCACCTGGTCGATCGTCTCGTGGATGTGCTCGCTCGAGATGCGCGAGTTCGCATGGTAGACCGGGCGCGGGCGTGTGGCGCGCGCCAGTCCCTGCGCCACCGAGTCCACGTCGTAGCGCAGGCGCGGCTGCGGCTGCACGGCCGGCTCGCCGAACGCGAGCTGCGGTTCGGCCGCCGGCGGCTCGGCCGGAGCCACGGTCAGGATGTCGGGGTGCGTGAACTGCAGGCGGTCGTTGAACGTGCTCGGATCGCCCGAGATGACGAGCTGCAGGCCCGCGCGCAGGCGCGAGGCCATCCAATCCACATATGATTTGCGGTGCGAGAAGAAGACGAGCGCGGCGGTGCGCGGCTGCATGGCGCGGGAGGCGGCGGTCGGCGCGTCGTCGACGAGCACTTCGAGCCGGTAGCCGCGGCGCGCGTTCATCGGTGTCACGCGCAGCGCGCGCACGTCCACGGCGCACGCCATCTTCTCCCCGAAGCGCGCCTCGGCGAGCGCACGCACAGGCACGGGGTCGGTCACGCGGAACGGGTAATACGTGAGGGCGTCGGCCACGGTGAGCACGCCAAGCGCCTTGAGGGCGCTGACGCGGCGTTTGTTGGTCAGCAGCGCCGCAAGGGGCGTGTCCACGGTGGTGTTGGTCATGCGGTCCATTGTACAAAAACAACCCCGGGAGCATCGCTCACCGGGGTTGTGGTCGTCTGCGCATATCAGACAGCGCTCACACGCTGAACCTTGCCTGCCTTGAGGCATTTCGCGCACACGCGCACGCGGACGTTCTGGCCGTCCACGGTGGTGCGCACCGGCTGCAGGTTCGGCAGGAAGCGGCGCTTGGTACGAATATGCGAGTGCGAAACGGTGTAACCGGTCTGCGGTCCCTTGCCGCACACTGCACAACGAGCTGCCATAATGGACTCCCTACAATTACTTCTATAGACTTGCAAGTCTGTGCACTCGCGCACGCGCCCACAAAGGGCATGCACCAATACACACAACTTCCCAATAATACAACCCGGCCACGGACAACGCAACATACGCGCAGCCAAGGCGCGGCACGGCGGCGTTTTCAGGCAATTCCCCGAAAATACGGTCTACAATCGTGCTAACCGTGATGCGCCACACCCATCAGCGTCGATGCATTGCGGAGCCGGTCGGGAATTTTCAGGGAAGGAACCCAACACACATGCTCAGCGACATCCTGCATAAGATCCGCGCACAGCGCGACCATGAACCAACGGTCATCTCGATAGGCCAGATCTGGGTCGACATCACCATGCATGTGCAGGAGATGCCGCAGCCGGGCGAGTTCGCAAACGCCCCTTCGGTGACCAAATCGGCGAGCGGCAGTTTCCATGTGCTGCAGGCGGCGAGCCGCATGGGCGCGCGCACCGAACTGGCGAGCATCATGGGCACCGGCCCGTGGTCCACGATGTTGCGCGATTCGCTGCGCCGCTCGCACATCCTGCACACCGGCCCCACCAGGCCGAACCAAGACAACGGATTCCGCATTGTGCTCACCGACGGCATGCAGAAGTCGTATGTGGCGCACCATGGCGCCGAGGCGCACGGCGACCCCGGCGTGTTCGCGCATGTGCGCCCGCAGCGCGGCGACGTGGTGCACATCAGTGGCAATGCGCTGATGAACGAGTCGTCGCTCGCCGTCAACGCGTTCATCCAGCAGCTGCAATGCCGCCCGCAGGGGCGCGAATTCCGCATCGTCATCAACCCCACGAACACGCTGCGGCTCGTCAACGATCAGCTGCTCGAGAACCTTGTGCTCACGCGCCCCATCTGGTCGATGAACCGGCAGGAGGCGCGCACACTCGCCTACCGTCTGGGCGTGAGCTTCGACGAAAGCGCCACGATGCGCGTCAACGCCGGCTTCGACGAGTCGATGCACGCGCTGTGCGAGGCGCTCGGTGAGACACTGCGCGCACCGGTCGTGCTGCGTGCCGGCTCACGCGGCGCCTGGGTGCGCCAGCACGGCAAGGGGGTGGAGCACATCGACGGCTTCCCCACGAAGGCCACGCACATCCGCTCCGCCGGCCCCGCGCACACGGGCGCACTGTGTGCGCTGCTCGCCGAAGGGTGGGACCTGGAAAGCGCGGTGCAGATCGCGAACGCCGCCGCCTCGCTCGCGATCGAGCACAACCACGCGGGCATCCCGTTCTGTCCCACGTACGATGAGGCCGCCAAACTGGTGTCCGACGCCCTCACCGCACCGAAAAAGGACTGATTACTCGTCGCTGTCCGGGGTGATGCCGGCGGCTCCCCACCGCAGGCTGCGGCGCAGCGCCGGCAGCACATCGGCCGGCTGCATGATGCCGAGCAGCCACACAGCCTCGTCGGCCGCAAGCGGGAAGCCCGCGTCCACGAGCATGATCGCCACCTTGGCGAGCTGTTCGAGCAGCGCGAGCGGCGGCGCCACCGGAATGCCCGCCGCGCGCAGCGTCTGCTCGGCGCGGTCGCGGTCCGGCAGTTCCTCCTCGCCCATCTCGGCGAGCAGCTGGTTCGCCTCGTCACGGCTTCTGTCGTGGAACGGGCCCTCAGGCATCGAAAGCACCATCGCGTAACACGCCAGACCGGCCTTGTGACTGTTGGTCTTCCACAGTGCATACCCCAGGCGGTAATACATGAAGCCCACGTCGATCGGCATCAGCGCGGTTTTGAGACCGCGGATCAACGCATCCGCTGACCCCGCGTAGTCCTCGCCGACATCGGTGTAGTCGAGCGAAAGCTCGATGGCGCCGCGCGCGGTCGTCGGCGCCAGGCGCATCATCTCCTCGGATTGGGCCACCGCCTTGTCGCGCTCGCCCAGCTCGCGGTTGAGGCGGCTGAGCGCGCCATGCGCGTTGTACACGGCGTCGGGCAGCTTCCAGTAGCGGTCGGTCGCCTTGCCTTCCACATTCACCATGAGCAGGCGCATGAGCGGGTGCTCGCAATACAACGGCTTGCGGTCGCCGTGGTCCTTCTCGGTGCTCTCGATCTGCATCAGCGCGGATTCGACCTCGAACATGGCGGTCACTGGCGAATCCTCGTTCTGGTTCACGATGTCCCAGATCTCGGGGCCCTTGACCACGCAATCGTCGTGCATCACGTCGAGTTCGTACGCGTAGTCGGCGCGCACCAGCGTCTTGATATCGTCGGGCAGTTCTCGCTTGTCCTTCCACAGCGGCACATGCTGGCGCACGAGCGCCTTCGGCAACGGCAGCGGCTCGACCGGCATGAGGCCACGGTCGGCGCCGAAGCGCAACGCGTGGCGTGCCGGCTGCAGCATCTGCACAATCGCCGCCGGATCGTTGTCCTGCGCCACGTCGTCGAACCGGCCGCTGACATACGCCGGCTGCACGCCCATCTGGAACGGGCTGCGGTCGAAGCCGAGCGAGAGCACGGGCTGGCCACTCAGCGAGCCGAGGCGACCGGTCACGTCGACCGACGTGACACGCGCGCCGGTCGTGAACGCGGCCTGTGCGAGCAGGCCCGCGAGGCGCAGCGCGTACGACGCCGCACGCCCCGCGCGTTGGGCGCGCATGTCGACCCACTGGCCACCCACGAAATCAGACCCCGGCATCATCAGCGCGGTGGGCACGCTGAACGTGACCGCCATCTGCCCGCTCTTCGGGTCCACATCGCACAGGTATTCGAGGCGGAACGGCAGCTTGAGGCGCTCGCAGATCGCGATGAAGCGCGTCATCACGTCCCATGCGCCACCACGCGCCGCCTTGGTGCCGCGCACGGTCTGCTCCGGGTTCTCCACCGTGGCCTCCTGCTGCACGAACTTCGCGTGCGTAGCCCACATGTGCATCGAGCGCATGGCGGATTGGAAGCACTCCTCCTCGGTGAACGTGGAGACGAGGCCCATGCCGTTGTCGTGGCCACGCGCGTCGAGGTCCACGAACGACAGGCGGTTGAGCGCAGCCTCCACACCAAGCACCAAGTCGCGCTGCAGTCCTTCGATCTCGTCGTCGTCGAAGCGCATCCAGAACATGTCGGTCGAGTCGAGCCGGATCACACTGAGCGGATGCTCGCCTTCGATCTGGCGGATCTGCCCGGCACCGGCCTCCACGAGCTGGCGCGCGGCGAAGCGTTCGAACACCGAGGACTGGCCGGCGTTGTTCGTGGTGCCGCGCCAGATGATCTCGTCGAGCCCGTCGGGCAGCGGCTTGGCCATCATGTCGCGGAACAGTTCGCTGATGCGGCCGGCGCCGGCGCCCACCGTCTTGCCAGCGAGGCGCGGCACAAGGCATGCGCCGATCCAGCACGCGGCGATCAGCACGGCAAGCGGGTGCTTGCCTTCGCGGTATGCGCCGAGGTTCTCCGTGCAGGCGGTGAGCCATGCCGTGCCGCCATCCACCGCATATTCGCCGATCGTGATGGTGCGGTCGAAGCCGTCGGAGCTCTGCACGCGCACGGCGCCCGAGTTCGGGGTGTCGGTCCACGGGTCGAAATGCAGTTCTCCTCGGCCGCCCGGTTCGCTTGCGAGCGTCTGGGCCGTGGGGAACACCTTCATGTCTTCGCTGATCCACGCCAACACCTGCACTTTGCGGCGTCCCACGACCTGCGCCACATACCCGAGGCCGCCCCTGGGCTGGTCCAGGTCCTTGACCAGGCTGTACGAAACGTCGATCGGCTGGCCCGGCAGCGTGCCGAGCGCCGTGGCGTGCGAAAGCAGCGGCAACCTGTAGACGTTCTGTTCCATACAATCTCTCTCCTGGTTCTGTTCCATTCCATCCGGCCGCAGGCGCGGGGCACCGCGCCTCATGCCGTTCCTCGTTGCACGGCTCGCTGCACGGGTGGGGCCCACCCTCCAAAGCGGCATGTTGTTGCACTGTAACACGCCGGCACGGCGGCGTCGAGCCCCATTCCACCGTGCAACCACACCAATGACCACGATTGCAGAACGCGGCCGCCGTGGGCGTAGGGTAGCGTTGGCGGCATGACCTGGCTCGCACTCGAAAAAGTTTTCCTGTGGTTCCTGCTGTACAGCTTCGTGGGCTGGCTGTGGGAGACCGTACTCAACATCGTCATGAAGAAGCGGTTCGTGGACCGCGGCATCCTCAACGGCCCCATCTGCCCCATCTACGGCTTCGGCGCGCTACTGGCGATCTACGCGCTGCCCGGCGAGCATTCGGTCGTCGCGATCTTCCTCAGCAGCGGTGTGCTGTGCTGCACGCTCGAATACTTCACGTCGTGGGCCATCGAAAAGCTCTTCCACATGCGGCTGTGGGACTATTCAGGCAAGCCGTTCAACATCAATGGGCGTGTCTACCTCAACGGCTTCCTCTTCTTCGCCGCCGGCTGCACCGTGGTCAAACTATGGGTGCAGCCGCACGTCATGGATATGCTCGACGCGATCGACCCGCGCACCATCACGATTCTTGCCGTGACGCTGCTCGTCGTGCTGCTCGCCGACGCCGCCGTCACGCTCGCCGGCCTGACGAGCCTCAACAGCCGCCTCGGGCACGCCGAGCAAGACATCAAGGCGCTCAAAGCGCGCGGCATCGCGCACATCGACGTCGGCATCACCGCCGCCGACAAGCGCATCGGTTCGGCCGAGACGCGCATCACCACCGCGTGCGCGCAGATCGCCGAACGCGCGCAGACCGACGGCGAGGCGCTCGCCGCGCATGTGTCGCACCTGTTCGACTGGCAGCAGCGCCGCCTGATCCGCGCCTACCCCGGCATGCGCACCGAGCACGGCGAAGGCCTGCTCGCCGAGGTGCGCGCGCAATTCGACCGCGCACGCCATACGCACACCAACACCAAGTGAACGCCGTCACAGGCGCCGGCGCACGCATGCGCTACGGTAGTGGCAACAGCGCAAGCGAACCCGGGCGAACAGGAGTGTCATGATCAACGAAACATACCAGGACATGCTCAACGGCAAATCCGTGATCCGCATGATCGGCGAACGCGCAAGCGCCCGCCGTGCGCAGATCGGCGCAAGCGAGGTGTTCGACTTCTCGCTCGGCAATCCGAGCGTGCCATGCGCGCCGGAGTTCACGCGCGCGATGATCGACCTCTACGAGACGCAGGCGCCGTACGCGCTGCACGGCTACAGCCCGTCCGTCGGCATCGAGTCGGTGCGCGGCGCGATCGCCGATTCGCTCAACCGCCGCTTCGGCATGGACTACACGCCCGCGCACATCTTCCCCACCGCCGGCGCGACCGCGGCGCTCGCGCACGCGTTCCGTGCGGTGGCCGAGCCGGGCAGCGAGATCATCACGTTCGCCCCGTACTTCCCCGAATACCAGCCGTATGTGGCGGGCACGGGCGCCACACTGACGGTGGTGCCCGCGGACACCGCGCATTTCCAGATCGATTTCGACGCGTTTGAGCGCGCGCTGAACCCGCGCGTGGCGGCCGTGCTCATCAACACACCGAACAACCCTTCGGGCGCCGTCTACTCCGAGCAGACGCTGCGCCGGCTCGCGCAGATCCTCGAGGAGCGCGGGCGCGCGTGGGGGCACAGCATCTTCCTGATCAGTGACGAACCGTACCGCGAGATCGTGTTCGGCGGCGCCGAGCAGCCCTACCCCGCGCGCTTCTACGCGAACACGCTCACGTGCTATTCGTTCTCGAAGGCGCTTTCGCTGCCCGGTGAGCGCATCGGGTACGTGGCGGTCAATCCGCGCGCCGAGCACGCCGAGCTCTTGGTGCCGATGTTCGCGCAGATCAGCCGCACGATCGGGCACAACTGCCCGTCGTCGAGCATGCAGCTCGCTGTGGCGCGCGTGATCGACGAGACGAGCGACCTGGGTGTGTACGAACGCAACATGGAGCTGCTGTACAGCGCGCTTGTGCGGCTCGGGTTCACGGTGGAAAAGCCGGGCGGCACGTTCTATATCTTCCCGCAGTCGCCGATTCCCGACGCGATGGAGTTCTGCGAGCAGGCGATGGAATACGACCTGTTCATGGTGCCGTCCGATTCGTTTGGCGTGCCGGGGCACCTGCGCCTGTCGTACTGCATGGAGACGGATCATCTCGAGCGCGCGATCGAACGGCTCGAGCAGTTCATGCGCGAGCGCTACGGCCGCTGAGCACGCCCAGCAGCTGAATGCCCGCGCGGCCGCCCGCCGTCCCTCTAGAATTGAGACGAACGCGGCGCGCCACCCGGCGCCCGCTTGAGCGACGGGAGCATACGTGGAGGAGCAAGGCACGGGCACGATTCTCGAGTATGCGCGCACGCAGACGCGGGACTTCACCGAGTTCCCGTTCCAGACGGCCGACGCGCTCGTGTTCGCGCTGCTCAGTTACGACCGGATCCCGCAGTCGGTGCCGCGCCTCAAGTCGCTTGTGGCACGCTATGGCTCACTGTCGCGGCGTGTGCGGTCCTTTGACTGGCGGCACCCGGTGGCTTCGGCGCAGGCGATTGTGCGCGTGCCGTTCGACGGCCCCACGATGCGGCAGGTGGAGCAGGAGCTGACGCTGTACGAAGAGCACCACCCGTATCTCGAGGAGCACGCAGGATTCGTACCGGCGGGCACACCGCGCCAGTTCTACCGTTCGATCGCGCACAACCCGCGCTTCGCCGTCACGCGCATCAACGCCGCCGACGAGCGCTTCGACCTGGACCAGCAGACGCAGTTCGCGGCTATGACGTTCCTGCTGCCCACCGGCACGCTCGTGGTGGCGTTCCGCGGAACCGACGATTCGCTCATCGGGTGGAAAGAGGACTTCAACATGGCGTTCACCTACCCGGTGCCCGCCCAGAAGCAGGCCGCGGACTACCTGGAGCGCGTGGGCGCGCTGTGGAATGGCGAGATTGTGTTGACGGGGCATTCCAAGGGCGGCAATCTGGCGATCTACGCGGCCATGAACGCGCCCGACGCCATCAAGGACCGCATCACGCGCATCTACACGCTCGACGGGCCCGGGTTCAGTCCCGAGGTGATCCACAGCTACGAATACAGCACCGTTGTGCACCGCATCACCAGAGTGATTCCCGACGGCTCGATCATCGGCATGCTGCTCGCGCATTCGCCGCACGCGCACCGCATCGTCGTCAAATCGAGCGCCGACGGGCTCATGCAGCATTCGTGCTACACGTGGCTCATGCACGGTGACCATTTTGTGCAGGTGCCCGATGTGACGCCCACCTCGCAGACCTTCGCCGAGGCGATGAACTCGTGGCTCGGCGGCATGACGCAACGCCAGCGCGAACACGGTGTGGAGGCGCTGTTCCGCGTGCTCACGTCCTCCGGCCACGGCACAATCACCGAGCTGATGACGGCTGGCCCGCGCATCATCCCCGACATGCTCGGCAGCTATGTGGGCCTGAGCAGCGAGGAACGCAAATACATCAACCAGGCGCTGTGGATGTTCGCCGGTGCCACATTCCATCACTAATCGACCAAATGTGCGGCTTTTCGCCCGCAGCCATGGTCGCGGCGGAATCGGCGCGGCGCTTATAGACTAAGAACACAGATACACCATGCAACGGTACGAAGGGCCGCAAGCCGTCGGCCTTTCACGAAGGAGCGCATTATGCCGAGGCCGCGTCGCGATTCAGAGATTCTCCCCGCCAAGGAGCGATTGGAGAACGCCTTCTGGACGCTCCTCGCCGACCGCCCCTTCGGCAAGATCACCGTGACCGACGTGGTGCACGAGGCGCGTGTGAACCGCAACTCGTTCTATTACCACTTCTCCGGCCTGCCCGAACTCGCCGACTCCGCGATCATGGTCGAAATCGAACGGCTGCCATTGCCGCCGGTGCCCGATTCGCACGACGACCCGCTTGTGGTATGGCACACGTTCTGCTCGTCGATGGTCGCCTCGCCCGAAAACATCCAGTGCATCGACCATCTGGCGCTGCTCATCAGCGACCACAGCACGCGTGACCTCGTGGAATCGCTGCGCGACTTCATGCGCCTGACGCTGTTGAGCCTGCTCGACGAGACGCCGAGCTCCATCAACAACACGAAACGCGTGCTGCTCGACTTCGCCGTCGGTGGCATCCTCTCGCTCCTGTCGCATTGGCCAAGCATGCGCCACACTGTGACGCTGCGCGAAGTGCAGAACCGCGACGTGGCCGTGCTGGCCATGGGCCTGTATGTGTCGATGTCACGTCAGGACACCGACGGCTTCTGGGAGCGCCTGTACTTGGATTCCGCGCACTTGGGCGGCAAGGATTCGGCGATCGCCGGCCTCGAGGCGTACCGCGTCTGACCCGCCCCCGGTTGCACACACCCCTTATGATGGAGCTGCCGCGTCCCGCGGCGCCCGCACGCACATGAGGAGCATCCTTTAGTTATCTGATATGTGTTCATCAGTGCTTTTTTATGTGTGAA
>ERZ778503.2111-NODE-2111-length-11732-cov-6.666524_pt1 | contig 11732 bp, 7 predicted proteins | sample MGYA00510047_ERZ778503 | MGnify/ENA primary metagenome ERZ778503 (study PRJEB29527, sample SAMN07138965) | mouse gut metagenome | material: feces | host: mouse | place: China:Nanjing | collected 2016-01-25 ... | reverse complement strand
TAATCTTTTCTAAATCTCAACGAGAATTTTGGAATACAACATAGAAGGAGGCGGGGGCGGCCGATTGGCCGTCCCCGCCGGTAGGGTGTTGGAGAGTGGGTGTTTAGACTACGTCTTCGTCGGCGACTGCGTCTTCCCAGTTGGTCCACATTTCAACTGATTCGTCGTATCCGTCGTAACCGTAGTTCTGACGGAGGGGCGCTCCGAAGTTGGCAGTGATCACGGAGTTGGGAACGGGCCAGAAGAGGTTGCGCTTGTCGAGCTGGTAGTTGAGGATTACCTTTGACACAATCTGACCATGGTTGAAGAGGCTGTAGCGAGTGCAGCGCTTGAACCAGTAGCTACCTCCCGAGAGGTCGGTGCCGCTCTGCTTGTCCCAAGTGTTGAGGTCGTAGGTTTCGCCCCATTCGTCGGGCTGTCCGCTGCGTGCAAGACACCATGAGATGCGGGTCATTTCGGGCTGGCGCCACTCTTCGAGGTATAGCTCGCGAGCGCGTTCGTCGAGGATGTCGCCTATAGTTACGGTGGTGAACATCTTCTTGGCGTTGGCGCGTGCGCGCACCTTGTTTACATCCTGAGCTGCTCCTGAGGCGTTGCCCTGATAGAAGCGTGCTTCGGCGCGGAGGAGGTAGGTTTCGGCAAGGCGGAAGAGGTACATGTTGCCATTAGAGCAGTTGGCACCTTTGGTGGCACCGTTGAACTGGTCGGCTCCCATGTTGCCTGATGCGCTCTGGTCGAGGACATAGATCTTATACAAGGGAATGGGATACCAGCTGCGGATTGTGTCCTTGCAAAGGAGCTGACCTGCAGCGACAACGAGCTCGCCCTTGTCGTTGTAGTAGTCCTCATCGGCATAGAGGCGCATGTTCTCGCCCTTGAAGTCGGAGTTGGGACGGTTGTAGCGGATGTCGGTCATTTCAACCCAGTTACCCATCTGACGGTTGTGACGGAGGTCCTGCTCGTCGAGCTCGCCGTCGTACATCCACAACTCGCGGTTGTAGTACTTGGATGTGCGGAAGCAACCGATGCCACGGCCGAGTACGCGGAGCCAGTCGAGATTGTCGTCATACTCGGAGCGGTTGCGTGCGAAGTTGTAGGTGGGCGAACCGAGTCCGTGGGGGTCGAGGATGTCGCCGTTGGACCAGTGTACTTCGGTGGCACGCATTGTGGGGTAGTAGGTGAAGTTCTGAGCGTTGAAGTTGAGGATGGGGAGGATGGTTTCGGTGTTGGCGGGTATTGCCACGTTTTCACCGCGATGGAGGTCCCAAACTACGTTACGCGATACTTCCCAAGTGTTGGGGTTGCCTGAGGGCACGAATGTACCGAAGGGCTGCTCCATGAGGGCGAGTCCGTGGTTCTCGATGAGGTCGGTTGCCATGGCTTCGGCCTTGGCGTATTCACCTACCGTGAGGTAGCACTTAATGAGAAGCTGCATACATGCTTCCTGGTTTACTTCGCCATAGTTGGGCATATCCTTCATCGAGGGCACATGCTTAACAGCAAACTCGAGGTCGTGAACAAGCATCTCGAAGATGGCCTGCTTGCTGGTCGACTTGTAGTTCTGCTTGGGCACCTGGATGATCTTGGTAATCAAGGGTATGTCGCCAAAGAGGAGCACCATGTGATAGTACTTGTAGGCGCGGTGGAAGTAGGCGCGGCCCTTGTAAGCGTCGCGGGTTACCTCGTCGAGCGATGTTACACCGTCGATATAGGTCAACACGGTGTTGGCATACTTGATACCGTCGCAAGAGCGGTTGTAGAATCCAATCATTGAGTTGGAGTCGCCGTGAGTTGCCATACCGGAGGTGGGTGTAATCTTGTTGGCGATATCGTCCATTATACCGCCGCCGGCATCGGTCTTGGCATACAGGCCTATATCAGACATGAAATAGGTGGATGCGATGGGGAGCATGTTGCCGTTACCGTCCATGAGCATTTCCTTGTAGGACAAGTCGCAGCGGGCGAGCGCCGACTTAAGTCCGGCCTCGGTGTTGTAGGTTGTCGTGGGCTCATAGAACGACAGGGGGTCCTGCTCCAGGAATGAGTCGGAGCAACCGGCAAGCGCAGTCAATGAGGCGACACCGGCCAAGCACTTGATTATGTTGTTGTTTATGAATTTCATGTTGTTGCTTTATTGATAAAATGTTTATCTAAGTTACTGTAGTCGGGATTAAAGTGTGATGTTAAGGCCGAAGTTGAACTTACGGGTTGCAAGGCCGCCTGTTTCGGGGTCGCCATACTCCCATCCTGAGATTGTGCAAACGTTGTTGCAGCTTGCAGTGATGCGGAGTTTCTCGATAGCCCACTGGCGAGTCCACTTCTGAGGAATTGTGTAACCGACAGTTATGTTGTCAAGACGAACGAAGTTGCGGTTGTAGAGCTTGCTTACGCCTCCTGAAAGACCGGTGTTGGGACCCTTTGCCTCAAGACGACCGTAGTCGTTGGTGGGGTTGTCGGGAGTCCAGTACTTCTTGGCGGGCACGTTGAAACCGTTGGTGACAACCGAACCTCCGTTGTCGCTGTTGAGCCAGTATCCGGCAAGGCTTTTGTGGCCCATGTAGGAGTAGAGCGAGAAGGAGATTGTGAGGTCGTTCCAGAGGGTGAACTCGTTGCGCATGTTCCAGTAGATGGGAGGAGCGGTAGTGCCGAGGTAAACCTTATCGTTGTCGTTGTAAACGGGGATGCGGGTTCCGTCGTCGAGGATCTTGTCGTCGTCGGTGTAGTTGTTCTTAACCTTGATATCACCGGGTACCTGACCTACGAGTGCGGCGGCAGCGATGTCCTCGGGAGTGTTCTGCCAAACGCCGTCGGTTTCGTAGTACCAGATTTCACCGATAGGATGGTTGATGTACCAGCCGTTGGAAGTGTCGTCGCGCTCAACACCGTTCTCGTCGTAGTCGTAGTAGAGGTGCTTGATGCGGTTCTTGTTGTAGGAGAAGCCTACAGAGGTGTTCCACACGAAGTCGCGGTTCTTGATGTTGGTCGAGTTGAGCGAGAACTCAAAACCGGTGTTCTGCACTTCACCGAGGTTGGCAGCGATAGAGCTGAATCCGGTGAACGAGGGCAGACGCTGCGACATGATCATGTCCTTGGTAATCTTGTGGTAGAAGTCGAGGCTACCGGTGAGTCGGTAGTTAAGAATCGAGAAGTCAAGACCGACATTGTAGGCGTGAGTCTTTTCCCAAACGAGGTCGGGAGCACCGAGTCGGCTCATAGAAAGGGTGTTGACGATGACGGGCTTTCCGCTCTTGTCGAGGTAGGCCATGGGGCTTCCGAGAGTAAGGTTGGCAAGGGTCTTGTAGACATCGCCAAACTCGCGGTTACCGTTGGTACCCCAAGAGAGGCGCAGCTTGGCATTGTCGAGCCAGTCGCGGGTATTCTCCATGAATTTTTCCTCGGAGAAGTTCCAACCAAGACCAACCGAACCGAAGTTACCCCAAGGATGGTTGGCACCGAATCCCGAGTAACCGTCGCGACGGAATGTACCGGTGATCATGTAGCGGTTGTCGTAGCTGTAGAATACGCGACCGAGATAAGATGCTGCGGTGTAGTGGCTGTCGTAGGTGCTGAAGGAGCTTTGTTCCTTGTTGCCGCCGGCAGTGTAGTGGAATCCGAGCACATCGGTGGGGGTGATGTTGCGGGCGTAGATGTTGTCGCTCCAGTACTTGTGGTCCTCAGCTTCCTGAACGAGAGTAACAGTAAAGCGGTGGATGTCGGCGATTGTGCGGTCCCAGATAAGGGTGTTGTTGAGGTTCCAGTCGAAGTTCTTGGAGTTGCTACGGTTAACACCTCGGTCGGCGGGCGATGCTCCGGGGAGGTCGGCCGACATGTGGTAGTAGTCGTGGTACCACTGCATGCGCGGGGTGATGTTGAACTGATAGGAGAATCCAAGGGGAAGGTTGACCTTCACGTTGAAGATTGAGTTCAACACGGTGTAACCGCGGTCGAGGTCGTAGTACTGATTGTCGAAGAAGTAGTTGTAACCGGCACCGTTGGCAGCAAAACCTGTCATAGGATACTGGTTGTAGCTACCGTCCTCGGTGTACATGCCTGCGTAGGGAGAGTTGCGGAGCATGTTGGCGTCCCAGTAGTTGGAGCCGAGCGATACCTGCATGTCGCCGTCGGAACGGTTCTGGAAGTTAACCTGTGCACCCACTTCGAGCCAGTCGGTAACCTGAGTGTGCAACTTCAAGCTTGCGCGGAAAGCGTCGTAGTCGTTACCACGCACAACACCTTCATTTTTCATGTAACCGATAGACATGTAGTAGTTGACGCGCTCCGAAGCACCCGAGATGCTTGCATTGTAGTCCTGGTTAAGACCGGTGCGGAACACGGCGTCGTTCCAGTCGTAGTAGTTGCCTGCGAGGAAGTTGGACATCATCAAGGGAGCGTTGTCCATAGACATACGGCGGGCGTAGAGCTCCAATGCCGATTCTCCTGCAGCAGCACCGAAACCGGCTGCGCCGATGTTGGTCATCCAAGCCGATTGCTCGGCATCGCTCAGGCGAGAGGGATTGTCGAAGTAGCCATTGGGATATAGGATGGGCTTGCCTTCGGCCTTGGTGTCGCGTGCATTGTAGTAGCCGTAGAGGCCGTCTTCGCCGATTCCGTAGGTGTAGTACATCTTGTACCAGTCCTCACGGTAGGTTTCCCAGTTTGTGCGGTCGAAGAAGTCGCGATAGGCCGACTTTGTGTTTACGGCGAGGTTGGCGCTCACGTTGATCACGGGCTTTCCTTCCTTACCTTTCTTGGTGGTGATGATGATTACACCGGCGGCAGCCTTGGCACCATAGATGGCGGCTGAAGAGGCATCCTTGAGGACATCGATCTGCGCGATGTCGTCGGGATTGATTTCAGAAAGCTCACCGTAGAATGCCATACCGTCGAGGACAATCATAGGGCTTGCATTGGTACCGAGGGAGTTCTGTCCGCGCAACTGGATGGAAGCGCTCTGACCCTTGGCCGATGCGTCGTAACCAATCTGCAGACCGGCAGTACCTCTCAGCAGGTCTTGCACTGAACCGGGATTGGTGTCGGCAATTTTTTCAGGATTGATTTGCACAACAGAACCTGTAAGGTCCTTCTTACGCATTGTACCATAACCAACTACAACGACCTCGTCGAGAATCTGAGAGTCCTCTTTCATCTCTATCTTGATGTTGTTTTGGTCAGTAATAGGCAGTTCGACAGTAACATATCCGATGTAGGATACCTGCAGGACATCGCCTTTTGACACATTTAAGGCAAACTGACCATTGATGTCGGTCATAACACCATTGTTAGGATCACTCTTGACTTTCACGGTAGCACCTATCAGAGGGTCCCCAAGTTCGTCCAGCACTTCTCCCTTTAGAGAGTACTGTTGCGCACTAAGGCTTACAATTCCAAAGAGAAGGAATGTCAGCCACGTAATGAATCGATGTTTTTTCATTGGCAATTAATAATTACTATATTTAACTAAATGCTTCTTGTAAATTTTACAATCCCCTTTACAATCTTTTTCACCTTAGAAATAGTATTCATAGTACGTTTCCTTACACGACAAGAGCGTTTAAAAAGCTTGTCGAAAACCTGTTTCGGATAGTTCCGATTGCCTGTTAACTCTTAAATATTGTCAAATCAATTTTTGCATCTCTTACCAAGAGATACTTAAATCTGCCGCAAAGATAGTTATTCTTTTTGAAAACAATACATTTTCACCAAAAAAAATATAAATAATTTTTTCGATTTTAATATTGTTTTATCAAATTGTTGATTTTGTATATCCTTAATCTATTGAAATATAGCCATGTGATGGGCTAAAGTATCTCTTGGTAAGAGATTTTTATCTTTTTATATTAAAACATGACAGAGGGGACTTATTGTAAAAAGTAAGATAAGCTTAACGTATCGTTTATCCCTAATAATGACGCATATACTATGGCGTCGAGCGCAACCTGATTAGCGCGATTTCTATACATTATCTATATTTGAATTTGGGCGGCTATGCGGCCGGTCCACGGGTGGGGCTACGGGAGTCCTTTCTACGGGTGGGTCTGTGGTCAACCCGTGGTTAAGTGCAAGGAATGCCTGGTGGCATAATGCATGGTTGCGGGGATTTGCGGGTGGTGTGCGCCCTGCGCTGCGCGGGGCGAAAGCGTGGGCATTTGCGGGTTGCATATCTGTATTGGAGGGTGGATTGGTGCAGAGAAGTCGAAACTCATAAAATTAAGGAGTATTGGGAGCGGAGGTGTTTTTTGAGGTGGTTGAGAATGGGCTTGAAGGTGTAGTGGGTTTATGGATGTGTTGATGGGTGGCCGATTAGGGGAATGGCTTTGCTTATGCTTTTAGGGATGCGTTTATTTGATATTTTTGTGCCTATCAATGATGCGGCTTGTTGTGCGAGGGAGTGTAATGTGCTGTGGGTTAAGGGTATATACAAGAAGCGGGATGCGCCTCGGTGCATCCCGCTTTGTTATGGGTTGGTGGGGGTGTTACAGCTTGATGGTGTACATTATGAGGCTGTGGGCGGGAACTTCCACGTTCATTTTCTTGCTTACCTTCACATCTTCCTTTACAGGGCTGACGGGTTGCTTGTCGTAGTTGTTCTCGTCGTCCAAGTTGCCGCTCAGGATTGTCTTGACGGCATTGGGCTTAACTGAGAAGCGTGACAGGTCGATATTTACCGACTTGGACGCATCGGTCATGTTGGCCAACTTGACATAGAGCTCGCGCTTGTTGACATTCAGGATTACCGACTGTCCCAAGAGATGGTTCTTGAACTCGTCGTCGCCATCGGCAAACTTCACGCAGTCGCCGTAGAAGTACTGACCGCTCGACTGTCCGAACATCTGCTGCACGTAGTAGCTGCAGGTGAGGAAGGGACGCTCGTTGTCGAAGTAAATCAGGTTGGGGTTCCAGTTGGTGTTGTGCTTGTAGGCAAACAGAGGTGCGTAGGAGGTCATCACTACCTTGTCGGCGTTGCGCTCTACATGCAGCAGGTAGATGGCTTCGGCAAGGGCGTCGCCCCACTGGTTCTTCTCGCCGTGACTGTGGTCCTTCACGCTGTATTCGCCGAGATATACCTTGCACTTCTTGTCCTTGTAGAAGTCGCTGTCGTACTGGCGTGAATCGATGTACTGCTGACGGGGATCGTAGTAGTGCTCGTCAATGATGGGAAGACCGATTTCTTCAGCCAGCTTCCAAGAGTTCTCGTAGTCGGGATTTCCGGGATGTGAGCCGGGACCGGCAGTACCCACGATTACGATTTCGGGGTGCTTCTCCATTATCTTGTTGTACATATACTTGAAGCGCTCGGCAAACTCGGGGGTAATCTTCTCTTCGTTACCGATGCCGAGATACTTCAGGTTGAAGGGTTCGGGATGGCCTGCAGCGGCACGAACGGCACCCCACTTGGTGTTGACATCGCCGTTGGCCCACTCGATGAGGTCAAGGGCATCCTGTACCCACTCGTCCATATCCTCCATAGCAACGACTTCCTGGGCCTGGTTCTTCATGCCCCAGCCACCGTTTACGCCCTGACAGCTTACACCGCACGGCAGAATGGGAAGGGGCTGCATGCCCATGTCCTCACATAGCTGGAAATACTCGAAGTAACCGATGTCCATGCTCTGGTTGTAGCCCCAAGTGTTCTTGAGTGACTTGCGGGTTTCCTTGGGTCCGACGGTGGTCTTCCAACGATAGGTGTCCCAGAATCCGTCGCCACCGCCATGAACCACACAACCGCCGGGGAAGCGCATGAAGCGGGGATTCAGGCCTTCCAAAGCTTCGGCCAAATCCTTGCGTATGCCATGTCCGTGGTAGGTGTCCTGGGGTACGAGGCTAACCATGTCGATGTCCAACTCGCCTTTCTCAAGCATGAGTATCTGCAGGTCGGCATCGGGGCAGTTCTCCGAGGGAGTGAGTACGGCAGTGTACTTCTGCCACTCCTTGTCATATACATTGATGGTGGTTTCGGCGAGTACCTTGGGCTTGCGGCCGGGGGTTGCCAATACGATGCGCACGGGCTTTGCCTTGCCGCTGACATTGCGCATGAAGATGCTGAAGTCGTACTTTTCACCGGCCTTCACGTTCATGCCGTTGAAGCCGTTGTTCATCAGGCCTACTCCGGTCCATCCGTCGTAATCCTCGTAGTGACCGATGCGCTCGGCATAGATGCGCATATAGGTGGGATTGTTGGCATGGATGGGATTCTGATGACCGTCAACGATGTAGCCGGCTGAGTGACCAGGACGGAGGAAGCGCCAAGAGGTGCCGGGTCCCCATCCGTCGCGAACCATTGGGCTGTACTCGAAAGAGCCGTTCTGAACCAGGTTGGCGTTCAAGCCGCCATCGGCCGAGTAGCTGATGTCCTCAAAGAAGATACCAATCAGTTCGTCGCTGATCGGCTTACCGCCTTGAGGGGCTGTCATGGGCTTTTGTGCCGAAGCTGCCACGGATAAGGCTACGGCCAGGGCTCCCATTGAAAGATGTTTGATGTTCATTGTGTAATGATATGGTTAAGTTAATGGTGATTTATTAAATATGTTATCAAATTTAGCTAAAAATCCCGAAATTTTAAGGATTATGTGAAAATGAAGGCGTTTTTAACAAAGTTTTAGACCAAGTTATCCAATATTCGTTAATGCTTGGGAGCGGAGGTGCTTCTTGAGGCGGTTGGCCATGGGCTTGAATGTGTAGTAGGTCATGCCGGCGTTGATGGGTGCGCCGATTAGGGGAAGTGCTTTGCCGATGCCTTTGGCGAGGCTTTCCTTTGATATTTTTATGCCTATCCATGATGCGACTTGCCGTACGACGGAGTAGAATGCGCTGTGGGTGACGAGTTTTTCGGGGATGTTGCGGATGAGCTGGTCGGATAGTTTGGCGAGGATTGCGTTGATGGCCTTGCCGGCTTCCTTGCAGCCCATGGCTACGCCTACGAATAGCGTGAGCACCTGGAGGGTCGCGTCGTCGATTTCACCTTTTTTGTCACGGATGTCGGGCCAACCGTAGATGTACATCAGCTTCTGGCTCAGGGCGAGTATGTTGCCGTAGAATTGCGCGAGATCGGCGGGAATGGCCAGTGCGAGTCCGAGTCCGCCGGGCACTCCGGCAACGGCGGCAATAGAGCAGGCAACGGTAGTCTGGTAGTTGATGCAGCCGGCGGCTACGTGATCGAGGGTTTCGATGGGGATGAGGTTGTAGGTTTTTTCTTCGCCGGAGATTATTTTCTCGATTGTCGCGGGCGCACAGTAGTGTCCGAGCTCTTTTTCAAGGAACTCGGCTCGTGACACTTTCACCACGTTCAGCCGCATGGCGGCACGTAGGGTCTTGCCCCATATCTTTACAGCATCCATCATTACTATAACAAATTAAACGGGAAGTTTATTGCATAAAAAAGCGACGAGGCCGTAGATGAAAAACGCTGTGCCATTAATTAATGACACAGCGTTGTGTTGTTTTAGAACTTGGAGTGGTAAATTTAGTTTTTGAGCTTGTCGGCAAGGGAGTGGGCGGCGTTGGCTGTGGAGTCGAGTGCGTTGGCGGCAATGTCCTTCACATGGTCGAGAATGTTTCCGCTCTTTTCAGCTACCTGGTCCTTGAGGTCGCCGAGTTTGTCGGCAGCCTGCGATGTTAGGTCGGCGGCTTTGTCCTTGAGGTCGCCCAGCTTGTCGGAAGCCTGATCCTTGAGGTCGCCCAGCTTGTCGGCGGCAGCGCCCTTAATATCGTTTATCTTATCGGCAGCAGCGTCTTTTGCGTCATTGATTTTGTCGGCGGCAGCGTCCTTGATGCCTGCGGCGGCATCCTTTGTTGCTTCAGCAGCGGCTTCGGCACTCACCTTTGCCGCATCGACACTTACATGGGCCGCGTTTTTTGATATTTCAGCGGCCTGCTTTGAAAGGTTTTCCTTATTCAGTTCCATAATCGAGAGTTTTTAAGAGTTTCAGCTATGTAAACACATCGGATTATGGCAAAGTTGATGCTTATAGCAATTGTTAACTTTTAAATGGGTATGGAGTAGTTGTGTTTCACCTCCGACATGACGAAGGTTGACTCCACCGAGCCGAGCGACTCGATGGCGCCAAGCTTGTTGAGGAGGAAGTCGCGGTAGTCGCTCATGGAGGGCGCATAGATTTTGAGGAGATAGTCGCAGGCTCCCGACACGTTGTAGCACTCGGTGACCTCGGGCATTGCCAGGATGCGTGACATGAAGTCGTTGGCGATGTCACGGTTGATGTGACGCAGCTTCACCTGACAGAACACGACAAATCCCTGTCCGAGCTTGTCGGCATCAAGGACTGTGACATAACGGCGTATGTAGCCTTGCGACTCAAGGCGACGGAGCCGCTCGAATACCGGGGTGGGAGAGCGGTGAACACGCATGGCTATCTGTCGCACGGTGAGTCGTGCGTCACTTTGCAATGCACGAAGGATGTCGAGGTCGACATTGTCGATGGATTCGGTGGGTGTCATGATGATTTATTCTGTTTTTCGGGCCGACGGGGCGGCATAGGAAACATATTTCAATGTTTTGAGGTCAAAATTAGTCATTTATTCCAAAGTAATGCGGTTTTATTGAATAAAAAATCGGCCGCATGTAAATTTGCAGCATAAACAACAACTAAAAATTGATACAACAATGGCTTTAGACAGAAACAGACTACACTTTGAAACTCTTCAGCTTCATGTGGGACAGGAAACACCCGATTCTTCAACAGGAGCACGCGCAGTACCGATATATCAGACGACATCCTACGTATTTGAAAATTCGGCGCAGGCCGAGGCGAGGTTTGCCCTTCAGGACGCAGGCAACATCTACGGCCGGCTCACCAACAGCACCCAGGAGGTACTTGAAAAGCGCATCGCTGCACTTGAAGGCGGTGTTGCCGCACTGGCTGTGGCAAGCGGAGCCGCCGCAATAACCTACGCGCTGCTCAACATAACGCGCAGCGGCGACCACATCGTAGCGGCCAAGACAATCTACGGAGGCAGTTACAATCTTCTCGACCACACACTGCCCTCCTACGGGGTGACGACGACATTTGTCGATCCGAGCGATGTCGGCAACTTCGAGAAGGCGATAACTCCCGCCACCAAGGCGATATTCATAGAAACGCTCGGAAATCCGAATTCCAACATCATCGACATAGAGGCCGTAGCTGAGGCGGCTCACCGTAACGGCATCCCGCTTATTGTCGACAACACATTTGCCACACCCTATCTTGTGAGGCCAATCGAGCTCGGCGCCGACATAGTGGTTCACTCGGCAACCAAATTCTTGGGCGGTCACGGTACATCGCTGGGAGGCGTGATTGTCGATTCGGGACGATTTGACTGGAAGGCTTCGGGCAAGTTCCCGCAGCTTACCGAGCCCGAGCCGTCGTATCACGGTGTGCGCTTCATCGATGCGGCCGGAGCGGCAGCCTTCGTGACGCGTGTGCGTGCGGTGCTGTTGCGTGACACCGGCGCTACGATAAGCCCCTTTAATGCTTTCCTGTTGCTGCAAGGTGTGGAAACATTGTCGCTGAGAGTCGAGCGTCACAGTGAAAATGCGCGCAAGGTGGTGGAGTATCTTGCCTCACATCCCAAGGTGAAGCGTGTCAATCACCCGATGCTTGCCGGACATCCCGACCATGAGCTTTACAAAAGGTATTTTCCCGAGGGAGGAGGCTCGATATTCACATTTGAACTCGACGGCGGAAAGTCACTATGTTTGCATCAGATTAGCTGACGGGGCGCTCAACGGGGGCTGT
>ERZ778503.2089-NODE-2089-length-11830-cov-4.544119_pt1 | contig 11830 bp, 8 predicted proteins | sample MGYA00510047_ERZ778503 | MGnify/ENA primary metagenome ERZ778503 (study PRJEB29527, sample SAMN07138965) | mouse gut metagenome | material: feces | host: mouse | place: China:Nanjing | collected 2016-01-25 ... | reverse complement strand
CGCAGAAGATGGGCAAATGCGGGTGTTCTCACTGTTCATGCCACTCGTCTAAGCCCAAAGGCATACATGCCAAAAATATCCGACTCGTTAGCCTCGTGCAGCCTGTAGGCGATGCAGACGGGAAGATGGAGATATTGTCAAAACTTATGATTTCGTTAATGGGTTCGTCGCCTATGCTTGACGACAATCTGTATAAAACCGCTGTGAAGAAGAACTGCGAACTTGGCGTTGAAAACATGCTTGCGACCAATGACTATGAACTTTATGACGATGCACCTGTAGCTATTGACATCGCCACAAAACTCCACTCCATGCTCGTTACAACCCAACAGCTCGCCCAAATGGGCGCGACTATTGCGGCCGACGGCGTAAACCCCATGTCGGGAGTGCCGGTATTTGATGGCAGACTGTCAGAGAATATCGTGGCCATGATGGCTGCCAAGGGACCAAAAAAGATGCGCAAGCCGTGGATGACAATTACAGGCGTGCCGGCCATGTCGAGTTTCGGAGGTGGATTTATGACAGTTATTCCGGGCTTCGGTTCCATCGCCGCCTTCTCGCCTGAACTAATTGACGGACACGTGCCTTTCAAGGCAGCAATGGCTATGCGTGAGATTGTCACAACCCTCGACCTCAATGTCTTCGCCTCAGCCCGAGTGAAAGTAAAAAAAGAATAGGACAATAATTATTACACAATAGATTCAAAAATCTATTGTATCAAGAGTCAAAACCGTATAGTGGTGCAGTTCAAAAAATGCACCACTATATTTTTTATTCGCCATTTTTTCCACAATATTCGCCATTGATTCGATGTTTTTCAGTAATTTTGCACCCGTTATTTCAACTACCAATCATCAACATAAAAAATGGCAACCAAGAACAATATTATGATTGTCCGCCATAGGCTGCTTAAAGAGCTGGTAAAACTATGGAAAGAGAGATCATTAATAGAAGAAATCGACAGGCTACCAATCAAGCTGAGTCCCAAAGGCTCAAAACATCCCGGCCGCTGTTGCATCCATAAGGAGCGCGCCGTGTGGCGTTACAAGTCGCTTCCACTGCTCGGCCTCGACATGAATGACGAGACCGACGAACTCACTCCGCTTTCAGATTATGTAAAAATGGCTCTGGGACGCGATGCGTCAAGTGCTGTAAAAGATAATATAATGTGTGTCATCGACGAGGCTTGCTCATCGTGTGTGCACACCAATTATGAAGTCACCAGCCTGTGTCGCGGATGCGTGGCTCGAAGCTGCATGCACAATTGTCCGAAAAATGCCGTGCGCCTCGACTCAGAGACCGGCAAGGCAAAGATTGACCACGACAAGTGCATAAGCTGCGGCATATGTCATGAAAGCTGTCCCTACCATGCAATCGTCTATATCCCTGTGCCTTGCGAGGAAGCATGTCCTGTCAAAGCAATCTCAAAGGATGAACAAGGCATTGAGCACATCGACGAAAGCAAGTGTATATATTGCGGCAAGTGTCTGAACGCATGCCCGTTTGGTGCGATTTTTGAAATTTCTCAGACATTTGACGTGCTAAAGGCCATCCGAGACGGTCAAAAGGTAATAGCTATTGTTGCTCCGGCCATACTCAGCCAGTTTGACGCCACCAAAGAGCAGGTCTACGGAGCTTTCCGGCAGATCGGTTTTACCGACGTCATCGAAGTGGCTCAAGGCGCGATGAAGACTGTCGAGACCGAAGGCCATGAGCTTCTTGAGAAAATAGAGGAGGGACAGCCATTCATGACCACATCATGCTGCCCGTCATATATCGAGCTTGTCAACAAACACATCCCGGCCATGAAGCAGTATGTGTCCACCACAGGTTCGCCAATGTATTACACCGCCCGCATAGCCAAGGAGAAATATCCCGATGCCAAGATTGTCTTTGTAGGCCCGTGTCTAGCCAAGCGCAGCGAGGCCCGTCGCGACGACCAGGTGGACTTCGTGATGACCTTTGAGGAAATCGGGTCTGTGTTTGACGGCTACGGCATCGAGCTCAAAGAGACCGAGCCTTACACAATGGGCTTCACAGCAGTAAGAGAAGCCCACGGATTTGCCGCTGCCGGAGGTGTGGCCGGAGCCGTCAAGGCCTATCTGCGTCTCGCCACCGAACGCGAACAGGAAATCAACGCACTCCAGGTGACCAACCTCGACAAGAAAAACATATCCATCCTTTCGGCCTACGCCCGCACGGGCAAGGCTCCCGGACGATTCATCGAAGTTATGGCTTGCGAAGGAGGCTGCATCACGGGCCCGGGCTCGGCAACCACCAACAAGGAGAGCAAAATACGGTTTAACAAAGGTCTCTCGAAAGAGGAGGAGCACTATTGAACATTGCCGGAGACATCATAGGACGGCTTGCGGAGACACGACATCTTACACCCCGGGAGTATGCCGTGCTCTTGTCGCCGTCACTTGACCCCAAAGCTGCCGCGCACCTGACCGCGGCAGCAAGAGAGCGGACTGACGGTATATTCGGACGCAAGGTGAGAATACGCGGTCTGATAGAGGTGACCAACGTGTGTCGCAACAACTGCCTATACTGCGGCTTGCGCCGTGACAACCGTGACCTGCCACGCTACACACTGTCCACCGGCACCATTCTTGACTCATGCCGCAGAGGTTATGAAGCAGGCTTCCGCACATTTGTGTTACAGGGTGGCGAAAATCCGGCTCTGACAGTCGAACGTGTGACCGAGACCGTCAGGCGCATATACACGACCTATCCAGACGCGGCGATCACACTGTCGCTCGGCGAGTGGCCCGATGAGGCCTATGCGGCATTCCGACAGGCAGGTGCCTCACGCTACCTGTTGCGCCACGAGACACACAACCGCTGTCATTACAGTCAGCTCCATCCGTCGGACATGAGTCTTGACAACCGCCTGAGATGCCTTGACACACTCAAGCGTCTGGGCTATCAGACTGGCACCGGCATCATGGTAGGCTCACCGGGCCAGACTACGGCTCATATAATCGAAGACCTCGAATACATGCACCATTTACAGCCCGAGATGATAGGCATCGGGCCGTTTCTGCCCAACAGTTCCACCCCGTTCGGCTGTTGTCAGCCCGGCAATCTGGAGTTGACCGTCAGACTCATATCCATACTGCGGCTCATGTTTCCCAACGCCAACATACCGTCGACCACAGCACTTGCGACTCTCGACAGCGAGGGACGCAACCGCGGGATTATGGCCGGGGCAAACGTGGTGATGCCCAATCTCACACCTCCCGAGTGCCGAGCCGCCTATTCACTCTATGACAACAAGGCCTCGACAGGAGCCGAGGCAGCCGAGGGTATAGCCCTGCTGCGTGAACAACTGGCTCGCATAGGCATGGAAATCACAACCGAAAAAGGAGATTACAACAATTATGTATAATCCAAATTCCGACATAGCCACAGAATTTATCGGCCATGACGAGATACTCGACACTATAGAGTATGCCCGATTGAAAGCCTCAGACGTACCATATGTCGACTCACTGATACGCAAAAGTCTCGAATACAAGGGTCTCACACACCGCGAAGCCGCAGTGCTGCTTGAATGTGATGACTCCGACACCGTCAAACGTATTTTCAAGGCCGCCAACGAAATCAAGCAACGGTTTTATGGCAACCGCATAGTCATGTTCGCCCCCCTCTATCTCTCCAACTACTGTGTCAACGGATGTGTCTACTGTCCCTATCATCTCAAGAACAAGGCTATCCCGCGCCGCAAGCTGTCGCAGGACGAGATACGCCGCGAGGTGACCGCTCTCCAGGACATGGGGCACAAACGCATAGCCCTCGAGGCCGGCGAAGACCCGCGCAACAACCCGATGGAATACATCCTCGAGTCAATCGACACCATCTATTCCACCCGCCACCGCAACGGAGCCATACGTCGTGTCAACGTCAATATCGCAGCTACTACAGTAGACAACTACCGTCATCTGCACGATGCGGCAATAGGCACATACATACTGTTTCAGGAGACATACCACAAAGCCAATTACGAAACTCTCCACCCGACAGGTCCCAAAAGCGACTATGCCTGGCACACCGAAGCGATGGACCGCGCCATGCAGGGCGGCCTTGACGACGTGGGCCTCGGTGTGCTCTACGGACTCAATACCTATCGCTATGACTTCATCGGTCTGCTCATGCATGCCGAGCATCTTGAGGCACGTTTTGGCGTAGGCCCCCACACCATCAGTGTGCCGAGAATATGCCCGGCCGACGACATCTCCAAGGAAGATTTTCCCGACGCCATATCAGACAGTCTCTTCTGTCGCATCGTCGCGGTATTGCGTCTGGCCGTTCCATACACAGGGCTGATAGTATCCACACGCGAGTCAGCCGCCACTCGTGCCCGCGTGCTCGACCTCGGAGTGTCGCAGCTCAGCGGCGGCTCCCGCACCTCGGTGGGCGGATATGCCGGTGCGGATGCCGACAACGAGAGTTCGGCCCAGTTTGACATCTCTGACCGCCGCACACTTGACCAGGTGGTGGAATGGCTGCTCGACACAGGCCACATCCCGAGCTTTTGTACAGCATGTTATCGTGAAGGTCGTACAGGCGACCGATTCATGTCTCTTGTCAAGACAGGCAATATCGCCAACTGCTGCGCACCCAACGCCATAATGACATTAAAGGAGTATCTCGAGGATTACGCCTCACCGTGTGTCAGGGAAAAAGGTGAAAGACTCATCCAATCTGAAATTGAAAAAATCAGCCATTCTCGAGTCAAAGAGCTAACACTCCACAACCTCGGGCGCATAAGTCTCGGCCACCGCGACTTCCGTTTCTGACATCGACATCTCATGACACTCAACGACACACCTTCAGCCAACAGGCTACACATCATCGTACTCGGAGCATGCAACAGCGGCAAATCGTCAGTCGTCAACCTTCTTGCCTCGCAACAAGTATCGCTTGTGTCTGACATCGCCGGCACAACCACCGACCCTGTGCGCAAGGCGATGGAACTGCCCGGCATAGGTCCGGCCGTATTTATCGACACTGCCGGTTTTGATGACGACGGAACACTCGGACAAGCTCGCATAACAATGACTGAAAAGGCACTTGACGAGGCCGACATCGCTCTGCTGCTTGTCGGTGAAAACGAAACGGAGGAATCGCTCTGGGCCGGACGCCTCGTCGCACGTTCCATACCTACGGTCAAGGTTGTCAACAAGACCGACACAGGGCGTCACATACCCGCTGACGCCACGGGGGTTTCTGCTCTTGGAGCGACAGGCAGGGATGAACTGCTCGAAGCCATATCACGTGCCATTCCCTCTGATTTCGGAGAACCAGATCTGCTCCGCGGACTTGTAAAACGAGGTGACACCGTAGTGCTCGTGATGCCGCAGGATGCCCAGGCCCCGAAAGGACGGCTGATATTGCCACAAGTACAGACTCTGCGCGCACTGCTCGACCGCGGCTGCAACGCCATGTGCACCACTCCCGAGGGTCTGACAGATACGCTCGCATCACTCCGCTCGATACCCGACCTGATTATCACCGACTCCCAGGCATTTGCCAAGGTCGGCCCGCAGGTGCCGGATGGATGTCGGCTTACATCATTTTCAGTGCTGATGGCCGCATTCAAAGGTGACATTCATTATTTTGCCGAAAGTGCCGCCGTCATCGACTCTCTGCGGCCCGGCGATCGTGTGCTCATAGCCGAAGCATGCACCCACGCGCCTCAGAGCGAAGACATCGGACGTGTAAAGATTCCCGCCATGCTCAATAAAAAGGCCGGCGGAACACTGACTGTCGACATAGTGTCGGGACGCGACTTTCCGACAGACCTGTCACCCTACTCGCTCGTAATCCATTGTGGCGGATGCATGTTTAACCGCCGCCTGATCCTCAACCGTGTGCGCAAAGCAAAATCGCAACAGGTGCCTATGACCAACTATGGCATAGCCATAGCTCACCTTACAGGCCTGCTCGCCAAGATAGTCTACTGAATTTAACGGAGAAGATACATAAAGACAAAAGGCTCAAAAGCAATATAAACTTTTGAGACTTTTGTATTTATGTATCCCTTATGATTTACCTGACTATATATACGGCAAATGACTCGGGCTGCACTACAGCACTGAAGTCATGGCCCGATATTTTGGAGGAGGTCTCGTAAGGCTTCACGGCATCGGGACGGTCAAGAGTATTTTCGGCACGTTTGTCAGCCGCGCGGAGATATATAATACGGACATCCGAAAGAGATGCTTTCTTCTTCATTCCCACAAAGTTGAATTTCACTTCACGTGGCTCCGACGATGTGTTGGCGACCTTTATGATATAATGGCCCGATTCATCAAGAGCGGCCGATGCAAAGAGTCCGTGCTGATCTGCGGCTCCCGCAACCGGTTTGCCGTCCATTGTGAGTGAGAGCACACGCGCACCCTTGTATGTACCATAAAGCTGTTGCACATAATAACTTGCGGTGGGCACCGAGCGAAGATTGTCAAACCATATCATGTCAGGCCTCCACTGCCACCCTTCGACATGGGCAAAAAGCGGTGCGTAGGTTGCCATGCGCACAATGTCGGCATTACGCTCAAGTCCGGTCATAAAGGCGGCCTCGCAGAGAGCGGCGTTGAAATGGTTGCGCTTATAGCCTTTGCCATGACATGCATATTCTCCGGCAAACACTTTTGGCCCCTTACGGTCATAGCTGTCATATCGCGCGCCCTGAGATAGAAACCAGTCCTCAGGACGATAAAAATGTTCGTCGACAAGGTCGACTTTTAGCCGTTTCATCTCGGGCCATAGATAGTCAAACTGTTCACCCTCGGACTGTGGTCCCGACGAACCGACGATTTCAATCTCGGGATGTGCCGAGCGGAGAGCGTCGACAAACTTTGTGAGTCGTTCCACATATTCCGGTCCCCACTGCTCGTTGCCAACAGCAAGATATTTGAGGCCAAACGGAGCCGGATGGCCCATCTCCGCACGTAGCGCGCCCCAGACAGTTGTGGTGTCACCGTTGGCAAACTCTATGAGATCGAGAGCGTCCTGTATATAGGGCTGCAGACTATCTACCGGCACATGCGCCTCGGGATTACGGTTTTGATACTGGCAGGCGAGCCCAACGCTTATCACCGGGAGCGGAGCAGCTCCCATCTCTTCCGACAACAGGAAATATTCATAAAATCCGAGTCCGTTGCTCTGATAATAGTCAGGATAAAAGCGTCGCGGAAACGTATAGTGCCAGCGGTTCTCGTTGAGTGGTCGGTTTTCGACCGGGCCTACAGTATTTTTCCACTGGTAGCGTGTAGCAAGATCAGTGCCCTCCACTATACATCCGCCCGGGAAACGAAACACACCGGGCTTTGTCTCGGCAAGAAGTGTCGCAAGGTCGGCCCTCAGTCCGTTCTCATGACCGCGCCAGGTATTGGTCGGAAAGAGCGATACATGTTCGACATCTACCCCCTCGGGTGAGTCGAGAAATATGCGCAGACGTCCTCCCTTGGCAACGGTCCTGTCAGGCTTCAATGTTGCCGTGTATTTTTTCCACTCCTTCGATGACACTTTTATCTTCACGCTGCCACACACTTGAGATTCTCCGTCGGCATCGGGCTCAATCAGTTCGACGAGCAGACGCGACGGCTTGTCGGAGACCTGACGAGCCCATATCGAGAAACGATAAGTAGAATCCTGCATAAAGGCTATGCCAAAAAATCCCTCATTGTCCAGGCCGGTGCGTTTGTCGCTATGGCCCGGCGAAATGAGCCTCACATAGTGGGGATTACGCTCAAACGGGCCGTCATCCATAACCGACACCTTGCCAAACGAACGCCAGCCCATGAGACGGTCGGGAAACTCAAACGAACGGTTCTTGATCATCTCGGCATAAAGTCCGCCGTCGGCAGCATAATTTATATCTTCAAAAAAGAGGCCATACATGGTCGGGGCAATATCGGCTCCGGGCTTGTTGACACGGATGTCAAATTGTGCCATATCATTCTCGACAGCTCCGGTCGACAATGCCGCCCCCAACATCGGCAAAAAGCCGACAGCTATTTTCACAAACGGATTCATAAATCTAAGGTTAAATTTTTCACCGTAAAGATAGTCATATTTCTATAAATAATAAAGAGTCCGTGACAACTTTTAAGCCACGGACCCTTAAACTTTAAAATTCTAATTTCAATCGACTTTTATGCCCTTGTTGTCACCGGTATACTCTATCGGTGTGGCAGAGTCGAAAGTACAGTCGGTAAATGTGGCATTGCTCACATTGTTGACTGTCATGGCCGCGCCCGAATCGGGACGTATGGTCACCTTATTGAGCTTGATATCCTTTGACTCGGACAAAAGGCCGCCTTCGCGTGCTGTGAATACCGAGTTGCTTATCTGTATATTATCAATAGGCATTTCGGGAATACCGTTAAACTTGAGAGCCTTGCCCGAGTTGAACGAAGTCACATCCTTGATAAATATGTCGCAGAAACGCGGTGTGGTTTCATCGACGGGAGGTATCTCCTTGGGAGCGTTCTTGACAAAATAATAGAGGTCAAACGTAATGGCATCGCCCGAGATATTGAGCATATTGACATTGTCGATATGGATATTCCGGACCACACCTCCACGTCCACGGCAGCTTTTGAAGCGGAGACCTATGTCTGTGCCGAGAAACTGGCAGTCCGATACGCTGACATTGTTGACACCGCCCGACATCTCGCTACCTACGACAAAGCCGCCATGACCGTGAAACACCCGGCAGTCCCTTACTATAACATTACTTGTAGGCACACCGCGCTTGCGTCCGGCCTCGTCTTTGCCCGACTTCAGACATATAGCGTCATCGCCAACGTCGAGAGTCGAACGATAGATGATAACATTGGTACAAGACTCTACGTCAAGACCGTCTCCGTTCTGTGCATAATCGGGATTTTTGATAAACACACCGTCGACAATCAGATTCTCACACATGAGCGGATGTACGTTCCATGCGGGTGAGTTCTGGAATGTTACTCCCTGCAGCAACACATTCTTGCAACCTACAAGCTGCACCATCACAGGGCGCAGATAACGCTTGATGCTCTGAGCCTCCTCCTTGGTGAGCTTTGCGCGGCGGTCGCCCTTGGCCATCTCCTCGCCGTCAATATAGCTCTGCGAAGGATACCACACGTTGCCATTGACGATACCGCCCTTTGCTATGAGATTTTTCCATTCGGCAGTGTTCATTTTGTCTTTCTTCACGGGACGCCACATGCCTCCGTTACCGTCAATTATACCGTCGCCTGTAATGGACACGTTCTCGAGATTTACACCCGAGATGGGCGACTGAGTGCGCCATGCCTCAAAACCCTCATACACGACATAAACCGTATCGTAAAGCGACTCATCGGCGGCAAAGACTATCATTGCCCCTGCGTCGAGATGAAGATTGATATTTGATTTCAACACTATCGGACCTGTGAGCCATATGCCTGCGGGTACATTGAGTGTGCCGCCACCCTGCTTTGAAAGCTTATCGATGGCTTCGGCAAAAGCCTTGGTGTTAAGAGTAATACCGTCCCCTACTCCGCCAAATTCTTTGAGATCAACCTGTCGCGAAGGTATCGCAGGACGGTCTATTACAGGCATCTCAAACGGAAGATTGTCATACAGGTGGGCATACTCGTTGCCTCCGGCTGTCATAGACACAGCCGACAACAGCATGAATGATGCCAGAAGTGATTTTATTTTCATAGTATTAAATGATGAATGGTTGTCTTAACTGATGCTTTTTTGACTAAATGTGCTACAAAATTAACTATTTTAGCCGACATCACAAAACATCCGGCCACAAGCATGCCGGAAACACTGTCAAAAAATATGGATTTCCCCGGCATAATAACCCGGTAAAAACGGCCTTAGTCACAAAAAATTGTTGTAACTTCGCGAAACGCTTAATAATTCGGGAGAAAAATCATGTCAAGGCCGTATGATTAGACGGAATAATCTGTGTCATAGGCACGCTACATGATTAAAACAAGAGATTATAATGAATAAAATTATACATGTATTAACGGCAATTATTGCACTTGCCATCACTTCTTGCACAAAGTTAGATTCGCAATATAGTAGAGATTTAGGCACAGCCGAATATCTAATGCAATCCAATATAGACAGTGCGTTGTCAATATTAGAGACAATTGACCCCTCGGAACTCAAGATCGACTCGTTGCGTGCGAAATATCATTTTCTTATGGCGTATGGTCACATGCGCCACAACCGCTCTATGATCGGGGATTCTCTTATATCATTCGCTCATGATTATTATCGAGGAAAAGACGTGGCAAGAGACATCCGAAGCGGAATGACATTTGCCTGGTATAAGTTTTGGGTCGGCGATACTCCCGGTGCCATGGCCATGCTTGATTCCCTTACAACTTTGCCCAATGAGCCCGACTCAATCATGGTACAGACTTTAAGAGCTCGCGTATTGATTGGGGCGTCAGAGTATCAAGGCCGGGAACTGGTGTCTTTGGCCAAAAGGCTTGAATCGCTTGAGACAGACTCTCTGAGAAAAATTGAAGCAAAATATATGCTTCTGACGGGATACGAATATGCCGGCGAACCGGATTCCGCACTTTATATCTTGGATGAACTTATTGCGTTTGCCCGCAATAACAACTGGGGCGATAAGCATTTTCAGTTTGAGATGGAACGTGCACAGTTGTTTACCGAACAAGGGAAGAATGCCGAAAGTGACGTTCTAATTGATGAAATCTTCCGAAAGGCCGGCCCCGACAATGGTGCGGCAGACCTACTCCATTTCCAATATGCGATAAATGCTTTAAATTCCGGAGACATCAGCCGGGCTTCTCGACACCTCGCGTTTGCTGATAGTCTCGCCGTCAAATTAAGAGGTGATGATGACGCTTATTTCCGCAGTTATAGCAACCTTCTTCACGCTATCATTGATTTCAAACAGACCGGGCGTATCAAACTGAGACATATCAACGGATTGAACAACCGTCAGAGTGAACGTTTCAACCGTATGAAGGCCTCGCAATGGGAATCCGAACGCGGAGCCTTGCGTGAGCAGAACAAGGCTTTGACTCTCAAAGCCGAGAGCGAGCACAAGACTGTGATAATACTGATAATCGGTATCATTGCATTAATGGCCCTGACCGGCACATGCTGGATTATAGTAATCCGCCGCCAACGGGAACGTGAAAACGAAGAGCGTATCGAGGCTCTTCAAAAAATGATCGACGAATATAAATCCTCACCGGTCATGCCTGTCACAGAGACCGCAGATTCGTCAACGCTACGCAACATCATGCTCAAGCAACTCGGCATTATCAAGATGGTAGCGGAAACTCCCACCGAACAGAATCGCGAAATGTTACGTAAAATCTCCTCCATTGATGGAGAAACCAACGGAGAACTCGTAGACTGGGGAAAAGTGTTTGAAATAATCGACAATCTCTATTCCGGATTTTACAAGAAACTACACACCACATATGGCAGTATGCTCAGTCAGAAAGAAGAGCAGATAATCGTGCTTATGGTGGCCGGCTTTTCGACCAAAGAGATAAGTGTGATCACGGGGCAGACCACCGCAACAATCTATGTCAGGAAATCATCAATAAGAAAGAAACTCGGAGCACCCGAGAAAGAGGACATAGTCCGATTCCTGCAATGTCAGCATCTCTATTGAATGAGTTTAAGGCCAGACCGGAACATCCGCCCGTTCATACACAAATCGACCTGTCAGCTAATTTGCTCAGATGATTAAAAATGAGTAATTCTCCGCGATATAATACGGGAAAAACCGGGATAAAATTAAAAGCAAGTGGATAAACGGATTAGCAAGATGCTGTTTTTCCGT
>ERZ778503.2087-NODE-2087-length-11847-cov-8.302408_pt1 | contig 11847 bp, 7 predicted proteins | sample MGYA00510047_ERZ778503 | MGnify/ENA primary metagenome ERZ778503 (study PRJEB29527, sample SAMN07138965) | mouse gut metagenome | material: feces | host: mouse | place: China:Nanjing | collected 2016-01-25 ... | reverse complement strand
TGGGAAATATGCGTTCTACGGCTGTAGTGGCCTGACGTCAATAGCTATACCGAGTTCAGTTACAACAATTGGGAGCTATGCGTTTTATAACTGCAGCGGCCTGACATCAATGACTATACCGAATACGGTCACAACAATTGAGAGTTATACGTTTAGAGGCTGTAGCAGCCTGAAAGAGCTGACTATTCAAGATGGAGAAACTCCTTTGGTATGGGTTGGTAATTATTCTAAAGAGCTCGATTTTAGTACCTCCCCATTAGAAAAGCTGCACTATGGTAGAAATCTGGAGACAGGGAATATGCCTTTTCCGTTTAAGGATAACAAGACGACTCTAAAATCACTTTCAATCGGAGATAGTATAAAATCAATTGCCGACAGTGTATTTTCAGGATGTAATAATCTTGTATCGTTAAATATCGGCAAATCGGTAGAAACAATCGGAATTAGTGCGTTCTCAGGTTGCAGTAGTCTGACTTCGCTTGTTATCCCTGATGCTGTCAGGACAATCGGAGAATCTGCGTTCTCAAGCTGTACAAAACTGGAATCGTTGAAAATCGGCGAATCGGTAGAAACAATTGAAAAATCTGCGTTCTCAGACTGTAGTAGTCTGACTTCGCTTGTCATCCCTGATTCTGTCAGGACAATCGGAGAATCGGCATTCTCAAGTTGTGGAGCATTGACCTCTGTCTGCCTTGGCAAGTCAGTGGAATCAATCGGGAATAATGCATTTTATTGTTATGGATATACCAATATGGGTTATCAATATCCGATAGACAGTAAGATTACAGAAATAAAGGTGCTGAATCCTGTGCCTCCGCTTATGGAATATTCGGTATGGAATTCAAATACATATTCCGATGCTGTGCTTGAAATTCCTGAAGGTACGATTATTGACTATATTTCAACCGACTGGAAGGAATTCAAATCCATAAATGCCGGTGGTGCCGATATCTCTAACACAAGCATTGATGACGGTATATTCAGATATAGACTTGTCAATGACGATCCGGAGAAACCGACAGCCATACTTGCCGGTGTTGTGTCAAAAAGCATAACCGGGGCCACTATCCCTGAGAGAGTGACAGATATGTCAGATCCTGACAATCCCCGCCGCTATTATGTCAAGGTGATTGGCCCGGAGGCATTCAGCGCTTGCTACGAACTGAAAGAGATGACTATAAATCCGCGTGCTTCGATTGAGATCATCTGCCGTGGTGCTTTCAAGGATTGCACGGCTTTGGAATCGTTTGAAATACCTGCGACTGTGCAACGCATTGACTCTGATGTATTCAGCGGTTGCAGCGCTCTGAAAGAAGTCATTGCCGGACCGGGCATTGGTCTGATTCCTTCCGGTTTGTTCAATGGCTGTTCTGTTCTTGAATCGTTTGAGATTCCTGAGTCCGTGCAGAGCATTGGAGCAAACGCGTTTTATGCCTCAGGTCTGCGCTCTGTGAGCATTCCTGAGTCCGTGCAGAGCATTGGGGCAAACGCGTTTTATGCCTCAGGTCTGCGCTCTGTGAGCATTCCTGCAGCGGTAATGACTATCGGCAACCAGGCGTTTGCCGGCTGCAAATCTATGACTGAATTCCGGATCGAAGATTCGACTGAGCCGATATCTTTCGGGACGGATATTTTTGGATCTTATCATTATCCCAACCAGGATACGAGAGCTAATGCAGAGTCAATGTATATAGGCCGTGACTGGGGTGGTGACAGTAAAATTGGAGTAGTCGGATTTAAGACCCTTGTCATAGGCAACCTTGTAAAGGCCATTCCTGATGATGCGTCTATTGCTTGTCGGAATGTTGAAAATCTGACATTAGGAAGCGGCCTGGAGTCGATTGGAGCCAATGCTTTTAGTGTCGGACTTTTGTCTGAAGTCGTGATTCCATCATCTGTGCGCTCTATCGGTGCGTATGCATTCAGTGGCAATAATTTAAAATCAGTGATTATCGGCTGTGGAGTGGAGACTATCGGCGAAAATGCTTTCGCTGGCAACGCGAATGTGGAATCTGTGGCGATTACCGCTCAGAAGCCCCCGACAGCGCCCTACACTGCCTTCAGCGACTACAGCGCGAAGCTCTATCTGCAGGGCGGTCAGGATGTGATTGATGCCTATTATGATGCTTATACCTGCTGGGACCGTTTCACAGGCTATTCGATGACTGTGGCCCGGCGCATAGACGGCGAGGGAGAGACAAGCATCAGCGGAGAGCCCGGCGACCGCATCCAGCTGTCGGCCAAGGTGTGGCCCGCAGATGCCACCTTGCCTCAGATTTTCTGGCGCTCTACCAATCCGGCTGTCGCTACCGTTGACAACAACGGTCTTGTGACTGTCCGCAAAGGTGCTGACGAGGGTGGATGCCGCATCATCGCCTCTACGCTCTATGCCGACGGGCCTGAACTTGTCTACGGCGTCAACGGCTCTGATGAGTCGGGCATTGATGTTCCGGTGGCCGATGTGGTTGTAGACGGTCCTGTGGAAGTCTATTCGATCAACGGCATCAGACTCGGCGATTCGACTGAAGGCCTTGCCCCCGGCATCTACATTGTGCGCCGGGGCAGCAGTGTCACCAAAGTTCTTGTGAAGTGATCTGAAATCCGATCACACATACCATACAAACCGGGCCTTGAAAGCGGATTCAACGCGCTTTCAAGGCCCGGTTTCTGTTCTGTGGATGTCGTCATACGCAAAGCCGTCCGATTTACCGCTCCGGATGGACACGCGCCGTTGCGCAGCCGTCCGGGGCGGTAAATCGGTGTCCTCGACCGGACACCACGATAGTTTGAATGTCTTTCAATCCCCCGACACCTACGCGCAAAGCGCTGCGGTGTCGGGGGCTACGAGTAAACCGGTGTCCTGCCGGACACCCGCTAACCGCAGAGCCTTCCAAGGTCCGTCTTTTCGGACTGGTTAGGGCTTGGGGTTCTGTCCGGGTCACGCTTCGCGTGCTGAGGCCGGATGGATGCGCTCAGAATCCGGATAGAGTCGCACAGAATCCGGGTGGTGATGTCCGCCAGGACATCAGTTTACTCGTAGCCCGTGACACCGGAGCGCAAAGCGCAGGTGTCACGGGTTTGCGATCCCTCTCGGCATGTGGTGTCCGGTCGAGGACACCGATTTACCGTTCCGGATGGCGTGCTTCCGTATTATCGCACTCTTTCAGGAGGCCGGGTGTTGTATCTTTGCAGAACTTCTTTCCGATAAGTAGCTCTGAAAAATTGCCCCGTTTTTTAACGGAATCGGGTCAGAACTTGGTCACGCGCAGAGTGGAGCGGTCGATCGCCGAGGTTGACTGCGCGGGAGCCACGGTGGGAATCTCGGCGCCTTCCCTCACGAGCATGATGCACTTTATCGGACCGTCGGCCTCGATGTGGTGCCATCCGGGCGAATAGCTGCGGCCGCTCTGATAGTCGGTCCACTTCTGTCCGGCGGGCAGATAGACGTTGCGCGCGGAGGTCTCGGTGAGCAGCGGAGCCACGAGGATGTCGGAGCCGAACATGTATTGGTCTTCAACGGTCCAGACACCGGGATCATCGGGAAACTCCACGAGCAGTGCGCGCAGCATGGGCCATCCGTTGGCCACGCAGGTGGCGGCCTGCTGTTCGATGTAGGGCATCAGCGAGTATTTCAGCTCGGCGCAGCGGCGGAAGTAGTCGGTGAATTCCGGATTGTCATAGAGCCAGGGCTCGGTCGGAGGCGCTCCGTGGGCGCGGGTGTGTGATGATAGGAAGCCCATAGGGAGCCAGCGGCGGTAGAGGGCTTCGGGGGTTGAGGTGACGAAGCCGCCCATGTCGTGGCTCCAGAAGCAGAAACCGCTCATGCCGAGCGAGAGGCCTGCGCGGAGTGTGCCGAGCATACCGGTGTTGGTGCTTGCCGCGTCACCGCCCCAGTGGAGCGGATAGCGCTGCGATCCGGCCCATGCTGAACGGGCCCAGATGATGTTGTCGCCCTTGATGCGGCGGGTCACGTCGGCAACGGCCTTGTTGTAGCGCACCGGGTAGAGGTTGTGTTCGTAGAGACCGCTGCGGCCGTTGGCATAGATGGCGTCGAGGGGAGCGGCTTCGCCGAAGTCGACCTTGATGGCGCCAACGCCCATTTCGAGCAGCGAGCCGAGTTTCGACTGATACCAGCTGACGGTCTCCGGGTTGGTGAAATCAAGCACGGCGTCTTCATAGGGCAGAGTGCCGCGTCCGTTTTTGACCGCGAGACCCTTGCTGACGAGTTCGGGGAAGTATTTGTTGCCGGGCACGAAGTAGGGGAGCTGCCAGAGGCAGATGTGGAACCCATCTTTGGCAAGATCTGAGATCATCTTGCGCGGGTTTCGGAAGCGTTCGGGCGAGAATTCGTAGTCGCATTGCCAGTCGGTATCGAACCATCCGGTGTCGAAGTGGATCACGTCGGCGGGAATGCGGTTGCTGCGCAGCTTGGCCGCCACGTCGCGTCCCTCGTCTTCGGAGAAGTAGCTGATGCGGCTCATCCAGGTGCCGAAGCTCCACAGCGGTGGCATTTCTGGACGTCCGCTCAGGGCGGTGTATTCGCTGAGGATTTCCTTTGGAGTGCCCCACATGATGAAGAGGTCAAGGTCTTCATCGGCCATGAAGAGCTTGTTGGCTCCGATGTAGCTCTGGCCCACGTCGGCGGTCAGCGGAGCCGAGGTGTGGATAAACATGCCGTAGCCCAGGTTGCTGAAGAAGAAGGGGATGGGCTTGTACATATCGGGGCTTTCCGGGCCCTGCGGGTCGGTGACGAAGAGGTTGAGCTTCTGTCCGGCCTTGTCAAGCGGACCGGGGCCTTCGCCAAAGCCGAAGATGCGTTCGCCGGGCGTAAGGGAGAAGACGGGGTTGATGGAGCGGGAGTTGTCTGATCCGCGCTTGATGAAACTGAACGGTGGCACCTTGATCTGGGTGGAATCGTTGTCGCTCCAGGTGCGTGTGCGGCTCAGTTCGCGGCCCTCGCTGTCAAGGATTATTATTCGCCAGGGATCGGCCTGGATGCGCAGAGAACCGTAGGGCGAGGTGTAGAGAACGTCGGCGCCCTTGCGTGTGACCTTCCAGGCGGATGCATCGTTGGCTACCGGTCCGGCAAGCATGGGCGAAAGCGAGTCGGGATCGGCGGGAGCTACCGGCGAGGTGTGGATGCGCAGGCGCAGTGTGCGTCCGTTGACCGGCTCGATACTGAAACCGAGATCGGGATTTTGCGGATAGGCAGTGTCAGGAAAATCAAGGCTTTTGAGAGGCTGGTGGAGATAGGTGTTGGCGTTGAAGGCCTGACGGGGCATGAGTTGCTGACGCTTCCAGCTGATGGTGCCGCGTCCGGTCGAAGTGTCGAACCCGGCCAGAGAGTCGGCAAAGAAATAGGTGTTGGTGAAGTCAGCGAAATCCTTGCTGACATCAATGCTCTGGCTCAGCAGATAGGCTGAGCCTGCATTTGTGCGGGTGTCTGCGGCGGCTGTCAGGATGCCGAAGGCCATGACGGCAGACATGAATGATCGGAATGACATGCTGATTGGTAAGGTTTGGGGTAAATAGGTTGAAGGTTTATAGATGCACAAATATAATGAAAAAATCCGAGAAATTTTTGCGGGCTATGAAATTCTCGCGAATAAATTGTAAATTTGCCGTAAACCTTGAAATTTGAATCACATGGAAGATATCAAAGTCACCGCACGGAACCTCATGGAGTTCCTCAACGAAAGTCCGGTCAATTTTCTTGCCGTCAAGACCGTCAGACGCCATCTTGACGCCGCCGGTTTCACCATGCTTGACCCCGCAGCCCGCTGGCAGCTTCAGCCGGGCGGAAAATATTATCTGGTCAAGAACTCAAGCGCCATTTTCGCGTTTACAGTGACCACCGAAGGCCCTGACGCCGGTTTCCGCATAATCTCGGCCCACTCTGACTCTCCCTGCCTGCGCATCAAGCCCAAGGCCGAGATGATCAGCGAAGGTGGGGTTGTCAGGCTGAACGTGGAGGTCTACGGTGGTCCGATTCTCTACACATGGTTCGACCGTCCGCTCTCGGTGGCCGGACGTGTGGTGCTCCGCGGCGAGGATCCGCTGCATCCCCGTACAGAGATAGTGAAATTCGACCGCCCGTTGCTGATCATACCGCACCTTGCCATCCATTTCAACCGCGCTGTCAACGAGGGCAATCCTCTCTCGAAGCAGAAAGACATGCTGCCGGTGATAGCCATTGTCAGAGATGCCGCCGAGAAAGACAATCTGCTGCTCCGCACTGTGGCTGACGCGCTCGGATGCCGTGTGGACGATATTCTTGACTTCGACCTCTCGCTTTTCGACACCACTCCCGCCTGCACCGTGGGGCTTGACGATGAGTTTCTGACTTCGGGTCGCCTGGATGACCTGAGTATGGTCCACGGCGCTATGACTGCTCTGCTTGAGACTTCGTCGACGGCACAGACCCGTGTGATGGCTGTGTTTGACAATGAAGAGACCGGATCGGGAACCAAGCAGGGGGCCGCTTCGCCGGTGCTCGCCCAGCTGCTGCGCCGCATTGTAGGCTGTCTCGGCGGCTGCGAAGAGGACTATCTGCGCTCGATCGACAAGTCCTTTATGATCTCGGCTGACAACGCCCATGCTTTCCATCCGAACTATGCGGAGAAGTATGACCCGACAAACCATCCCGTGGTGGGCGGCGGTCCGGTGATCAAGATCAATGCCAACTGCAAGTATATGACCGATGCCGAATCAGCTGCCGTGTTCCGCTCTATCTGCGACAAGGCCGGAGTGCCCTGTCAGTATTTCGTCAACCACAGCGATGTGGCCGGCGGATCGACTCTCGGCAATATTCTGACATCGCAGATCGACCTGCGCGGCGTAGACATGGGCGAGGCCATATGGGCCATGCACTCGATCCGCGAGACGATGGCCACTAAAGACCATGCCTATACCATAGCGGCATTCAAGACCTTCTTCGATCTCTAAACGGACCATCGTGTTTTCTGAGAAATTATATGCGACTCTTCCTCCGGGCGCTGACAGACCTCTGTCGCCCGGAGGAAGACTTGTCTGTTGGGCGGGTGTGCTGCTCGCCGCGCTGATCTATGCACTTTTCTCGCTCCATGTACCTTATATCGGTGACGATTATGCCCTTCCTGTCGACTGGATGACAGCCAACGGCGGTGTCAAGGAGTTTTCCTGGCCGAGGATGTGGAATTTCACGGCCTATCTGAGGTCTATCGACAATTGCCGGCTGGACAACATCGTGTTCATGGCGATGCGTATGGCTCTGTTGCCCAAATGGACTCTGGCGCTTGTAGTCGGACTGAGCGGGGCCTTTCTTATCCTTGGTGCGGGACAGCTGTGTTCCCCCCGACGCTCAGACCTGCCTCTGGTCATGATCGCTTTCTGGGGGTGGATGACATTTACGTTCTCGTGGCCCTTCGGCACGATGGGGATCGACAATTCATTCAATGTCCTTTTGCCGTCGGCCATGACGGTGTGGTTTCTCGTCCTGCTGCGTCGTGTGGCAAGCGGCAGGCTCCCGGTTCCGGTGCTTGTCGCAGGTGGTGTTTATGCCTTTCTGTGTGGATGGATACATGAAGGTTATGCCGTGCCTGTCGGATGCGGTCTTGGGGCGTGGGCGCTTCTAAGGTGTTTCCGTATGCCGTGGCAGTGGTGGATTCTCACAGCCGTTTTTGCTGCGGGAGCACTCTGGGTTGTCAGTGCGCCGGGCCTTTGGATGAGGTTTTCGTCTGTCTCTGTGGGCGCCCCGGTCAATCTGAAGACAGTGCTTACTCTGTCGCTGCCTGTAGTAGTCTTGGCGGGATTGGCTGTTGTCTTGATGGCTTGCCGCATCCGGAAATGTGCGCTTGGAGGATGTCGGGATCATTATTGGCATCCACAAGCAATGGATGTCGTTGTCGCGATGGCCTTTGTGGTGTCAGCGGTGATAGTATTCAAATCGTCCCCTTCCAATCCGCGGGCTCTTTGGATCTGCAATCTTTTTGCCTCGCTGACAATGTTCGGGCTGCTTCGGACGGTCTTTGTCAGATGGCCGGCCACGGTGGTGAAATGTCTGGCCGGGGTGGCATTGCTTATGATCGTGGTCTTCTATATCAATGTCATCAGGACTCAGAAGCGGCTATGGGATGAAGAACAGGAGATCGAGCGGCAGATGGCGGAGTCGGAGACGGGGACTGTATATCGTGATTATACGATTGCAATGTCAAAACTGACGCTGCTTCATCCGGTCAACGCCCACTGGCGGACCACGCTCCACATCAACAGTTACAATGATTTTTATCCCGGCGACAAAGTCTTTGCGGTTGTTCCGCCTGTGCTGGAGAGTCTGACGGCTGAAATGGTCGATTGGATGGAACGCAGCTCCAATGGCGGTCATGACAGTCATGAACGGCCCGGATTTCCGGCGAAACTTTCAGGTGGGGCAGATGTGTTTGCCTATGGCGATGAGCTGATCATGCCTGACAGACGGATGACTATGACTTATTGGACTGGGACTGAGACTGAAGTGGCGTCGCGTGGTATAAAGTGTGATTACGAGTGTGCTGATGGCCGGAGATTTGACAGCATGGAGTCGGTGCAGATCCGGTTTCGCACCCGCGATGGCCGGAGTCTCATATACATAGCGCCCTGTCATGTCAAGGTAACAGGGCCTTATAATTCTGTTTCGTATGTTGAAACACCCTCTAATTAGCCGGAATTGAAATATGATTGAGAATGGAAGAGAGGTCAGGCATCCGCTGGTATCAGTTATAGTGCCCGCATATAATGTTGCTGAATACGTAAAGACAATATATAATAGTGTATTGGCGCAGACCTATCCTGACTGGGAGCTGGTTTTTGTGGATGACTGCTCGACTGATCAGACTGCGGCTGTGGTACAAGATATAGCCGATTGTGATCCGAGGGTAAGACTTTACAAGACGGAACATAATTCCGGAACTCCATTGAGACCGAGGGTAAAGGGCGCTGAGATGGCCGAGGGAGAGTATGTCTGCCCGATAGATGCGGATGACGATGTTTCGGCAGACTTTATCAGGGAGCTTATTGACAGGGCGCTGGAGACCGGAGCCGAAATAACATTACCGATCATGAGAAATTGCCGATCCGGGGAAGAGGTGGAAATCTTTGATTCCGAAGCCTTGGATAAGGGCTCGGTTTATACGGGTTGGGATCTGGTTGCCCACACGCTCTATGAGTGGCGCTTTGGAATGAACGGCGGTTTGTATGAAAAGGAGTTCTATAAGAAGTGCCTGAACTATCTTCTGGGACTGAGATTGACGGTGAAGGCCCCCGTGGTGGCACTTACGGAGTCTCTTATGTTTATTGACGAAGCCGGCAGCCGTGTCCTTCTGATGGATGCGGAAAAAGTCGCTTTTGCCGCTAATGCGGTTTACAATTACAGATATAATCCTGATTCGGTTGTGGAAATCAAATCGGCCAGGAGTTTCAATATCCTGGATTCAAATATGTTTATCCGTCAGGCCTTGTTGGATCATGGATGCAGTGAAGGTCCGCTATGGAGACGATTGCAACTACATCTCTCAGCTTGTCTTGCCGACAAGATGGCAAAATATGTTGAAAATTATTCGAAATTATCGGCTCATGACCGCCGCGAAGCATTGGAAACGCTTAAACGGGCTTATCGGAATTATGATCCGGCGGAAGCCGCGCCTGCGATTTCAAAAATCTTTTATGTGATATTCCGCTCTGGCTTTTATAGCGCAGTCATGCTCTTTTATTTAAGAAATTGCCTGAAATTCAGGTTGCAGTGCTTTAAGGCCGTTTTTAAACGACCTCTTGGAAGAGCCTGTCAGCGTCTTTTGTCCGCTCGGTAAAAGTCAGTTGCAGAGGTAAACTGTATGACAAAAGTTCCGGAAGTCGGTGACAAGACTTCCGGAACTTTTGATTGTGTTGGATCGGTGGGATTTACAAGATGATAGGCGTCTTATTCGTGCTTGCGGTCCATAGCATACCAGGCATAGGCTATGTAGGCAGCCACTGCAGGAACGATTATGGAAACCCAGCTCATGCAGGTGAGAGTGAAGTGGCTCGATGAGCTGTTGAAGATGGTAAGCGACGACGATGGGTCGGTGAGCGAGGGGTAGTAGGGGGTGTTGTTGTAGCCTGCTATCCAGAAGAGGCAGAGCACCACCAGTATGGTGCCTGTTCCGCTCCACCAGATGCCGTCGGTCCAGTGGTCGGCAAGAGTGGAGCGGATGATTGCGTAGAGCACCATCACTACTCCGATCAGGAATATGGCCAGAGTCCAGGGCATTTCCACCAGATTGTGGAAGTATTTGAACTCGCGCGGAGCGAAAGTGCTCCGCAGGCCGTCGATCCCGCCGTTGAAAGTGGTCTCCAGTCCGGTTGACGTGAGGAGAACCCCGGCGAAGATGAGGAAGAGCACCACGAATATGGCACCGTTGACCATGACTCGGCGGCGGTTGGCCTTGAAAAAGCTGTCAGGGTTGGAATTGTTGTTGAGCAGATAGAGTGCTCCCTGCGTGCGGGCAAGGAAGAGAACGGTGAAGCCGAGCAGCAGGTTCTTCCAGTTGAATATGGCCTCGAAACCGTGGGAGGGAGCCCAGACTGAGATCATCGGAGAAGAACCGTTGAGAATGTTGCCTTTGCTGACTGAAAACTCAGCCCCGAAGAAGAACATCGAGACAGCCACGCCGAGCAGAATGCAGCCCACGCAGCCGTTGATGAAGAGAAAGGTATCGTAGGTGCGGGTGCCGAAGATGTTGCCCGGCTTTGTGCGGAATTCATAGCTGACAGCCTGGAGCACGAAGCTGATCAGTATGAGCATCCACAGCCAGTAGGCGCCTCCGAAACTTGTGGAGTAGAAAAGCGGGAACGATGCGAAGAAGGCACCTCCGAAAACCACCAGAGTGGTGAACGTGAGTTCCCATTTGTGGCCGAAAGAACTGATCATACGGCGCGAGGCCTCGGAAGAGTCGCTGACGGAAAGCAGAAACGTCTGTCCTCCCTGCACGAAAAGTAGGAACACCAGCAGTGCGCCGAGCACGGAAATGAGCAGCCACCAATATATCTGTAAGGATTCAAGTTCCATGATTTATGTCTGTTTGAGGGTGAGAAATCGGGTTAGTGGTTTTCAGGTCCGCGTCTGATCTGGTTGATCATGATTGTGACCTCGGCCACGAGCAGGGCTGTGAATACGGCGGCAAACATCCAGAATGTCAGCTGTACGGTAGAGGCCGAGATGGCCGAGATAGCGGCGCGGGCGGGCATCAGGCCTTCGATGATCCAGGGCTGGCGTCCGACTTCTGCAGTCACCCACCCGGCTTCTGAGCAGATCCACACCACAGGGATGGTCAGTATGGCCACCCACTGCCACCACTTGCGTTCCCAAAGGCGTCCGCCACGGGCCGAGCTGATGACGGCGAGTATGAAGAAAAGCAGGAGATAGCCTCCGGCAAGCACCATGATGTGGAACGAATAGAATGTCATGCCCACAGGCGGAATCGCCTCCTCAGGGCTGTCGAGATATCCGTAGCCGAAATAGCGGTAGTCTTCCTTGAGACGGGCGCGTGCTTCGGCCATAGCCGCGGTATCGCCGTCGGTCATGGCCCGGTCGAAGTCACGGAGGGCCTCATGGGCGCGTTTGCCTATGGCTATGCGTTCGGCATATGATTCAGTCCTGATGGTGTCGCCTTCCGGCGTGAGGCTTATACCTTCGATAAGATCATTGATGCCGGGCACGAAGGTGTTGGCATCGTGGTTAGCGAGGATCGAGAGTCCGTAGGGGATCGAGATGTCGAAAATGAAGGGATCTTTGCCGTCATTGAGAGTCTTTGACGGGTCGAGCAGACCGAAGCCCACTATCTCCTGGCCTACTTT
>ERZ778503.2084-NODE-2084-length-11854-cov-18.002966_pt1 | contig 11854 bp, 10 predicted proteins | sample MGYA00510047_ERZ778503 | MGnify/ENA primary metagenome ERZ778503 (study PRJEB29527, sample SAMN07138965) | mouse gut metagenome | material: feces | host: mouse | place: China:Nanjing | collected 2016-01-25 ... | reverse complement strand
TGACCCTCAACGGTTTTCAAGACCGCCGCAATCGACCACTCTGCCATCTCTCCTTCGGCATTGCGGGTGCAAAGTTAGGAATTATTTTTGATATTTCCAAATTTCTGCACCTTTAGCTGCATTTTTTTGATGAAAACTCCTTTTCATCTTTGTCGGGGTGAAAGGATTCGAACCTTCGACCCCCTGCTCCCAAAGCAGGTGCGCTAACCGGACTGCGCTACGCCCCGAATTATTGTGCAAAGTTAATGATTTTTTTTTAATCATGCAACTTTTGGGCCATTTTTCTTTTATGGATATGGTGTTGGGAGAGTTTTCATGCGAAACATAACCGCTTTCGGTTTTTTTACGTTATATTTGCAGAATATTCTCCGGAGAGCACCCCCGCAGAATCTGCGCAGGTGTGTCGGCCGCAGAACAGAGATTGCTCAACACTTAGATTATCGTTCAGGATATGAAGAAACTTACATTATTCCTTATCGTGGCCATCGTGGCAATGATTGGCGCAGCAGGTGCGCAGGCCAAAAAGAAGAGCGGAAGCGCCGATGGCACCGCCAAGATAGAATTCGCCACAAAGACCTTCGACTTCGGTGTAATCAAGGAGTCGGCAGGCCCTGTGACACATGAATTCGAGTTTGTTAATAATGGCGACGGCAACCTATTGATTCTCAAAGCTTCCGCTGAATGCGGCTGCACTCGTCCCTCATTTCCCGAGAAGCCGGTGGCACCCGGCAAAAGCGGTAAGATTAAAGTGACCTACAATCCCGCCGGGCGTCCCGGCGGATTCGACAAGGTCGTCACTGTCACTACTAACGGACAGCCGCGAAAGATTCGTCTTAAAATCCGGGGCACAGTAAAATAAACATCCCGCCGGCCGGAATCCCCGGTCAGCGCATGGCTCCGCGACAGGGCCTGTCGCATCAACATGTCTCCCCGAAGTGGGGGGGGGAGAAGGGTGTCATCACAGCAGCAAGATGAAAAAACAGAGCAGAATGAAATACAGATATGCCGGCCTCTCCGTCATGGCCATGCTGATAGGTTGTGCCATGGCCGGTGGAGAGACCGTGCTCATCGATCCGGAATATGACTTCGGTATTATCTGGGAGAGTGACGGAAGCGTCACCGGCACGGCCCATGTGGTGAATCTCGGACCGGATACCACCTATGTGCGCGATGTGCGCCCCAGCTGCGGCTGCACAGGGGCGCGCTACGTCACCGATCCTCTCGTACCCGGCGACACCGCCGAGGTCAGCTTTACTTACAATCCGATAGGGCGTCCCGGCACAATCAGCAAGACGGTCAAGATTTATATCGGCGACGGCGATGAGCGTCACATCGTGCGACTTTCAGGGCGCGTCGTGGGGAGTGCGCGGACACTGAGCCGCAACTATCCAGTGGAATGCGGTCGTCTGCGTCTGTCGGATTCTGTGGTCGACATGGGGCGAGTGGCCGAAAACTCCGGTCGCCACGCCTTTCTTCGCCTCATCAATGCCTCTCTCGACACGCTGCGTCCGCAATACATCCATGACACCAAAGCGCTTAGCGTCGATGTGACACCGGCAGTGCTTGTGCCAGGCGATATCGGCACACTCGGCATATACCTCAACACCAAATTCACCGACACCATCGGACGTGTGGAATATCCCGTCGAGTTATGGACTCCGGGCGATTCCGCCCGCGTCAGAGTAAGGGTGACAGCCGACATAATAAGCGAGGCCGACTCCGTGACTCCGGTAGCCATCAGATAAATACAACTCTGCAAATCCTTACATAACGCGATTATCATGATACACCCCGAAAACGATAAAGAATACAAAGGACTGGCGGTCAACGCCGGTGTCAGTTCACAGCCCACAGTCAATCCCTACCGTCAGGTCCGCAAGCGCCGCCAGCTCAGCGTCAGCGATTATGTGGAGGGTATACTCAAAGGAGATGTCAGCATCCTGGGGCGTGCCGTGACACTGGTGGAGTCGACGGCCGAAGCCCATCAGCAGGTGGCACAGGAGGTGATAGAGAAATGTCTGCCATACTCCGGCCACAGCCGCCGCATCGGCATCACCGGAGTGCCTGGAGCCGGTAAGTCTACATCAATCGACGTATTCGGTCTTCACGTGCTGCGTCAGGGGCACAAACTGGCCGTCCTGGCCATCGACCCAAGTTCGGAGCGCACTCATGGTTCGATTCTCGGCGACAAGACCCGCATGGAAAAGCTCTCCGTGCAGCCCGATGCCTTTATCCGTCCCAGTCCCTCGGCCGGGTCTCTGGGGGGTGTGGCACGCAAGACGCGAGAGACAATCGTGCTTTGCGAGGCTGCCGGCTATGACCGCATATTTGTGGAGACAGTCGGAGTAGGGCAGAGCGAGACGGCTGTACACTCCATGGTCGACTTCTTCCTTCTCATACAGCTTGCCGGCACCGGCGACGAACTGCAGGGGATAAAGCGCGGCATCATGGAGATGGCCGACGGCATCGCAATCAACAAATGCGACGGCGACAACATCGACCGTGCACGTCTGGCCGCCGCCCAGTTCCGCAACGCACTTCACCTCTTCCCGCCCACCCCCTCAAGATGGAGCCCCGAGGTAGTGACATATAGCGGCTACTTCGAGCTGGACATCGACAAGGTGTGGGATATGATTGACCGTTACTTCGACTACGTTGACGGCAACGGCTATTTCGAGCGCAAGCGTCAGGAACAGGAAAAATACTGGATGATCGAGACCATCGACGAGCAGCTCCGTTCCCACTTCTACAATACTCCCGAAGTGGCGGCCCTTCTGGAACAGAAAGAAATACGTGTGCTCAACTCCGAGCAATCCTCCTTCATGGCGGCCAAAGACGTGCTCGGTTTCTACTTCTCCCGCATGAGAAGGAAATAAGCCGCCGCGGCAGATCCACAGTATCAGCTACGCAAGTCTCCCCTCCACACATTTAAACCCAAAAGAACATGACAGCCAACAGACTAATCACCACAATAGAGCGCCGGGCCCAAGAGTTGCCGGAGCATGAAGCCTACCGCTTCTGCTGGCGCAAGGAGGGGGAATGGCTCTCTACAGGACGGCAGGATTTCGTCACTCAGACCCACACTGCCGCCAACGCGCTGCTGCGCCTTGGCCTGCTGGAGAAAGACACCATAGCCATCTGCTCTCCCAACACACCGCAGATACTTATCACCGAGTTCGGGGCGTTCCGCAACCGACTGGCTGTCATACCGCTATACAGCAGTAGTTCGCAGCAGCAGTTTGACTTCATAATGACCGACGGTGGGGCGAAAGTAGTGTTTATAGGCGACAAGCATCAGTATCCGCTTGCCTACAGCTACTGGAAGCGTCATCCGGAGGCTCTGCGCTGCATAGTGATATTCAAGAACGACGGCATACGCCTTGAGTCTGACGACACCGTATCCATCTGCTGGGACGACTTCGTGCGTCTCGGCATGGAAGCCGGAGAGTCCGAACGCACCGAAGTAGAGGCCCGCACCGCCCGCGCCCTCCCCGGCGACATGGCCACCCTTATCTATACCTCCGGCACCACCGGCGAACCCAAAGGAGTATGCATCACACAAGCCAACTACGATGCCGCCATGCGGATGCACGAAGAGCTGCTCACCGCCATACGTCCCTCGGATATCAGTATGGCCTTCCTCCCGATGAGCCATATTCTCGAGAAGGCATGGTGCTTCTTCTGCCTGTATCGCGGAATACCGATAGCCGTCAACTACGATCCCCGCGTAATTCAGGACACCATCAAAGAAGTAGAGCCTAATCTCATGTGCTGTGTGCCTCGCTTCTGGGAAAAAGTATATGCCGGGGTGCGAGAAAAAATAGCCTCCATGTCGGCCCTGCAGCGCATGATGGTAAGACGAGCCCTTAAGATAGGAGAGCGCCGCAATATCGGATACGTGCGTCTTGGCGCGCGTCCGCCACGCCTGCTTGAGGCCGAATACCGCTTCTGGGACGTCCGTATCTTCTCACGCCTCAAGAAAGCCATAGGAATCCCAGATCCCAACTTCTTCCCCACCGCCGGAGCGCCACTGTCAGACCGGATATGCGAATTCCTGCGTTCCGTGGGAATCGATGTTGTGATAGGGTATGGCCTTTCGGAGACCACCGCCACCGTCAGCTGCTTCCCCGCTGCCGGGTATGAAATCGGCACCGTAGGCCGCCCGCTGCCCGGTATCGACGTGCGCATCAGCGACGAAGGGGAGATACTCGTAAAAGGCCCCACCGTCACCCCCGGCTACTACAACAATCCCGAGGCCAACACGGCGGCCTTCACTGCCGACGGATTTTTCCGCACCGGCGATGCCGGCTATCTCACCCCGACGGGCGACATCGTGCTCACCGAGCGCGTCAAAGACCTCTTCAAGACCTCCAACGGCAAATACATCGCCCCGCAGATGCTCGAAAGCCGCATGGCCGAGAACAAATACATCGACGAAGTGGCCGTAATAGGCGACCGTCGAAAATACGTCACGGCCCTCGTGGTGCCCAATATATCGCAGCTCCGCTCATGGTGCTCGCGTCAGGGTATCGACATGTCCGACACCGAGACAATGCTGCGTGACAGTCGCGTCTACGACCATATGATGGCCCAGGTAGGCGAAGTGCAGTCAGATCTTGCTGAATATGAAAAGATAAAAAAAATATATCTCCTGCCGCATCACTTCTCCATAATGCATGGCGAAGTGACCAACACCATGAAAGTGCGTCGCCCGATAGTGGCCCGTCGCTATGCGGCAGAGATAGAATCCATGTATACCGAAAACTGACGATATGCAGCAATCCTCCATCACGCCGTCAGGCTCTGCTTCGGGAGCCGACACATCGCGTCATCTTATTCCGGCCGGGGCCACTCTACGCGAAGCCTTTCAGCGGCTCAACGCTCTCTCCGGCGGCACGATGACCCTCTTCGTCACCGATGGCGAGGGGCGCCTTATCGGGTCGCTGACCGACGGCGACATGCGGCGAGCCATAATAGCATCGGCCTCACTTGCCGATCCGGTGGATGGCGTATGCCGCCGTCCCTGCATGAGCGTCGCTCCCGGCGACGACCGCTATCAGTGCGTGCGGCAGGCGCGCGGCAAGGGGATACAGCTGCTTCCGGTGACCGATGCACACGGCCGTGTCACTTCGCTGCTCGACCTGCGCACCCTTCGCACATCACTCCCCCTCGACGCTGTGCTCATGGCCGGAGGAAAAGGGGAGCGGCTACGCCCCCTTACCCTTGACTGCCCCAAACCGCTTCTCCCCGTAGGCGGACACCCGATTATCGACTACAATATCGAAGAGCTCCGCGCCAACGGCATAAAGAATATCTACGTGACAGTCAACTACCTCAAAGAGCGTATCATCGAGCACTTCCGGGGCACCGGAGTGACTTGTGTCGAAGAGCCGCGACGCCTCGGCACGATGGGGAGTCTGGCCTATGTGGAAGGGCTTACAGCCGACAACCTCGTGGTGATGAACTCCGATCTGCTCACAAGCCTGGACTTCGAGCAGATGTACCTCCGGCACATCGAAAGCGGCGCCATGCTCACCATGGCCGCCATCCCATATACGGTATCCGTCCCCTTCGCCATCGTGCGCCACGAAGGTCGCCGTATTACCGGACTCACCGAGAAACCTACCTACAACTATTACGCCAACGCCGGCGTTTACATGATGCGGCGCGAAGCGACGCGGCTTATCACGAAAGGGGACTACCTTGACGCCCCCGACTTTGTGGAGCAGCTCATAGCCCGCGGCGACAAAGTGGAATACTTCCCCATCGACGGTACATGGGTCGACATAGGCTCGCCCGACGACTACCGTTATGCCGATGAACTGATGGGAGGCACACTCGGCCGGCGGCGTAATAAATGATTGAATAAAGAAATTGCTATGGCAGACTCGAATTTTATAGACTACGTAAAGATACTTTGCCGCTCGGGCAAAGGGGGTGCCGGCAGCCGGCATTTCCACCGTGCCAAATACGTGCCCAAAGGGGGGCCTGACGGTGGCGACGGCGGTCGCGGCGGCCATATCATACTGCGAGGCAACCGCAACATGTGGACACTGCTTCATCTGCGATACCAGCGCCATATATTCGCCACCGACGGGCAGTCGGGCGGCGCCGGGCGCTCTTTCGGCCGCGACGGAGAAGACCGTGTGATTGAAGTGCCCATCGGCACAACCGTATTCGATGCCGAGACCGGAGAATTCCTCTGCGAAGTGACCCGCGACGGCGAGGAAATCAAGCTCCTGCGCGGCGGGAAAGGTGGTCTGGGCAACTGGCACTTCGCCACATCCACCAACCGCGCCCCACGCTACGCGCAGCCCGGACAGCCGGCCATCGAAAAGGCAGTGGTGCTCGAACTGAAACTGCTTGGCGACGTGGGTCTCGTCGGCTTCCCTAATGCCGGGAAATCCACCCTCCTCTCAGCCCTCAGCGCCGCCAAACCCAAGATTGCCGACTACCCCTTCACCACTATGGAGCCGCAGCTCGGCATCGTGAGCTATCGGGGCGACAAATCATTCGTGATGGCCGACATCCCCGGCATTATTGAAGGCGCCAGTGAGGGTAAGGGGCTGGGACTGAGGTTTCTGCGCCATATCGAGCGTAATGCGGTGCTGCTATTCATGGTGCCTGCCGACAGCGACGACATACGACACGACTATGAGGTGCTGCTCCACGAAGTGCGCGAATTCAATCCCGAACTTGCCGACAAGAGCCGTGTGCTTGCCATCTCCAAATCCGACATGCTCGACGACGAACTGCGCGATGAACTCTCCAGAGAACTCCCCGAAGGAGTGCCCGCGGTATTCATATCCGCCGTCACCGGACAGGGACTAACCGAGCTTAAAGACCTGCTGTGGCGTGAAATCAACAGCGAAGAGAATCTCGCAGCCTCCACCATTACCCATCGTCCGCTTGACCGTCGCCACCGTGTGGATGAGGAAGATGACTTCATCTTCGCCCAGGAAGACACTGATGATGATGAGTGGATGCCCCAGACCGACGAGGAATGGAACGATGAGTTCTGGGACGAGGAAGACAGCGTCAACGGTTGAGAAAACATCACCCCATCCCCCTCCGGGCCCCTTCCCTTCGGCGCGATATGCCGCAAGCACCGGCCTCCCTTACATCTCTGCATATGGATAAACCGCTGATAAAGATAAATCTGGCAGCGATACTCAATAAAAGGCTTGGCACCCGCGCGAAGTGGGTGCCGGCTTTTTTGCTGCATGCCCTGGAGCGGCTTGTGCGTCAGGATGAGCTTAACAGTCTTCTTGAACGTGCCTATCCCGCCGAAGGGAGCGCCTTCTCCCGCCGCATACTTCAGGAACTCTCCATCACCCTCGAAGTAGAGGGACTCGACCGTCTGCCGGATGGCGAAGCGTTTGAGTTTGTCTCCAATCATCCACTTGGCGGCCTTGACGGGATGGCCCTTGTAGGAGTGCTCGGAGAGCACTACGGCGATGGGAATCTGCGCGTACTGGTCAACGACATGCTGATGCATGTCACCCCATTGGCCGACGTATTCCTTCCCGTCAACAAATACGGTTCGCAAGGACGCGAGGCCGCGCGGCAGATATCCGAAGCCTTCGCTTCGGGGCGCCAGATCGTGATGTTTCCGGCGGGACTTGTATCGCGCCGACATCCCGACGGCAGTATCAGCGACCTTGAATGGCAGAAAAGCTGCATCGTAAAGGCTCTTGAATCGGGGCGTAGGATAGTCCCCGTATACTTCGACGGCCTCAACAGCCCGCGCTTCTACCGCGTGGCCCGCTGGCGCAAACTGCTTGGCCTCAGGGTCAACATCGAGCAGGCCCTTCTTCCAGGCGAGCTATGCGACGCACGCGGCCGGCACTACCGCATCATCTTCGGCACCCCGGTTGACGTAGCCGCCCTTCGTGCCAAAGGTCACACCCCCTCCGTCATCGCCGCCACTCTCCGCCGCCTCGTCTACCGGCTCTCTGACAACGTGGATAAGATGGTTTAAATTCGGAGGTGCCGACAGCGGTAAATTGCTTCTTAATGTTGCTGGATTTGGATTGGGTTTGTAAATTTGCAGTGCGAATCGGGCAGAGGCGTTCCACGCGATAGGTGTATCAAGCACCTTGGCATCTCAGCTGTGTTGCGGCAGTCCGGCTTTTGGGCGATGCGGATAGTGATGGAACTGCCCCTTCCATTTGCACCTGAAATAGAACGGAAGAGTCGATTCTATTCTTTACAAAAATGTTACTTGAACTACCCTAACTTAGCAAATTATCACAAAATCACTGACGGTTCAAGGAATAATGACAAATATCACCTATACTGTGTTGTTAGGGCTGCCTATTGAGTAGCGCCTGATGACAATCAGTAAAGGTGTGCTGTCGCATATCCATTGACCATGATGCCGCGGGCAGACTGTTAAGCCGGTATGAAAAGTATAATCCTGCATTTTTATATCCAGTAATTCACAGTTTCATCGGGATTATGAAGCACTAACCTTTTTATTGTAATGAAACACAAGAAATTGCACCTGCAGTCACTGGTTGCTGTAGCACTGTGTCTCATCTTCTCGTTGGCTTTTGTCGGCTGTGGAGATGATAACGATGAACCGGAAGATGGGAAATTAATCGTCGGGACATGGGTCGGAACGATTGATGACGTGATGGATGACGTAGAGGTAAACTTAAGTTTCCAGTGTGAGTTCAAATCCGATGGCTCTTTCCTGGTAAAGCAGTGGCTTACCGGCACTGCAGAGCCGTCAGCCTATCAGGGAATCGGCAGATGGTCGGTTTCAAACGACAGACTTACGTTGGGACTTCTGGACGAAGAACCGGATACCTTCCGTTTCAGCGTTGCCGGCAATAAGCTATTCATATACGACCACGAAGAGGCTGGTACAGTAGTACTCACAAGAAAATAAAGCAATCGACTGCCGCCCCGGTCACCGTATGCAATCCACGAAAACGGATTGCAATCCGGTTTGAATTTTCGCAACATGAAGGAGCGCTGATGCGCTGCATTCATACACCACAGTCATGACCTCCCCCGCTTCCCGTAAGATCAGCGCACCTGGGGAGGTCATCGGGTTTTATATGGAGCTGTCGCGTCAGAGAATCTCATAAGAGTCGATGGTATGGGATTGTTTGGAAAATCCAAGACCGATGCAGATGGTGGTGCGCGAATCGTTCGCAAACGGTGTGGCATATCCGTTGGCCTTGATCTGAGCGATTGCCTCTGATGCGTTCCCATTGATCTTAAGTTCTATTATGTAGATGAAATCAGCCGTTTTGACCACAAGGTCGATTGCCCCCTGCGATGTATGGTATTCCGCCTTTACATCTGTACCGATCAGATAGAAAATCGAATGGAAGATGGCATGATAATAATTCTCATACTTCGCCACACGCTTTCGCAAATCAAAGGGTATGTCAGCAAGATATGACCGCAGAAGCTGTATGAAATCCAGGCATTCACCTTTCCGAAGATATCGGCGCATGTGGCGTATGAATGAATCACTGTCGTCATTAAGTAAGTTTTATTGTACCCCATAATATATTCCAAGAGGGAACGGTGAACATAATAGACCTCGAAATGGTTCTATCGATAATAGAATAGATAAACATCTTCTTGAAAGTTTGGCTATTCCAAAAATTATCAGTAGCTTTGCAAAGCGTAACACTGAAAGAAATGGATCCCGTACTTGAAGCATTAGAGCATTACCGGGTTACTGCAACGCCAGACCAAAAGGCGGCAGACCTCCGCCAACTGGAGAAAGAGTGCCTCTCTACAGTTGATGCTTATCAGTATGTCTATGCTATAACAATTCAGAGTTCAGGGCACTCAAATCATTCCCAATTTGTAAACTACAACATGAATCCAGATTACGATCTGGATTTTTCTTTATCCAATAAATCTCATGCCAACACCTGTTGCCTTTGCGTTTAGATCTTATACATTTATATTGCTGTCCGGTAAAAAAAGACAAAATCATATATTCTCTACAAATATAATAAGTTACACCTGTTTTACGAAAAAGGGCTTGTCATTTGAGGCGATGTGAAATTGGTAGCATTAAGCATCAAAAAGCCCTTAAAAGACATCTATACGAGTCTGTTTCATGCTGTATGAGATAAAAATAGTCCATTTCCTATCATGTCAAAGTTTTACCGGACAGCAATAATACATTTACTAATGTAGAGATCAATATGGGAGACTTCTCTGACGCATCCCCCCTCGATTTGTCATTTTCTCCATCTGGAGTCTATGATAAGGACGCTAAATCGTTTATACTTCGATTTGTGTTCACTGCAACCCAAGGAGAAGACAATAAACCGATTGTACGGATTGTTTGTACCGCTACTTTTGAGTTCAAGGAGGTCTTGGAAATAGATGCGATTCCTGAGTACTTCTATCCAAACAGTCTCGCTATCGTATTTCCATATGTTCGAGCGTTCGTCAGCTCCGTTACGCTTCAGGCGAATATGGTCACTCCAATTCTTATACCTACACTCAATCTTACTGGATTGCAGTCAACCCTAAAAACAAATACAGTCTTACGTTGATATTTTGAGTGTCCTTTATCAAACATTAGAAGATCGAAACAACGTAGATTACGTTGAGGCAAATGGACCTTTTCCCGGAAATGTCAGAGAACGTTGGTTGGGAGGAGGATATTACTATTGGGATACGATTATTGATGCTGCGCATTATTGGGGAATCGTCTCATACAAAAATAAGGGTAAGGACTATATTATAGCAAAGTCAGAGGTCAATATACCTGATGATAAGTTACTCAATCTGTTGGAGCCAGAGCAAGTTGTAATGTTTTCAAAATGGAGAGATTCTTTTGCTAATACCTTTCCAGAATCAAACGTAACGGTTGAAAAGGTCCTTAAACACGCTGAAAATATTATGGGGGCAGCCTTTCCTTATGTAGCAATAAAAGCTGAGTTCAAGAACTGTTTCAATTATAAGGAATATCAAGACCATGTTTACCCAACTCTATATGGCAAGGCATATCTTGACTTGAGGCCTCCGGTTCAAGTTTGCATACGTAATAAATCTGTTATTGGGCCAGACAACTTTAAGGTTATCTTTCCTATTGAATATGCTGGTTCGGAAGCGTATACCTTTTAACTGATGCATCGGCAAGCATGGGGTATTCTCAGAAAGAAATAGAAAATACTTATAAGACATTGTTATAATCCGCCAAATGTAGGTGTAAAACCATAGATTTGGCGGATTATAAGCATCATTATATGGCAGCGTTCTAAGAAAACCTGAGACAGATACGGATAAAGAAGTTTTTCAGCCATATTCCGAAAGTTTTTTATTTCTTAGGGCAAAAATAGCTAAAATTCAGAAAAAACGCAAGATGTGACATGGATTTTGCCGATGATTGGATTATGCAAAAAAACATAACGAATTGGATTTGGCAGTATTAGTGTGTATTGTATATTTGTCATTCTTTTTGTGATTAAGGATATTTAAATATGGCAATACGTAAGGTTTATATCAATTATTGGATGTGGTAAAAAGAAAAATGTTGTTTTTATAGGTGTTTGCAATCTATAGTAGGTGTCTTGTTGAAATTTTTTAGTTTATTTGATAGCAAGAAGCGCTGATGAGTTGTTAATAGACTAAACAGAGGTTTTATTTGAATTTCTGTGTGATCAACAGTTTGGTAAAAACAGCGTATATGCTTGAAGGCCAATGAGTTGCAATGATGATTTTAAACCCTTGCAACACATTGGATACCAAGTCATTACAATCTTTTCACTCCCGAAAATTACCGAACTATTGTTGTAGGAAGTTTGTATTATTAATTTAAGTACGAACTATATTAAAATCCAAATAAAATGAGGCAAAAATTACATCC
>ERZ778503.2081-NODE-2081-length-11864-cov-12.826150_pt1 | contig 11864 bp, 9 predicted proteins | sample MGYA00510047_ERZ778503 | MGnify/ENA primary metagenome ERZ778503 (study PRJEB29527, sample SAMN07138965) | mouse gut metagenome | material: feces | host: mouse | place: China:Nanjing | collected 2016-01-25 ... | reverse complement strand
TCTCAAAGCGTTACAGCCTAACTGTCGGATTATGTTACGTTATGTCTTAGTCTTCGATGGCTGCCTGCGCCGCAGCTACGCGGGCGATGGGCACACGGAAGGGGGAGCAGCTGACGTAGTTCATTCCGAGCTTGGCGCAGAACTTCACGGAGCTGGGCTCGCCACCGTGCTCGCCACAGATGCCGACTTTGAGTTCGGGACGGGCTGCGCGGCCTTTCTTGACACCCATTTCCACGAGCTGGCCAACACCTTCCTGGTCGAGGACTTCGAAGGGGTCGGTCTTGATGATGCCGTGTTCCTTGTAGAACTTGAGGAACTTGGGAGCGTCGTCGCGGGAGAAACCGAAGGTCATCTGGGTGAGGTCGTTCGTACCGAAGGAGAAGAACTCGGCCACGGTGGCGATCTGGTCGGCGACAAGGGCTGCACGAGGCACCTCAATCATCGTGCCGACGAGGTAGGGCAGCGAACGTCCCTGCTCCTCGAATACCTTGGCGGCGGTGATATGGATGATATCGGCCTGATTCTGGATTTCCTTGAGCGAACCTACCAGAGGAATCATGATCTCGGGCTTCACATCGATGCCGCGGGCTTTGACAGCGAGGGCGGCCTCGATGATGGCGCGGGTCTGCATCTCGGTGATTTCGGGATATGTGATGCCGAGACGACAACCACGGTGACCCAGCATGGGGTTGAATTCCTCGAGAGCGTCAACCTTTGCCTTAACTTCGGCGAGGGTGATGCCCATCTCATCGGCCAGCTCTTTCTGGGTAGCGGTCTGATGAGGCACGAATTCGTGCAGAGGGGGATCGAGCAGACGGATGGTGACGCCATAGCCGTCCATAGCGGTGAAGATGCCTTCAAAGTCGCCGCGCTGCATGGGAAGGAGCTTGGCGAGGGCAGCCTTGCGGCCTTCCACGTCGGATGCGAGAATCATCTCACGGACAGCCTTGATGCGGTCGCCTTCAAAGAACATATGCTCTGTGCGGCAGAGTCCGATACCCTGGGCACCGAAATGACGGGCCTGCTTGGCGTCGCGGGGGGTGTCGGCGTTGGTACGGACGAGAGTCTTGGTGTATTTGGCTGCGAGGTTCATGATAGCACCGAAGTCGCCGTCGAGCTCGGGCTCAACGGTGGGCACCTGGCCGTCGTAGACATCTCCGGTCGAACCGTTGAGAGAAATCCAGTCGCCTTCCTTGTAGATCTTGCCGCCCATTTCAACGGTGCGGGCCTCGTAGTCGACTTTGATTTCACCGGCACCGGAAACGCAGCACTTACCCATACCGCGGGCAACCACAGCAGCGTGGCTGGTCATACCGCCGCGCATGGTAAGGATACCCTGGGCGACAGCCATACCACGGAGGTCTTCGGGTGAGGTCTCGATACGGACGAGTACGACTTTCTTTTTCTTCTCGGCCCAAGCCTCAGCGTCATCGGCGAAGAAGACAATCTGGCCGGTTGCGGCACCGGGAGAAGCGGGAAGACCCTTGGCAACGACAAGCGCACGCTTGAGGGCGTCTTTGTCGAATACAGGGTGGAGAAGCTCGTCGAGTTTCTGGGGCTCCATACGGAGGAGGGCTGTCTTCTCATCGATTTCGCCTGCGCGAAGCAGCTCCATGGCGATTCTTACCATGGCAGCGCCGGTGCGCTTTCCGTTACGGGTCTGGAGCATCCAGAGCTTGCCGTCCTGGATTGTGAACTCCATATCCTGCATATCCTTGAAGTAGGCCTCAAGCTTGTTGGCGATTGCGATAAGCTCTGCGGCGCAGACAGGCATTGACTCCTCGAGGGAGGGGTATTTGGCGGCGCGGTCAGCCTCCGAGATGCCCTGGAGGGCAGCCCAGCGCCGTGAGCCTTCCACTGTGATCTGCTGGGGAGTGCGGATACCGGCCACCACATCCTCGCCCTGGGCGTTGATGAGGTACTCGCCGTTGAAGATGTTCTCTCCGGTAGCGGCATCGCGTGAGAAAGCCACACCGGTCGCGGAGTTGTTGCCCATGTTGCCGTAAACCATAGCCTGCACGTTGACAGCGGTTCCCCATTCCTCGGGAATCTGGTTCATACGGCGGTAGAGGATGGCGCGCTCGTTCATCCAGGAGTCAAACACGGCGCAGATGCCACCCCAGAGCTGATCCCATGCTGAATCGGGGAAATCCTTGCCGGTATATTCCTTGACAGCGGCCTTGAAGCGCTTCACGAGCTCCTGAAGATCCTCAACAGTGAGGTCGGTGTCGAATTTCACACCCTTTTCCTCCTTCACCTTGTCGATGATTGCCTCGAAGGGGTCGGTTTCGGTCTTGGTCTTGGGCTTCATGCCGAGAACCACGTCGCCATACATCTGCACGAAACGGCGGTAGCTGTCCCAGGCAAAGCGGGGGTTGCCGCTCTTTTCGGCAAGGGCCTGAACGGTAGCGTCATTCATACCGAGGTTCAGGACGGTGTCCATCATACCAGGCATGGAGGCACGCGCACCTGAGCGCACCGACACGAGCAGCGGGTTGGCGGGGTCGTTGAATTTCGTTCCGGTGAGAGACTCCACGTGGGCAATGGCCTTCTCGACTTCGGCCTTGATATCTTTAACCACATGTTCGCGGCCATACTGGGTGTACTCTGTGCAGACTTCGGTCGTGATTGTGAAACCGGGAGGCACGGGCATCCCCAGGAGATTCATTTCAGCGAGGTTGGCACCTTTGCCGCCGAGGAGGTTGCGCATCGATGCATCTCCTTCAGCCTTTCCGTCGCCGAAAGTGTAGATTTTTTTTGCCATGGGTTGGTTGACTTGTTTAGATTAAAGTTATTAACCGTTCTGGTCAAATATTTGATTGATTGTTGTTGTATGCAGTTGTATCGGATTTATTCGGAACAAGCACACGGCGGGGTTCTCAGAGTCCCCCGGAGCGTTGTGCAAAGTTACGAAATTTCAGCGACAAACGCCAAACCGACATATATTTTTTTCATTCTCCAGTCAATAAAACGGCTGGAAAATCGTAACTTTGCATCCTGTAAACCCAATAACGCCCTTTCACGGGCAGATGTTACAGGCTTTACGTTTTTTTCCGTTATATTCAAATTAATTGACATCGCTACCCAAAAAGAAAACATGGGCAGAAAAAGAAGAGAGCTACCCTTGCTTGAAGGGCTTGAGATAACCGCTGTGGCCGCCGAAGGCAAAGCCATCGCCCGTCACGGCGAGATGGTGGTCTTCATCCCCTACGGCGCGCCCGGCGACATCGCCGACATAAAAATAGACCGCAAGAAACATTCCTATGCCGAAGGCCATATCGAGCGGCTTGTTAAGCCCTCGCCGCTCCGCGCAGAGCCATTCTGCTCCCATTTCGGGGTCTGCGGAGGGTGTCGATGGCAACATCTTCCCTACGAAGAGCAGCTCAAGGCGAAGCAGCAGCAAGTCGAGGACGCGCTGCGCCGCATAGCCAAGATCGAGCTGCCCGCCATCACCCCCATCCTCGGCTCGGAATCGACCCGCGAATACCGCAACAAGATGGAGTACACCTTCTCCAACAAAAAATGGCTCACATGGGAGCAGATGCGTTCCGGAGAGGAGTTTCCCGACCGTGACGCGGCAGGATTCCACATCCCGGGCGCGTTTGACAAAGTTCTCGACATCGACCGGTGCCATCTGCAGGATGACCTCGGCAACCGCCTGAGACTCCATGTCAAAGGTCTCGCCAAAGCCCAGGGCCTTTCATTCTTCGACCTGCGCGAGCAGACCGGTCTCCTGCGCACGATGATGATACGCATCGCCTCCACAGGTGAGACTATGGTAGTGTTGTCGTTCGGGGAAGACTCCCCCGCCGAGATCAAAGCCGTGCTCGACGACCTCCGAACCAGCTTCCCCGAACTTACGTCACTGATGTATGTAGTGAACACGAAAGCCAACGACACCATCGCCGACCTCGACATCCTGCTCCATTCCGGCAAGCCCTACATCGAGGAGGAGATGGAAGGCCTGCGCTTCCGCATCGGCCCGAAGTCATTTTACCAGACCAATTCCCGACAGGCATACAACCTGTACAAGGTGGCGCGTGAATTTGCCGGACTGACAGGCGACGAGCTTGTCTACGACCTTTACACCGGCACCGGCACAATCGCCAACTTCATAGCCCGCCAGGCCCGCAAAGTGATTGGAATCGAATATGTCGAAGACGCAATCCGCGACGCGAAACTCAACGCCGAAGTCAACGGGCTTGCCAACACCGACTTTTACGCCGGAGATATGAAGGATGTGCTGACCTCGGAGTTCATCGCCCTCCACGGCAGACCTGACGTGATGATTGTCGACCCGCCACGCGCCGGCATGCACACCGATGTTGTCAATGTCATACTCGAGTCCGCGCCCGAGCGCATTGTCTATGTGAGCTGCAACCCGGCCACCCAGGCACGCGACCTCGCTATGCTCGATGCCAAATACAAGGTCACAGCAGTCAGGCCGGTCGACATGTTCCCCCACACCCACCATGTCGAGAATGTGGTGAGGCTTGACCGCCGAGAGACCGCCGAAATCGCTCAGGCGTGAGGCCGGAACAGGAAATCAAACCAATCATTACGGGGAGCGAGCCACACAGGCTCCTCCCATTTTTTTTCTGTCGTTCCGGCCAACCCGGCCCCACAGGGCGAGACTGACATCACACCCTCCTTTCCGAATTTGCTCCACACACCCCTTGCGACAAACCCCATCGTGTATCTCAGATTAATCTCCACACACGGGGCAATCCAGCAATCACCACCGCAGTCGCCGCAGACCATCATGTCCACTCCCAGCGGACCCTCATATCCATTCCCTAACACCAACCGGAGAATCGCCTGCGCCTCACTCCTGGCCTGCTCCACATCGCGGCGCGGCAGCCATTGTGCCAGCCTGGCGACAATCATATCGTCCGAGCCGACATAATTTCCGCCGTAATTGGTGGCCGTGGAGTTGAAAAACAGGGAATACCCCCCAAACCGTGCCTCCCCTCCCGCGTAATCGAAAAGCATCGCGAAGTCCTGGAGCCGGGGCAATTCCGGCTCCACCATCACCGACCCCTGCCGCCTGATGACCCCCTCCACACGAGGCAACGACACCGCAAGGGTTGACAATGAGACAGGAAAGACACCACGCCCGCTTGACGACCACGGAGACTTGACGAAAGCGCCCCCCCATTCCCTGACAAGCTCTTCCACCTCTGTGACGGATTTCGCCTCCAACGGCATCGCATAAGGCAGGTAGTTTCCACGCTGCCGCCATAACCGCAGGAACTCAAGCGACGACCTCCGGTGAGACAGCCCACGCCGTATGCCAACTGTTTCCTCCACGCTCGCCATACGCGCCCTGTCAATTCCGAGCCTCTCAAACTGGCTCACAGCGTCAAGGCTCCAGCCCCATGGCGAGAGCCGCGCCTCTCCTATCGTTCTCAAATCCGCGACCGGACACGGCCCCTCAACCCCATATCTGGCCCGCAACTCCTCACGCCAGACCTCAGCCGCCCTGAGGTCGGCATTGCCGACCACCACGGAATCCTCGCCTGCCCCCAGCCAGAAAGGGAGCATCGACCCGGCCCGGTGGAGCAACGCCGCCTGACGTGGAGGGGTAAGACGCGGCATCCCCGAGCCAAGGGCTATGTCATTCTCGGGGTTGAACAGAAATACTCTTCTCATACCGCAAAATTACCGATTTTTGAGTAATTTTGCATCATAAACACCCAAAACCAAAAAGCCATAATGAGCGATGTAATCCAACTCCTCCCAGATTCCGTTGCCAACCAGATTGCCGCAGGAGAGGTAATCCAACGTCCCGCCTCGGTAATCAAGGAATTAGTGGAAAACTCCATCGATGCCGGTGCCTCGCAAGTGAAGATAATACTGCGCGACGCGGGCAAGACACTCATACAGGTGGTGGATGACGGATGTGGCATGTCTGACACAGACGCCAGACTCGCCTTTGAGCGTCACGCCACATCAAAGATACGCCAGGCTTCCGACCTTTTCGAACTTCACACGATGGGATTCCGCGGAGAAGCGCTCCCCTCAATAGCTGCTGTCGCGCAGATTGACCTGCGCACGATGCGCCGCGACAGCCAGATTGGCACCCATCTCGAACTGGCTGCCTCTAAATTCGTCAGCCAGACCCCGGAAGCATGCACCCCTGGCAGCAATCTCGCGGTCAAAAACTTGTTCTTCAATTTCCCCGCGCGCCGGAAATTCCTGAAAAAAGACTCGGTGGAGCTGGGCCATATAACCCGTGAGTTCGAGCGCCTGGCCCTGGTGAACCCATCGGTGGAGTTTGAGCTTTACCACAACGATGTGAACCTCTATCAGCTCCTGCCCGGCACCCTGCGCCAGCGCATAGCAGGGTTGTTTGGCAAATCCATCGACAAACAGCTCATCCCCGTTGAGACCGAGACCCCGCTGGTGAAAATCAGCGGATTCGTATGCCTGCCTGAGTTCGCGCGCAAACGCAACGCCCAGCAATTCTTCTTCGTCAACGGGAGAAACATGCGGCACCCTTATTTTCACAAGGCTGTGATGAACTGCTACGAGGAGCTGATAGCCGCCGAGCATCAGCCCAACTACTTTCTCAATTTCGAAGTCGACCCGCAGACAATCGATGTCAACATACATCCCACCAAAAGCGAGATAAAGTTTGAGAACGAGCAACCGATATGGCAGATTCTCTCAGCGGCCATCAGGGAGTCGCTCGGCAGGTTCAATGCCATCCCGGCCCTCGATTTCGACAAAGAGGATGCGCCGGAAATCCCGGTTTTCGACCCCAGCATTTCGGAGAGCCTCAACCTTGGCGGCCTCGATGACTCTTACAACCCGTTTGCCCAGGAGACACGCAAGTCTGCCACCGTTGCCACCGTAGACTTCGCGTCACCACATGGCGCTGCAGGCAGCGAGCCGTCGCGACTCAACTTCAACTCCTCTGCCGTCCCCCCCAGCCGCGCCAGCCATCTTAACGACTGGGACAAACTGTATGCCGATTTCCAGAACGCCACAGGCTCATCCACATCTGCTCCCCCGACACCCGAGAGCTTCCTTACCGACGAGACCGGTCTGCCAGACTCTATAGAGGCGAGCGCCCTCAACAGGCTGCCAGGCATCGAGCTTTCCGGCTCCCACACCGGGGGCCTTCTGCAACTGTCTAACCGCTACATCGTCACCGCCGGAAACGACAGCCTGATTGTCGTCGACCGCCACCGGGCACATGTCAAGATTCTTTTTGAGAGGTTCCTTTCCGAGACAGAATCATCCATCGGAAAATCCCAGCAGGTGCTTTTCGCCGAATTGGTTGAATTGACCCGACATCAAAAGGGGGTGCTTGACAGCATCGCCGATGAAGTGAAGTCGCTCGGCTATGACCTGGAATTCTCCCAGGCAACCGACGAAGGGATATTCCGGTGTGAGATGCGCGGAATCCCGGCCTTGCTCGGCAACGCCAACGCGGCCGAAGCGCTGACCAAGATAATAGCCGACGCCGAGGAGGGGGTCGGATCGCCTGGCGAGGACATGCGGCGCAGAGTGGCGCTATCGCTCGCCCAGTCGGCAGCCATACGCGCAACCGAACGGATGCAGAATGCCGATGCCGAAAGACTGCTTGCCGAACTGTTCTCGATGCCCGACCCGTCATACACCCCCGACGGCAACCAGATCATACTGCAGATTCCGGTTGCCGAGATTTCCCGCCGAATATGACTGCGTGGCCTACGCAGGACTCCCAATCCACGAATAAACGCCAGGGGCGCGACAGATTTTAGACTCTGCCTCGCCCCTGCGCGGTATATATCTCGGCCTGTTGCCGCTAACAAGAAAGGGCCTCAGCGGTTGCCGCTCTTCCTGAACCCGTTCGCCATCATGACAAGACGAGTGTAAAGCGAATGCAACGGCAAACCCATAACATTGTAATAGTCGCCACGTATTCCGGATATTCCGACATATCCGATCCATTCCTGGATTCCATAAGCCCCGGCTTTGTCAAAAGGCCGATATGTCTCGACATAATAATCAATCTCCTCATGGGTCAGGGGCGCGAAATCCACCTCAGTGATGTCCGAAAAAGTCACCGTGCGTTTTTTGGTGGCCAGGGTGACACCGGTCACGACCTTGTGGGTATGTCCTGACAATAACCGCAGCATCAGGGCCGCGTCTTCGGCATCAGCCGGTTTGCCAAGTACCTCGCCACGGTTTATCACCACCGTGTCAGCGGTCAGCAATATCTCCCGGTCATTCAACTGCGCCATATACGGATGGGCCTTTTTCCTGGAGATGTATGCGGCCACCTCCTCCGGGGCCATTTTGGCGGGGAAAGCCTCGTTCACCTCTATCAACGGCAGTATCTCCACCTCCACATCAAGCTTGCCAAGCAACTCCCTGCGTCGCGGGGAATGCGAGGCAAGCAGCACGCGGCAACCCTCAAGGGGCTTGTATCGGTTTTCTGTTCCAGTCATATTGTCAAGCTCATTAATAATATGGTCACCAGCCGAACGCCTTGTCAGAAAGCGCCCATACACCTTTGGACCTCATCACCTCCTCAAGGATGTCACGGGCGACACCATGTCCGCCTGCTACCGGAGAGATGTAACCGGCAATCTCCTGCACATCCACAGCGGCGTCTGACGGTGCCACGGCAAGCCCGGCATACAGCATGCATTCATAATCAGGGATGTCATCCCCCACATACACCACCTCCTCCGCAGTCAGGCCGTTGCGCTCAATCCATTCCTTGAAGACAGGGAGCTTCATCCCCACCCCCGTGAAAATCTCGGTTATGCCCAAGCCTTCGAACCGTTCGGTGATGCCGGGCGACACCGCCCCGGTTATTATCGCGAGCCTAAGACCGCGTTTGACGGCAAGCTGCATGGCGAATCCATCCTTGGTGTTGACCGTCCGGCGCGGCACACCATTGTCGCCCAGCGGTATGGTGGATGTCGACAGCACTCCGTCGACATCAAACACTACGGCTTTGATTTTTGACAAGTCGTATGATACTTTACTCATCGCCTTTATCGTTGTCTTTTGGTTTGTTGTAATGATTAAGAATCACATCCGTAAGTATGGAATACACCGGCTTCAGATCGGCTGGCAATCCGGCCATATGCTTTTCTATCACAGCAATGTCACCCCTCCGGGCAGGCCCGGTCATCGCCTCGAAAGGCGGTTTGACCGCCAGCTTGTCAAGCGTGGCCTGCAGAAGCGGCATCATGAACCTGATGTCAAGCCCCATGGGACTTAGGAGCCTGTCAGCCTCAGCCCACATAAGGTTCGCGAAATTGCATGCGAACACCGCCGCGACATGTATGGCCTCCCTCATCTGGCTGTCAGCCATCCTTACCGTACCGGAAATCTCTTTTGCCACAGCCTCCAGCCTGCGGGCCACATCGTCTGACGAGCCTTCGATCAGCATCGGTATGTTGCTGAAATCGACATCCACATCTTTTGAGAAAGTCTGCAATGGATAGAACACTCCGTAATTGCGTTTTTTCCCTTTGAAGACATCCATCCCCACACTGCCGGAGGTATGTGCCCATATGCCGTCGAAGTCGCCCGACCGGGCCACGACATCGGCCACAGAGTCGTCATTCACCGCGACAAGATACATGTCCATGTCGTCTCTAAGCCTGTCAAGACCGGCAATCGGCTCACACGCTCCACCGTGCATCCGGTTTCCCTCACTCGCTGCATCAACCAGCGACGCGAGCCTTCCGGCAGATTGATCGGTGCGGGCCGCCACCTGGCATATCTCATTGAAGCCCCCCAAAGCTCTTGCGAGATGAGTGGCTACGTTTCCGGCTCCGATTACGGCTATCTTCATTCCTCGCCCTGTCTCCAGGAGCCTATGTGAACCTTCTCCCAGAGCAGTTTTTCGGGGTTGATGGGCTTGCGCTCCTCATCCTTGTGTCCAATCGTGATGACACACAGCACGGCGAACTGCTCGGGTATTCCCAGCACCTCCCTCACATACTCCTCGGCGGGGACTCCGTCCTCCCGGAAACGCTCGCGTATCTCGACCCAGCAACTGCCAAGACCGAAATCCTGGGCTTGCAGCTGCATCAGCATCGCCGCGATGGAGGCATCTTCAATCCATGCGTCTGACTTGGTGATGTCGGCGGTGACGACAATGGCCAGCGGCGCTGACGCGATAGATGTCGCATAGTTGGGCTTGCAATGGCTAAGCCTCTCAAGCATCTCCTTCTCCTCGACAACAACAAATTGCCACGGACGGACACTTTTGGAAGAGGGTGACATCAGGGCGGCCTCCATTATCAGTTTTACCTGGTCGGGATTCACCGGCTGCTGAGTGTAACGCCGTATGGTGCGGCGGTTGATTAGAAGTTCGTGGAAATTTTCCATATACTGGGGTCTTTTGGTTGGTTCGTCAATATACCTTGGCAAACAAGGAGCCTGTCAGAAACCCGCATTCAGCGTCGGCATATCCATGCCCCGTCTGATATCGACTTCTGGGCGGCTGCCTCCTCATAGGTAGCTCCGGTTGCCGCGTAGACACGGTATTTCCCGTCTTGTTCTAAAACACCCAGAACGCGGCCTGGGTTCTCGGCAATGTAACGCGTCGCCTGGGATTCTTCGGGGAAAGAGGCTACAATCACACAAAACGAATCCGCGTCATCAAATCTGATCTGGCGCCGAGAGATTTCGACACCGCCAGAAGGCAGACGGCTTTCAGCCGCCTCCGTGGCGGCAGGCAAAGCTTCAGCCATGTCAGCCACATCAGCCTCGGCCAAGATGCTTTCCGACCGGGATACATCAATCACATTTCCGGCAGACTCCCCATCAGCAGCGTATTCCGCAGCGGGAGCCTCAGCCGTCTCCATAGAGTTGGTCTCAGCCACCTCAGTAGGCGCGATTGAGGCTTTCACCGGTTCATTCTCGACCTTCACAGGATTAAGGAAAAACAACGCCAACGTCACAATCACGGCCAGCGACGCGGCAATACCCACAAGGCCTTTGGCGACAACTCCCCTGCTGTCTTTAACAGGAGCGTCCTCCTCCTCTTCACCCCATGGCGCAGGAGCCGGCAACTCATTATGCTTATGCGGCGCTGACGGAGCGGCGACATTCCCGGCAACGGCTGACACCGCAGCCATATGCGAAGCCTTCAGCATACTGTCAGCTCCCTTGAGATACAAGGGGCGCAGTCCGTAATGGCTGAAATCCCATCCCGAAGCGTCAAACGGACTGAAGATAATGGTGCCATACTCCGAGAAGTTAAGTTCACCAAGCCTTCCGAGCGCGATTGTCCCGAATTTCTTGAGCTGCTCAAGGAGGCTTTCTGTCTCATCTTCCACAATACGGCTGGCAGCCTCGAACGACACCCCGTTGCGACGCGCGACTGAACTCTCAAGCATCCCGTCAGACTCCACCAGCGCGCCGTTGAAAGCAAGCTCCCTTGATGGAGGAAGCAACACAAGCGGATTGCGGCTGTCAAATCTCGCCGGACGATAACGGACCATCAGGGCACCAATGCCCGGCACTGTCACACAATCGTGGCGGCGCAGAAGATATTCAAGATGGTCTATTACGAGATTCACGGCTCTATAACGGTTGATGTGAGGAACTTTGAGCAGAATCCGCTGTCATGACAACGCGGCCAGCGGGCGTTCTGTACTGCAAAGTTAGCAAATTTAAAGATATCGACAAAAGATTTCAACAACTAATATACGCGGTCTGATCTGATTTGCTAACTGCCGCAAGTTCACGCCGCAGACTTTTGAAATGCGGAACGACAGGCACTTGAATATGGCGGTTTGGATGGAATCGGCCTGTCGTCCGCATCAATAAGTATGTCAGGGATGCTGTTTTTGCAAATATTACTGTCCGCTAAAGTTTTTTGAGCGGTTGAAAAATTAGGGCTG
>ERZ778503.2066-NODE-2066-length-11936-cov-7.812726_pt1 | contig 11936 bp, 6 predicted proteins | sample MGYA00510047_ERZ778503 | MGnify/ENA primary metagenome ERZ778503 (study PRJEB29527, sample SAMN07138965) | mouse gut metagenome | material: feces | host: mouse | place: China:Nanjing | collected 2016-01-25 ... | reverse complement strand
TTTGTTATGCCCTATAACATTTTTTCAATTCTAATTTTAAACAGTTTCTTAGAGAGTGTTTGAATTTAATCAAGTGCCCCGTCAGGCGAGATCAAGTGAAAGAAATCTTTTAAGTATTCGAACACTTATTTATCACGGCTCTTTCATTTAAAAATGCTTTGAATTTTCAAAGTGCATGACTTATAATTAGTTAAAAGCCATTAACCCTTTTATCCAAAATGAGATTAATACAGCCATTGCGAAACTGCCACATATAACTACTTGATTAACAGTGGTGCATTGTAGCATCAAAGTTAAATGAAAGAGCCGTGCTTATTTATGTAATGGCGGGTTTGCTCTCTTCAGATGATTTGTCAGGACAGAGCGTCGGCGATGCCTTCGCAGGCATCCTCGAGCAGGTCGAGCACTATTTCAAACCCTTCGGCACCGTCATAATAAGGGTCGGGCACATGGTCGGCGCCCGGATGCCTGCGGCAGAAATCAGTAGTGCGTGCCACCTTCGCTTCCATCTCCGGCGATGGAGCCAAGGCACGCAGACGGGTGTAATTGGCGTCGTCCATCGACAGAATCAGGTCGAACTCCTCAAAATCGGAAGTCTTCACAGGGCGGGAACGGTGGGTGAGGTTATACCCCCTTTGGAAGGCGTGGACCCTCATGCGGCGGTCGGGCAATTCTCCTGCATGGCCGGCATAAAGCCCGGCTGAATCGATTTCAAACCGGTCGGCCACACCACGGTTTTCAACTATCTGTCGGAATATACCCTCGGCTGCCGGAGAGCGGCAGATATTGCCGAGGCACACAAAAAGCACTTTTATCTTCTTCTTATCCTTAAGGTCAGAGAGTCGGGTGTCCATTTTTTTCGTATTTAATGTCAGTTTGAGTCAGAGTGAGAAAAATCGTTGTTACTTGATTCCGGGGTATGGAAGGCATTATATTCAGCTTATGTCGATGCAGAATATGTGCATATCCTCGAATCCCCCTTTTGCGAAATGCCATTTGGGAATCATGCCGCAATATCGGTATCCGGCCCGTCGGAACAGAGCGATCGAGGCCTCATTCGAATCGAGCACACGCGCGCCGATGCGGCTGAGTCGCAGAGTGGAAGAAGCATATGCTGCGGCAAGCCTCAGCATCTCGAGCGCATATCCGGACCTTCGCCACTCCGGGCGCACATAAATACCGACCCAGGCATGGGCATGGAGCGGTGAGATTTCGTAGAGGTCGAGCAGGCCGACCGGTTGGTCGCGCGAGTCGGGGAATACAGCCACAAGGCGGATTTGTCCGGCCCGGAATGGGTCGGTGTCGTAACTGAGCGCATATTCGCGCAGCGTGTGGAGCGAATACGGAGCGACTGATTCGGAGCCGGGCCACACATCGCAGCCATTGTCAGCGATATACAGCATTTCTGCATCCTCCGGTTCGAGAGCCCGCAGCTGCAAGGTCATATTATTGTCGGAAGCTGAAGGTGGCATGGCTATTGGGTGGAGAATGTATCGGCAAAAGGCACACGGTTCAGAATCGACCGGCCGAGAGTGAGTTCATCGGTGTATTCCAATTCATTTCCGATTGAAATGCCGCGAGCGAGTATGGATATTCTTACCTGACATTCAGCCAGACGCCGGAAGATATAGAAATTAGTGGTGTCCCCCTCGATTGTGGGATTAAGGGCGAGAATCACCTCCTCGACCTCTCCGGATCTGACGCGTTCCACCAGACTGTCGATTTCCAGGTCTGAAGGAGATATTCCGTCAAGAGGGGAGATCACTCCACCCAATACGTGATACATGCCATTGAACTCTCGAGTGGCTTCAATCGTCAGCACATCCTTTACACTCTCCACCACGCAGACCGTGGCGGCATCTCGACGCGGGCTTGAACATATGGGGCATATATCGGATTCACTGATATTATGGCATTTGCTGCAATAGCGTATATTGCGGCGCATCTCAGAGAGCGCCTCTCCCAACCCTACGGCCACATCCTCATTCTGGCGAAGCAGATGCAGCGCCAGACGCAGCGCCGTCTTTTGGCCAATCCCGGGAAGTTTGGCGAGATGAGCCACGGCATTGTCGAGTAATTGGGAATTGTAAGACTGTAACATTGGTAATACGTTAAGGGTAATATCCGCCTCCGGGCTGCAATTTTACGCCTCAGGACTCGTTAAAATACTGGTGAGCCTGATGACGTGGCTTAGGATGCGACAAATCGAATCGTCATTCTATGCTTTGGCTGAGCCGGGCGTACATTAAAAATATAACGTATAGATGATAGATTATATTGCAGGGACTGTGGCCGAGCTTCAGCCGGCCTATGTAGTGGTGGACTGCCACGGGATAGGATATGAAATCAATATCACACTTCTTGACTATGCCTCGCTGCAGGATAAAAAGGAGTGCCGGCTTTATATTCATGAGTCGATACGCGAGGACGCACATGTGCTGTTCGGATTCATAGAGCGTGAGAGCCGGGCGCTTTTCCGTCTGCTGATAGGGGTGAGCGGCGTGGGGCCCAATACGGCCCGGCTGATTCTTTCATCGCTCAATCCGCAGCAGTTGTCGGAGACCATAGCTTCCGGCAATGACAAGATGCTCAAAAGCGTGAAAGGAATAGGAGGGAAGACCGCACAGCGCATTATCGTAGACCTTAAGGATAAAATAAACATAGGCGTCGAGGCGTTAACTACTCATACCCCCTTGGCCGATGATGCTTATAAAGATGCGCTCGCCGCGCTGGTGATGCTGGGATTTCCGCAGGCCCCTTCGCAGAAGGTGCTGCAGAATCTTTTCGGAGCCAATCCGGCGCTCACGACAGAACAGGCCGTGTCGCAGGCTTTGAAAATGCTGTAGTCCACACAGTAAGCGGCATCCTGCCGCTTCCGGATTTTGGCTCTGCCGAATGCATTCACCCCGGCTCGGTTTCGGAATCGGCTGAAAAACAAACTTGTAGCCGCCTGAATTAAATCGTGGCACTTGCTCTTTATAAAAAAAACGGGGGGGGGATACTAATCATACCTACCGATGACGTCACCTAACCGACATCATACCATATTACGCAGATTCCGACCGGCGGCAATGTTTCTGTTGCTGCTGGTGTCGGTCATTTCCATAGCTCAGTACAGAAAGTCGGAACTTGATCCCCCGCCCCCGGCTCCGGAACCTGAGTATGTGCAGGGCACTGTCATTCCGGATTCGATACTGATGCCCTCGCCGGTGTCGCCCACGATGCCGCGCGGCTACAACGCGCTGCTCGACGACGAATACGCGGCCGACCTGTCCGACCCCTCCAACATCAAGACCGAGGCGATATACGATCCTGAGTCAGGAATGTATGTGATACACACCCGTCTGGGCGACCGTGACCTCGTGACACCGATGATAATGACCCCGGACGATTACAACGACTATGCCAACCGTCAGGCCCTCTACGACTACTTCCGGGAACGCAACGCCATGCGCACTCAGGAAGCCGAGAAGCAGCCTTTCAATATCCTCGACATGAACTTTGCCCTCGGTCCGCTTGAAAAAGTGTTCGGGCCCGGAGGGGTGCGTCTCACCACACAAGGTTCGATTCAGCTCTCGATGGGAGCAAAGAGCAACAAGACCGACAACCCGGCCCTTTCGCTCAAATCGCGCCGCAAGACATACTTTGACTTCGACCAGAAGATACAGGCCACAATAGGCGCGTCTGTGGGCGACAAGCTGAAGTTCAACATGACCTACAACACCGATGCCACCTTCGACTTTGATTCCAAAAACCTCAAACTCGCCTACGAAGGTAAAGAGGATGAGATAATCAAAAGCATCGAGGCCGGTAATGTCAGCATGACCACCGGGTCGTCGCTGATACGCGGCGGTACGGCATTGTTCGGTCTGAAGACGAAGCTGCAGTTCGGCAAACTCACACTTACCGGTCTTCTTTCGCAACAGAATTCCGAGTCCAAGACCATCAATACCACCGGGGGAGTGCAGACTACCGCCTTCAACATCCGCGCCGATGAATATGATGCCAACCGCCACTTCTTTCTGGCGCAGTATTTCTACGACAACTACGATCAGTTCGCCTCGCGGCTTCCGCTCGTATCGAGCGGGATAAGCATCACGCGCATCGAAGTGTGGGTGACAAATAAAAACTCCAATTATCAGGAGAGCCGAAACTTCGTGGGCTTTATGGACCTTGGCGAGAACACGCGCCTGGCCAGCGACTACTGGACTCCTGACCGCGGGCTGCCGATTCCTACCAATTCAAGCAATAACCTGCTTGAAGTGCTTAAAACACAATATCCGGATGCCCGCAATATCAATCAGGTTACGCAGGTGCTTGCTCCGCTTCAGGCCTACGGTATAACCGGCGGACGCGACTATGAGAAGGTTGAGAGCGCCCGTCTGCTCCAGTCGAGCGAATATACCCTCAACGAGCAACTTGGCTACATATCGCTGAAGCAGGCGCTCAACTCCGACGAAGTGCTGGCCGTGGCGTATGAATACACCTATCAGGGCAAGGTATATCAGGTGGGTGAGTTCTCGGGCGATGTGGCGCAGACCGACCAGTCGCTCTATCTCAAAATGCTGCGCGGCACCACCATCTCCACCCGCCTGCCGATGTGGCGTCTCATGATGAAAAACGTTTACAACCTCGGAGCCTACCAGTTGCAGTCGAAAAACTTCAAACTCAACATCAAATATCTCTCCGACACCACCGGCACGGAAATCACCTATCTGCCGGTCGGGGCGATATCAAATCAGCCGCTGCTTCAGGTAATGAACCTTGACCGCCTTGACTCAAATCAGGAGTCGAATCCCGACGGAATGTTTGATTACGTAGAGGGATACACCGTACTGTCGCAGTCGGGCAAGATAATCTTCCCTGTCGCCGAGCCTTTCGGCTCCCACCTTGAGCGCAAGATCGGCAATGAGGCGCTTGCCGCACCTTACGTGTTCAAAGAACTCTACGACTCGACGCTCGTGGTGGCAAAACAGTTTGCCGACAAAGATAAATTTTCACTCATAGGCGAGTATCAGGCTTCAAGCGGCGCTCAGATACGTCTAAACGCCATGAATGTGCCGCGAGGGTCGGTTGTGGTCACAGCCGGCGGCGCCACACTTGTGGAGAACTCCGACTATACCGTCGACTACAGCATGGGCATAGTCACCATCACCAACCAGAGCATCATCGACTCCGGCACCAATGTAAGCGTCACACTTGAGAATCAGTCAATGTTCTCCATGCAGCGCAAGACCCTGCTCGGACTTGACGCGCAGTATCGTTTCTCCAACGAATTCACCCTCGGAGGCACGCTGCTGCACTTCTCAGAGAAGTCTCTCACCGAAAAGGTAAGTCTTGGCGATGAGGTAATCAACAACACCATGTGGGGGCTTAACCTGTCGTACAACAAAGACTTCATGTGGCTCACCAACCTTATGAACCGAGTGCCCACCATCAACGCCACCGCCCCGTCGTCGCTCAAGTTGAGCGCCGAATTCGCCCAGCTCATACCGCGTCAGCAGAAGTCGGGGTCCAATCAGGGGTCGTCATATATCGATGACTTCGAATCGACCCAGACCGGGGTCGACCTCCGCTCGCCGTATTCATGGTTTCTTGCATCTACCCCCTATGACTCAAGCCCGGATGCCCTCTTCCCCGAGGCCGGACTGAGCAACAACGTCGACTATGGCAAGAACCGTGCGCTGCTGTCATGGTACTATGTCGACCGCCTCTTCACCCAGAAGAATTCTTCACTCTGCCCCGGCTATATAAAGAACGACCTCAAACAGCTCTCGAACCCATACGTGCGCGAAGTGAAGGTCAACGAACTCTTCCCCAACCGGGAAGTGGTGTATGGCGAGCAGAATCTCATCCAGTGTCTCAACCTTTCATTCTATCCATCAGAGCGTGGACCATACAATCTTGATGCCGACAACATCGACACCGACGGCAACCTGCTTATGCCCGAAAAACGCTGGGGCGGCATCATGCGCAAGATGGATAACACCAACTTCGAGAACTCCAACGTTGAGTATATCCAGTTCTGGATGCTCGATCCGTTTCTTGACCCGGAGAATCCCAATCTTGAGGGAGGCGACCTATACTTCAACTTCGGAGAAATTTCAGAAGATATACTCAAGGACGGCATGAAGAGTTATGAGAACGGAGTGCCTGTCGATGGCGACGAACAGTTCATGACCGAGACCGTCTGGGGGCGCGTAAGCCGTCAGAACTCACTCACCTACGCCTTCGAGAATGCTCAGGACGCGCGTCCGAAGCAGGACGTGGGACTCGACGGACTCCCAAACGATGACGAGTTCAGCTTCACCTCATATGTCGACTATCTCGACCGACTGCGCTCGCGAATCTCGCCCGACCGCATATCCGAGATGCAGGATGTGCCGTGGTCGCCTTTCAGCGACCCGGCCGGCGACAACTATCATTTCTATCGTTCAGACTACTACGACCGGATACAGGCCTCGATACTGGAACGTTACAAACATTATAACGGCGTGGAAGGCAACTCCCTTTCGCCCGATCAGAGTTCGAATCCGCAGTATCAGTCGTCGCGCACGGTGCCGGATGTGGAGGATATCAATCAGGACAACACCCTCAACGAATACGAACGCTACTACCAGTATAAGGTATCGATACGCCCTGAAGACCTTGAAGTCGGCAAGAACTATATCACCGACAAGCAGGTTAGCAGGGTCAACACCCGTATGGGTGAGCAGGAAGTGACATGGTATCAGTTCAAGATACCCTTGAGCCAGCCCGACAAGGTGGTGGGAGGCATCAACGACTTCTCCTCAATCCGCTTTGCCAGAATCTTCATGACCGGATTCAAGGCAGTCACCCATCTTCGCTTCGCCACACTCGAACTCGTGCGCGGCGAATGGCGCGACTATCAGTTCAACCTCAACAGCCGCAACGACTCTCCGGCTGAGGGCGAACTCGACATGTCGGTGGTGAATATAGAGGAAAATGCCGCACGCACACCGGTCAACTATGTGCTTCCTCCGGGAGTGGACCGTATCCAGGACCCGGGACAGTCGCAGGCCACCCAGCTCAATGAGCAGTCGCTTCAGCTCAAACTCACCGGACTTCAGCCTGGCGATGCACGCGGAATATACAAGAATACGCAGCTTGACCTGCGTATCTACCGCCGCATGCAGATGTGGGTGCATGCCGAAGCACTGATTGATGACCCTACCAAACTCAAGAACGGCGACCTCTCGGTGTTCATCCGCCTTGGCTCTGACGTAAAGAACAACTACTACGAATATGAGGTGCCTCTCGACATCACCGCGCCCGACACATATAATAACTTCAACTCGGCCGACCGTGCGGCAGTGTGGCCGCTGTCTAACCGTATGGACGTGGAGTTTGACGCTCTGACCGCCCTGAAGACCGAACGCAACCGCGACCGTTCGGCCGGAACAGAAGGTGTGAGCTACACCACATTATATTCGCGCCGCGACCCTGCGGATGAACGCAACACGATCGCCGTGCTCGGCAATCCGTCGCTTTCCGATGTCAGAGTCATGCTTATCGGCGTGCGCAACCGTTCGGCCTCGACCAAAGACGGTATCATATGGGTCAACGAACTTAAAGTGACCGACTTCAACGAAGACGGCGGCTGGGCTGCCAATATCAACGCCAACCTGTCGCTCTCGGACGTGGCCAATCTCAACTTCTCCTTCCACAAAGAGACCGAAGGGTTCGGCGGGGTAGACCAGGGACTCGCGTCACGCCGCATGGAGGACTATCAGCAGTACAACGTGGCTGTGCAGGGCGACCTGGGGAAAGTGGTGCCTGCCAAGGCCAAACTCTCCGCACCCATATATTACGCCAAATCCTCGGAACGCACCACACCCAAGTATAATCCCCTTGATCAGGATATCCTGCTCAAGGATGCCCTTGATGCGGCCGCCACAAAGCAGGAAAAAGACTCGATACGCAATTATGCCGTCACACGAAAGGAGACAGAGAGTTTCTCCGTCTCCAATCTGCGCTTCAACGTGCAGAGTAAGACCCCGATGCCCTGGGACCCCGCCAACTTCACCATCGCCTTCTCCTACAGCAAGCAGAAGAATTTCGATCCTACGACGGAGTATGAATATACCAACGACTATCGAGGTTCGCTGCAATACAGCTACTCGCCGATGATCAAGCCCCTCAAGCCCTTCGCGTGGGTAAAAGGGAAGGGGAAGAATGCCAAATTCCTTCGGGAATGGCAAATCAACTGGCTCTTCAACAATCTCACATTCCTGACATCGATGACGCGCTACTACTATGAGCAGCAGACACGCAGCGAGGTGGATGTAGACTTCCGGTTGCCCGTGCAGGTGAGCAAGAACTTCTATTGGAACCGTCAGCTTGCGCTGACATGGAATCTCCTGCCCAGCCTCACCCTATCGTTCAACTCCAACACCACTGCCCGCATTGAAGAGGCTGTGGGAGCTGTCAACAAGCGTCTCTTCCCCGATAAATACCGTGACTGGAAAGACACGGTGCTCTCCTCGATAAGGGGCCTCGGTACGCCATGGAACTATAATCAGACCTTCACCGGCAGCTACAAGGCCCCCTTCAACAAGATCGCATTCCTCGACTATCTGACGGCCAACCTCACCTACACCTCCACTTATCAATGGGACAAAGGATCCACGGTCGATGACGTATATCTCGGCAACTCGATAGCCAACCAGTCGTCGTGGAACGGTGACGCACGCCTGAATTTCGAGACTCTCTATAACAAATCAAAATATCTTCAGGCCATCAACAAACGCTTCGCCTCTTCGCGCAGCACCGGGCGCAACACAGCCCGGCCGGGGCAGCGCACGAGTCCGGTGAAGAAAGACACCCCGAAGAAATTCGAGCGGGCCATCACGCTTGCCGAAGACACAACTACGCTTTTGCAGCACAATCTGAAGACTAAAAAAGTAAAAATACGGGCCACAGCCAACGGCAAACCCTTCACGCTGAAGACACGTGTGGTCGACGACAATACAATCGAAATCCTCTCGCGAGGGACGCAGAATCTTAAGGTGACAGTGACCGAAGACAAAAAAGAGTCTAAGAAAAGTTTCGTCACAGAACTGGCCGAATACGGACTGCGCTTCCTCATGATGCCGCGCAGCTTCAGCTTCCGCATTAAGCGGAGCCATTCTCTCAATCTGCCGCAGTTCTCGCCCAATATAGGGGATATCTTCGGACAGAGCACCGCCTATGGCCCGATGAGTCCCGGCCTGGATTTCGCCTTCGGTTTCTATGATGAGTCATACGTAGAGCGGGCACTCGGGCGCGGCTGGCTTCTGACCGACAACAATCAGGTGTCACCGGCTATCTGGAACGATGCCAAAGAGTATAATTTCGAGTTGCAGCTCGAGCCGATACGCGGGCTGAAGGTGACACTGACCACCAACCTCACGGATTCGCGCACGCGCCAGATGCAGTTTATGTATGATGGAATGCCCACAACCCGCACAGGATCCTATACCCGCACTCATGTGGCCATACTCACGGCCATGAAGAGTTCAAAGGCCGAAAACGGTTATGCCTCCGAGGCATTTACCCGTTTCCTCAGCTATATCCCGCAGGTGGCGGCACGCTATGAGGCTGCCTATCGTGGCGTTAATTATCCCAAGACAGGGTTTATGGAGGGGAATCCGCTGGCCGGGAGTCCCTATAATCCCGAAGTGGGGTCGGTGAGCGCCACAAGCTCGGATGTGTTGATACCGGCCTTCATCGCCGCCTACAGCGGCACCGATGTGAATAAGGTGACACTTGATCTCTTCCCGGGCCTTAGCTCGATGCTCCCCAACTGGAAAGTGACCTACGACGGCTTCCTCCAGATGGGCGACATGCGGAAAATCTTCAAGACATTTACAGTCAATCATGCATATCAGTGCACGTATTCTGTGGGTAGCTACAGTTCGTTCCTTAACTGGCAGAGCGTAGGCGGAGACTATGGCTTCACCTACGATGAACTCTCCGGAATGCCGGTCCCCTCGTCGCCCTACAGCATATCGAGTGTGGCCATAACCGAGCGTTTCGCACCGCTGGTGGGTGTCAACATGACATTTCAGAACGACTTGAGTGTCAACGCCGAGTATAAGGACTCACGCACACTCAATCTTAATACATCAGCCGGGCAGGTGGTGGAGACTACAAGCCGCCAGCTCACTGTCGGCGCCGGATTCAAGATTGCCAACTTCAATAAAATCATCAAAATCGGCAGTAGGCAGGGTAATGTGAGCAATGACCTCTCGCTCAATCTCGACTTCTCCTATGCCAACAATGCCAGCCTGATACGCCGCATAGAGACTGCCTACACGCAGGCCACCCAGGGCACGCGGACCTTCTCGCTCAACTTCATGGCAAGCTATATACTCAGCCGGCGAATCACGCTCAACGCATTCTTCGACCATCAGGTAAATACCCCATTGGTGAGCAATAGCGCATATCCCACATCCAACTCAAATTACGGCATAAGTGTCAACGTATCATTGGCACGCTGATGCCATCCGGAGCCGCGATACTTGTGATAGATTATAAACACAAGGTGGAAATGATTAAAATGAGTGCTCTTGTGTTATATATATGTTTTACATAAGAAAGTATTCAAATTTAATTTATACAGTATGCGGGGCTGATTTTAGTCGATTCCGGTGAGAAGTGATGGAGAATATCAACATATTCGACTCAGCTACAAGCCGGAAGCGTCAGTAAGGAAGTTCACAGTAGAGGTATAACCATAACTTAACCTAATTCATATGGCATCAAACAAGACAGTAATTGGAATGGCTCTGCTTGCCATCGGCATATTCGGAGCCGGATGGATGATGAAAGCCGGAATCGATAATTTCTCAAGCCGCGACCGTGTGGTCACAACCCGCGGCCTTTGTGAGAAAGAGGTGCCGGCCAATAAGGTGACATGGCCTATAGTCACCAAAGAGCTCGGCAATGATCTTCCCGCCATCTATCAGAAGATAGAGAGTTCGAATGCGGCCATTCTCGCGTTTCTGAAGAACAACGGAATAGCCGAGTCGGAGATTTCGGTCAATCCTCCGCAGGTTTTCGACCAGGCGGCTGAACGGTATGGCAATCAAAATGTGACCTATAGGTATTCCGTCACCAACGTTGTGGTGGTGACATCCGAAAAAGTGGAGAAAGTGCGTGAACTGATCAAACGCCAGACTGATTTGATGAAACAGGGTGTGGCCATAGTGGCAGGCGACTACAACTACACCACCCGCTATGACTATACCGATCTTAACGCCATAAAGCCCGAGATGGTGGCTGAGGCCACAGCCAATGCCCGCGAGGCTGCCGATAAGTTTGCCTCCGATTCCCACAGTGACCTTGGCAAAATCAAGACAGCAAGTCAGGGACAGTTCTCAATCGAGGACCGTGATCAGTATACTCCCTACATAAAGACGGTGCGCGTAGTCACATCAATCACATACTATCTGAAAGACTGATAATCCTCATCATAATAGACAGATAAGCCTTGCCATAAGAGACAGATTAATAAGTAAGTGTTCAAATTTAATTTATACAATAAGCCCGCAGATTGTATAAAAGATTCACTTTTAAGTGCAATCGGTTAAATTTGAACACTTGCTTATAAAACCGTAATGCGGTTGCAAGACAAGGACATATGATATAATGAGCTGTTGGGGGTGAGGGAGGAGAAGACAAGTTCATCGGATATGGAGGCGGCGTATTCGTTGCGGCGTTGGCATAGGAGACGTGATGTCATTGTCGCTGATGTTTTGAAAGGAGCGATGAAGAGGACACGCCCGGCGTTGTAAGCTTCGCGGTATTTGTCGGGAATCTTTTTGTAGATTGACCGGGCAAGGACGCATATTATTCCGCATTTCCCTCGGAGGAGAAAGTCTAAGAAACTGTTTAAATTTGATTCAATAAAATTTTTATGGCAGCCAAATCAA
>ERZ778503.2065-NODE-2065-length-11937-cov-6.849604_pt1 | contig 11937 bp, 10 predicted proteins | sample MGYA00510047_ERZ778503 | MGnify/ENA primary metagenome ERZ778503 (study PRJEB29527, sample SAMN07138965) | mouse gut metagenome | material: feces | host: mouse | place: China:Nanjing | collected 2016-01-25 ... | reverse complement strand
AAATAACACATTTGTCGAGAATGAGACGAAATCTTAAATGAAAGAGCCGTGGGGTTAAACCAACTTTAAGGGTGTATCTTATTGAATATTCGGATATTTTACATACCTTTGCATACCAATTTTCAATTGCCGACCTCATATTAACGTTTATAAACACTTTTAGCTAATATAATATTATGTGTGGTATAGTAGGATATATCGGCCAACAAGAGGCCTATCCCATCCTTATAAAAGGATTACACAGATTGGAATACCGCGGATATGACAGCGCCGGCGTGGCATTGATAAATGCCACCGGAGATCTTCATGTCTACAAGACACATGGCAAGGTAAACGACCTTGAGCACTTCTGTGAATCCAAAGACACTACCGGTACAATCGGTATAGCACACACACGCTGGGCAACTCATGGAGAGCCCAATGATGTGAACGCTCATCCCCATTACAGCACCAACGGCAAAATAGCCATCGTGCATAACGGAACAATCGAGAACTACAACGTGCTCAAGCAAGCTCTTCAGGAACACGGATGCACGTTCCGAAGCGAAACCGACACCGAAGTTGTAGTGAAATTAATCGAATACATCCAGTCGACCAACAATTGCGAGCTCATCGACGCAGTGCGCGAAACCCTCAACCAGGTTATCGGCGCCTACGCAATCGCTATAATCGACAAAGACCAGCCCGACACGATAATCGCGGCGCGCAAGAGTTCTCCGCTCGTAATCGGCATCGGTGAAAATGAAACATTCATCGCCTCCGACGCAACCCCCATTATCGATTATACCAATCAGGTAGTCTATCTGCGTGACGATGAAATCGCGATTATCAAGCGCGGCGAGCCGTTGCGTGTAATCACCAACGCCAACGAGCCTTCGAAGATCGACATCCAGACCCTGCGCCTGTCAGTGTCACAGCTTGAGAAGGGAGGCTATCCCCACTTCATGCTCAAGGAGATATACGAGCAGCCCAACACGATATTCGACTGCATACGCGGACGCGTGGTCAACAATGCCAGCGAAATAAAGCTTTCGGGAGTAATCGACCACTCCGACCGCTTCATCAACGCCCGTCGCATAATAATCGTGGCATGCGGCACCTCATGGCACGCAGCCTTGATAGGCCAACGTCTTCTTCAGGACATCGCCCGCATACCCACCTCGGTGGAATATGCAAGCGAATTCCGCTACAGCAACCCCGTGCTGACATCCGACGACATAGTGATAGCCATATCGCAGTCGGGAGAAACAGCCGACACGCTTGCCGCCATCAAGCTGGCACGCGAAAACGGAGCATTCGTCTACGGCGTATGTAACGTAGTGGGTTCATCGATTGCACGCGAAACCGACACCGGCACCTATATACATGTCGGCCCCGAAATCGGTGTTGCATCAACCAAGGCATTCACCGGCCAGGTGACAGTGCTTGCAATGCTCGCACTCGCCGTGGCTCAGCTTCGAGGCACCATCTCACAGGAGAAGCTGTCGGAGTTCTCACGCTCCATCGAGCAGCTTCCATCGCTCATCAAGGAAACACTCAAGCTGAACGATGCCATCGAGAAGCTTTCAAGCACCTACACCTATGTGCGCAACTTCCTGTACCTTGGACGAGGCTACAACTACCCGAGCGCACTCGAAGGAGCGTTGAAGCTAAAAGAAATCAGCTACATACATGCCGAAGGATATCCCGCAGCCGAGATGAAGCATGGCCCCATAGCCCTGATTGACCGCGAGATGCCCACTGTTGTAATCGCCCCGTCGGATGAGCTGCATGAGAAAATCATCTCCAACATCCAGCAGGTGAAGGCCCGCGGAGGTTCGGTGATAGCAATCGTGACACGCGGCGACACAACCATTCCGGAGATAGCCGACCACACACTGGAGATTCCACCGGTACCCGAGGCGCTGTCGCCCATCATCGTTTCGATTCCGCTTCAGCTCCTCGCCTATCACATCGCTGTAATGAAAGGCTGCAACGTGGACATGCCCCGCAACCTTGCAAAATCAGTGACCGTAGAGTAAAATTAGCACCCGAAATAGTTGCAAAGTCGGTTTTAAATGACTACCTTTGCAACCGAATTCAGCGCACGTGGCGTAATTGGTAGCCGCGCTAGACTTAGGATCTAGTGTCTGACGACGTGGGGGTTCGAGTCCCTTCGTGCGCACCGCGCGACAGTCAGGGTTGTCAACATCGATGTTGACAACCCTGACTTTTTTATGCCGTCGCCGAGGGATGATGTTATTTATTGTTAAAATAGTTTTGTCAAGCGGCAGAAAAGTCGTACCTTTGCACACCGATTATGTCCAAATTAATAACCCGATTCAAAGCCGGCGAGGTTTTTGGCCGAACCGCCGCCGATGGAGAATCAACTTATTCATCTATTAATTAAACATTTAACGTGGATACTTTAAGTTACAAGACACTTACCCCCAATGCACAGAGCATCGAGAAGGAATGGGTAGTAATTGACGCTACCGACCAGGTACTTGGTCGCCTTTGTGCAAAAGTAGCTCTCATCCTGAGAGGCAAGAACAAGCCCACCTACTCTCCCTTTGTAGAGTGTGGCGACAACGTGATCATCATCAACGCCGACAAGGTACGCCTCACCGGCAAAAAGATGACCGACCGTGAATATCTGTCATACACCGGCTATCCCGGCGGACAGCGTGTTACAACCCCCGAGCTTCTCATGAAGAAGGCCCACAACAAGCACATCAAGCCCGGCTACAACCCCTTGTTCATCAAGGTAATGAAGGGTATGCTTCCCAAGAACCGTCTTGGTCGCCGCATCATCGAGAACATGCATGTATATCTCGGACCGGAGCACCCCCATGCAGCACAGAATCCCAAAGTTATTGACATCAACACAATCAAATAAGAAGTATGGAAAAGGTAAATGCAGTAGGCCGTCGTAAGGCCGCTATCGCCCGCGTAATCGTAGGTGAAGGCAATGGCGCAATCACCATCAACAAGCGTCCCCTCGAAGTATATTTCCCCTCGTCTATACTTCAATATATCGTAAAGCAGCCCCTCAACACACTTGATGCAGCATCAAAGTATGACATCAACGTAAACCTTGACGGTGGCGGCTACAAGGGCCAAGCCGAGGCACTTCGTCTTGCCATCGCCCGCGCTCTTGTAAAAATCAACCCCGAGGACAAGCATGCACTTCGCGTGGAAGGCTTCATGACTCGCGACCCGCGTGCCGTAGAGCGTAAGAAGCCCGGTCAGCCCAAGGCCCGCAAGCGCTTCCAGTTCTCCAAGCGTTAATATTTGGACAGTCACTATCAACAGTCTGTTTTCAGATAAAATCGTGTTTAGTATCTAAATCCAGGAGATGGACACGTTCCCTACCCCCGGATTGTAAATTAAAAAAGAACGTAAACAACAACCAAAACAATGTCAACACCTACATTTGACCAACTTTTAGAGGCAGGTTGCCATTTCGGTCACCTTAAGAGAAAATGGAATCCTGCCATGGCTCCTTACATTTTCATGGAGCGCAACGGTATCCACATCATAGACCTCTACAAGACCGCAGCCAAGGTTGAAGAAGCCGCTGCTGCCTTGAAGAGCATCGCAAAATCAGGCAAGAAAGTACTCTTTGTTGCCACCAAAAAGCAGGCCAAGCAAGTAATCGCCGACAAGGCTTCATCAATCAACATGCCCTACGTAATCGAGCGCTGGCCCGGTGGTATGTTGACCAACTTCCCCACTATCCGCAAGGCAGTGAAGAAGATGGCGTCAATCGACAAGATGACCAAGGACGGAACATTTGACAACCTCTCAAAGCGTGAAAAGCTTCAGATTTCGCGTCAGCGCGCAAAGCTTGAGAAGACTCTCGGATCAATCGCCGACCTCAGCCGTCTTCCTTCAGCTCTCTTCGTAGTCGATGTTCTTAAGGAGCGCATCGCAGTTGCCGAGGCCAACCGTCTTGGAATCCCCGTATTCGCAATGGTTGACACCAACTCCGATCCCACCAACGTTGACTTCGTAATCCCCGCCAACGACGACGCATCAAAGTCAATCGAGATAATCCTCGACACCGTATGCTCGGCAATGGCCGAAGGTCTTGAAGAGCGTAAGGCTGAAAAGGTTGACGCTCCCGCAGCCGAAGGCGAAGAGGCTCCCGCAGCAGCAAAGGGTGGTCGCCGTCGCGTAAACCGTCGTGCTGAAGAGGCTCCCGCAGATGAAGAAACAGCAGCCGAGGCTACCGAAGCTACTGAAGCAGAAGCCTAAAAAGCGTACACTCTCCTCAAAAACAATATTTTATAAACCCTGATAAAAAGTAAAACAGATATGGCAGTAACAATGGCCGATATTACCAAGCTCCGCGCCCTCACCAGCGCAGGCTTGATGGACTGCAAGAAAGCCCTTGCAGAAACCGACGGCGACATCCAGGCAGCCGTAGAAATCCTCCGCAAGAAAGGACAGGCGGTAGCAGCAAAGCGCGAAGACCGTCAGGCAGCCGAAGGTTGCGTGCTTTCAAAGAGCACCGGCAAGTTTGCCGCTATCATAGCTCTTAACTGCGAAACCGATTTCGTGGCACAGAACGCAGGATTCGTAGCCCTCACCCAGAAGATTCTCGATGCAGCAGTAGCTGCCGAGGCCAAGACAATTGAAGAAGTAAAGGCTCTTCAGCTCGACGGCCAGACAATCGAGGCTCTCGTAGTAGAGGAAAGCGGAAAGACCGGCGAAAAGACCGAAATCAGCGCTTACGAGTGCATCGCAGCTCCTTCAACCACCGCCTACAACCACTTCAACAACAAGCTTGCAGCCATCGTAGGCTTCAACCTTGAAGGCGTTGACGAGAAGGTTGGCCGCGATGTTGCAATGCAGGTTGCTTCAATGAACCCCGTTGCAGTTGACCGCGACAGCGTTCCCCAGTCGGTAAAGGATTCCGAGCTCAGCGTAGCAATCGACAAGACAAAGGCCGAGCAAGTAAAGAAAGCCGTAGAGGCAGCCCTCAAGAAAGCAGGCTTCAACCTCTATATCGCCGAAAATGAAGAACACCTCAACGAAGGCATCATGAAGGGCAACATCACCGAGGCTCAGGCCGAGGAGATTCGCCAACTCAAGGCTAAGGTAGCCGAAGAGAAGGCAGCCAACCTTCCCGAGCAGATGGTCAACAACATCGCTCAGGGCCGTCTTAACAAGTTCTTCAAGGAATCTTGCCTCATGGAGCAGGATTTCATCCAGGATGGCGAGTTGACCGTAGGAAAGTATCTCGACAAGGTACAAAAAGGCCTTGTTGCAGTTGACTTCAAGCGCGTCAACCTCAACCAGGACTAATCAACAAGATAGTCATAACAATTTTTTAATAAAGGAAGTCCCGTCGACCAAGTTGTTGACGGGACTTTCAATTTTTACAGCCGAAGTGGCTCTTCTATAAGGGATATTTCGTAAATTTGCACAAATTTTGCACGCATCATGAATGATAAAATGAAGAATCCCAAATACCTCCGATGGGGTATACTCGCCTTAGCCACGCTACTGGTGATAATTATTGCCGCTTTCATCCTGACGACAAAATCAATCAACGACAAGGCTGAAGAGGCTGCGCTTGCCAACGAGCAGCTACAGCTGACCAATGAACAGCTACAGCTCGCCAACGAATATCAGGCTCTCAATGTAGAGTTCCAACAATATGAAAACCAGTCACAGCTGCTCGCCAACGACTCGCTCGTGACAAAATATGCCGCTGCCAAAAGCAAAGTGGAAAAGCTGCTTCAGGAGCTAAACTCCGAGAAGAAGAAAAGCGCACAGCACATAAAGAAACTGCAGGACGAAATAGGTACGCTTAAAAACATCCTGCGCCACTATGTAGCGCAAATCGACTCGCTCGGAAAAGAAAATGCAGGACTGCGTGCCGAGAACGCCGAAATAAAGCAACGCAACCAACAGCTGAGCAACCGCGTGGCAACCGAATCGAAGCGCAACGAGATTCTGTCGGAGCGCATGACTCTCGCCGAGAAGCTGAATGTAACCGGCGTCACGCTAAATGCGCTAAAGAAGAACGGAAAGATTGAAAAGAACGTTACCAAGGCCAAGCAGCTTGAAGTGACATTCACCATACCCCAGAACAACTCAACACCCGTAGGCGAAAAGACAATCTACCTGCGCATAACCAACCCCGAAGGTGCTCTTCTCGGAGCAGGCGGCACATTCAACTTTGAAGGCGCATCGCTGCAATGCACCGCACGCAAGACCATCGAATATGCCGGTGAAGAGATTGGCGGATTACGCATCTACTGGGATGTGAACACCACCCTCACCCCGGGCGACTACACCGTTGAACTGTTCGCTGACAATTTCCGACTTATATCACGCCGCTTCACTTTGCGCAAATAGACCACGATGTCGACACTTATCAACCTGTTCACAACCATATACGACTCCGTCAACTCAATCGAGGTCAATGTCGTGTCGTCGATTTTCAAGCTGTGTCTTAGCCTCATGCTCGGATGCTGCGTGGGCTTTGAGCGCAAACGCAAAGGCCAGATAGCGGGAGTGCGCACATTCGCACTCATATCGATGGGCGCCACATTGGCAATGCTCCTGTCGATCTACGTTCCGCAGGAGTACATGGGGCTGAAAAACGGCGACCCGGGCCGAATCGCGGCTCAGGTGGTGACAGGTATAGGTTTCCTCGGTGCCGGAGCCATCATACAGATGAAAGGCTCGGTGCGCGGACTCACCACGGCGGCCGGAATATGGATGATTGCAGCCATAGGCATGGCCGTAGGCGTGGGCATGTACACGATAGCCATCATAGCCACCGGACTCATACTCGTAGTGCTGGTCGTGGTGGAGCGTTGGGAGCACCGCATAAGTGCAGGCGTGGAGTCACGCATCATACGCATCAAACTGTCGGTCATAGCCGAGGACATCGACGGCTATCGCGAAGTGCTGAATCGTCATCACGTACACCTGAGCAACGTATATGTGGAGTATGACTACATGGAGCCGGTAACCCGACTGAATCTTGTCGTGCTCATGAAGGAGAGCACCAACTACATGATGCTATTCAAGGATTTGCGTCAGGTAAAGCCTACGATAGCCATATCGTTGGCCAACCAAGTGAGCATATAACGCCATAACAACCCATCACAACATCATCACTGACAATGATATTCAACCTCATTTCGGCACTTGTATCTACGGCAACTGATGCAACGGCCGAAAATCCTGAAATAATGTCGGACATACAACTGGAAACGCTCATATCCGACCTTGCATTCATCCTCATACTGGGCGCAGTAGTGACCGTGCTGTTCAAATGGCTGAAACAGCCTGTCGTGCTCGGCTACATCGTCGCAGGATTTCTCGCCAGCCCTCACTTTGAATATCTCCCGTCGGTGACCACCGAAAGCAACATCGAGTTCTGGGCCCAGCTTGGAATCGTGGTGCTGCTCTTTTCGCTCGGACTCGAATTCAGCTTCAAGAAGCTGCTCAACACCGGAGGATCGGCCGTAGTGACGGCGTTGATAATCGTGATAGGCATGATGGCGGCCGGATTCGGAATAGGTCACGTGCTTAACTTCTCCAACATGAACAGCCTGTTTCTGGGAGGAATGCTCTCCATGTCATCGACAACGATCATCATAAAGGCATTCACCGACCTGAATCTGCGGCAGAAAAAGTTTGCGTCACTTGTATTTGCCGTCCTCATTGTCGAAGACCTCTTTGCCGTCCTCATGATGGTGATTCTGTCGTCGATTGCAGTGAACAACAGTGTCGAAGGCGGAGAGATGCTGTTCAGCGTCAGCAAACTGGTGTTCTTCCTCGTCATCTGGTTTTTGGTTGGAGTCTACCTGCTTCCTACTTTGCTCAACGCAATACGCCGTTACCTCAACAACGAAACGCTCCTAGTGGTGTCGCTGGGATTGTGCTTCGGCATGGCGGTGTTCTCGGTCTATTGCGGATTTTCACTCGCTCTCGGAGCATTCGTCATGGGCTCGATAATAGCCGGAATAAGCTATGCCGAGCGTATCGAGCAGGTGATAACACCGGTCAAGGACCTGTTTGGTGCCGTATTCTTCATCTCGGTGGGAATGATGGTCGACCTGCATGTAATCGAAGAGTACATCTCACCCATACTCATACTGTCGTGTGTCGTAATCGTAGGCATGATAGTTTTCGGCACATTCGGAATGCTCATCACCGGACAACCGTTGCGCATAGCCATGGAGTCGGGCTTCTCCCTGACCCAAATCGGTGAATTTGCATTCATCATCGCATCGCTCGGTATGTCACTCGGTGTCCTGAACCCGATAATCTACCCTATCGTGGTGGCCGTATCGGTGATAACCACCTTCACTACCCCCTACTTCATCCGTTTGGCCGACCCGGCCTACAACTTCGTGGAGAAGCATCTGCCACGAAAACTGCATTTCCTCATCAACCGCTACACCACCAACGCGACATCGGAATGTGAAACACGAGTGCTCTGGAAAACGGTGCTGAAACGCTACTTATGGCGCATACTGCTGTACTCAAGCGTCATCATCGCAATAATATTGATCACGCTCAGATATCTGCTTCCATGGCTTGAAACCATCATTCCGTCATGGAGCCGACTTATAGCCGACATCGTAGCACTTTCATGCATGTCACCCTTCCTGCTCGCCTTGGCCATGCCGGCATCACGCAAGACCGAGCGTGAACGACTCATAGCCGCCAATGCGAGATTTGACGTCCCGCTCATCGTCATGTCGCTGTTCCGCATGCTGCTGTCGCTCGGTTTCATCATCTACACCCTGAGCGCAATTCACTCAATGCGCGTGGGTTGGATAGTGGGATTCCTGATATTCATGCTGATGCTCATAGCACTGTCGGGACGACTGCGCAAGCACATGCGTCGCATTGAATCGACATTCTTCAACAACCTCAACGAGCGTGAGCTGCGCCGCAGCGGACGCAACAACAATCTTGTAAGCGACATGCACCTCGCCTACATCGAAGTGGGTTACGGATGTCCGTTTGTCGGCGACCGACTTATTGATTCAAATCTTCGACAGCGATATGGCGTGAACGTGGCCAGCATACAGCGTGGCAGCTCATTCATAGCGGTGCCCAACGGAACAATGCGAATATTCCCCGGCGACATCCTCGGAATAATCGGTACCGATGAACAGATACAGGCTCTGCTCCCGATTATCGAGCAAGGTAACGAAACCGGCGGCGAAAACGAAAACCGCGCCGACGACATAAAGCTGACCAACATCCTGCTGTCGGAAACATCACCGCTTATAGGCAAGACATCGGCCACTTCGCAGATTCGCGACAAATACAAGGCGCTGCTGGTTGCAATACAGCACTCCGACGGTACCTACGACCACCCTACAGGCAACAACCTGTTCAATCCCGGCGACATACTGTGGCTCGTAGGCGACCCCAAGCAATTAGAATCACTGAAATAAGACCATGTGGATAGTACTTGCCATAGTATCGGCGTTGTGCCTCGGCGTCTATGATGTGTTCAAGAAGCTGTCGCTCAACGCAAACAATGTACTCATCGTACTTTTCCTGAACACGCTCTTCAGCTCGCTGCTGATGGCGCCCATCATCGTAAGCGGACTCGTTGACGGTGACATAGGGCTCGGCGGCAACATCACGGGTCACCTCTACATCGTGGTCAAGGCATTTATCGTGCTCACCTCGTGGCTGTTGGGCTACTACGGCATCAAGCACCTTCCGCTCACGATAGCAGGCCCCATCAATGCGTCACGACCGGTGATTGTGCTCGTGGGCGCACTCTTAATATTCGGCGAACGGCTCAATCTCCTGCAGTGGATAGGTATCGCACTTGGTTTCTGGTCGCTCTACTTCATCAGCCGCATAGGAAGCAAGGAGGGATTCTCGCTCAAGCACAGCCGCTGGTTGTGGATGAGCCTCGGAGCCACTTTCATGGGAGCGGTGAGCGCACTCTACGACAAATATCTGCTGAAACATTACGAGCCGCTGGAAGTGCAGGCATGGTATTCGTTCTACCAGTTCATAATAATGGGCATAACGATAGCCATAATGCTGCGCACCACCAAGAATCACACCAAGTTCCAGTGGCGGTGGACCATTCCGTGCATATCACTCTTCCTCACCATAGCCGACATCGCCTACTTCTACTCACTGTCGATCGACGGCTCAATGATATCGGTGATTTCAATGATACGCCGAGGCAGCGTCATCGTGTCATTCCTCTACGGAGTCATGGCTCTCCACGAAAAGAATGTAAAGATGAAACTGATCGATCTGTCGGTACTTCTTGTGGGACTTGTATGCCTTGTTCTCGGAAGCCGCTGATTTCGGTCAAGCCTATGTCGGCATATATCATTTTTATTTTGTAAATTTGCACAAAGTAATTTTCATCAATCCATCACATTTGGACTATGCAAGAGAAAATCATCATTCTTGACTTCGGCAGTCAGACGACACAGTTAATAGGCCGTCGAGTGCGCGAACTCAACACCTATTGCGAAATTGTGCCCTACAACAAGTTTCCGCATGACGATCCGTCGGTAATAGGCGTCATTCTTTCGGGTAGCCCGTTCTCCGTTTATGACGAAAAAGCCTTCAAGGTCGACCTGAGCAACATCCGCGGCAAATATCCTATTTTGGGCATCTGCTACGGCGCTCAATTCATGTCCTACACCAACGGCGGAAAGGTAGAGCCTGCCGGCACTCGTGAATACGGCCGCGCCCACCTTGAAAAGTTTGATCACGAGAATCCCCTGCTCCACGGACTACGTGCCAACTCACAGGTGTGGATGAGCCATGGCGACACGATTACCGCCATCCCCGACAATTTCAAAATCATAGCATCGACCGACAAAGTAGCCGTTGCAGCCTATCAGGCTGAAGGCGAGAAGCTATGGGGAGTACAGTTCCACCCCGAAGTATATCACACCGAGGACGGAACCCAGCTGCTCAAGAACTTCGTAGTCGATATATGTGGTAGCCGTCAGGACTGGAGCGCGGCATCATTCATCGAAAGCACTGTGGCCGAACTCAAGAAGCATCTCGGCGATGACAAGGTTGTGCTGGGACTTAGCGGCGGTGTCGACTCATCGGTAGCGGCTGTGTTGCTCAACAAGGCCATCGGCAAAAATCTCACCTGCATATTTGTCGATCACGGAATGTTGCGCAAAAACGAGTTCAAGAATGTGCTTCACGACTACGAATGTCTTGGACTGAATGTCATAGGAGTTGACGCAAGCAAGAAATTCTTCAGCGAACTTGCAGGCGTTACCGAGCCCGAGCGCAAACGCAAAATCATAGGAAAAGGCTTCATCGATGTATTTGACGAAGAGGCCCACAAGATAAAGGATGTAAAGTGGCTTGCCCAGGGAACCATCTATCCCGACTGCATCGAGTCGCTATCCATCACAGGAACCACCATCAAGAGCCACCACAATGTGGGCGGACTACCCGAAAAGATGAACCTCAAGCTTTGCGAACCGCTTCGCCTCCTGTTCAAGGACGAAGTACGCGCCGTAGGACGCGAACTCGGAATGCCGGAGCATCTCATCAAGCGTCATCCCTTCCCCGGCCCCGGCCTTGCAGTGCGCATACTCGGTGACATAACTCCCGAAAAGGTGCGCATACTTCAAGATGCCGACGACATATTCATCCAGGGACTTCGTGACTGGAACCTATATGACAAAGTATGGCAAGCCGGAGTGATACTGCTTCCCGTGCAGAGCGTAGGCGTAATGGGTGACGAGCGCACCTATGAACGCGCCGTAGCACTTCGCGCAGTCACCTCAACCGATGCCATGACCGCCGACTGGGCCCACCTGCCTTACGACTTCATGGCGAAAGTGAGCAACGACATCATCAACAAGGTGAAAGGCGTAAACCGAGTTTGCTACGACATCTCCTCCAAGCCACCGGCCACAATCGAGTGGGAGTAACTTTGTTTCCGTCAGACAACGAACT
>ERZ778503.2062-NODE-2062-length-11961-cov-5.579120_pt1 | contig 11961 bp, 10 predicted proteins | sample MGYA00510047_ERZ778503 | MGnify/ENA primary metagenome ERZ778503 (study PRJEB29527, sample SAMN07138965) | mouse gut metagenome | material: feces | host: mouse | place: China:Nanjing | collected 2016-01-25 ... | reverse complement strand
ATGTCTTTTGCTTGGTTGAAAAACATAAAGTTCTTATCCCGAACTCGCGTTCATACACTACAACGGACTGCATGACACCTCGGCCCACGGCCCGCTGTTTCGTAGCCTCATGCACAGCATCAATATAGCCCACGGACGCAAACTGACCATAAGCCACTGCTCTACGTCCGACGAACGTGCCTCGGCCGACTCTGCACCGCGATGGCACGTCATAGCCATACTGCGGCTCAATGACCCTGATCCCGACAAAATTGGCATCAAAGTACTGCCACGCACCACCGACAAAATCATACAGTATTACCATCGTGTCCTTGCGGCCCCGCAAGTTGCCTCCATTGACCTATATCTCCATAGTGCCCCTTTCTTTAACCGTTATCCCGTCTCGGCAGCCATGCGCTATCATCCTGCGTCGCTCTCCGAGGTTACACCTCATCTTGCCGACGCACGTCGCCTCACTGTTGAAGGTTCAACTATCACTTATGCTAAATATTAACATAAGTTTATGTTTGTTATTATTGGTTAAATAATTGGGGGGGGTAATTTTTATTCGTATATTTGCTTTTGTTAAATAAATTTAGCATGTTTTTGAGCTAAACTACTATTACTTTATAGGTCTAAACCAAAAATTTTATCACAATAAACAACAAAACAGTGCTTATGAAGAAAATTTTTACTCTTATTGCAACTGCATTCATGGCATTTAGTGTTAATGCTCAGTCAGACATAACATTCGGCATCTATACATATGGTGGCACAGGTACAGGCACTGGCACCGGCACAGGCACAGGTACCGGCACAGGCACGGGCACAGGCACCGGTACCGGCACAGGCTCATCTGTAACTACACCGTTAACAGGTCTTACCGGTTACACCGAGAGGGGTACTTGCACTTATCAGGTTGTAAACAATGGGACGGATACTTATACCATCAAGAACTTTTTGGGTGGATCCGACTATTCGTTTACGATTACCGATACAAATGGTGGTAATAGCAATGTTGTCGGTAATACTATAACAATAAATGAGCTGGGTAAATATACAGCCCCGGCCGATTACATCACATTCTCCAAAAACGGAGTTGAGTCAATACGCATCAAGAATGTAACTCCGACGCCAAATAAGACCAATAGTAAATTGAGCAAAAACGGAGATGAGCTGATTGTCAGATTCGTTGTGTCATATAATAGTTCATTTCAGACCTACAGCAATGGTCAGTGGAGCAATATGGCAAGCGTAAGTCAGATATTTATTGGTGGTGTGATTCCTAAAATCAAGGATAGCGGTTCGAGTGCCATCGAGGATGTGATTGACAATGACGACAACGCCCCGGTAGAATATTACAACCTTCAGGGTGTTCGCATCAATGAGCCTGCAGCCGGTCAGGTGGTAATCCGCCGCCAGGGTTCGAAGGTCAGCAAGATCGTAGTGCGCTAAGCATACAAAAGTTTCAGTACGACAGAAGAAACAAAAGTCTTAATATCATAGACAGGAGCACAGGTGTTATAATCGCCTGTACTCCTGTCTTTTGATTTGTACATCTGTATTCAGATCAAAAAACTTATGATTCTTATCTACTTTTGAAACTTTTGTATCTTCAATCTTGTTGAAATTATACACGTTTTAACGAGATAAAGCCATGCTTACAGCCGAAATCATCCCATCACATAAAGTAGCGCAATGGCTGCTTGTACACATCCACAGGGTTCTCGACATTTTCGGGCTTGAAAAAGACAAGATGACCGAGGAAATCATCTATGTGGCCATAATTGTAGTCACCGCTATGCTTCTTGGCTGGCTTCTGAGCTATGGCATACGACTGTTGATACGCAAGATTGTTGACGTGCGTTCGCCTCAGCTCGCAGCCGATCTGAAAGAGAAACATGTGTTGATACGCTGCTGCCGCATAGTGCCGCCGCTTGTGATTCTCGCGTTGCTGCCGTTTGCCTTCACTGGCGACTCTGTACTCAATACCATAATAATACGGGCCCTACTGGTCTATACATCCGTTACGGTGTGTATGGCCATATGCTCGGTGCTTTCATTCGCATGGCTGAGATTTGACAAGGAACGCAACACCAAAAATCTGCCCATCCGCGGCATCCTCGACACAGTGATAGGCATTCTGTGGGTCATCACCGCCATAATATGTGTGGCAATCATAGTCGACAAGTCTCCCGCGGCACTTCTCACCGGGCTGGGCGCGTTTGCGGCCGTGCTGATGCTTGTATTCAAAGACAGCATACTCGGACTCGTAGCCGGTCTGCAACTGTCGCAAAACGATATGCTCCGCGTGGGCGACTGGATTGTGGTGCCATCAACCATCGCCAACGGCATCGTGATCGATGTGTCGCTGACGGCCGTCAAGGTGCAAAACTGGGACAACACCATCGTGACGCTTCCTCCCTATACGCTCATCTCGGGATCGTTTCAGAACTGGCGCGGCATGAGCGACAGCGGCGTGCGTCAGATAGCACGGTCAATACTTATCGACATCTATTCGGTGACTCAGACAACGCCCGATTTTATCAAAAAGATGGTGACACAGTTTCCCCAACTCAAGGCTTATGTCGACAAGGTGCAGACTGCAGGCCATCCGATATTTGACCCCGGACTGGCCACTGTCAACGGTACTGTCGATACCAATCTGGGACTCTATCGCGCCTATTTGTGTGAATGGCTTCTGGGTCATCCATCCATATCGTCGAGCCGGCAGATACTCGTGCGCCTGATGGCTCCGACCGACAACGGTATACCGCTTCAGATATGGTGCTTTACATCCACCACGGCATGGACAGCCTACGAGGCTATCCAGAGCGCGCTCTTCGAGCATATAGCCGTGACCGCCCCGGCCTTTGGCCTGCAGATCTACAACGATACCTCGGGCGCGGATGTGCTCACCATCGACACGAAGAAAATATAGAGATACAAAAGTATCATAAGGACAAAAGAAACATAAGTTTTTAGGAATAAACGACAGGAGTACAGGAGATAAATTAATAATCTCCTGTACTCCTGTCTGTTAAATCAAAAAACTTATGTTTCTTTTGTCCTTATGAGACTTTTGTATCTATAATCTCTAATTGAGTGACTGAAGGTTGTTTTCGAGCATTTCGAGAGGAGTCTGTTTCTGACGGCCGGCGGGAAGAGTCTGGGCAGTGCGGCGACCCGACTTGATGTCGTCGACGCGAGCCTGGATAATTTTTTTAATACGTGCGCGCACCTGCTGGTCCTGACACTTCTCGATCAGCGAAGCCGACTTGAAACTCAGTGTCATGTCGGGCATGTCAAGCGCGCTGTCGGCCATATAGCTCTCCATGGCATCCATGTAAGCGTTCCAATCGCCGTTGCGCTCGGCATAGCTCATGAGAGTGTTGAGGCGATAGTGCTCGGGGCGCGGGATGTTGCACTCCTTGATGAGAGCGATGAAGTCGTCGAGCTTCTTTTGGTCAAGAGTAAAGCCGCCGTTCTGATTCTTGCGTACGATGGAGCGGGAGTAGCGGTTGAGCACATTGCCGATTTTATCGTTATATACTTTCTCGCCGAGCAGCGAAGCCATCGATTCGCGGTTTTTGGCAGCGTAGACAAACGAGGGCGCGTAGGGATTGGTGATATGTTTCACAAAGACCTTGCACAGAGTGGTGTCAGAGGCAAAAGTCTCGGTCTGGCCCTCGAGCATGGCCTCGGCCACAACGTTGGCCTGCTGTGAGCGATAGACTTTGCCGAGATATTCGAGGTAGTCGAGCATAAACTGACGGTCGCGGTCGCCGGCCTTGAAGCGAGCTTCCATGGCGGCGGGCCCGTTGTCACCTATATTGTCGTTGACGCGCTTGATGAAGCCCTGGGCATCACCGCCGCCCACAAAGCGTGCGGCCTCGGTGCCGTCGTTGTTGAAGATTACAAAGGTCGGATAAGCGTTGATCTGCAGACGCTCGGCAATCTCGGGACCCTCGCCCTGCTCCATGTCGATTTTAATCGACACGAACTTGGGATTCATGAAGTCGCCCACTTCCTGAGTGGGGAATATCTTGTTGGCCATCATCTTGCATGGACCGCACCAGGAGGTGTAACAGTCGAGAAACACCATTTTGCCCTCCTTTTTGGCCTTGTCGATGGCATCCTGGAGACGGGCCTCGTGAGGCATGAACTCAATGCCCTGGGCCGACATTGACAGCGCGCTTGCGGCCATGAGGGCCAGCGAGAATAACTTGCTTAATTTCATTGATGGATAAATGTTTGGTTTAGATAAAACTTCGGAGGCAAAGATAAGTGTTTTTCCCAATAATCAAATGCAACAAAAGCCCAAAAGTTACCTCCCCGACAAAAGATTTTTCTAAAGTAAAGTGTGTAAGTCGGTCTATCGGATGTCGTTGATGTCGTCGTCATCGTCGTCGAGGAAGTCGAAGTCCCAGCCGTCGGAGAGTGATTCGGTGAACTCGGCGAGGTCGCGGCCTTCGCGCTTGGTGGGACGGCCGAGGCCTTTGCGACGGTCTATGAAGCCTGAGATGCGCACTACGTCGAGGAGGTCGAGCTCGCTCTTGGGGGTGATGTTTTCCATGTAGTCGGGCACGAGGCGTGCGCCGAGGCGGTTTTGCGCGAGGGCTTTGACTCGGAATGAGTATGTTACAGGAGGCTTGCGGACGTTGATGATGTCGCCTTCCTTGATGGTGCGGGAGGGTTTGACGGCGACTCCGCCCATGAGTACCCGCCCTTTTTTGCATGCTTCGGTGGCTACGGTGCGGGTCTTGAATATGCGCATGGCCCAAAGCCATTTGTCAATGCGTACTTCCATGTTGTTACTTGCCCTTCGGGCAAAGGTTATAAGGTTATTACTTGGCCTGCGGCCAAAGGTTATAAGGTTATTTTTTGCCTTGCGGCAAAGGTTATGAGGTTATAAGGGGAGGCTTGGTCGGCGGAGGGTTGTGTGTGTTCTATACTACAGTCGGAGGTTAACATTTCAACTTTAACATTTCAACTTTAACCTTTCAACTTTAACCTTTAACCTCTATACTTTAGCCTCTATTTATTATTGTAGTCGCACATGGCGCGTTGCATGCCGGCGAGGCAGAAGGTCTTGATGGCGTCGACTGCGACGGGGATGCGTTGGGTGAGGCCTTCACATTCCTGTTCGGTGAACTGGCCGAGTACATAGTCTATCTGTCCTCCACGCGGGAAGTCGTTGCCGATGCCGAAGCGAAGACGGGGATAGGCTTGTGTGCCGAGCATCTGTGCGATGTTTTTGAGTCCGTTATGTCCGGCGTCGCTGCCTGAGCCTTTCAGGCGTATGGCTCCGAAGGGTAGGGCGCAGTCGTCGACGAGCACGAGGATGTTGTCGATGTCGATGTTTTCTTTTTCTTTCCAGTATCTCACGGCGTTGCCCGAGAGGTTCATGTAGGTTGAGGGTTTGAGTATGGTGAGCTGGGCGTTTTTGACGCGTGCATGTGCGATGTCGCCGTATCGTTCGGTTGAGAATGTGGCTCCGCAACTGTCGGCGAGTGCGTCGGCTATCATGAAGCCGGCGTTGTGGCGGGTGCATTCATATTCGGGTCCGATGTTGCCGAGACCTACGATGAGATATTTCATTGTGGTGGAGTGGGGGATAGAAAAGGACAAAAGTCTCAAAAGAAACAAAAGTTTTTTCCGGAACCGAACAAAACCTTGTGTTTCTTTTGAAACTTTTGTGTCCTGAAAAAAAGTATGAAAACTTTTTTACGCTTTAAATTCTGATATTATTTAGCGTTTGCCTGGGCACCACGGGCAGCACGTGTGAGCTGTACGGCGCAGACAACGGCGTTCTTGGCGTTGACGAGTTCGAGACCGTCGAAGTGGAGGTCGCCGATCTGGAGGGTCTTGCCGAGGCCGAGTGAGTCAACGTTGATGACAACGCGCTCGGGGATTTCGGTGTAGATGGCTTTAACCTTGATCTTCTTCATCGAGAGGTTGAGCTTACCACCGGCCTTCACACCTTCGGCGTGACCTTCGAGCTTGACGGGCACTTCGATGGTGACGGGCTTCTTGTCAGATACCTCGAGGAGGTCGATGTGGAGGATGTTGTCCTTAACGGGGTGGAACTGGATGTCCTTGATCACGGCGTTGCGTGTCTCGCCGTTTACATTGAGCTCGATAGCGAAGATGTCGGGGGTATAGATGAGCTTGCGCACGTCGTCGGTCTTAACCACGAGGTCGGTGGTGATGAGGCCCTTGCCGTTGCCGATCTCTACGATTTTCTCACCGGTCTTGAGTGTGCCGGCATAGGGGAGGTCAATTACTGCACCGCCGTTGAGCACAACGGGGATGAGGTTGGATTTGCGCAGGTTTTTGGCTGCTTTCTTGCCAAGGTCGGTACGGGGCTCGGCGTTGAGCTGGAATGTCTTCATTCTGATTGTTTTTTAATAGTTGTGTTACTCAAAATTAAGTGTTGTTGTTTGCTCCTTAATTTCCCATCACACGGGGGATGCTAAAAAGCGGTGCAAAGGTAGTAAAAAATTTTGTTATTAACAATAAGGTATTTTCGGAAAATTTGCTTAATTTTGAGGCTTAAACAATAGATTTTATCAACTTATCATCATCTATACATACCATGTTAAGACCTGAAGACAAAGAGCAACTTGCTCAAAAAGGTATCAGCGAGGCTGAGGCCGAGGCCCAGCTCGCGCGTTTCGTAACCGGATTTCCCTATCTGAAAATCAAGGATACAGCCCGTGTTGACGCGGGTATTTTTCGTCTGACCGACGATGAGGCAGCGGCCGCTCTTGACCGCTGGCACGAATATCTTAGCCATGGCGGCGAAGTGTGTAAGTTTGTGCCCGCATCTGGTGCGGCTTCACGTATGTTCAAGGCTCTCTTCGAGTATGTCGACGGCGGCACCGATGAGCTTAAGGAGGGTACGCCCGTGGCTCAGCTCATTGCCGGTATCGACAAACTGCCTTTCCTGCCCGAGCTTGACGAGGCTTGCGGCCGTCTTTACGGCAAGGGCTACGGCGAGCTGCTCAAGGAGGGACGCAACCGTGATGTCATAGCTGCTATCGTCAATGCCGACGGCATGAACTATGGCGGTCTGCCCAAGGGTCTGCTTAAGTTTCACTCATATCCCGAAGGGTCGCGTACTCCTGTGGAGGAGCATCTGACCGAGGGCGCGCAGACCGCGGCCAACTCCAAGGGCGAGGTGCATCTTCACTTCACCGTTTCGGCCAATCACCGCGCGCTTTTCCAGGCCAAGCTCGATGAGGTGATACCTCAGGCCGAGGCCCGCACCGGCAAGAAGTTTTTTGTGTCGATGAGCGAGCAGAAGCCTTCGACCGACACTATCGCCGCCAATCCTGACAACACTCCTTTCCGCGAGGATGGCCATCTGCTGTTCCGTCCCGGCGGTCACGGCGCGCTCATACAGAATCTCAATGACATAGAGAGTGCGGTGGTGTTTATCAAAAACATCGACAATGTGGTGCCCGACGCGCGGCGCGGCGACACTATTAAATATAAGGAGATACTCGGCGGTCTGCTGCTGGAAATCCATGACCAGATAGAGGAGGACCTCATAGCTCTGGAGGAGAAAGTTTACACCGCTTCCGATCTCAAGGGAATGGTGGAATATATGCGCACTGTGCTCAATATCGATGACCCGCGTCTTGACGACATGGCCGATGATGAGCTGGTAGAGTATATTAAGGGTAAGCTCAACCGCCCGCTGCGTGTGTGTGGCATGGTGCGTAACGAGGGCGAGCCCGGCGGCGGTCCGTTTATTGCTGTCAATCCCGACGGCTCCGCTTCGCCTCAGATACTCGAGAGCAATCAGGTGGACCCCTCCAATGAGGATTACAAGAAGATGATGGCTACGGCCACTCACTTCAATCCGGTCGACCTGGTGTGCTACATCAAGGATGTGCACGGCAAGAAGTTTGACCTTCCGTCGTATGTCGACCCGGCCACGGGCTTTATTTCGTCGAAGTCGAGCCATGGCAAGGAGCTCCGCGCCATGGAGCTGCCCGGACTCTGGAACGGCGCGATGAGCGACTGGAATACGGTGTTTGTCGAAGTGCCGATCTCGACGTTCAATCCCGTCAAGACAGTCAATGACCTGTTGCGTCCGGCCCATCAGATTTCGTAGTCCTCAATTGTTCGATAAAAGATTTTATAGCCCGGATGGGTCGGGTGTATGGTCAGCCATGCTCCCGCCCCCCTTACCCGGGTGAAATTCATTTAAAAATCATCTAACTTCTCGCTCCTCTTCATTGTTATACATCTACTATGAGCAAGAGAGATGATATTATAAAAATCTGGCAGGAGAGTTTCAACGACTCGCGCGCATATGTGTCGATGTATTTCGACCGGGTATATCGTGACGATGAGGCTGTGGTGCTGACTGATCCGCAGGGTGTTACGGTGAGCAGTCTGCTGTTGCAGCGTTACAGCATGGCGTTTCAGGACGTCGAGTTGCCGGTGAGTTATATAGCCGGAGCGGCTACACGCCGTGCCCAGCGGGGCAAGGGCTATATGTCGCAACTTATGGGCATGGCTCTTGAGGCGTCAGCCGCGAGGGGCGATGTGATATGCGCGCTCATACCGTCGCGCAGTGCGTTGTATTATTTCTACCGCCGGTTTGGTTTCTCAACCGTTTTCTACACCAAGGAGCAGCGGTTTACGGCTCTGCATTCGTTTCCTGTCGAGGGTGACTATCATGAGATGGAGCACACTGCGGCCGATGACGTATGGGAGGCGTTTGACCGTTTTCAGCACATGCGTGAGTGTAACATATTACATTCTCGGCGCGATTTTGACAACATACAGGCCGACCTGGAGTGTGACAACGGTGACTTTGTGGTCATCGGAGCCGATGACGAGGACCGAGGGCCGCGCATAGTGTCGATGGCCTGGGCCGTGAAGCGTGACGACCTGCTGCTTGTCACCGATGTGATGGGCGAGGATGATGACTCGCGCACGGCGGCTCTGAGAGCTTTGCGCAAGCGTTATCCCGGGGTGCCGTTTCTGTTGCTTGGCCGTCCGACCGACACTATGGGAGGACGCCTGATGCCGCGCGGCATGGCCCGTGTGGTCAATGCAGGTCTGCTGCTCGAGGCTGTGGCCCGCAAGCATCCGCAGTGGGAGTCGCGCATACGTGTCACTGACCGTCTGTTGCCCGAGGTCAATTCGCATGTCTATATCGTGAAGGGAGGCAAGTGTACGGTCGATGACGCCTATAAGGGGCGGCTTGACCTCGATGTGCCGGTTGATGTGCTGGCCGATATCGCTTTCTCATCGACTGAAATCGGCGATGTGATGCGTTTCCCGTCCGTGAGACCCATGATCAGCCTCATGCTTGATTAATTTTGCCCGAGGGGCAAAAGGTTATGAGGTTATTTTCGGACTTGCGTCCGAAATGGGCCGGGCTGTAAGTTTATCATTGCCGGAAGTCTTGTCATGGACTGAACTTTTGAATAACTGTAAAAAAAGATTATGATAATCAATTCTGCACGTTTCACTATATCCAACGCTACCCACACCAAGTGTCCGGGTGAGATGCGTCATGAGTATGCGTTTATCGGACGCAGTAATGTGGGCAAGTCATCGCTCATCAATATGCTGACGGGCCGCAGCAAACTGGCCAAAACGTCGTCTACGCCCGGAAAGACTCTGCTTATAAATCATTTTCTTGTCAATGAGGAGTGGTATATAGTCGATCTGCCGGGTTATGGTTTCGCTCTTCGCGGCAAGCAGCAGCGCGAGCAGCTCGAGAAGATGATACGCGGATATATACTCGGACGCGAGCAGATGACCAACCTGTTTGTGCTCATCGACTCACGCCATGAGCCGATGAAGATTGACCTTGAGTTTTTCGACTGGCTCGGTGAGAACGGTGTGCCGTTTGCGATAGTGTTTACCAAGCTCGACAAGCTGGGCAATGATGCGGGTCGCCGCAATGTGGAGAAGTATTGCAACCGTCTCTTGCAGACGTGGGAGGAACTGCCTCCGATATTTCTGACATCGAGTGAAACGGGCCGAGGCCGCGATGAACTGCTCGACTACATAGAGCAGCTCAACAAGCTCCCTCTGGAATAGATACAAAAGTTTCAAAAGGACAGAAGAAACATAAGTTTTTTCAGGAATAAACGACAGGAGTTACAGGAGTTAAATTAATAATCTCCTGTAACTCCTGTCGTTTAATTTGTCAGAGCCTTTAATTCAAAAAAACTTATGTTTCTTCTGTCCTTTTGAAACTTTTGTATCTATTCTGTATCTTAGAGGGCGAATGTGATTGTGACAATGCTTTTGGCGGGCAGGGTCATTTTGATGGCGTTTTTGCCGGACTTGGCTCCGTCAAAGGGGCGCAATGTGACTTTTTCGGGCTGTCCGAAGTCGTTGTAGTCGTCAATCGAGGCGGCCGAGAGTATGGAGCCTTGGATGTCGCGGGCCTTGCCGTCGGTTGGTATCTCTACCTCCATGGGTGTGTCGAGGCTGAGGTTGGTGAGCGAGACGGCTATGCGTCCGTCCTTCTGCGAGGCTGTGGCCTGGAGCATGTCGATGTGGCGGTTGTCACGCACACGCATACTTGAAGTGGCCACGTCGAGAGGTATCGGTGTGGCACCCTGGTGAGGGGTGTACATCTTAAATACGTAATAGGTCGGTGTGAGCACCATTTTGTCGCCACGGGTGAGTACCATCGACTGGAGCACGTTGGCCACCTGGGCGATGTTGGCCATCTTCACGCGGTCGGCATGACGCTGGAATACGTTGAGCGAGAGAGCGGCCACCATGGCGTCGCGCATGGTGTTTTGCTGATAGAGATGTCCGGGATTGGTTCCTGGCTCCACGTCCCACCATGTGCCCCATTCGTCAACGAGCAGACCGATACGTTTCTTGGCGTCGTATTTGTCCATTATGGCGGCATGCTTCTCGATTACGGGTTCGATTTCGAGACATTTGCCCATAGTCCAGTAATAATCTTCGGGAGTGAAGTCGGTGGCCGAGCCTTTTGAACCGTTCCATCCGGCCACAGTGTAGTAGTGGAGCGAAATTCCGTCCATATGGGAGTGGGCGTTTTTCATCACGACGTCGGTCCAGTCGTAATCATAGTCGCTTGCGCCCGAGGCTATCTTATAGAGTCTATTGTCTGAAAAGTTGCGGCAGTAAGTCTGGTAGCGGCGATAGACGTTGGCATAATAGTCGGGGGTAAAGTTGCCTCCGCATCCCCAGCTTTCGTTGCCTACTCCGAGATATTTGAGTTTCCAGGGCTTCTCGCGTCCGTTCTCTTTGCGCAGACGTGCCATGGGTCCTTCAGCCGCTGTGATATATTCGACCCACTGAGCGAGTTCTTCGACCGAGCCGCTTCCCACGTTGCCACTCAGATAGGGCTCGCATCCGATCAATTCGCAGAGGTTGAAAAACTCGTGTGTTCCGAATGAATTGTCCTCGACAGTGCCGCCCCAGTTGTTGTTGACCTGTGTCGGGCGGTCTTTGGCCGGACCTATGCCGTCGCGCCAGTGATATTCGTCGGCAAAGCATCCTCCGGGCCATCGCATTACGGGCACTTTGAGATCGCGCAGGGCCTGGAGCACGTCGTTACGGTAGCCTGAAGTGTTGGGGATAGGTGAGTCGGGGCCTACCCACAGGCCTCCGTATATGCATGAGCCAAGGTGTTCGGCAAACTGGCCGTATATCTCCGGCATGATAACAGTCTTGGGATTGATGTCGGACATTCGCATCGTAACAGTGTCGGCATTGGCTGCGGTCGGTGCTATTAGTCCGATTGTCAGCATGATAGCGTGAATGGATGATTTCATAAGATTATGATTGGTGTTATGTTTTTCACAAAGATACGAAATATTATCAGATATTGGTCATCAGAAGTAATATATAATTTTTAGGAAATTTTAACAAGTGTGTCAAATTGTAATTTTTACAAGGTGAATAAATGGTAGTGTTTCACTGAGTGTGTCTGAGGCGAGTTCCCTCAAGCCTGTAGACCTC
>ERZ778503.2060-NODE-2060-length-11964-cov-4.917289_pt1 | contig 11964 bp, 4 predicted proteins | sample MGYA00510047_ERZ778503 | MGnify/ENA primary metagenome ERZ778503 (study PRJEB29527, sample SAMN07138965) | mouse gut metagenome | material: feces | host: mouse | place: China:Nanjing | collected 2016-01-25 ... | reverse complement strand
GCTAGTGTATCAGCAAAAGATTTAGGTGCTACACTAACAGCCGAAGGAAATAAAATTAAAGTAACAGAAGCAGAATTTGAAATTACTATAGAAAATAAATCAGATATAGATGAAGATTTAGATGTTCAAAAAGCTGGAGATGAAGTTTTATTCCATGTAGGAGTTGAAAACTTAACAGAGAAAACAATGAAAAATGTTGTAGTAACTCAAGAATTACCAGAAGACTTTAGTTTTGTAAAAGCAGCAGTAATTGGTTATGAAGAAGATGGATTAACATCAACTGAAATAGCTCAAGGAAATTATGACGAAACTACAAGAACAATTTCATGGAAAATTGATACATTAAATGAATATGCTTATATACCATTAACATTTACAATTAAAGTAAATGAAATAGATGAAAGCATAACTAAAAAAGATATTGAATTAATAGCAAAAGTTAGTGCTGATGAAACAGATTCATATGAATCAAATAGAGTTCTAACTATTATTGGTAGACCAGTACTTGTTATTACTCAAGTATCAGAAAATACAGACACATATATAAAAGAAGGAGATAAAGTAAATTACATATTTACAGTAAAAAATGAAGGTGATGCAGTTGCAGACCATGTTAAATTAACAGATGTAATTCCAGATGGAATAGCAGTTAGAAAAATAACATATATTTCAGACGGAATAGTGGGAAATAAAAAAGTTTCTTCAAGTAGAGAAGCTGTTATAATGGCAAATATTAAACCTAAAGAAGAATTAGTAGTAAATATTGAAGCTGTTGCATCAAATTTAGGTGGAGTTCAAGAAAAAACAGTTACAAACTTTGCTACAGTTTCTTCAGAAGAAATAGAAGAAATGCAAACAAATTCAGTAACACATATTGTTGAAGCTTCAGAGAAATCTATAGTAGCAAGTGAACTTCAATCTTCTTCAAATAATAATTCATTAGCACAAAATAGTAATATATCAAAAACTTATAAATTATCAGGTACAGCTTGGGTAGATGAAAACAAAGATGGAATGAGAAATGTAGGAGAACAATTATTATCAGGAATAGTAGTAAGATTAGTAAACAGCGAAACAGGTGTTATCCAAACTTCTACTACAACAGATACTAATGGTACATATACATTTTCAGGAATAGAAAATGGAAATTATTTAGTAATATTTGAATATGACACTGTAAAATATACAGTAACAGCATATAAAAAAGACGGAGTTGAAATAAATGTTAACTCTGATGCCATCACAACAAAACTTGAACAAGATGGTAAAACAAGAAATGGTGCTATTACAGATGTTGTAACAATAGCAAATGGTAGTGTATCAGGAATAGATATAGGTTTAGTTTTAGCAGATACATTTGATTTAAAACTAGATAAAGGAATAACTAGAGTAACAACACAAAGTGTTAAAGGAACAACAAATGATACATACGATAATGTTGATTTAGCAAAAACAGAAATAGCAGCTAAATATTTATCAGGTTCTACAGTAATTGTAGAATATGCAATAACAGTATCAAATATTGGTGATGTTTCTGGATATGCTAAAAACATAGTAGATTACATACCAGATGGTATGACATTTAATTCTTCATTAGGAGAAAACTCAAATTGGTATACAGGTTCAGATGGAAATCTTTACACATCAGCTCTTGCTGATAGAGAATTAGCTCCTGGAGAATCTGCAACAATTAAATTAGTATTAACAAGACAAATGACTGCTGAAAATGCAGGTATTATAAATAACTTAGCAGAGATATATGAAGATTACAATATATATGGAATTTCAGATCATAATTCAACACCAGCAAACAAAGCACAAGGTGAAAATGATCTAGGATCAGCAGATATAATTATTTCAGCAAAAACAGGAGAAACATTCATATACATTTCAGTAATAATAACAACAATATTATTAGGAAGTATAGTAATATTTATAGCTTATAACAAAATTGTCTTAGCTAAAAGAAAAGGGGGTGTTTAATATGAAGAATTTTAAAAGTAAAGTTTCTACATTATTTATATTAATGTTAGTCATATTAAGCACTATAGGAGTATGTAGCGCAGTAGCTAAGAAATTATATGGTGAAGTAATAATAGAATCAGAACATATACATACATATCCAAATGGAAGTTATATACCTTTTGGTGACTTAGACAGTTACTATGATGTATTCTGTTCACAAAAAGGTACAGCACTTCCAAGTGATAATCAAACAGAAGTAGCATATTGGATAGGAAAAGTAAAAACAGATCCTCAAGGTGTAAGTTATCCTCATCTAACAATGAGTGATATAGGTAAAGAAATATTACGTAAAAGTTCTACATCAGGATCACCTTTTGAACATTCAACATATACTAATAAAACAATAGGTAGATATAAAATAACTTCAACAGAAATAGCAACACCAAAAGAAGCATATATTTTATCAGAAATGATAAAAGTTGAAGGAATGGGTGAACTTAACTATGAGCAATTTGCTTGGTGGACAACTGAAGCAGGAAGTCATGGAAATTCTGTATCAGCAAATGATATGTCAAAAGAAGCAGATGCTTTTGAAGCATATATATTAGAAGCAGCAGAAGTGGCAAGTACAGATGAGTTAAAACATAAAACAGTTGAATTTGACACATTAGATGGAGAACATAAAACATTTGAAAATGCATTTGATTTTGAATATGAACCAGAATGGAGAACAGATGGAGAGTATCAAACACCAACAGTTACATGGGATGGAGATGCTTGGAAAATAGGTCCACTTGCAATAGATTATGTTGGTTCTACAGAACAATTTGGTGAAAGAGAAGAAGTACAATTTGCTGGAATTACAAAAATGGAAATATATACAGATGATTCAGCAACACCTTTACAATTAGGCTCAGACTGGGAATTTGTATGGATTGACGGAGAAAGAACAGATCCAGATATATCTGAATATCCATTAGCAAATGAAAAATTCTATATCAAATTAAATTATAGAGAAAATGCAACAAAAATAACAAATATAAAAACACAATTTAGATATATGAATGCTTGTGGTGTATATCAAGATTTACAAGGAACATATTTTAAAGCAACATGGAAAGAAAAATCAAAAGCATATTATAATACATGGACAGATGCTGAAGGAAATAGTCATAGTTCATATGATCATACAGAGTATTGGTTAAAATTAACAAGTATGAAAGAATTTCCATCACAAAGATTAGCATTAGGTATTAATGCTGCTAGATGGTATGAATATATTGAAGTAGATAGAAGATTAGATATTAGAAGTGGAAAAATAAGAATAGAAAAAGATGTTGTTGACGAAGATGGAGACGAAGTTGGTGATGTAAACAAATTCTTCTATTTTAGAGTTAATGTAGATGGAGCAATAAATTCTGGATCAGAAACAATAAAAGTTAAAGCAGGAAGTGCTGCAACATCAAAAGTTTATTATTGGATGGCAGAATCAGGAGCACCTTCATATACAGTAACAGAGATGTCAAAAGATGGATTTAGACAAGTTGATATAACAAATGATTCAGGAACTTTAAAGGAAGATGGAACAGTAAAAGTTATAGCAACAAACGTAAAAGAGAATCAAGGAAGCTTAAAGATAGTTAAAAAAGTTCAAAACAAAATTATAAATGGAAAAGAAGTAAACTTAGATGGCAAAACATTTAACTTTACAGTGACTTTAAATGGTACATTCAAATATAATGGTGTAAAATATAAAAATGCTTCACTTCCAATAACTGCTACACTTACAGTAAATGGTGGAGTGGGAACATGGAATTCTGGAACAATAAAATGGTATGGAGAAACAGCACCAACATATTCAGTATCTGAGATGAAATCAGATGAAGCAGAGGTAATTTCTATAATACCATCTTCAGGAAGTTTAGTAGCTAAACAACAAGTAGTAGTAACAGCTATAAACACACCAGCTCCAGAAAAAGCTAAATTACGTATTATAAAAACTTTAGAACATGCTGATATGTATCAAGAAGATGAAATAATGAAAATGAAGTTTAACTTTGATATTTCTGTAGATGGATATGAAACTCAAAGAATATCAATAACACCTATAAGAAAGAATAATACTTTTGTATGGGAATATACTTCAGGATATTATTTCTGGGAGCATGGAAAAAATCCAAATTATACAATAACAGAGGTTGATTGCCCAGAAGGAACAGAATTTGCTTCAGCTTCTAGCCCAGATACACAAGTATCAGTATCAGGTACATCAGTAACTGGTAAATTAGTAAGTGATGCTCAAAAAGATAATATAGTAACAAATAACATTGTAAATAGACCATCAGAAGAACATAGAGGAAGAATTGATTTAACTAAAAATGTTGTAGAAGATATTTTAGTTGATAAAGATTATAAATTTGTTGTTACAGTAAGCGGAAAATTTATTTATAAAGGTGTACAATATGTAAATAAAACAATCCAATTAACTAATGACAGTAGTGTAGAAATTACAAATGGAAATTATGATGAAAATAATTTTGTTGTAATTCATGTGGATAGCTCAAAAGTAGGAAAATGGGTATCAGATGAGTTTACATGGTATGGAAAATCAGCACCACAATTTGTAGTAGAAGAAAATACTTTAGGTGAAAATGTAATTTCTTCAGTAGAACCTTCTAAAGGATTCTTATCAGATAAAGTAAATGGTTCAGATTCTGTAAAAGTAACAGCATGGAATAGAGATGGAGGAAAATCCGGATATATTCATATTATAAAAACACTAGAAAATGCTGATAAATATTCAGTAGATTATATAAAAGAATTAGTATTCAAATTTAAAATATCAGTAGATGGATATGAACCATATATAGTTTCATTAAAACCTCAAAAGGTAAATAATACTTATGTATGGGAATACACATCAAATGCATTTACATGGAAAAAAGATGAATCACCTTTGAAATACACAATAGAAGAGATTGAAATTCCAGAAGGTGCAGAATTTGTTTCAGCAAGTTCTGAAAATGGAACACAATCAGGAACATCTATTAGTGGAGTATTAAAAGAAAGTAAAACAGATAGCTATTTAATAACTACAGATAATAGCTTTGTAAACAAACTTACAGAAAATTCAGGAGATTTAGTTATTGATAAAAAAGTAACAAGTGGATCTCTAAATGGAAAAGAATTTAAATTCAAAGTAACTTTAAGAGGAGCTTTTGAATATAATGGAGTTTCTTATGGACCAAACACTGGAAATGGAGAAGAATTAGTACTTGAAAATGTTATAGTAAAAGGTGGAGAAAGATGGAGCTCTGGAACAATAAAATGGTATGGTTTAGCAGCACCAAGTTATACAGTAGAAGAATTAGAATCTGATATTGCAAAACCAACAGCTATATTAAATGCAACTGGTTACATGAAACCAGGAGCAAATGCAACAGTTGCTACATTTACAAACGAAGCAAAAAAAGATCAAGGATATTTACAAATAACAAAACAAATTGAAAATGGTGTAACTACAGATAATGAATATACATTTAAAATTACTGTAGATGGATATGAACCATATATAGTAAAAATAAAAGCAAATCAAACATATAAATCAGATGTATTTAAATGGGATGTTGCATCTGGAGCACCAAAATACAAAGTAGAAGAAATTGACCTTCCAGAAGGTTCAAGTGTAGTAAGAATAGATAACGCTGAAGGAACATTAAGTGCAAATGCTACAGTAAATGTTGTAGCAATAAACAGAGAAGACGAGAAAAATGGTAACTTTAAAGTTACAAAAGAAATAATAGCAGATGAAAAATTACTAGATGGATTAGCATTACCAAGTTTTGATTTAACAATTACAATTTCAGGAACATTTGAAATGAATGGAGAGAGTGTTGTTAACTCAACAAGAGTAATAAATACATCACTACAAGGTGGTCAAACTTATACATCACCAAATATTAAATGGTGGGGAAATAATGCACCAACAGTTAGTGTAGTAGAAAATAATATACCAACAGGATGGAAAAATATCGGTATATCTAATAACGGAGCTGAAATAACTGATGGATTAGAAATAGTTGTAACAAACAGATTAGAAACACTTACAATAATCGATTTAACAATAAGTCTTGCTGGAGATGTATGGGAAGATAAAGCTCAAGAGCCAGATAGCAAAAATACTGAGGAATCAGTACCTAATGGAAAAATAGATGGTAATGAAGAAGGTATAGGTGGAGTAGAAGTTTATATTTATAATGGTGACGGTGGTTTAGCTACTGTATATGATGATGGAGTAGAAATTTCTCAACCTATAATAACAACAGATAATGGACATTGGGAAGCACCAAGTTTAAAAATGCAAAAAGGAACATATGATGTAGAATTTGTATATGATGGACAAACATATGAACCAACAAAATTTTTAGCAACATCAAATGGAGATGCAGGAGCATATAAAGGTGCATCTACATCAGGAAGAGATGCTTGGGCAAATGATTCAATGGCATTAGATTATGATAGACAAGATGTAAATAGTAGAGTACAAGAAGTTAAAGGAAAAACACCAATTGACGGAAATGGAAATACTACAGGAGCAGTAGTAGGAAGTAGAGGAGAACAAGCTATTAACTATGAAATGGCTTCAAGCTCTATAAATGGAAATCAAAGAATTGCATCAAAGGTAGTAACAACAAATGCAAATGGAACAGCATTAGATGTATTTAAAGCAAAAGCAAGAACATCAACAGGTGGATTAACATATCCATTTGATAATAAAATTCACTTACAAAGTTATGATACTTATATAAGTGAACTTGGATTAGTACAATACTATATGTATTCAGCAACATATAATTATTGCTTACATATAAACTTAGGACTTGTAAAAAGAGAAGAAGCAGACTTAGCTGCTACAAAAGATTTAGTTTCTGCAAAAGTAGTAGTAAATGATAGATTATTAAATTACAAATTTAATACATTAGATGATATTGGTAAAGATTGTTATAGTAGACAAACATATGCTGATGCAAACAAAATCGAATATCAATTAGGATTATATAAAACAGATTACTATTATAGAGCTGAAATATATCAAGCAAACTCTAATACAGCAGGATATGATAAATTAGAAAACTTCTATAAAAACTTAGGATTAGGAATAGATACAACAGAATTAGAAGTATATCTAACATATAAGATTAGTTTATATAACGAATCACCAACGTATTTAGCACAAATTAATACTGTAGATGACTACTTTGATAGTTCATTTGGAAAACCAATTGATACAAAAGTAGAAAGATATATTCAAACTACAGATGGAAAAGAAACAGATGAGTTAAAAGAAGTTGCAAACGCATCATACTTAACAACATCTTCAGGTGCAAAAACAGGTGTAAATTGGAATGTTACAGAAACAGGCATTAAAGGTTCTGATAAAATAACATACAATAAAATGCAAACAGAATTAAAAGATTTAAAACTTGCAAGTGGAGAAAGAGCAGACATATTCGTAACATTTGCATTAGAAAAAACTGATGTAAATGGAGTACAAAAAGCTATTGAACTTGGAACAAAATCAAATGTTGTAGAAATATCAAACTATTCAACATTTAACAGAGATGGAAGTATAGCAGGAAAAATAGATAGAGATTCTGCACCAGCAAACGTAAATATTAGAAACTACAATGAGAAATCATGGTATGAAGATGATACAGATGCAGCACCAGTATTAGAATTAACATTACTTTCTGATGATAGAAGTTTAAATGGTAAAGCTTGGGAAGATAAAGCAGAAGACGGAAAATCAGTGGGTAATGGATTATATGATAATGATGAAGCTTTAATTGGTGGATTAACAACAGAACTTATCGAAAAAGTAAAAGTAAAAGATGGCATGACATATACAGAATATGATTTCTTGTGGCCAACAAGCAAAGGATTAGATGCTTTAGGTGGAAAAACTATGGAATACTTAACAGGATTTGATAGTACTACAGAAACATCAAGAGTAGCATCAGAAAATGTAGGCGTTGGAGAGTATGGATTTACAGGTGTTCCAGTAGGAAATTATGTAGTAAGATTCTTATATGGAAATGATAAAACAAAATTAGAAGATACTTTCGGAATAACAGGTGATGCTGTAGCTTTAAAAGCAGATGGAACAAGTTATTCAGGAACAGACAAAATATTAGTAGCAAATTATGATGAAGATAAAGAAGGAGCTACAGGAGCTGTTTATAATGGTCAAGATTATAGAACAACACTTTATCAAGTAGGATTTGCAAGCACAGATTCTAATGGATATTTAAATAATGAATGGCATGATTTAGATAGCATGAGTTTAGCAGAAGCTAAAGTTTCAGATGCAAGAGATAGTGAATCAAGAAGATTAGAGATAACATCAAAATCAGAAGTTATTACAAATGTAAATGGAACAATACTTGCAACTGCAAATGATGTAGCTGGAAATCATACAGACTTATATAATGACTACTATATGTTTGCTGACACAGCTAAAATGAACTTGAATATTAGAGAATTCGGAAGTGGGGTTCAAAAAGAAGAAATTCAAGGAACAGTTTTAGAAAATGGAAGTGTAAAAATACAAGAAGAAATAATAAATTATGTAATTAATAATATTGATTGTGGATTAATTCAAAGACCTGAAACAGAAGTTGTTTTAGATAAAGAAATAAGTTCAATTAAATTAACAACAAATGATGGAAGAGTAATCTTCAATGCATCATATGATATTGATTATGTATTAAGAAATGATTTATTTGGAAGCATAGACGATAAAGTCGTAATTGCAAAAATAGATGGAAAATATCTAGTTGCTGATGTAAAATTAAATGAAGTTTCAATAGGAACTGATGTAATGCAAGCAATAGATAAAAATGAAAATAAATTAACATATATTGATGAAACAAATGGAGGAACACAAAACTTCAGATTTATCAATATAGATGATACAATATTACAAGGTACAACTATAGAACTTAACTATTTAATGACAGCATTAAATGTTGGTGAAGTAGATATGACAAGTAATATGTTAGAAAATGAAATTTCTACAATAGCTACAAATAATGGAACAAAAGTAAAAGATGAAATATTAAATTTAGCAAATAAAGTAGAAGAAGAAAGTAGAAATTCAAGTACAGTTGATAGTGTAGTTAAACTTGGAGAATACTTAGGAACAACATATTATACAGGAAATACAGGATCAGATGTAGTAGTTACTACAAAAGTTCGCCAAATTGTAGATTATGTTGATAATGATGGAATATTTGCTACAGAGAATAATATGGCACCAGACCATAGCTGGAAAAACACAAGTGTTACAGAGCTAACAGGAAGTGGATATGAAGCAGATAGATTATTAAGCAAATATATAACTACAGAAAATGAATTAATAGACAAAAATGGAGTTGCTTATATAACATCACAAAGAAATAATGTAGTCTTAAGTATAGATACAGAAGTATCAGATGCAAGAGATCAATTACACAATTCAGGATTTGAAAGTAAGTTAGTACCATTTGTTCAAGATGAAAATGCTTATAAATCACAAATTAGATTAACAATTACAAAAACAGTATCTGCTGAAGATGATGCAGACAACTTAAATTATGATAACATAACAGAGATTGTAAAAATAGAAAACTCAGTTGGTAGAAGGGATGAAGTTGCAGTTCCAGGTAATGCAAATCCAAAACTTGGAGAATTTGAAATATCACTAGAAGAAAGAGATACAAGTGCAACAGAATTAGTAACATTCACACCACCAACAGGTATTGAAGCACAAAGTATAATATCATTACAAATCTTAATAGTTATAGTTGCAGCATTAGCAATATTAGCAATAGGAATAGTAATTATAAAGAAAAAAGTATTAAGATAAGAATAAAAGTGGTAGATTATAAAATTTAAAGGCAAAATTAATTAGCAAATGCCACAGCTTTACAGGATAAACTATTACTTTAATGGTTTATCCTGTAATAGTATATAAAGAAATTTGGTGATACATATGAAGAAAATGAATATAAAAGATAGAATACAAGATGAGGAAACGAAAAAGGCATATGAAAATTATGACACTTATTTAAAGGAACTAGATATTTATACCGAGTATAGAGCTAAAATTATGAATTCTGAAAAAATAAATGTGTTTCAATTAAAAAGTATGTTTAAAAGGGCAGGAATTACTGTTGGTAGTAATAAAGAGATGGTAGCAGGTTTTAAAAAATTTATTTCATTAGCTGAAAGAGCAAGAAAGGCAAATCCAGAAATTGATTTTAAAGATATAAGTACACAAAAAGGAAGAAAAATAGTAAGTGATATAATAAGAGAATCACAAAACGAAAGTGAATTTAAGGAAGTTGATTTATTGGATGTAGCCTTAGCAGAAAATGCAGCGCTATATACGGCATTAGAATTTTACAATGAGAAAAAAGTGCCAAAAGAAGAGCTTTTAGAAGAATATGAGCTAACAGAAGAAGAATTTGATAATGCTCAAGGAAATTATGAAAAGTTTATAAAAAGTGGAATAATAGAACCATTTAATGAAATGTATAAAAGAGTTGATGGTGGCAAACCACCAGTAACAGTTGCATATGCAGCAGCAGTAGTAAATGACAGACCAGTAAATACACTAGAAGGATTAAAAAGAATCGGCACTATAGAAAGTGATAGAACATTAGTAAAATATTGCAAAGAAGTCGAAATTGAAGGAATTAGTGAAGCTGTAAAAGATCTAATAAGAAAGAATCCAAAATTTAAAGATGACCCCGATAAAGAAATAAGTAGATTAGAAAATATTGAGTATGAAAAGCGAATAAATCATGCAAAAAGATTATATAAAGAGGCAGATGGAAAAGCTAATGTGAGTATTGTTTCAGATAAGATTGCTACGCCAATTAGAGTGGAAAAAATAATAACTCATGATTTTAAAAATGAAAGAGAAAAAGCTAGTGGAGCAGAAAGATAACAAGTAAAAGCACTTACAAGGAAAAACAAAATTCTTGTAAGTGCTTTATATTATGTGCAGAACCCTACACAAATTTCCCCGTAAAAGGTATATATCTTCTTTTTTGGGGTTCTCCAAAAATTCTTTTGTTGAGAGTGTTTTATTTTGGAGAATCAAAGTGTTAATTTTTTGGTAACTTTTTGAAAGCCTTTCCTCATTAAAATCATCATATTGGTTTTCCACAAGCAAAGTACAATATAATGATAAGAAATCGGAGGCTTCCCGCTCTGATTCAAATTCTAAAATCTTTTGAATCTTAAAATCTAAAGCTTTAGAGTAAAAATCAGAGCTGGTCAATTTATTGTAAATCTCGTTTCCTGTCATAATACCTCCGCTTAAGTTGTAGTTGTAACATGTTAATAAGTTTCCAAACATCTCTCGTCAAGTTCAACCATTACAATAGGACCATTGCAATAATAGATATAGCTTATTACCGGATCTTTCAGAAAGTCTTCGGAAGATATTTTTGTTTTGGTTTCGAATAACTCGACAATTTTTTTGTAAATTCCAAGAAGTTCCTCATTGTCACATTCCCGAATAAGCCACTCTGTACGTGCCGCATAGCTTGCTAAAAAATCGACAGCAGTTTCATGTGTATCAAAGGTATACCAGCTTTCATTTTCTTTAAAGTCTAAAATCTGAGCTGTTAACCGTATATCAGTTACCTTGTTTAAAATGTTACCGCTTGTTAATTTTTCCATTGTATCATCCTCCAAAATTAATTTTCAATATTCAGTTATTATAATTATACCATTTTATACAAGTTTATGTCAACTTCTATAAATGCATAAGTTCTTCAGGCTAATCAATAAGATGTTATGCTTTTTTTGAAATTTATATACTTGAGTACCATATACAGTTAATAATCTTTTTTCTTGATTTCTATGTATAATAAAAAATGATATAAGTATTTTGTCATTTTCGTCATAAATACTTGTGTTTTTGGCATAAATGTAATAAAATAAAGA
>ERZ778503.2057-NODE-2057-length-11972-cov-32.235714_pt1 | contig 11972 bp, 10 predicted proteins | sample MGYA00510047_ERZ778503 | MGnify/ENA primary metagenome ERZ778503 (study PRJEB29527, sample SAMN07138965) | mouse gut metagenome | material: feces | host: mouse | place: China:Nanjing | collected 2016-01-25 ... | reverse complement strand
ACGATGAAGACAATTCTAATTGTAGATGCCTCCGAATCAGACCGTCGGCTTATGGTTGGCTTGCTTGTCAAGTCCGGCTATGATCCGATTGCAGTCGAGGCTATGGAGGCGGCAAAGGACGAGGTGGCAAAACTGCCACCCGGAGCAGTGATTGTCGCGGCGATGAAATTCGTCCGTGGCACAGCGCAGGAGTTAATCAACTGGCAGAAGACTGAGGGATACGGATTTCCCGTAGTCGCCATAGTGGACAATCTCAACCCATTGGATATTGCCGATGTGATGAAAGACGGCGGTGCCGTCAACATCATTCAGCGACCGGCAATGGACAAGCAGCTTATCGAAACAGTGGGCAGGTATGCAAGACCGGGCAAAACAATGCTGTTGCTTCCTGACGAGCTTATACCACGCAAAAGTGAGGCATTTGCTGGGATTGAAAGGGCAATAAGAAATATTGCCGCGACGGACGTCAATGCCGTCATCTTCGGCGAATGCGGTTCAGGAAAAGAGCAGATTGCAAAAGAGATTTACAAGCTCAGTTCGCGGTCACAAAAGCCATGCACCGTCATAGAAGCCGGCGGCGCGGCTCTGGTTGGCAACCACGACCCTGCAAATCTGCGAAGTGAAGTGCTTAACCGCATGGAAGGGTACTTCAAGAAGGCTGACGGCGGTACAATTATCATCAAGAATGTGCAGTTGCTGACCTTCGAGAAACAATCGGTGCTTCTGCACATACTTGAAAACGAGCATCCGAATGTGAGGGTTATATGCACCGCAGATCCCGAACTGCGCCGTATGGTGTCTGAAAAGACGTTCCGCCCTAATCTGTTCTACATTCTACGCCCGGTTGACATAACAGTGCCGCCATTACGGGAGGTGACCGAAGACATCGTGCCGTTGTCAGACTATTTCCTGACACGTTTTGCCCACAGCAGAGAACAGCACAGAAAAAAACTCGATGCCTCGGCAGTCAAAGCGTTGAAACTGCACCCGTGGCCCGGCAATGTAAGGGAACTGAAAGATACAGTCCTCTATGCCGCCTTCCATTCAAAAACCGATGTAATATCGGCAGCCGACCTCAATTTCAGCCAGTCGGAGCCTGATGCCGATGACAGCCTTACTCTGCGCAAGCCGCAAAAAGACAAGGAGAAAATCATTGAGGCGTACCGTCGCAGTGGTTCTTGGACAGGAGCGGCAAAGCTGTTGGGAATCTCGGAACGCGCTCTGATAGAACAGCGTAAAAAACACTGTATCGGCAAGAAGGGCGAGCCGGAGGTTTGACAGCTCGTAAAAAATCACTAACTTTGCAGTGTTAAAATAGCAAAGACTGCGGTTGTAGAGTCAATCGCATCAAATTTATAGGATAACATAACTTCCGCATAAGTTCTATTGAGAATCTGCAAAATTCATTAATGACGAGCTTGGCGTGATGCTTATGCTATGCTTACTGCATAGCGTATAGTATTCAAGCTATCGTCATAGGTATTGCAGAACCTTCAATAGTTAGCGTAGATATTATACGCTATTTTTTTGCCTTAATCTAATCTGCCATTTATTCATTTTAAGGATATATTTCACGCTTAATCTTCAGGTTTATTTACTATCCAGCGTGAAAGCAAAAATTTAACTATTGTAAATTTCAAGCAATTAAGAGGCTGCTATTTAGTGTGTTGTTGATTTTAACACGCCTCCGATCACCTCAATTTTCAACCATTCGGTTATAATTTCAACCGAGGGCTATTCCTCGCAAACCAAACCCAAAACAACCGAATGGAAACAAAAAATCCCCCCAACGCCACCGACTTCGTAAAGAAGTCTTCCACGAAAAAGAAAAAACGTTCATTCAAGCGTAAGTTCGACGGAAAGCAAGCATGTTCCGCTCCTGTGTGCGATGACAATGCGGAGAATATCGACTGGTTTGTCGGTTGCCTCATGTTCTTGTTTTTGAGCGTGGCACTCAGAGAGATGTTCAGCACCACAGACGCGGAATGACATTATGGGCAACGGGACATCCACCGAAGCGGATTTCAAGACCGCTGTGATTGCAGGCATGGCTCTCGCCGGCATCAGAACTCACAATGATGACATTCGCGCACCTCCCGAATTATTTTACCACGGTAAGCGTATCATATCCCTTGATGATGTGGCCTTTGGGTTGCATATCTCCAAAAAGACAATGCGCAAATACCGTGACGAGGGAAAGATTGAGATCTATGAAAGCCTGACCTGCGGGGCGGCATTCGTGACACAGGAAGCCTTCAATGATTTCATAGACAATCACTTCATCAGCTCCCGGCATCCGGACTATCCCAAGATGAAGAAAAAACATAACAACACCGGTGGAAACACCGATAAATGATCACCGCTAAATCTTTAATTCACTCATGGAAGAAAATCCAAAGGAAGAAGTGCTGATTGCCCGCGACAATGAAACCGGGCAGGTAGGCGCGGTCGTCGGTCAGAACCCCGACGGCACCCCAAAAATGGCCGATGTAAAATCGACCCCGTTAAGCGAACTCATCAAGTTCACCAAAGGGCAGAACCCCATCGAGGCATTCATCGCCAACTTCATGCGTCAGGCGAAGAACCCGACCACCTTCGGCATATTCAAGATGTCGGCCGCCGACTACGAGGCTCTGGGGCAGCCTATGGCGGAAATGCTCAACGACCCCGAAACCAACAGGGAGATGCTTGACAAATACCGCGTCAAGATGAAGGCTCCCGCCGCAAAAATCAAACCGGTTGACCCCGACAAGGTGAATTGGGCGGAGATAGAGAAACAATGGGGTGTCAGCCGGGAGGATCTTGAAAAGTCAGGCGCGCTCCAGCAGATGGTTTACCATCACAAGTCGCTGGAACTCCATAAAGTCAACGACCCTGACGGAAGCGGCGAAAAGCTGGACGCACGCCTGTCATTCCGCACAAATCCCGACGGTACATATTCGCTCACGCCACATTTCGTCAAGAAAGAACCGTTGCTTGACCAGCCATTCCGGGGCTACACATTCACCGCCGAGGACAAGGTGGAGTTATCCAACACGGGCAATCTCGGCAAAGCCGTTGATCTCAAAGACCCCGCGACAGGAGAGGTGCATATATGCCTCGTGAGCATAGACCGCCTCACAAACGAAATCGAAAGCATACCTGTCGATAAAATCTTTATCAAACAGAAGGTTGCCAATATAAATCTGACAATGCAGCAGATAGGCATACTCAAAAACGGCGGTCTTATCAAGGAACAGCACGTCGAACTCCCCAACGGACAGAAATTCACCGCTGACCTGCAATACAACGCATCCAAGCGTGACATCGCCTTTGTCAACTCGGCTCAGTACCGTCAGCAGAACGAGCAGGAGGCACAGCGGGCACAACAGAGCCAGCAACAGGGCGGGCAACAATCCGGGCAAAGCCTCAAAGACAACTGGCACGACGCCAACGGCAATCCCAAGCGTCTGACTCAGTGGTACCATATCCCGCTCGACGAGCAGAAACAGGCTGACTACCTCGCCGGGAAACAGGTACTCGTCGGTGAGGGCAAGGACAGGAGTGGCAACGACTGTACCATATACCTGCAATATGATCCCAAAGAGCGCAAACCTCAGACCACCCGCGTATATCCCGACCGCGACAAGGTGGTGGGCATCGCCGAGGAAAGCAAAACCCAGATGGCGGTAAACGATGACGGCAAGACCAACGAGGCGACCAAGAACGTGAATGAACCGCTCCAGCGCGGACAGACACAGCCGAAGGACGAGGCGCAGCAGAAAAAGCAGCACCAGCCCAAGCCCAAGACTCCAAAGCCGTAGCCGCCTCACCACTTCATCCGTTATCCACAGTCAAAACGACTGCGATTCGCTGACACGTCTGCCGGAACATAAATCCGACCACTGAATCCATAAATCCACTGCGACAAATATCCCGCCTCCGGCAACCTGTCAATATCCTGACAAGTATCTTCACGACATGGGGAGGTGCGCGCGGCCTCCCCGTGTTTTCAAAACATTCACCAACTAAACCCACAAAAATTATGACACAACTGATTGTATGCGAGAAATACCGCATAGCCAAAGCCGTCGCCAAAGCGTTGAAGGCGACACTTAACCCCGCATACGGGGTATACACCAACGGCGACATCACCGTCGCCTACGTTCACCGCGGTTTCATCAGACCTGTCGGTCTTGACAAGGCCGCAAACGGAAGTCTGCCATTCGTGCCGGAGAAATTCAAGATCGCCGTCACCGACAAGAAACGTGACCGCGTACTCAAACCGCTGTTCCGCAACGCGAAAGAGGTTGTCTTCGCCTCAGACGAGGGAGCTGACGCACAGGCGCGTTTCTTCAACATCTGCCGTCACTTCCGTGTCGGGCATCCGACGAGCCGCATGTGGCTTCCCCGCATTACCCGTGCATCTATCAGGCGTTCATTCTCCAAGCGAGAAAAGGGCCGTCACCTGCACAATCTCGCCCAGTCGGGTCTTGTGGCAGGCGCGATGGAGATGATGTTTGAATATAATTTCGCCGGAGTTCTCAAACACTGGTATTACGAAGGCGGGCCGCTGACACGCAAGGAGGTCGTAGCCATGCAGTATCTCGGTGACATGGATGAACAGGCGGCACAATATGACGCCCAGCCGAAGGCGTACAGAATCTTCCTCGATTACGGAGGGCTGCACCTCGTTTCTGATCAGTCTTGGCAGAGCGAGAGGGTCTGCGCCGCAATCGTTGACACTATCCCTGTCGGCGAACCCGTCAAGGCGCGGATGACCGTCACGGAGGAAGATGCACCGGTAGTCAGACTCCACACGATGCTCACTCTCCAGATGGACGCATTCGACAACTTCGGCTTTATGCCGTCGCTCACCGTCAGGACAGCGGAGAAGCTCTACGAGCAGGGCTTTATCTCATCGCCATACGTCACCGCACCGGACGCCGGCAACGGAATAACCGTGTTGCGCCGACTGTCCAAACGAGCCACAAAGACCGAGCGCAGCCTGTACAGACTTATTGCAGGACGCATGGATGCGGCGGCAATACCGCCGGAAAAGGAACAGTATGCCACTGTGACGGCTGAAATCGACGGACTGACATTCACCTGCCGATGGGAGGTGAGAAAGCCGAAGCCCGAATACCCCGGCACATCGGAACAGACAATCACCATAGTCGAAAAGATGATGGCTCCGGTCAAAGAGGTATCGCCCATTTCATACGGCTTTGTTACGACACTTGCCAACCTCACCGGATATGCGACGCTGACCGCAGACACTATACACCCCGATATGCCTTACTGCCACACCGTACACGAATACGGCACGGCACTCGAAGGTCTTGTGCGCAAGGGCTTCATCACGATAAATGACGGCACTATTGCCTGCACGCCCGAAGGCGACCGTCTGCTGCTTGACCTCGCGCCCTACAATCTTGCCCACAGCATACTGGTGGGGCAATACGGTGCTGACGAGATACCCTACGGAACAATAACAGGCAGAAAAGCCGTCAAGGGATTCGGCGAGTGGATCTCCGATACCGTCACCGACATTCTGCGCTACACGCCCAAAAAAGAATGATCGCCACGACAGCGATAATTTATATCGTGATTGAAAAATAGCCGCTCGACCATAGCGCATAATCCGATAAAAATCGCTAACTTTGCCACTGAATCGCAGTCATAATTTATTTTGATTGTGGATTTAGTGGTGAGAAGGCGGGAGGGATACCCGCCTTCTTTTTTTTCAAACACATATCCCGTCCACCACTTAATCCACCAATAATTTATGCCAGAGTTTGTTCAAATCGAAAAATCCGAACTTGAAGAAATATTCAGCCGAATGTCATATTTGAAGAAAGTATTTATCACTTTCTTCGAGCGCGTAAGAAACAAAGAGCCTGATGATTGGCTTACGTTGCAGGAACTCTGTGAGTTTCTCCACATCTCCGAGTCCAAAGCACGCTCGCTCAAAAAGAGCGGACGTATAGGGTTCATCAAGAGCGGGAAAGGATCTATGTTCCTCGCCGGAGATGCTTTCGGATTACTTGAACGGGTAGAGGCTGTACCGAGAAATGGGAACGATATATACCCATGACAGTAATGAAATAGGGAATTTCCATGCCGACAGTCTTACAGTGCTTGAAATCGTTGAGAGATTGAACACTGAAATACATCCGTCGTTCTTGGGCAAAAAGTTTTATACCGATGCCCAGCTCTCGGAAAAACTCAACATTTCAAGACGCACATTGCAGGAATACCGTGATAACAGGCAGATTGCCTATTACCGGCTTGACGGCAAGATACTCTATGCAGATGATGATGTGGAGGAGTTTTTGAAATCCACATACCGCCCCAAATACTGAAACCGAAAATGCGGCCACCGGGTAATACCGATGACCGCATTTATTTCATTCAGTGACAGTCGAATTTATACCACCTGCACATTGTTGAATTTGCTGCGCATGGTTGCCATACCATCATACACAGCTTGATCCTGCATCTTGGCGTAAATTTGCGTTGTCTTTATATCACTGTGTCCGAGCATCTTGGATATTACCTCGATGGACACGTTGTTGCAGAGCGACATAGAGGCGAATGTATGGCGCGCCACATGGGTTGTCAGATGCTTTTTGATTTTCGCCAAATCTGCAATCTCTTTCAGATAGGCGTTCATCTTCTGGTTTGTAATCACCGGCATGACTACTCCCGTAGCCTTAACAACAGGATGATCCGAATACTTTTTGATGAGCTGGCGGGGTATGTCAAGCATCGGGATTATACACATCTCTCCAGTCTTGGCACGAGCCTTGCGTATCCAAGTATTGCCTTTGTCATCGTCTTGTATGTCGTCAATGGTGAGTGATTTCATGTCGCAGAAGGCAAGTCCTGAGAAGCAGCAGAACACGAAGGTGTCACGCACTACTTCCAATCGTGGCAACTCCTTCAGGTCAAGATCCATTATGGTCTTTATTTCAGCCTCGGTCAAGAACTGACGCTCACTGTATGTACGCTGGTATTTCTTGCCGATAAACGGGTCGTGGTCTATCCACTTGTGGGCGAGAGCGTACTGCAACACGTTTTTGACGCAGCGGAGATAGCGCACGGCAGCGTTGTTGGCGCAGGATTTCTTCATGCGAAGGAAATGCTCGAAGTCGTCAAGCATCCCCGATGTAACCTCCTTTATCGGAATGTCGTCGGTCTTGTAGTGGAGTTTGAAGAAGTCTTCCAGATAGTCAACGCAACGAGTCCAGCGCTGATAGGTGGGCTTCACGATGTCACCACGGTCAAGTTCCTCCTTGCGTTTCTCGTTTGCCTCGCGGAACACCTCGCACATCATCTTGGGCTTCTCCATAGTTCCCATGTAATGCGCTTTAAGGACAGCCGGATTTACCAGTTTGTTCTCACGAATGAGCATGTTGTGAATTTCGCAGAAACGGGCGCGCACCATCTCAAGAAATTTGTTCAGCTCCTTGTCGCGGCGCGATGTGCCATCGCTCTGGTTGCGTTTCTGGTTCCAGTGTTTGGGGTTCACTGAACGACCGATTGTAAACTCCGTCATCTGGCCTCCGACCGAGATACGGGCATAGAGCGGATATTCGCTCTTTTCTGTCTTTGGCTTCCTTGCGTAGAAAGTCAGAGTAAAATAAGAATCTGGTGTCATTTCTCTGTGGGTTTAATGGTTATATAAATATAATCATTTTCGCCGACATCACCAAACGAGAAAGAACATCAAATATCACGGATATGACTGATTGGACGGCTCACGCCTGTATTCCACCAAAACCGTGAGTCCGGCTCACGGTGCAAAATGGTGCAAATCGCAGAAATCGGTTTCAAACAGCGTTTTGAGCGGGGAATTATGGTTAAAGAATATTTCAAGAGTTAAATAGTGTTTAGAAGCTCTGAAAATTGCGACCCCAACCGGGTCAAAGGTTCGTTCCCATACTCAAAACCCCACTTTGTGAGGCGTGATAACAGCTTAACTTTCGGTGTTTCAGCCGACTCACTGATGATTTCTGCCAACCGTGAGTCGAATTACTCACAAACGTGAGTACTCACTAATGACTCACTCACCACCTCTGTATTCTGCGCCATTCTGAAATTTTGGCAAAAAGAAAAAGCACTGAAAATCAAGCGATTTCAGTGCTTTGCGGCGTTTTGCCATTTTTGATTGTGACCCCGGAGAGGCTTTGAATATTTTGCCAACTCACTGGAGCTCAATACGTTTATCTTAGCCAAAATGCAGACCGTACCCTCTTGGGACACCTCTCTGCTTCTGCGATTTTCAATAATCTGTTGCCTTGCCGCTGCAAAAACTCTACTGCAAAGATAGTAAAACTATATGAGTATCTGTCAAATATTGATATTAAAATTTTGTATGTTAGAAAATTCATTACATTTTGATATCGTATCATTAGTCGATATATTCTTATATATCTGCAAATTCCGAGTTTATACAGATCGATTTTTAGAGTCTTTTGTGGGGATTTATACAGGTCGGCTATATGCAATTATAAGAATGATGGCTATAAAACCCAACGCTGTAATAAGATGGTAAATACTATCCGATCTTAGAATATGCCATTTTACTTCTAAAAATGTATTCCTTCTCCAATTAACATTTTCTGGAGTTTCTTTGTGTAACTTGCCATTCTTATAAATTGCCCACTCAAAGTCAGTGTCAGAATGATTTAAATTCCATTTTTGAAGAATGGAATTGTACTGATCATTATAATATTTCAATGTTTCATGCGAGATTTCAGTGCCACAGGTAAGATAGATTTTGATATCCCTTTCTAAATTTGAAAGTTCTAATCCGCATTCGTGATATTGCTCTTCTCGTTTTTCATATTTTAGATGCGAAACAATCAGCGACAGAACAAGTACAAACATTGACAGTCCAACAGTAGTAATCGTAATAATGACCTCGTTTAATTCAAGCTGTTTTATGAATATCAACAAGTTTATTACAATTATCTCCAACGATACCATTGCAATGCATAGTGTAGATGCATTATGACAACGTTTCATCCGTCTTGCAGATTCGAAGCGGGCTATGGCTGTTTTCCAACATCTTTCAGCCATTTTATTTAGCATTTCATTCATATTTTGTTGTATTTAAAAAGAAGGAAGGGAATAAAATTAAAACGCGAAACGATTCCGTATAAACGGCCAAATGTCCTTATGAAAAAGGATAGTCTTACCAATACTGACAAATGCCAGTCCTGCATATGCAGCCATCCCTTCCTTCTTGTGATTATGATAACTCTCGAATGTCAATTTCACTTTTTCTAACAAAGTCTTGTAACATCTTACTGAATCGTCTATTTACATCTTCATCTGAAATGTCTTCCGATTCTGTTTTTTTATAATAGCCAAACTTTTTAAGATAAGCTATTCGCTCTCCTCTATTGGAAATTTTATCGAAGTCGACTAATATTGAGCGTCCATCATTGTGTTTAATATCAAAGTATGTACGCACAATCGAATTTATTCTAAGTTTCTCAAATAATTCTCTTCCGATAGATTTTTTTATTAATGCATCAATCTGGTAAAGAATTGATAAATCCGTAATCTGCTGAAAGTATGCAATCCAACCATAATTATGATTGGCAACTCTAAAGCCTGAAATCATCAAATTTAAATCAGCCTCGGTATATTCACAAAATTCATCATCATTTTTGATAAATCGTGGTCGTAGTAGAGCGTCAGAATATTGCAGCTTGGCTTGAAAGCAACGCCTGACAATGCGATCGGTGAATTTGTCACGATTTGATTTTTTGATAGAGATTTTGCTTGAGGTTATTTGGTAGCCAATATAATCAAAGCTATCTTCTGATATTTGACCGGACTTTGTTTTTCCCTCTGTCAACTCTAATCCAAGATTAAAACGCGAAATCTGATTAGTTATTATGCTTTTTATATCAATAGTATCCGATGTTAATACCAGAATGTCATCAACATACCTTAAAAAGAGTCCTCTGTCAAAAGAACTCTTCATTGCATTGTGGCATTCTTCCATATATGTTGCCGCCAATATGTTTGAGATGGATAATCCTTGTGGGACACCTTTTGTGTTAATCTGATTTGTGTCAGTTGAATTGGATATAGTAGGAGTTGTAATTGCATTCAAAATTAGTTTTAATACAGAGCCTTCGACTTTATTGGATAGCTGTCTAATTAAAACAGAATGATTTATATTGTCATAGAAGGACGCTAAATCTGTTTTAAAAAAGCGAATAGATGTATGCTGATTTTCTTGAAGATACTTGATGATATAATATATATACCTATTCGGAGCTTCGTATTTTAATCCTATTACCTCTGTTAAGTAGTCGTTTAGCATTGAAAGGACGAAACGATCGCGGACAATTGGAATCGAAAGTACACGAGGTAATCTACCTTTTCCTTTTAAAATTAATTTTTCTTGATAAGGAGAAAATTTATATTCTCCCAATATACATTTCTCTTTCAACCAATTTATTTCATTGATAAAGGTCTTGCGATAAGATGATGGAGACATATGATCCCTACCTCCACCTTTTTTAGGCAGAATTTCTTTATCAAAATAACTGAGAAAATCAATCTCAGAGATATATTGGGAGAATGATAAATTCATTATTAAATATCAAAATAAGGATCTTCCTATACTTATTACAAAAGTACAACAAAAAGTGGTTCAGGACTACAATCTTTAGCAGATAATTAAGTAAACAATTCCTTGATATTATTGCGTTAGAAATACTCTCCAGTTTCCTTCTTTATCGCCGCGCTCAACATATTTTTTTGAGATGAGCTGGTCAAGTAATTTTTGGATAGCGGTAATGCTGATGCCTGTTTCGTCTTTCATGTCTGCAAGTGTCAGCGTCGGTTGAGTGCGCATAGCATTCAGGATTTTAGTATAGTTGGGAGTGCGGAAAGCTATTCGTTCTCCATCATACCACCACACATTGTCATCTTTTTCACTTACAAACAATACATCGTTATACACCTCTGTCGCGACCAGTTCGTTGAAATACTTTAGAAACGGGCGTATATCCTTGATGTCTGCGTGGGCGCCGTCGCTCGGCACTGGACCTACTTCGAGATCTGCTTGATGGAGCGCTTCAAGATATTCGCTTTTCTTGCGGCTGCGTACTACAATCATCGGGTAGTTGTGTCGGGTAAGAATATAATTCACCATAAGTCGGGCGATACGTCCGTTGCCATCTTCAAAAGGATGGATACGGATATAGCGGTAGTGAAATAATGCAGCAAGCTCCACGGGAGAAAGTTTTCCCTCCTGTTCAGCTGTATTGTACCAGTCGACTAAGTCTGCCATAAGTCCGGGTGTTTCCTCAGGTGAAGCGTACTCGAATCTGTCACCATATCTTGTGATTACGCTATTGGGGCGTGTCTTATATTGCCCTGCGTGTATAACATAGCTTGTCTGTACGCCACCCGGCAAATTACGATAGACTGTGTAATCTTCGCGTAAAAGGGTTTTGTGCAATGTCCGTATGAAATTCTGTGTCAAGGGTATATCCTTAACCGCAGCTTCTTCCGTCATCATACGCAGACCAACATTACTTGCAGTCATCTCTTCAACGTCGCGCACATCTGCTTCTCCAATTACTTTGCCGAATAGCAATAGTATTTCCGTTTGTCCATAAGTCAGCGTATTACCCTCTATGTGATTGCTATTGTAATTAAAATCAACAGTAAAACGACGGCTCAACCTCTCTCTGTCTTTCTCGGACAGGGGCTGTATGTTTTGCCAAGCAGCAAGTGCTTTTTTGATATTGAGATACTTCATACGGAATTCGTGTTACATCCGTACAAAGTTAATAATAAATTCTTAAAAAGGTTGTATCTGTATAACCTTTTTGTATTTTTGTGAAGCTCTTATCTGACTTTTATCTGAATATAGGTAATATGAGCATACCACTCGCATCGCAATATACCACCTAAGAAGTGGTACATTATTTCAGCCCATGCTTTTTTCTTTTGAT
>ERZ778503.2048-NODE-2048-length-12006-cov-5.015982_pt1 | contig 12006 bp, 11 predicted proteins | sample MGYA00510047_ERZ778503 | MGnify/ENA primary metagenome ERZ778503 (study PRJEB29527, sample SAMN07138965) | mouse gut metagenome | material: feces | host: mouse | place: China:Nanjing | collected 2016-01-25 ... | reverse complement strand
GCACGACCTTGCCAAGGTCGGGGTCGCGAGTTCGAGTCTCGTTTTCCGCTCTGTATAAAAGGTGCGTTAGTTCAGTTGGTTAGAATACATGCCTGTCACGCATGGGGTCACGGGTTCGAGTCCCGTACGCACCGCAAGAATCTGAGAACACAAGTAAGGAAAGTCTTAAAGTACAATGCTTTAAGACTTTTTCTTTTTTCTATCAAAGAAAAACAAAAAAAAGAAAACCACATATCCTTTTTATCATTATCTTTGTTTGTGGTTTATCAATTTATAGGTCAAATGAAGAAGTTTTTTATCCATTGTGCTGTTGCACTCTGTTGCGCAACCTTCTCAGCACCGGCACATGCACAGTTCAATCTGAAAAAAGCGGTAGGAGGTGCCACTAAAGTTGTACAGGCCGCTACTCTGAGCGATGCTCAGATGACTGCTTACGTAAAGGAATATATCGACTGGATGGATAAGCACAACCAAGTGTGTGCCGACGACAATCCGTACACCGTACGTCTGAAAAAGCTTACCCAAGGACTGACAGACGTAGAAGGTATACCGCTTAACTTTAAAGTGTATTATGTAGTTGACGTAAACGCTTTTGCCTGTGCCGACGGCAGTGTCCGCATATTCTCTTCTTTAATGGACATCATGAGTGACGAGGAGTTACTGGGGGTGATCGGGCATGAGATCGGTCATGTGGCGCATAAGGATTCTAAAAAGGCATTCCGCACCGCCCTGCTTACGTCGGCCTTGAAAGACGGCGTCTCTGCCAAAGGAGGCAGCGTAGCCGCCCTCACCGAATCGCAGTTGGGAGATCTGGGCGAGGCATTGGTCAATGCTTCCTATTCGCAAAAACAGGAACGGGATGCAGACGACTACGGTTATGAATTCCTGAAGAAAAACGGGAAGAATCCTTGGTCGATGGCCTTGTCTTTCCGTAAACTGAAACAGATGCAGGAAGAAGCCGGAGCTAAAAAGAATAATAAACTGAATCAGTTGTTCTCTACACATCCCGACTTGGATGCACGGATCAAACGCATGGAAGAACGAGCCACCACCGAAGGGGTTGAGAAACCGTAACCGTCATTCGGGGAAAAAGTATATCGGCGCTAACATATACATAAAAAATAAATCCCTGCAAAGTAGCTTCTTCCGCACTTTGCAGGGATTTATTTTATCATTCATTCAACATTGTAAACCGATACAGTCTAACAGAAACCTTACTCCGTGTGTCACAACCTGGCCGCCATCGGTCCTTATGCTTTACCCCACGTATCAAAGATACAAAGACACATCTTTCCAAACAGTTTCATCCGGCAAAGGGGCTTCCACATCCATTTCTTTTTTGGACACCGGATGGACGAATTGTATACGACGGGCATGCAAACAAATACTCCCATTAGGATTGCTGCGTTGGGCACCGTATTTCAAATCTCCTTTTATAGGACATCCCAAATGGGCCAACTGACAACGGATCTGGTGATGGCGCCCCGTATGCAAGTGCACTTCCAGCAAAAAATAGTTTTCCGTCTTTCCGATCTGCCGGTAACTCAACCGGGCTTCCTTCGCCCCGTCCACCTGCTTGGTACATACATAAGACTTATTCTGCCGTTCGTTACGGACCAGCCAGTCTATGCAATCACCCTGAGGCTGCGGCGGGCGATTCTTCACCAAAGCCCAATACGTTTTACGCACTTCTTTGGTGCGAAACATTTCATTCAGCCTCGTCAACGCCTTGCTTGTCCGCGCAAACACAACGATACCGCTCACCGGACGGTCCAAACGATGCACCACCCCCAGAAAAACATTTCCCGGTTTATGGTATTTCTCTCTGATGTAATTCTTCACTACCTCCGAGAGCGGAACATCTCCCGTCCGGTCACCTTGAACAATTTCCGAACTGCTCTTGTTTACAATGATTATATGATTATCCTCGTAAAGAACCGTCATTCTTACATATTCATGCCACCATCAATCTGAATCACCTGGCCGGACACATAACTGGACAAATCGGAAGCCAGGAACAGAGCCACATTGGCAACGTCTTCCGGTGTTCCTCCCCGACGCAAAGGAATCTTCTTACACCATTCCGCACGGACATCGTCAGGCAGTGCCGCCGTCATGGCTGTTTCAATAAAACCGGGAGCTATGGCATTGGCACGTATTCCCTTCGCCCCCATTTCCTGTGCAATGGATTTAGCCAAAGCGATCATGCCTGCCTTCGAGGCCGAATAGTTACACTGTCCGGCATTTCCATGAACACCCACAACCGAAGCCATGTTGATAATAGAACCTCCTTTCTGACGCATCATCACCGGTGTGCAGGCGTGAATGAAATTAAATGCGGATTTCAAATTCACGGCAATCACTGCATCCCATTGCGCCTCGGTCATACGCAGCATCAGTCCGTCTTTGGTAATACCTGCATTATTCACTAGAATATCTATTGAACCAAAGTCTTCTTTTACCTGCTTTACCACGTCCTCCGTCTGATTGAAATCAGCCGCATTGGAAGCATATCCCTTAGCCTTTACTCCGAGAGCCTTGATCTCTTCTTCGGTTGCTTTACCGTTTTCATCTATAACAAGGTCTGTAAATGCTACATTAGCGCCTTCCATCGCAAATTTCAAGGCAATAGCCTTTCCTATACCACGTGCAGCACCTGTAACGAGCGCTGTCTTTCCTGTTAATAATCCCATAGTCTATTTTTTATTTTATGGATCTTGATCTTTTCTCAAAATCCGGGTTATCAATGATCGTACCACTGTACGGCTTGAAGTATAGTTCTCACCGTCTCCCAACCTTCCGCAAATATAAGGCACTTCCAGTCCTTTCACACAATAATGCATGATTTCGGAAAGCAAAGCCGTGTTCTCAATATCAAATCTCCCTTGTTCCACCCCTTCGTTCAAGATATAAAGAAAGGTATCCATTTCCGTCTTATCAAAATGTTTACGTACCTTTTCCACCGTCCATATATCCCGAAAGAAAACCGCCCGAAGATTACCGTTTCGGGAAACTGTCTCTTTCACCAAATCCAGATGTGTGGATATTAATTCCACAAGTTTTTCTTCAGGCGTCGTATCCAGCTGAGCCACCTGTGCCATTTTGTCCGACAGTCTTTCTACTTCCGCCTCTATAACAGCATAGTAGATTTCTTCCTTATTTTTAAAATAAGTATACAGCGTACGCCTTCCTTTCTGAGAGGCTTGAGCAATATCGTTCATAGTCGTGTTTTCCACCCCGTTCTTGGCAAAAAGTTGGCGGGCCACATCAACTAATTTCAATTTTGTTCTAGAGACTGACATAATGCAGGCAAAGGTAGCTCTTTTCTTTTATTTCGACAAATATTTATTTTTAAAAAGTCAGTCTCCGAATTCGGAGACAATCAAGCTTCTCCCTCTGCCTTTTTGTCTGTCGGGATACATACGCTATTATCCGATGTACAAGAACTTTTCCGCTTAATCTTCTATCCAGTCTTCTGATTTTCCAAAGTTTTTATCAGCAAATAGCTCCGCCAACCCTGTTATTTGCTTCAGGCGAAGCAGCTCATCCCTGTCCATGCCTATATTTTTCATAATCCAACTGTCCGACATACCGGCCTTTGTCAATTCGGAAACGATATTACTCATCAGCTCTACCGAATGTACGCCACGCGCCCGATTATGGCGGATTGTTGAGGCCATGCGCTCCGAAATATCTTTATCTATTACCGAAACAGGCAGCAACCCATCTTCTCTTTTATAGATTCTCTCGGACGTCTTCATCACCAGATAGCGATGATAACCGTCTACAATCTCATAACGGTCCTCTTCCTTCAGGTAATAGCAGACACACGGCATCGTATATCCATCTTCCCATATCGAAAGTTCCAGCAATTTCATTTCAGGAGGCGCCACAATATTCGGATTGTAATTATTGGCAGACACCTTCTCCAGCGGTACTGCGATCACGTTATATACAGGACTTTTATAACTTCCCATCTCTAATTAGTTTATATTTCTCCATAACCTTTTCCTTTCTCTCCTTCTCCTGCTTCGTCAATGCAAAGCCCATATACTTACATATATGATCGTTTTTAAGTATACAGATACACATGCGCTTGTAGGTGGGAATTTCTTTAAACTCAGGAATGTCTATATCATCCAGATATTCCATACGTACCGGCTTTTTATCGGTCTGATAAGCCGTTTCGGTCCCCACTACAAATTCAACTCCGGCTTCCGTCAATCTTTTTATCGTCTCACTGGCCAGACACCCTCCCCGTTCGCGCCAGAACCGAATGCTCACGTTCAATTTATTCAAGTAATTTTCCCGCGTTCTTTCCGGCAACGTGTCTAAAAGAAAATACATATAATCTTTCCACGAGAAGCCCGGGGGACATTGTATCGTCTTCCACCCCATAGCCGTTGTCTTACCATAAATTCCTGCAAAATTCACCCCGTTGACACGGCTTATCATTCTGCCCCACATGTTCGGGTCAATCACCCGGTATATTTTCAAGGAAGGAATCGCATAGGATATAAACGGACTGGCCACGCGTTGCCGGCTGATCGGTATGCCGGCCTGATAATAAAGATCATACAACCTATTATAGGTCCAACCGTATTTCCCATTGGCGGTCCATATATCCGATGTTTTCCAATCGTATATCGGATAAGCGTTGAACACATTATGAGCAATCTGATACGTCCATTTGTAATGAAACAGCCGACGGTAGTTCCTGTCGCTATGAATGGCCAGCCAGCGATTATAGCTCTCCTGCGTACGAATTCCCACCAGGCAACAGATATTACGGCACTTCATACGCTGGCAAAGCCAGGGAGCAAACAAGAGTTGAAAATCATAATCCCACAAATCCTCACTAAAAAAATCAAAGTCATCAGACGTATAGCAGTTCTGCGGTTTTTCCCGTACCCACAGTGCTCTTTTCTCCTCTTCCCATGGACGCCAGTAATTCTGATACATGGAAGTACAAGTAGGCACCTTAAACGGTATGCAACAATGAAACACATCCAGAATGTCCGCGTTCGACGCCAATGCCTTTTCCACATATTCCATTGTTTGGGTATATTGAATCTCATAATCCATGTGGAACACCCCCAAACGCCGGTTCGGAGCGCACGTACGAATATACTCTATACATAAATTAAGGAGGACGCCGCTGTCCTTACCGCCGGAAAAGGAAACATACACATAATCGAAGTTGTCAAAAACAACTTTAATCCGGCGCATGGCTGCCTCATAAACATCAAGTTGCCGTATCATTATTATCGGGTAAATTATATTCCATCTTCTCATAGTTTTTCCAGTCCTTAATCGTGGAAAAACCATGCTGTCTGAAACATTCCACATGTCTTTTATGTACCAGGGCCGTTAATGAAAAAGAAGTTTCCACTTCTTCCACAATCCTGTCCAACAAATCGCCCATCGTAGCGGCATCATCCCCTTTCACATAGTAATTGTCGATATTGTAATTCTCTCCGGTTCTCTTCACCGGCATGAATCCTGCCACCGCTTCATTGTTCAAAGCCACATACCAAGTATGGCGTAAAGATGTCTTGAACGGATAACCATTGTTCTGTCTTAAAATAGCCGGATTCATCACCAACGGAGCGACCCATTCGTACAATTTTTTCTCCGTCCCTTCCAAACGTAGTATTTCCATAATCACCGGAATGTTTTTTTGCAAAAATAATAATTTTATTGAATATGGCAGAAATAAACAACTTTTTTATAGCTCCGAATCAATATTTGCAACAGAGCTTTTTTAAATATTCAAGGCAGTAGCCCGACAATTCTATGATTGCGTTTTATGTTTCTATAAGATTTTCGCAAGCAACAAAACGAATAGAAGCCGTCCGGTCCCGGGAGCGGCCCATCGTTTTTGCAACCGGATTGCATATTCTTTTCTCTACCTTTGCGGAAAAACAATACATTATGAAACCGTTTACCGCCCATCAAACAAGATCCGCAAGCAGCCGGACTTCTCCTTCCAAAGCGTGCCCGGCCAGCCATCCGTCCGACACCGGAAAGTGCCGTACACACTCCCATTCTCATACATCGCAATCGTTTGCCCGTCCGGTCCTATCGGCCGCCCTGCTCTTTGCAGGGATCCTCTTCCGATCGTTCGGAACAAACCTTTCGGACTCGCACCCCGCCATTGAATTCATCTGGTATCTGGCTGCCCTCCTACCGGTAGGAGGGCCGGTGATGCTGGAGGCCATCCGTTCCCTACGAGACGGCGACTGCTTTAATGAGTTCTCGCTGATGCTTCTGGCTTGTATCGGTGCTTTCTGTATCGGCGAATATCCCGAAGCCGTAGGGGTGATGCTGTTCTACTCCATCGGTGAGGGTCTCCAGCACCGGGCTGTAGACAAAGCCACCCGCGACATATTCCGCCTTATCGACGTAAGGAGCGAGCGGGCATCGGTCTGCCGCGACGGTCGATACGTATCTGTATCTCCCCGGCAAGTAGGGATTGGCGAAACAATAGAGGTGAAACCCGGAGAACGTGTTCCGCTGGACGGCCTGTTGACGGAAGAGGAGGCCGTATTCGACACCTCGGCACTGACCGGCGAAAGCCTGCCGCGCCTCATCCGGCACAACGAAGAGGTTCTTGCCGGCATGATTGTCTCTACCGACACGATACATATCCGGGTCAGCCGGATATACGAGAAAAGTGCGTTGTCCAGCATACTCGATTTGGTAAACCGCGCCTCCGACCGAAAAGCACCGGCCGAACGGTTCATACGTAAATTTGCACGTATCTACACGCCCGTCGTTCTTTCTCTCGCCGGATTGGTTATAGCCGTGCCGGCCATCGTCAGCCTGTTTGACAGCGAGTTTCAGTTTGTCTTTTCCGAGTGGCTTTACCGCAGTCTGGTTTTACTGGTTATCTCCTGTCCCTGCGCTTTGGTCATCAGCGTCCCGCTCAGCTATTTTGCCGGAATCGGAGCCGCTTCCCGTAACGGCATTTTGTTCAAAGGCGGCAACTATCTGGACGCCATCACCAAAATCAACGCCATTGCTTTCGACAAGACCGGTACACTCACCACCGGGAACTTCGGAGTGGAACGCATCGTCAGTCCGAACCTTCCGGAAAATGTTTTCCTTTCTTACCTCTGTGCCGTAGAGAGAAACAGCAGTCATCCCATCGCCCGAGCCATTGTACACTATGCACAGCAACGGCAATCCGCTCAGCTTTCTCCCGAACGCATGCGGGAATGGGCCGGCTACGGTGCAGAAGCATACGTAAAAGATCATCATGTACAGGTAGGCAACATGCGCATGATGCAAAAGCACCGCATTGCCATTCCTCCCGAAACAGCCCAAGAGACCGGCACCGTCGTCTTGTGTAGCATCGATGGGCAATATGCCGGTCATGCAGTACTCTCGGACATCGTGAAAAGCGACGCCTTACCGGCTATCGAGGCTGTCAGAGCGCTGGGAATTGAACACATCACACTCCTGTCCGGCGACAAAAAAGAAATTACCGAACAACTGGCACACGCCCTCCGCATACCGAACGCTTACGGCGAACTGTTGCCCGAAGACAAAGCCCGGTATATAGAAGAAAGTTCCCGCATGCCGGGACGATTCACCGCCTTTGTGGGCGACGGACTGAACGACGCCCCTGTTCTCGCACTCAGTACCGTAGGAATCGCTATGGGCGCACTCGGTTCGGAAGCGGCTGTAGCAAGTGCCGACGTGGTGATTCAAACCGACCAGCCTTCCAAAGTGGCCACAGCCATCCGTATCGGGCGCATCACACGCCGTATCGTGATTCAAAACATTGCGGGGGCGATAGCCGTCAAAGCCGTTATTCTTTTACTGGGAGCGGCGGGATATGCCTCGCTTTGGGGAGCCGTCTTTGCCGACGTCGGTGTGGCACTACTTGCCATAAGCAACTCCCTGCGCATACTTTTTCATCGTGAACAGGCATAATTCGTAGGCCGACAGCATAGCCATACAAGATTTTATCCGTATCTTTACCGACGAGTGCGGAACCTTTCTTCCCGCTCCCAGGCAAAATAAGATAAACCTTAAGGATATGGCACTATATAAATATGCTCTCAACGGCTTTTCCCTTATCAAAGAAAAACCGTTCAAGCTGGAAAAAGAAATTCAAAAAGTATTCGAACAGCATTTACCGCTTATTATGGGAGTGGAGATGGTGAAATCGGAATTCACCGTCAAAGACCGTCGCATCGACACGCTGGGATTCGACCCGCATACGCGGTCCTTCGTCATCATCGAATACAAACGGGAACGGAACGCCAGCGTCATCGACCAAGGATTCACTTACCTGAGCCTGATGTTGCAGAATCAGGCGGACTTTATCCTGGAATACAACGAAGTCATGCGGAAAAGCCTGAAACGGAACGACGTGGACTGGTCGCAGACCAAAGTCGTATTCGTATCGCAAGGTTTCACAGCCAACCAGCGGGAAGCGGTGAATTTCAAAGACCTCCCCATCGAACTGTGGGAAGTGAAACGCTACGAGAACGACAGCCTCTCCATCACGCCCATCCGCAAGAGCCACGCGTCGGTCAGCATCAAAACCGTGATGCAGAACCACAAGGAGTATAAGGAAGTGACCGAGAAAATAAAAAGCTATTCCGAAGACAACCTGTTGCAGGGAAAGTCCGACGAGGTGGCGGAATTGTACGAGACTTACAAAAATGCCATTCTCAACCTGGATACAAGTATCGAGACCAAACCGCAGAAACATTACATTTCTTTTTGGAAGGACACACAGTGCTTTTGCTCCGTCCTGCTGCAAAACACCGGCATCAAAATCGTCATCAATTTGCCGAAAGGACGATTGGACGACGGCAAGAAGCTGGCGCGGGACGTATCCGGTGTAGGCCATCTGGGCACGGGCGACTACGAAGTGAAAGTGACCGACACGCGCTTTCTGGAATACATTCTCAGCCTCGTCAAACAGGCTTTATAGCCACCGGAAACCAAGATGGACATCCGACAAATCCGCACCGGAAAGAAATGCTTTCTGGACTTGCTGTTGCTGGCCGACGAGCAGGAGACAATGATAGACCGTTACCTGGACAGAGGGGATATGTTTGTGGTATTCGAAGGAGCGACGGCTATAGCCGAAAGCGTGGTCACCGACGAAGGGAACGGTGTATTCGAACTTAAAAGTCTGGCTGTCCTCCCGTCGTGGCAGCGGAAAGGATACGGAAGACGGCTCATCGACTTTCTGTGGATGCACTATGCCGGACGTTGCCGGACGATGCAAGTAGGCACCGGCGAAAGTCCGCTCACCGTACCGTTCTATGAGCAATGCGGCTTTCGGTACACGCATCGCATACCGGACTTTTTCATCACCCATTACGATCATCCGATTATAGAAGCCGGACAACAACTGACCGACATGGTGTATCTGCAAAAAAGCGACGAAGGTGATCCGGCACTACACGACCGACTGGCCGGGCACCTTTCAAAGAAGGAGATACAGGCCTTGGCCCGCCAGGCGGAAACGGACACCGCCTGCCGGCATCATCTGTTCGGATTCCTTTTCGCAACCGACCGACGTATTTCGGAAAACGCCGCCTGGACATTCACACATTTCAGTCCTGCCGCGCGTCACCTGCTGCTGCCTCACCGCGATGCCCTGACCGACGAGGCCATGCGGTGCGACAGTGCCACGAAACGCCGTCTTCTGCTCACGCTGCTGAACCGTCTGCCGGTGGCCGATCCCATCCGAACGGATTTCCTGGATTTCTGTCTGCACACCCTGCTTTCAACCGACGAGCCTCACGGCATCCGGTCGTTGTGTATCAAACTGTCAGCCGCCATGTGTCGCCGCATCCCGGAACTGCAACGGGAATTGCGCCTGACACTGGAAATGCTGAAAGGGGAACCGCTTCCTTCCTCGCTGCGTTGCGTACTGAAAAGGATTTAATTCTCCCGGACCGCTCCCCTTCCGAAAACAAATGCGTATCTTTGCCCTCGGAAAAAAGAACGTATATGACCACCGAACTGAAAAATAACGAAAATCTTTCCCTTTCTTTACTAACCGTATTGGCTGTTATAGCGGGCGTATCGGTAGCCAATCTGTACTATAACCAGCCGTTGCTGAATCTGATACGCACGGATCTGGGAGCCAATGAATTTCAAGCCAATCTTATCCCGATGCTGACACAGATAGGATATGCGGCCGGACTACTCTTCATCATTCCACTGGGCGACCTGTACCGCCGCAAACAGATTATACTGATCAATTTTACCATACTGGTGTTTGCTCTGCTGTCTATCGGGCTGGCCGGTCATCTGTATATCGTATTAATAGCCTCGCTGTTCACCGGTTTATGCTCTGTCATGCCCCATATCTTCATTCCGCTGGCCGCACAATATTCCGCCCCTGCGTACAAAGGACGCAACGTAGGCTTCATCCTTTCCGGCCTGCTGACAGGCATTCTGGCTTCACGGGTGGTGAGCGGTTTCGTGGGTGAATATTGGGGATGGCGGATCATGTACTTCATCGCTGCGGGACTGATGGTAGTCAGTGCAGGTATTATCGTGTACCTGCTGCCCGATATCCGCCCTACCTTCCGAGGCTCATACGGCAGCCTGATGAAATCGTTGTTCGCCCTCGTACACCGCTATTCATTGTTGCGCCTTTCGTCGCTCCGTTCGGCCCTGGCTTTCGGATCGTTCCTGGCCGTATGGGCCTGTCTGACATTCAAGGTGAGCCAGGCCCCGTTCTACGCCGGCAGTCATGCCGTCGGGCTGCTGGGGCTTTGCGGCATAGCCGGTGCACTTACCGCCTCCACCGTAGGACGCTACGTGCCTCGAATAGGTCTGCGCCGCTTCCATTATATCGGCTGTTTCCTGATGCTGGCGGCCTGGCTCTGCCTATGGCTGGGCGGTCGTTCCTACGTGGGGCTGATAGCCGGTATCATTCTGGCCGACATCGGCATGCAGGGCATTCAGCTCAGCAATCAGGCCTCCATATTCGACCTTTGCCCGGAGGCCTCCAACCGGCTGAACACCATCTTCATGACCACCTACTTCATCGGCGGTTCGCTGGGCACCTTTCTGGCCGGCAGTTGCTGGCAGTTGTTTGCATGGCCGGGCGTAGTGGCCGTAGGCATGGGACTGGCTGCCGCCTCGCTGCTCTGCAACATATGCAGCAGGGAATAAGACCGGATACAGACTATCGTTTCGAAAACAACAATTATTACAGGATATATGAAATTCAAGAATCTCATCACCGCAGCCGCCCTGCTCCTGCTCACCGGCTGTTCGTCCGTCCCTCTTACCGGACGCAAGCAGGTGTTGCTGGTATCGGACCAGGAAGTCCTTTCCGCCAGCCTTACACAGTATAAAAGTTTCATGTCCACCGCTCCGCGATCGGCTTCCGCCACACAGTCGGCCACCGTCACCCGGGTGGGCAAACGCATTGCCCAAGCCACCGAGACCTACCTGCGGCAGAACGGCATGGAGGCGCAACTCAAACAATTCGCCTGGGAGTTCAATCTGGTGAAAGACAACCAAGTGAACGCCTTCTGCATGCCGGGCGGGAAAATAGTGGTCTACGAAGGACTGATGAAACTGATCGCATCGGACGACGAATTGGCCGTTGTGCTGGGACACGAAGTGGCCCACGCCGTAGCCAAACACAGCAACGAGCAGATGAGCCAACAGCTGATGACACAGTACGGTGCACAAATACTGGCCGGCACCCTGTCGGGCAAGAGTGAACTGGTGCAGACGCTGGCCGGACAGATGTACGGCCTGGGATCGCAGTATGCCGTGGCCCTTCCCTTCTCCCGCAAGCACGAGACGGAGGCCGACTACATGGGACTGGTATTTATGACGATGGCGGGCTACAATCCCGACAATGCCCTGACGTTCTGGCAAAAGATGTCGGCCTCGTCGGGCGGACAAGTACCGCAATTCATGAGCACGCATCCCAGCGATGCGAGCCGGATCGCCAACATTCGGAAAGTATTGCCGGAAATAAAGGCCCGATACAACACAAAGAAA
>ERZ778503.2042-NODE-2042-length-12031-cov-6.209001_pt1 | contig 12031 bp, 7 predicted proteins | sample MGYA00510047_ERZ778503 | MGnify/ENA primary metagenome ERZ778503 (study PRJEB29527, sample SAMN07138965) | mouse gut metagenome | material: feces | host: mouse | place: China:Nanjing | collected 2016-01-25 ... | reverse complement strand
ATGCTGCTAAATCGGCTCCCGAATATTAACATTCATTATTAAACACCCTCTAAAATTTTTCTCATGATTGTACCGTTTTTGAAGTTGTAATCGCAAATATAGCGATTATATCAAAAACCTACAATGCTTTATAGCAATAAATTAACAAAAACATTTGCGTGATATAAGTTTTTGGTCAAAAAAGAGCGGCTCCGGGAGGGAGCCGCTTGGTGTGTGTATGTGTTTATGTGTGAGTGTGGGATCAGTTGTTGGGGGCGTTGGAGAGGGATTGGCCTCTTGTGCGGGTGAAGGTGACTTCGATTTTGCCATCGCCTCCCCTAAGCTTGAAGTAGGGATTGGTGACGCGCACTTTTGTAGTAGTGGTTCCGTTAGTGCCGATGCCGAGCGCCTCAAGCGAGGTAATCGTCTGCAATCGACAACGCACCCGGTGAAGATATTTACCGTTGTCAGGATTTTTCGGATCGGCCGGAACCTTCACCGCCGTGGGATGCGATGCGTCGAGCACAGTATTGTAGTCGGTCCATGTAATCGGCTTTATATACTTGATGCGAGTGCCTATCACACCGTCAAACACCGAGGGGCCTGATGTAACAAGGAGCGTACCAATGGGGTTATTCTCGATGTTCTGTCGGTCAGATTCCAGTTCAAACGACAATGGGAATATAGCTTCAGGCAGATCCTCGGGGATGGTAAAGAATATAGTGAGCTTGGCACCGGCTCCGTCACCAACCTTGTTCTCGTAGGTCGTGTCATCGTAGGGAAACTGGCCGGGAAGGTTGTAGTTGCCGGCAAACACGCGCACATGGGCGGGATCAAGCTCCCAAGGTGTTCGCAACACAAGGTTGATCGTACGCCCGAGTCCCGTGTCCTTATTGATGATGGTGAAGCTCTGCTGCTTAGTTTCATCGGTGGGCGCATGAGTTTTTATCTCATAGAATTTCCACCCGGTGTAGTCGGTGGGCTCGCCTTTATCATTTACTGTGGGTACCGTGGTTTCGGTTACGCTCTCGATTACATCGCCGGGGACAAGTCCCATGGTCGTGGGGTCGGTTACCGAAGAGTTGTCGACCGTTTCACCGGCCGTGCCGATGTTTTTAGCGTATTTGAAGCCGAACTTGATAGTGCGGTCGGCATCGGTGTTCTGTGTCACGACAGCGGTTGTGAAGTTGACCCACACCATGTCGGTGCCGTTGGAGATGTTGAGCATCTTGTTGGTTGTCACATCAAACGACAAGTTGTTGTAGACAACACCGTCCATCGCCTCCTTGGCGGTAGCATAACCGTTTGCACCCACACTCTTTATCGTGACGGTGTAGTTGAAGTTACGCAGCAGATTGTAGTATCTAAACACGCCGTCGGTATCCTGATACCCGAGGTCGATCTTGTAGTAGGACGACTCGCCACCGTTATATTGCCCCTTGACGATGACCAAAGTGCGGTTGACCGAGCTGAATGGGCGCTCATATATATATTTAGGAGCAGTGCTGTAGGTCAATCCTTCGGGTTTATTGTCGGTGATATTGGCGTTACCCGGCAACATTCCGCCATAACTGAGAGCCGCATAGTCGAGCTGACTGCCCGAAGCATCAAGGTAGTCGGGAAATCGCATTGCGGTATAGTTCCACGGAGCCACCGAGCCCGATGTAGGAGTGTTGACCACGGCAAATCCTTCAAGCGTGAAATTGGCTGTAGCTCCGTTGACCACAGTGATTTTACCGAAGTTGCGAATCAGGGGCACATTAGTGAGGGCATCGATAGTGGCCTGTGAAGTGGTCCACACATCGCCGGCCATGGTGCCATAACCCGAAGGGAACTCGAGTCGTCGCCAATAGGCTTCGTTGCCTCCGCTCGTGGTGAGGCCGGGAATCAGCGTACCCTCGGAGCCGTAGGTGAAGTCGAGGTCTACGCTGCTCGGCACGGCTATAAGGTGGAGCACCTTGGGCTCGACGCTCTTCTTCAACGTGACATTGAAGGTGACCAGATTGTTGCCTGCCCGCTCGTTTTCAGCCCGATATAGATTGGTGAAAAAGTTGTTGAGCGGCTCATCGCCGTTCATGTCAAACTCGGCGAGATAGAGCTTCAACCCGGCATAGTCGGGAGTGTCGCCCATGGCACGGCTTCCGGCCGGCATAATGTCGGGCATGGCCACCGAAGCCGTTATAGTGAAAGTTTCGCCGTCATTGTCGCCCGCGCCGGGAGCCGGAACGATGTCATCGCTACAGCTCCACAGCCCGAAAAGGGCGACAACCACCATGATATTTTTAAGAAGTTTCATATTGTGTCAAATATCTTAATATCGTGATTATCGGTTAATTGGTCGGATTAGGATTAGTGCGCTCACGGTCGCCCCAAGTGAAGCGATATCTTCCATTATTGTTTGGAACAATAGTATCATTTCCCCAATACCATTCATCGTAAACGCAACGGACAAAACAACTCGTACTAGTAGAAGTTTGCACTTGATTATTCTTTAAAGTTGCTTTCAATGCTCCATGGGCACTCCAATAGTTTCCTCCAGGATTAAATAATGTAGGGATTTTATCTTCTTCTGAAAGTTTTATAATATATTCTACTTCACTCTTTGTTGGAACACGCCATCTTCCGGCCGGACAATTTTGTTCTTGATACCCAGCACATCTATATTTAGCTTCAATGTCACTAAGTGAAGAAACAACACCATAAGAAGAAGCTATTCTAAATTTAGGAGCAATAAAATTAGATATATTTGTAGATTCATCGGTAGGATAATAGTATTGAAGTCTTCTTGAAACGCCATCCATATCATCTACCCTAGCCCAGTTATTGTATCCCAAATTGTTAGGAGTATTGACTCTTGGATCTCCAATTATGTAATTATCACCAATATTTAATTGTGTGACATTTATTATATACATATTTATATTAGAATTCTGAGCACTACCAAGACCATTTACAGCCATCCAATCATACCAGCTACTCCCTTGATTATTATTAACATATACGTTCCCATAATTTGATGTTGTTCCGTTATTGCGTTTCGCCACAATATACATCTGCGGATACTGGGTAATCGTTATTGTCTTTGTAAAATTGTCGGCATCCGGCTTTCCTACTTTGTCAGTGTGCACAATCGTGATTGTAATATCGTAACGCGAATATGCCGGATCATTAGATGGGCGATAATAGCTAATAGAATTAATGTTTGTATTAACAGTATTATCCGATCTTAAGTCTGTCAAACTTACAGATTCATTTCTTTGATTATACGGATTCCATATAACAAGTTTATGACTGAAGTTTATTCCGGTTGAAGGGTTAACCAAGTCAACCTTGTCAGGATTCAAGAAATCGCAAGTCCATATATCGCCATAGCCTTTATCTTGAGTATTTTCATATTGAGTCGTGGTTATGGTGATGGGCTTCTCAATACCTTGCGATGTAGTATTATAGCGATAGTAGGTCATCTCCACATTGGTAACAGTTGTGGGGTGCGAAGTGTAGACGGGGATAAATGTAGACTCGACATTATCCATCGTGTAGTGATTTTGGTCGACAACGAGGTAGCGATAGTCGGCAATGTCGACATCGACAGGCACACTGCCCCACTCGGCTGCCGTGTAACTGAGATCGTCAAGCGTGAAAGGCTCGTCGGGGGTGAAGCTGCCAAGTATATTCACATTAATCTTCACTCGGTAGTGGATGTTGCGTCCAATGGTGTTGCCGGTGCGAATCACGGGCACCATGTAGTAGCAAGTGCGGTAGGAGTCCTCGCCGTCAAGCTTCCAGGGTACCATAAGGGTCATATAGGTCATCGGCGATTCGCTGTCGTCGGGGTTCCACTCGTTGGGATAGGTGTAGAATGGGCTCGTGAGCTCATAGGTGAACTTGGTGTCGGTGCCCGCCTCGAGCTTGCGCTGACGATGTGTCTGGTCCTCCGATACGGTGGTGGTGTTGTAGTAGTCGCCTGTAACGAGAGTGTGGGTAGCCGGATTGACGGCCGAGCTTTGGACTCCGTTGGTGATGAGCACGCTCATATTGGTGCGCTCGGAACGCCACACCTGACCGTCGACGGTGATGCTCTCGGGCACGTTGACGGCAATTGTAATCTTGGATGCTGCACGCTGAAGGTCGATTTTTCCCGACACGCTTTCAGCGGTGGTGCCGGGATTGAGGAGAGTCACGGTGTTATCGCCATCCATGACAAATGAGCTCTGCACATTGCTCGTGGCGAAATCGGATGTAACGGCGATGGCCCTGATGTCGCTGACGCTCATGCCGTCGGTGACCGACGACGGCCCGTCGGGGAGGTTGGCCACGACATAAGCCTTGCAAGTAACGGCATTGCCGGGAAAGAGGGCATTGCGCATGTCGTCGGTCAACTTAACTTCGAGAACCTCGGTCGAGCCTGTCAATCCGCTAAAGCTCTGTGTAAGCACCGGAGGCATGTCGTCGGTACTCGTTAACGGAGATAAACACAACACGGCCGAGGATATTAGATTTTCATTAAGCTTGTCGACCTCCCCGGCACGCGAACCGTGGTACGAAGAGCTAAGCCTTATCTTGATGTAACCTGCACCACCGTCGGAATCGGGCCCGTTGAAGCTGTCGTCAGAACAAGCCGCAACGGCAAGCAGCAAAGCGGCTGCCAGAGTGAGGTAGAATCGATTTATAAGAAATCTATATAGAGTCATTTTATTATAGCTGAGAGTTCTGGATGATTGTGAAGTATTTGCTGTCGCCGTATTTTCCGGCACACACATCGGCTGTCATCGTTCGTCCGTCGAGGGTTGTCACGATAATCTGCAGTCGGGCCCTGTTGGTTTCCTTGGGGGCGGAGTCGGTTGCCGTGATTGTGAGGTCTATGGCATTGCCATCGATGGTTCCGCTCACATCGTCGACCTGATTGCCGGCCGAGTCGATGAACTTGAAGGCATCGCGGTCGGCGGTTTCGGGCACGAGAATGGCACGCCATGTGGCTCCGAGAGGTGACGAGAGGGTAAATGAGCACTTGGCGGGCGTCATGTCGCGCATCATCACCAGTCGAGCGGTGTTTTGGTCGATTGACTGATAGGTGTTCTCGACCCACTTTATTTCGCCTCCGTCGGCGAGTCCGGGATTCTGATCATAGTTCCACTCGATGTCCTCCTGAGTCCATGGGAGCGCGGTTACGGTAATCTCGGCGGGAACACCGATGTTGACCGAGTTGACTCGGATGCGGTAGATGTGGTTGCGGTAGAGGTTGACAAATCCGAAAGGCTTTCCGTCGTAGCCCTCAAGGGGAATGGTGTAGTCGAGCCATTCGGCTTCGGGGGTCGATGCCGAAGGCTGCACCTTGAGCCTGATGCATGGTGTTGCTGAGCTGATTGACTGCTCGGGGCAGTAGGAGCGGAATATCTTGAGCGTTTCACGCAGCGAGGCGCCGTTGACGGTGTGAGTGAGCGTTCCGGTGAATGAGCGCATGTTGCGCACGGCCGGAGTTTCGCCGGCATCGCCCAGGTTGTTCTTGTCGACCTGGTTGCCGTTGATGTAGGTGAGCGCATCGGCGGGAAGCAGCTTTCCGTTGACAACCGAGTAGTCGAGCCATGCGTCGGCGATCTTGGGGAATCCCTCGTCGTCGCGGTCGGCAATGCCGTCGAGCAACTCAACCTTCACGACGGCACGCAGCATCGACACGCTGCCAAGGTAGATGGTCTGCCACGTTTCGGTGTCGTAGAGCTCCTTGGGGTTTACCTGAAAAACCGCCGTGCCAAACATGGGGATGTATAGTCCGCGACCTGTAGCCGAGGGGAGGTTGGCGGGATCCCAGGTGGCGGGCAGAGAGAACTGCTTGCTTTCGAGCTCTCCGATGACCTGAGCGTAGGTGGAACCGTAGTCAAGCTGCGGATAGGCGTAGGGGTCGGTGCCCGATGTGTTCATGTTGGCCACGGCGAGAATGCGCATGGCTATGCGGTCGGGGCTGTCGGGGTCTACGGCAAGCTGCTTGTAGTCGATTTTGAGGTTGACGGTGTAGCCGCCGCCCGAAGCACCGGTGAGCGAGTAGAAGTCGTCGTCCTGAAGCGGGCGATAGACGAGATGATCGTCGGCAAACACGTAGAACGCAACATCCTTGGTGTTGATCGAGCTTTCGTTGATGTCGGGGTTCTCGTCGGGCGATGTCACGTGGTCGTCATGCCCGGCACGCGACACGTTTCCGTCGCTGATGCGAAACGAGAAGATGACGGTATTGTCGAAGCTTCCGGGATTTTCGCCGGCACCGGGCTCCAACGCAGGGTCGGCATCGGAGCAGGCGTTAAGCCCTGCCGCAACCGCCAAGGCGGCAATCATCAGGCCACAAGCCCTGAGATAATATAGTCGTCGTATATTCATTATCATTTACGCTTATAAAAAAGAGAGTGGCTGATTTAGCGTTGTTGTCACATTTCGGTGTCCTGCGGGGGCACTATGGTCCAGTTGTTGATCATGATTCCGGCGGCGGTGTACCAGTTGCTGTCGGCATCGATGAAGAACACGAGGTTGAACTCGTCCATGCGGTCGAGATACTCCTGGTCGGAGTAACGCTCGTTGTAATGTCCCTTGACGAGGAGGAGGTAGTCGATGAGCGGGATGCGTATAATGTCACGGTCGTCCCAGTTGCGGTGTACGGTGAGCACGGTGTTGTGTCCGGCACGCAGGCGCGATGTCGACATTTCAAAGAGCAGCGACGCCACCGAGGTTATGGCGCGTCCCGAAGCGTCGGTGCGCGAGCCTTCGGGCATCGTGACCTGGCCGTAGTTGACATACCACGGACGGTAGTCAAACCAGGGGCCGTCCATCACGTCGTTGTTCCAGTCGAGGTTCTGGTTGTTGTCGGTGATGGTTACCGAGAAGTCGCGCTGCTCGATGGGCGAGCCGTCGAGGTGCTGCAGCATGAGGCGCACTGTCTTGGTGTCCTTCATCAGAGGCAGCGTTACGGTCTGCACCACGTGCTCGGTTTCGGAGCTGATGAGCGTTACATCCTCAAGCAAGCCGTGGAATAGCCCGGGCAGCTCGCTGTCGACATATAGCTTTCCGGCACCGTCGCCGAGAGTGGCGAGCGTCACCTTCAGCTCCTCGATCGACGATGGAGTGTAGGTGGCGAGCTTGAATGGGTCGCCGGTGGAGAATCCGCACCAGGCAAGGAAGTCGTAGCGTCCCGGAGCGAGCTCGGCCTTCATCACATAGTCGGGCGACTCAAGCGCTTTTCCCGATTCACTGCCGGTCCACGCGAGGCGACCTTGCGAATCAAAGGCCCACACGTTGACCAAATGGACCTGTCGGTTGAAAGCATCGGCTTCAAGGATATTGTAGTCATACTTGAACTTAAGCTGATAAGTCATGGTACATGGCTCGACATCCTCGGTGACCAAGCCGCAACCCGACATTAAAGCCATTGCTCCGAGGAGCAGGGGGCTCAAGAATCGTGAAATAGATCGTAACATTGTAGAAATGCAGTAATTTAGTTTATTTTTTTATTGGTGACCGCAGGTGGTAGTCATCCACCTGCGACCTTAGGTTTTTAAAACCGACGCGGACCACAGCCGGTCAAAGGTTGAGCGCCCGTGGCGCGCGGCGGCTTAGATGATTGATCGATTAGAGATCAACATTCTGGGTGGGAACGATGGCCCAGTTGAGGATGTTGAGTCGATAGGCCACGAAGTAGTCGGTTGTTTCAGCCGGCGGAACTGTGGGGTCGGTAGGATCGGCGATAGCGGTTCCAAGACCCTTTATCGTTGTGACATTGATAGAGTAAACGTGGTTGCGCACAAGACCGAAGTCGCCCACCATCACGTTGTTCCAGTTGATTGTGGTGTTGTCGGTGTAGGTTGTAGTTCCATTTTCGGTCTTTCCGGTGCGGTTGAGATTACCCTTGCGGTACCATCCGAGGTGCTTGATGGGGATGTTGAAGTAGGCGCTTGCCTGGTTGTAGTAGTCGGCGTAACCTACATTCTGCATGATAATCTTGTTGACATCGGTAAGGTTGGCGGTGGTAACAGGAACATAGCTGTTGCCTGAAGCGTAGCACAGTGTGAAACCGGCAGCTGTAGTCTGGTCGGCGGTAGGAGCGGCATTCAACTGGATAGTGCGACGACGGGCGGCAAGCTTAACCTGATCCTCGACAGCCTCACCGGTAACACCTGAAGTGAGAACGGCATCGACGGGACGCTTGATGGTAAGGTTGGATACAAGATACTGAAGATCGGGAGTTTTGCTCGGGTCAAACTGAGTAAAGACATAGGGATCCTCGGTAGTGCCTTCACCTGTACGCTTTACCAAAACAGAGAGCTGATCGATGAAGCGGCGCATCATACTTGTACCGCCGGTAACAGCCGAGTTACCAATTGCAGCACCGTTGGCATCGGTTTCCTTACTTACAACATCGAAGTAGATGTTGGCGTTGCCGTCGGAATTCTTCATGTAGGTGTAGAATGAAGTATTGGCAGGAAGAGCTGTGGCACCTGTGGTGGTGGGAGTGATTGTGTACTTACCGTAGAGAGCAATCGACGGAACTGCAGCAGCGGGGTTCTTTGAAGTCAATCCCACGGTTCCGGTGGTTGTTTCACGGAAGTAGTCGGTGAGCTTGGCATTAGTTCCGCTAACGAGATTACCATAACCGTTGCGAACCTGATTTTCGGTCAAGTAGATAAGCTCATACTTGTCGGGGTTGGTAGGGTCGATATCGCTTGCAACTTCAGGATACTGTGTCGAGTAGTAAGCGGGTGAGCAGCCCCAGAATGAACGATGTAGGCCGGCATTGTTCCAAGCCCACTGGTCGGTTGCAGCCAAAAGTGTTGAGGCACCTGAGGTAGCACTCTCAAATCGAGTGTTGATAGCAGAGTTGGCAGCGGCATAGGTGTAGTTGCTGCCAAGGATGGCACCACCGGCAGCCTGTGCGCGATAAGACTTGGTGATGTAGGATGTCTTACCCTCGGCATTTACGGCCCAATATTCGGGCACGAATTTAAGGGTGAATTTTTCCTCTCCTTCACCTGCGGCATAACCGGGGATGGCCGCATCGGACTGAGCTACCGAGAAATTCACTTTGGCGGCATAACGCTCAACAAAGATTTGCACTCTGGCGTTGTCGCCGTTCTTTTCAGCTTCCTCCTTGGCCTCGGCTTCAGAGTTATACAGCTTACCGTTGCCAATTTCAGTAGCGCGAACAAGATTACCGTCAGCATCATAGTAAACCGAATTACTCATGGGGAAACGCATGTTAGCACCTGAACCGGTAGTAACTTCCTGACGGGTAAGAGTTTCGATGTAGTCGATGGGGTTCTGGATGTTGGCCGGAGTTACGGGATTGACATAGCACATCACAAACTTGGGTTCGTGATCGCCCTTGCGAACCGAAACGGGCACAACTGAAATACAGCTTTTAGTCACCGAGCCTGTTGCGTCGTCGGTAACATCAGTGGTAGTTAAATTTGAAACAACAGCGATTTCACCCACCTGCTTTCCGGGCTTTCCGGTGCCGGTTTTTCCGTCAGGGCCCAACTCCTCTTCATAGAATACGAAATAGGCAGTACCTATCGTGGATTCTACAGGAATACCCTCGTTAAATTCGGGAGTGCCATCGCCTTCGTAGGCGTTGTCCTCATAGGCACGTGAGCCGAAACCGTTGGTCGACGAGATGGCCACGTTGAGATACATCGTGTGGTCAATTTCAGCGACATCGCTTCCGCCATTGTCGAGCTTGTCGTCAGAGCAAGAGGCAAGGCCTAACGCGAGCATTGCCGCAGCTCCTGCAAATAATTTGATAGTTTTCATTTTGTTGAATAAATAAATGATTGTGTTAAATGAATGTTATCGTTATTAATTTTCAGTCTTTGAGTTTCGTGCCGTCCATTCGACCCACTCGTCGAGCGACTTGATGGCAGCGTCGGCCTCGGCAAGGCCCATCTGCGAAGCCTTTACGAGCAGATTGCGCGCCGAAGTGCAGTCGCCCTGCTTGGCGGCGAGGATTCCTCGCGCATATACAGCCTCGGCCGAGTCGCCGGCCTTGGGCAGATAGCGTGCCGCATTGTCGAGGTCGTCAAACGAAAGTGCCGTTACCGCCGCGTTGAGGTTGGCCTCGGGAGCGTCGGGATAGAGCCTTACAGCCACCTCAAATACCTCGCGGAAGCGGGCCGAGTCGCCGGGAATGCTGCGCGCGAGCAGATACATCTCGTGAAGGCTGAGCTTGCGCGGGTCGCGGGCCATGACCTCGGCTATCTTCTCGGGGTCGGTGAACGACGACACCACATAGTCGATGGTGTAGTCGCTGTGACGCAGTGCGGGGTACACGTTTTCAAGCAGATAGCGGTACTGGGCGGGGTACTTCGACTTGATTTTCCACTCGCGGGCATCGGGGGTGATGTCGCTCAGCGCGATGATGTCGAGCAGAGCGTCGCGGTTGTCGATCGACGATTGCTCGACCCAACGACGCAGGCCGTCCCAGTCCTCGGCTACCGAAGCCGAGCGCAGCACCTCGGGCGAGAAGTCGTAGAGGCCGCGCACATAGCCGGTGAGAGCCTTGGTGCGACCCTCGGCGAGGCGCGCATTGTTGTCGTAGGGACCATCGGGCGATGCATAGCCGGTGATGGTTATGCGCTCGATGCGCGAGTCGGGGTCGTTCTTGATAAGGTCGATGGTGTCGCGTATACCGGCCAGCTCCTGCGGATTGCGGCGGTAGGCGGGGTCGATGTCGGTGCGGTTGACGCGGAAGTCGATGTAGGCCGACCCCTTGGCCGAGCGCTCCTTGCGCGCCTCGACACGGGGAGTCACATAGGCCCACTGCGGAGCAAACGTGCGCTCGCGGAAGTCGAGCTGAGCCAGATCGGAAGTCGACGGAGAGCCGAGCGACAATCCGCAGCCACACTCGTCCTCGGCCATCGACAGCATGGCGTCGGCCATCCACCGGCGGTAGGGAACGATAGCCTGATAATCTATTGTGTGTCCGGCACGGGTGAGTGTAGCACCCTCGTCGATGTCGTTGTGACGCTGATGCTGAATGTAGCGGTTGCGTCCCGCAGCAATTACCTGTGGCAATTCCACGACGCTGTCGCCGGCCGTGATTACGGGGATAAACGTGATTTCGCGGTCGCTCTTTAGCTTAAGCCCCGTGAGGTCGAGCGTCATATTGACGAGCAGACTGTTGTCGGTGCGCTCGACGCTGAGATTGGTCACCCTTTCATCGGACGACGGAATTACTGCGCCCATGCAGGGCAAAGCCATGGCCATGAGCCAGGCCAGGCCTGTTATCTTTAGCTTCATAAGTGAGTGAATGATTGTCGTTTTTTTTTCGAGAATTGATAATCAGAATACATACACGAGGTTGATAGCCGCCTTGGTGGGACCGAAATAGTTGTGGTGTCCCTTGCCGAGGCGACGGCCGCAGCTCGCGCAGTTGTAACGGTCGTAGCCGGTGTGGATCCATCCCACGCCAAGCTCGGCCTCGATGTTGAAGTGACGGCTCACAAGCCACGAGTAGCCGTAGGCCACGCCAAGTCCGGCATACCAGCCCTGATAGCGATGATCGCGCACGGCCCCGAAGTTGGTGCCAAGCAGCTTGAAATCAAGGTCGACATTGCCCACATTGTACTGTCCGCCAAGTGCGTGGGCTGCCACAAAGTGCCCGCCAAGAGCTTCGCAGAACCAATAGCGCACCTCGGGCTGCACCATCCAGTGCTTCCACTTCTTGCCTTGGTCAAGGGTCCATGCGTTGAGATTGCCCGAGAGGTCGAGCGACCAGCGGGGAGCGAGCTGAACTTCGGCACCGAGATTGACGGTGAGGAGTGCGTCATAGACGAGATTGGTCTTTAATGCCACCTCCTGAGCCTTCATGGTATGTGTCGAAGCCAGTAGCGCAAATAGCAAAAAAATAAATTTCCGCATTTTTATTTACATTTTTCAAGAATGAATATCAATAACCGTGTATAGATCAGATGATTGGTTTGCAATCGACTAATGTATAAAAAACAAAACAATTTACGACCACCAAGCATCTCTTGCTTATAGATACTAAAAAAATAAAAAAAATAGGCATTAACGCTGA
>ERZ778503.2041-NODE-2041-length-12034-cov-10.653060_pt1 | contig 12034 bp, 9 predicted proteins | sample MGYA00510047_ERZ778503 | MGnify/ENA primary metagenome ERZ778503 (study PRJEB29527, sample SAMN07138965) | mouse gut metagenome | material: feces | host: mouse | place: China:Nanjing | collected 2016-01-25 ... | reverse complement strand
TCCCTTCTTCATGTCCATCTCTTGACACGCTATCCAGAAAACTGTTATGTAATGTACCTAACCATGCAAAATCATCTATCGATCGAATGGATTTTGCTGTAGGCTCTACATCCTGATTGTTGGAGCATCCTCCAATGACAATCGATAGTAGCATGCAAATGTAAATTTTAAAATTTCTCATATATTTGATTTTTAGATAATAATGTTGTATAATCTACCCATATATCAGAAACGACAAAATAAACCATTATTCGTTTTTATGTTTGTATTGATATTAGGTTTACGCAAAGTTAATGTATTGCCATATGAATCACATAAAAATTTTGTTCGAATTTTGTTCGAAAATGTTATGTGGTTGATTCCCAGTTGTCTTACAATGGTAATGTTTTGAATCCGGACACCGCTGTACATATGGCAAAGAGATACAGGAGTGAGACGCGGCCGGCAATTGTTGGATTATCTTTGTGAGTATTGCCAATGGAATATAATCAGTACGGCTCCGCGCTGTCAATGCGCGGAGCCGTACTGATTAATGCCGGATTCCAAAGTTGAGTGGATTCCAGATTCCGTATCTTCCTGTTTTCAGACTGTCCAGGTCTCTGCCGTCTTGATGATCATGTCACGCAGTGAAGTGAACCCTTTCTTGGCTTTCACGGTCTGCACCTGAGCCTCCACGTCGGCTTCGTAGGATGGCGCCTCCACATCGCGTATCACGCCTATGGCCAACGGAAGCTCGTGTCCGTCCATGAGGGCGAGCTGACGGTGGAGGGTGTCGTCGGCTGTGTGCGCGTCGTGCACGAGCACGTCGTCGATGGTGTAGCCGTCCTCTCCGACTGTCACGGCTTTGAGGTTGAAGCCGTCGCGTACAAGCCCTTTTGCGTTATCCTTTCCGAACAGCATCTTCTCTCCGTGGCGCAGATGGATTGTGCGCTCTTCACGCACCTCTTTGTCGGAGAGCCATGTGTGGATGCCTTGGTTGAATATCACACAGTTCTGCAGCACTTCCACAACGGCTGTGCCTTTGTGGCGAGCCGCTGCCACCATAATCTCCTTCGTGGTGTCGAGAGAGATGTCGAAGCCACGGGCGAAGAACTTGCCACGGGCGCCAAACACGAGCTCAGCCGGGATGAAGGGGTCTTCTGTCGTGCCGTAGGGAGATGATTTCGATACGAATCCGCGATCGGATGTGGGGGAGTACTGCCCCTTGGTGAGGCCGTATATCTTATTGTTGAAAAGGAGGATGTTGATGTCGATGTTGCGGCGGAGGGCATGTATGAAATGGTTGCCGCCGATGGCGAGGCCGTCGCCGTCGCCCGACACCTGCCACACTGTGAGGTCAGGACGGGCGGTCTTGAGTCCTGTGGCGATGGCGGCCGCACGACCATGGATGGTGTGCATGCCGTAGGTGTTCATGTAATAAGGGAGGCGAGAAGAGCAGCCGATGCCTGATATGACGGCAGTGTCTTTAGGGGCCACACCTACTTCAGCCATAGCCTTGTGGAGCACATTGAGGATGGCGTGGTCGCCGCATCCGGGGCACCAGCGGGCTGTCTGTTCATTCTTGAAATCGCCTGCCGCGAAAGTCTTTGTCATGTTCTCTTCCATAAGGTTATGCTTCTGCTATGTGTTTTTTAACTCCATCTATAATCTCCTGCACGAGGAAGGGCTGTCCTTCCACTTTGTTGATGCGGAGAATCTCTTTGCCCGGGATGTGCTGCTGCAGATAGTCGGCAAACATGCCGGTGTTAAGCTCTGCCACGATGATTCTCTTGAATTTCTTGAACTCGTCGATAGCGTTTTTTGGGAGCGGGTTGATGTAGCGGAAATGAGCGAGAGCCACAGGAGTGCCTTCGGCGTTAAGACGGTTGGCGGCGGTAAGCACATGGCCGTAAGTTCCGCCCCATCCAACGAGCACAGTGTCGGCCTCGGCATTCCCTTGGAGCTTGAGCTCGGGGATGTCGTTGGCGATGCGTGCGATTTTTTCGCGGCGCACGTTGACCATGCGTTCGTGGTTCGGGCCGTCGGTAGAAATTACAGAGGTGTTGAAGTCTTTTTCAAGACCGCCCACGCGGTGCATCCCTCCCTCTGTGCCTGGCACAGCCCAATAGCGGGCATATGTCTCCTCGTCACGGTCGAAAGGTTTCCAGCCTTTTGCGAGCTGCTCTTGCGACACGAAGTTTGGCTTGATTTCAGGGAAGTCTTTCTCCTCGGGAATTCTCCAGGCGGAAGAGCCGTTGGCTATGAATGCGTCGGTGAGAAGAATAACGGGAGTCATGTGCTCTATGGCGATGCGAGCGGCCTCGAATGCCATTGTGAAGCAGTCTGTGGGGCTTGCGGCGGCAACCACGCAAAGCGGGCTTTCGCCGTTGCGGCCATAGAGAGCCTGCATGAGGTCGGTCTGTTCAGTTTTGGTGGGAAGGCCGGTTGACGGGCCGCCACGCTGCACGTCGATCACCACGAGCGGGAGCTCGGCCATTACGGCAAGTCCGATGCCTTCGCTCTTGAGGGCGAGACCCGGGCCGGAAGTGGTTGTCACGGCAAGGTGTCCGCCGTAAGACGCGCCTATTGCGGAGCAAACGCCGGCGATCTCGTCTTCCATCTGGCAAGCCTTAACGCCAAGGTCTTTGCGTTTTGCCAGTTCATGGAGAATGTCGGTGGCAGGGGTGATGGGGTATGAGCCGAGGAACAATGGGCGGCCGCTCTTTTCGGATGCCATGATGAGGCCCCAGGCGGTTGCGGTGTTGCCGTTGATGTCGGTGTATGTGCCGGGGATTGCGGCTTCAGTCTCAATGCGATATGTCGACATAGAGGCATGAGTGTTGTGGCCATAGTCCCATCCTGCGCGGATCACTTTCTCATTGGCTTCATATATTGCAGGTTTCTTTGCAAATTTGGCTTTGAGTTTTGAAAGCACCTTGTCGACAGGGCGGTCGAAGAGCCAGCAAACAAGACCGAGGGCAAGCATGTTTTTACACTTCATGATTGCCTTTGTGTCCATGCCTGAATCGGCGAGGGTGTTTTTCAACAGCGTAGTCATCGGCACAAGCATGATTTTCTGCGGGTCAATGCCGAGTTCCGTCACAGGGTCTTCAGTCTGGTAGAGGGCTTTTTTCAAGTTTGCGGGAGTGAAAGAATCGACATCGCAAATGATGATTCCACCTTTTTTAAGATACTGGAGGTTAGTCTTTAGAGCGGCAGGGTTCATTGCCACAAGAACGTCGGCGCTGTCGCCGGGAGTGTGGACATTTTTACCTACGCTCACTTGATAGCCTGAAACGCCGCTGAGAGAACCCTGCGGGGCTCGGATTTCGGCTGGGTAGTCGGGGAAGGTGGAGATAAGGTTTCCTTCGCCGGCTGAGACGTTGGAGAAAATGTTGCCAGCAAGCTGCATGCCGTCGCCGGAGTCGCCGGAGAAGCGTATTACAACATTCTCGATAGTCTTTACATTTGTAGACTGTAGCATGTTTTGGATTCGATTTAGGTAAGGTTTAACAGAGCAATCTGCTATTTAAACTGGCGCAAAGTTAATAAATTCTTTTTCTCTCTAAAACAATAAATGTGAAAAAACACCGGTTGATGCGAAAAATTTGTTAGAAACGTATTTGTGTTTGATTTATACTCAATTTATGCTTTAAATATACTTTTGTCAGGTTGGATATTAGGAGTGCATGGCCAAGTGTGCCGGCTGAGGCCGGCGGCTTCGTAGTTGGGCCGCACCTTCGACAAACCGGCATTGCGCTTTTGCAAACCGGCATTGCGCTTTTGCAAGCCGGCATTGCGCTGTTACTGTTAGGCAAGGGGAGCTTTATTATTTGAGATTTCGGATGCAAGGGAATTCATTGTCAGACAGATGTCGCGGGTGAGTGCGGTGCCCTTTGGCATGTTGAGGGAAATGTTGAGGAGATGGCCTTCGGAGCATAGGTCGAAATCATGCTTTGCCGGTTTGAATCGCTCCGGGAAGGCTTCGTGGGTGATAAGAATTATGTTGGCGTCGAGAGATTCAATTTCAGAGCGTATGGCTTTTTCAGTTGGAGATATGAAGGGGGAGACGATTACAGTGCCTCTTGATGCGCTCTCAATCCAGAGAGCTCTCTTTTTCTCTTTTTCTTCTTCTGAAAATTTGCGGCTTATTTTCACTGCCGTCTTGTCGGGATTACGCAATAGAAAAAGATTGCCATATGCCTGGCATTCATGATCGCCAATTTTTAGATTGCGCTTGCATTGGAAGAACCGGGGATATTGCTTTCGCATGGCAAGCCGGTGAGGATTCTCACGGATATATCTGTACCAACCGTCGAGGCTGCGGTCATCATATAGGGGCTTGTCGCAATATCCTTTTTCAAAAATGTCATCTGCATAGATTGTTCTCCCTGTCAGGTCGGAATATCTTTTTGCTATTCTTTCTTTTAGATGAAAGATATAATAATCCATATGATTGTCAGAACGGAATAAGACTTGCAAGAGCAGATGCAGATGGTCAGGCATCACGCAAAATTGGTGAAGTTTCAGTATTGGATAGTCGTAAGGGAGCCGTAAAATCATTTTTGCGATTGTTCTGCCTAACGGGGATTCCTTGATTGCTGCACAACCGTGGTTGCCATAAGCGATTCTGGCATTCCCTGTAATGCTGCCAAAGTCTTCGCAATCTTTTTTCTTTTTTAGGATGATATGATAGATAAAAGGGTTGTGATAGTCGTGATAGAAAGAACGCCGATGATAGGAGTGCTCTCCGGATTCTTTGAGAGGCAGGACTTCTTGAGCTGATTTCATGATTTTTTGGTTTTACTGGTTATTTCACCTTCGACAAACCGGCTTCGCTTGATTAATCAAGACCGAAAGAATTGTTTTTCAGAGGGAGCCATTCAGAAGCAGCCATTTCAGAAGGCGGTTCCGTAGTTGGCGCGGTCAAGGGAGCGGTAGCCGATTGCTTCGGCTATGTGGCTCACGAGCACTCGGTCTGAGCGGTCAAGGTCGGCAATGGTGCGGGCCACGCGCAGAATGCGGTCGAAGGCTCGTGCGCTCATGTTGAGTTTTGTCATGCGGTCTTTTAGCTTTGCGAGTCCAGCCTCGTCGGGCCAGGCGTATTTGTGGAGCAGTCGGGAGTTCATCTGAGCGTTGCAGTATATCCCTTTTTCGTTCTGAAAACGTAGTTGTTGCACTGCGCGAGCGTCAATCACTCTTTTTCTGATGTCTTCGCTGCTTTCGGCCGGGGCTGTGTTAGCCATATCGTCGAAACTTACGGGCTGTATCTCCACTTGCAGGTCGATGCGGTCGAGGAGAGGCCCGGATATTCGGTTCATATAGCGAGCCACGGCACCGGGAGAACATGTGCACGGTTTGGTGGGGTGGCCGTAATAACCGCACGGGCAGGGATTCATAGAGGCCACGAGCATGAATGATGCGGGATAGTCAACAGTGTATTTAGCCCTGGCTACGGTTATCACGCGGTCCTCTATTGGCTGGCGAAGCACCTCAAGCGCTTGTCGTGGGAATTCAGGGAATTCGTCGAGAAACAGAACTCCATTGTGGGCAAGTGATATTTCACCCGGCATCGGGTTGGCTCCGCCGCCTACGAGCGCTACGGTAGAAACAGTGTGATGAGGTGTGCGGAAGGGGCGACGTGTCATGAGCATGGAGCCTCTGGCAAGTTTCCCGGCTACGGAGTGTATTTTTGTGGTTTCCAACGCTTCGCCGAGGCTTAATGGAGGAAGTATCGATGGGAGGCGTTTTGCCATCATCGACTTTCCTGCCCCCGGGGGGCCTATCAGAAGAATGTTATGGCCGCCGGCACATGCCACTTCGAAAGCTCTTTTCACGGTTTCCTGGCCTTTCACTTCAGAAAAATCGAAGTCGAAAGAAGCGGCTTCTGCAGCGAATATTTCGCGTGTGTTAATTTTCACCGGCTGTAGGTCTGACGCATTGGAAATCAGAGCCACGGCTTCGCCGAGTGTTTTGACTCCGAAAACTTCAATTTTGTTTACCACTCCGGCTTCAGTGACGTTCCCCTCAGGCACTATGAGGCGTTTGAACCCCATTTCCCTTGCCTTTACCGCCATCGGCAGCGCACCTTTGACGGGAAGTACAGATCCATCGAGCGATAACTCCCCCATAATCATGTAATCTTGCAGATTGTCGGCCGGAATAAGGGAATGGGCGGAGAGCACGCCGATGGCCATCGGGAGGTCGAATGCGGCACCCTCTTTTTTGATGTCGGCGGGAGCAAGATTGATAGTGGTGCCTTTGCGCGGAAATTTTACGCCACTGTGGTTTATTGCAGAAACCATTCTCTGGTGGCTCTCCCTCACGGCAGTGTCGGGGAGGCCGACAATGCTGAACACTGCGCCGGCGCCGCCGTCGGTTTCTATGGTGACAGGAAATGCATCGATGCCTTGTATAGATGCGGTGTAGACTTTTGTCAGCATTGCGTGAGAATATTAAGTGTAAGAAAGTTGAATGAGAATTATCGTCCGGCTTTGACTGTGTCGGACTTCACAATAGTGCGGAAAGCGGAGAATGCCTCTGATATTTCTGAGCCTCTATATTTCTGGTCCCCTTTTCGGTTGGTCACTATGAAGAATGGCGAACGCTTTACACCGAGAGTCATCATTCTGCGGTCGGACATTCCGGCAGGCACCCACATTCTTGCCACATTCTTCAACGAATCGGATCGCAAAGGAGATTTCCATGAAATAGAATCAGCCTCAAGACATATGTCGGCAATTATTCGGCTTGCAGAGTCGGGATACTCTTTTGCGAGTTTTCTCAGGGAGTCGATTGCCTCTTTGCGTGAAGACTGGCCGGAGTTCCAGAAAAACAGCAGTGTGCCTTTAGCCGAAGAAGGGCGAATTGTGTCAACTCCATTATGGAGCGACCTCAAAGCCATTGAGCGTAGCGGGCCGGGAGCGATGGCATACGGCTCTGTCTGTTCCGCTCTTGCCGCAAGTTCTATCCATTTTACGTCGCGTGCATTCTTGTCGAGTTTTCTCCAGAGGTCGAGAAACAGCTGTTCGTTATCTCTGCGGGAGAATGATGTGAGCATAAGCAGTGTTGACAAGGGGTCAGACGTGTGGCTGTCAACAAATTTTTCCACAGCCTTGTTTATCTCAGCGGGCTTTCCGGATGCGATGATTTCTGCATTGCTGTTTCTCCATTTGCTCCACTCGGCATTAATTTCATTTCCTCCTACAGTCCATTGAGCAGGATTGCTCCCGGATCCGGTTATCATTACGGTCTCTCCTCGTTCCACATATATCACAGCCGCAGGTTCGGAGGAATTATTAAACACGTAGACGAGAGCAGGGTTGCGGGTTATCCCCTTGACCGATGCTTTCCCATTGGCTATCGGTGCAACGCTTTCTATCATTATTCCTCCGCGTTTGTCGGAGGCATAATACGATATTTTATAATTAGCGTTCAGTTTGTCATCGATATCGAATTCAAGCCTGAACTCATTTTTTGTGCATCCTGCGAGCAGGAAGATGGTGATAAATAAAAAAATGCGTATAATTGAAATCATACGCAAAAGTAGTATATTATTTTATAAGAGGCAAGAAAAAACGGCAGGTTGATGATTGTTGCCTGCTTCATGTTCGGGCTATGGCCCGACGTTGAGTGGCAGTCAGACAAGATGAGAATATTCATGCCCAGACTCGGATGAATATTTTTCGGCAATGGATTTTAGTTTTGCGCCGATCTCTTCCCTAAGATGAGGAGGATATATGACCTCATTATCAGTGCCGTGAGACAACACTGTCCTGATGAAGTCTTTTCCGGGCAATATGCAATATTCAAACACTGAGAATTCAGAGTTTGTCAGCACTTCCTTCTGAGTGGTGTGCAAAGGGAGAGTGCGCACCTTGTCGCGAGTGTCGCCCGATATTTTAAGCCTTACAATCTCAGGTTTGGCTTTAGGGTTTATATCCGACCCGATAGAGCCGTTAAGCCATTTCTCTGCGTCGAACCCTTCGGGAAGGGTATAGTCCGTGTCGGTGATAGAGATATGCCTCAGCCGGTCGAGATAGAAAGAATGGGCAATCCCTGTTTCTGAGTCTACGCCGCTCAGCACCCATCTCCCTTGCCAGCATCTAATGCAATAAGGGGCAATCGACAGTGATATCTTATTGTCGGATGTGGGCACTGAATATACCACTTTAAGAAGTTTGTTATGCCTGATTGCCTCAATGATCACGTGCAGGCCGAATTTGTTGTCAGGGCATTCATTAAGAATCATGCTTCTGGATATATCTCCGATAGCTTCCTCAATGTCGGAATATCCCAGGGTCTGCAGCATCCAGAGTTTGAGATTTGTCTCGTTGTGTTGATTGTCCTGGATGTAATATCGGTTGTGGTCTCCTCGGTCGCAGGTGATTTTGATGCCGAAAAGGTCTTCTATGGCATGTCGGTGGTTGTGGAATGTGCGGAGTGCGAGCGGAGAATGGTCGTCGTTAAGAGCAGACTCCATCCAGCAATCTGCAATTTCCTCGAACTGTATCTTCTTAGCGTGTCGAACAATGTCAACAAGCCACACATATCTTCTGAATAGATCGCGTTTCATTTCCCTGTTAAACAAATTAGTTGTTCAGATAAGTTTTATATAACTGCTATAGATGCTGCAAATATAATAAAAAAAAACAGGACAACAAACGGTTGTCCTGTTTTTTCGAGATTTTGGATTGTTTACTTATGAAGATTGGAAAAAGTGTTGACGTGCTTACTTTTTTGAAGCAATTGGGTTATTGTGTCGTCGAGATTATCACTGATGTTCCCTGGCTAATAGCAGTCATGACGCCTGTATGTGGAGGCACATGAGGAATCTTGCCGCAGGCGATTGCAATCACACATAATCTTCTCCGAATCTGCTCTTGACTTCGTTCACAATCTGGCGAATCTTTTGTTCGTCGCGTTTCGGATAAATCAGGAGGGCGTTGCCATTGTCGGCCACAATATAATCTTTAAGCCCGGAGGCCACGATTATTTTATCGCCGTTAACGGCAAACATTGAGTCTGCGCAATCAGTTGCGAGCACTTTGCAATTCTGAGTGACATTCCCTTCGGCGTTTTTGGGAGAGGCATCGTAAAGGGCGTTCCAAGTGCCGAGGTCGCTCCATCCGAGGTCGACAGTTTTCACGAAAACGTTGTCGGCCTTTTCCATGATGGCATAGTCGATTGAGATTGCAGGGGCGTTAGGGAATATGTTGTCGATAAATCCGGGTTCGAAGGGGGTGCCATACACCTTTTCGGTCGTGTTGAAAAGCTGTGCGGTCTCAGGGTCATATTTATCGAATGCTTTCAGAATGTTTTCAGCAGTCCAGAGAAAGATTCCGGCGTTCCAGAAAAACTCTCCGCTCGACAGGAACATCTCGGCCATCTCCAGGTTCGGTTTTTCAGTGAATGATTTCACTTTGCTGAATCCTGGCTGGTCGGTGCAGGCCACGCCTTGCTGGATATAGCCGTAGCCGGTGTTTGGGCCCGTAGGCTGGATTCCGAGTGTGAGGAGACGGTTTCCGTTCTCCACAAAATTCAGTCCCTCCTCTATTGCGTCCTGGAAGGCTCTCTCTTTAAGCACGAGATGGTCAGACGGGAGAGTGACGATAGAGGCTTTAGGGTCTATGGCATATATGTGGTGGGCGGCCCAGCAGATGCAAGGGGCAGTGTTGCGGCGTGCCGGCTCAAGGAGTATGTTTGACTCGCTCACCTGAGGCAGCTGTTCGCGGATGATGTCGGCATACTGGCGGTTGGTGACGAGTATGATGTTTTCGGGGTCTACAATAGGACTTATGCGGTCAACAGTGAGTTGCAGGAGGCTTTTGCCTGTGCCGAAAAAGTCAAGAAACTGCTTAGGGCGGTCGTTACGGCTGAAAGGCCAGAATCTGGAGCCTACGCCTCCGCACATTATTACGCAATAGCGATGTGATTTCATATCTCTTACTGTTTGGTTTTTTACTTATGTTGGTATGGAATTTATTCCTTGAGTGAAGTTTTGCGAACCTATGCTACAGGTCGAGCTGTCCTGAAGATAGGGGGCGGGGAATAGGCTTGCCATATATTTTTGTGAATATAAAAGGGTATGGGCAGCAGTGTTTAATTGTCGGTTGTGGGACGGAACTGGTGTTTCACTCCTTCCACCACATTGAGCATATAGTCGCCGAGTTTTTCCGCTTCCGAAATCAGGTCCATAAAGAAGATTCCCTCCTGATAGCCGTAGTCCTTGTTGTTGATGTTGAAGATATTGGAGTCACGCAGACTATTGCGGAGGTTGTTGATTTCGCGCTCCTTGTTATATGCCTGTATAATCCTGGCATCTTCAGGAGTCTCCATCTCTTTTAGAATCTCAGTCATGTTGCTCATTGCGGCATCGACAAGCGTGTACATGGTGTCGATTTCCTTCATTACCGCAGGGTCGAATTTCACATGGTTCAGGTGCTGGCGTGCCACTGTCTTGGCCACATTGAAGCATCCGTCGGCAATGGATTCGATTTCACTTATAACCCGCAGCATTCCTGCAATGCGCATTTTGCCTTCAGGGCTGAGCCTGCCTTCCGCCACATGGTTGAGGAAGTTTCCGATTTCAATTTCCATTCGGTCGGAAATCTCTTCATATTTCTCCATACGGTTGTAGGTGTCGGTGTAGCGGGTGTCTTTTTCCGGCAGATGGATGATGTCTTGCGCCATCTTTAACATGCGAGCCACCCTTTCGCCATATACGGCTATCTCTTTTTGAGCCTGTGTTATGTTGAGTTCTGAGGCCGACAGCATTCCGCGTCCGATATATTTGAGTGTGAACTCCTCTTCCATGTCTTTATGTTTGGCCGGCATAATCCAGCACACCACCTTTACATAAAGTTTAGTGAACCATATCATGATGAGAAGGTTGCAGGTGTTGAACACGGTCGGAAACATCGCCAGGCCGAATGCCACCGAGGCCTGGGCCTTTGCTGTCAGGCCTCCCTGCGGGTTCAGCAGGGTTGAGTCGGCCATGGCGGCTTCTTCTGCCTTTGAGATGTCGAGAGGATTAAGGCCGTTGCACACCTGAGTTATGTCGGCCACAAGGTTCATGAACGGATGGAATATGCAAAGCACGATTATCGAGCCGATCACGTTGAAAAGGACGTGGCCCATTGCTGTGCGCTTGGCGGCAAGATTGCCGCTCAGAGAGGCGAGGATAGGGGTGATGGTTGTTCCGATGTTTCCGCCGAGAATTATTGCGCATCCGAGCTCGAAGTTGATCCATCCTTGCGAGCACATGATAAGGGTGATTGCAAATGTCGCGGCCGAACTTTGTGCCACCATTGTGAGCACTATGCCGATGCCGAAGAATATGAGCACTGAGCCGGAGCCGAGAGTTGTGTAGTTGGTGACAAACTGCAGCATCTCCGGATTGGCCTGCAGGTCGGGCACGTATTTGCTGATGAGGTCGAGTCCCATGAAGAGGAAGCAGAAGCCTATCAGGAACTCACCCAGCGATTTGTAGGCGCTTTTCTTCATAAACAGCATGGGCACTCCGACGGCAAGGAGCAGGATGCTATAGTCTGATATGCTGACTTCGAAAGAAAATGCGGAGATGATCCAGGTGGTTACGGTGGTGCCGACGTTGGCGCCGAAAATAACGGCCATTGATTGGGCGAGACTCATCAGGCCGGCGTTGACGAAACTCACCACCATCACGGTAGAAGCACTCGAACTTTGAATCAATGCAGTGATGGCAATTCCCGTGAGCACGCCGGCCACACGGTTTTTGGTCATGATGCCGAGGATGTTGCGGAGGCGGTCGCCCGCTACTTTCTGAAGCCCCTCGCTCATCACTTTCATGCCGTAGAGGAAGAGGCAGACAGCACCGAGGAGACTGATGAAGTCAATGACGGTATAATTCATCGGAAATGGTTGATGTTATATGATGGCAAAATTAGTGAAAAAACCTAAATCCCACAAATTTTAGTTCATGTTTGGTCGCATCCCTCATTGAAAACGAATTATTGTAGCACACGGCTCTTTCATTTAAGCACAAAATAACGACAAAAGCCCCCTTACCCGATTC
>ERZ778503.2038-NODE-2038-length-12044-cov-7.568771_pt1 | contig 12044 bp, 6 predicted proteins | sample MGYA00510047_ERZ778503 | MGnify/ENA primary metagenome ERZ778503 (study PRJEB29527, sample SAMN07138965) | mouse gut metagenome | material: feces | host: mouse | place: China:Nanjing | collected 2016-01-25 ... | reverse complement strand
AACGGTTGCATATGGACGCCGTCGGCTACGGCTCGGCGGCCACATGGTATTTCTCGCTCAACGCGATGTTGCGCGAGTTCATCGCGTTCGTCGTCATGACGCGCAAGCGGCAGATGGTCGTGCTGTGTGTGCTGCTCACGCCGCTCTGGCTCACGGCGCTCGCCGGCGTGATCCAGTGGATCATGCCAGCGAGCTGAGCCACGCCGGCGGGTGTCCTATGCCTCTGCGGCCTCGGCCACAAGCGACTCGAGGTACGCCTGCACGTCGAGCGCGGCTCGGCAGCCGGTGCCCGCGGCACTGATCGCCTGCTGGTAGACCGGGTCGGCGCAGTCGCCGGCCGCGAACACGCCCGGCACATTGGTGCGCGTGGAGGCGCCTTCGACGACGATGTACCCGTGGTCGTCGAGTTCGAGGACGCCGCCAAGGAAGGCGGTCTGCGGCACTTGGCCGGCGGCGATGAACACGCCGTTCGCGGGCAGTTCGCCCGTCTCCCCGCTGACGACGTTGCGGATGCTCACCGAGGTGACGCCCTTGCCGTCGCCGTTGATGCGCTCCACCACGGTGTTCATCATCACGTCGATCGCCGGGTTCTCGAGCGTGCGGTCGACCATGATCTGCGAGGCGCGGAACTGGTCGCGCCGGTGCAGCAGCGTGACCGACGACCCGAAGCGGCTGAGGAACCCGGCCTCCTCCATCGCGGAATCGCCGCCGCCGACCACGACGATCGGCTTGCCGCGGAAGAAGAAGCCGTCGCATGTGGCGCAGAACGAGACGCCCCTGCCGGAGTATTCCTCTTCGCCGGGCACATCGAGGTGCCGGTAGTACGAGCCAGTGGCGATGATCACGGCGCGCGCCTGATAGACATCGCCGCCCGAACAGGTGACCGTCTTGACCGTCTCGTCGAGCTGCGTGGATTCGACGTCGTCGAACACGATCTCGGCATTGAAGCGTTCGGCCTGGCGCTGCATGTTCTCCATGAGGTCGGGTCCCATGATGCCGTCGGGGAAGCCAGGGAAGTTCTCCACTTCGGTGGTGTTGACGAGCTGGCCGCCCGGGGTGAGCGCGCCCGCCACGACGAGCGGCTTGAGGCCTGCACGCCCCAGGTAGATGGCTGCGGTGTATCCGGCGGGGCCGGATCCGATGATGATGACGTCACGAATTTCACTCATGCTCCCACAATAGGCGCATCGACATGGGTATTCCGCGGTTCCACTCATAGCTCATGCGCCGTTCCCTATAATGTGGGTATGGCTGCACACACCGCGCGGCGGAAGGAGGAGCCATGGCGCATCGCACGACCCTGCGCGACATCGCGCACGAAGTGGGCGTTTCGGTCACCACCGTCTCGCTTGTGCTCAATAACCGGCTGGCGCGCGTCTCCGACGAGACCCGCGCGCAGATCCTCGAAACCGCCAAACGGCTGCGGTATGTGCCCAACCAGAACGCGCGCAGTCTGCTCACCAAGCGCACGATGCTCATCGCGCTCATCGTGCCCGACATCGAGAACCTGTTCTTCGCCGCGCTCGCACGTTGCCTCGAGGAATCGTGCCAGGCGGCCGGCTACGAGCTTGTCATCGCAAATTCGAACGACCGGCGCGCAGTAGAGCGCGACCTGCTGCAGCATGTGGTGGCGCGCGGTGTGGACGGCTTGTTCCTGATCCCCGCGCGCGAATCATACGTCGACGAGGTGGGCCTGCGCGAGGATGTGCGCCGTGTGCCGTGCCCGGTGACGCTGATCGACCGTCTGGTGTCCGCACAGTGGTGCGACGGCGCGGGGTTCGATAATGTGCTCGGCGGTGCCTTGGCCGCGCGCAGACTGCTTGAGGCCGGGCATACGCGCATTGGGTGCATTTCTGGCGATGGGCGCGAAGGCAGCGCCAACCGCCGCCGGCGCGGGTTCGCCGACGTGCTCGAGCAGGCCGGCGTGCCGCTTGAATCGATGCTCGACGTGGCCGGCGACTACCGCTTTGACGGCGGGTACGCCGCCACGGCCGCCATGGTGGACAACGGCGCCACGGCGGTGTTCTGCTGCAACGACCTGATGGCGATGGGCCTGTTGCGCGGCCTGCGCGAACGCGGGCTTTCCGTGCCCGCGGACATGTCGGTGATCGGCTACGACAACATCATGGAACGTTTCGGCATGCAGATCGAGGTGACGACGGTCGAGCAGGATGTGGCACAGCTTGCCCGCGCCGCATGGGAGTTGCTCTCGGCGCGCATCGGGGCGCCCGGCGAGGGCCACCCGTGGCTCGCCGAGCCGCGCACCCGGGTGCTTGCGCCGTGTCTTGTGGATAAAGGCAGTGTGCGCGACCTGCGCTGACCTTTGTATGGCGTGTGTAGCGCATGGCTGTGCCGGTGGGGTGTGCGACACGCTGACAGCTGACGGATTTTGACGGGCCCCGTGAAAGGGATATGATGAAGTCAACACAGTGATAAAACGTTTTATCACTCGGACCGGCTCAGCCGGATCCACTTCAATGAGGAAGGAACGGACCCATGAAGAAGATGATTCTTGATCTGGACACCGGCGTCGATGATGCGCTTGCCATTTCGTACGCGCTTGGCAGTCCGGAAGTGGAACTCATTGGCATCACCGGCACCTACGGCAATGTGCTGATGGAGCAGGGCGTGCGCAACGCGCTCGCGATCACCGAACTGCTCGGCCACCCCGAAGTCAAGGTCTACCGTGGCCTTGACCACTCGAGCACCACGGATTCGTTCCAGGTGCTCGAGATCTCGAGCTTCATCCACGGCCAGAACGGCATCGGGGAAGCGGTGATTGCGGACTCCACGCGCGACGCGGAGGATACCCCGGCGGTGGACTTCATCATCGATGCGGCGAAGACCTACGGCAAGGACCTCGTGTACGTGCCGACCGGCCCGCTGACGAACCTTGACGCTGCGATCGCCCGTGCCCCCGAAATCGTCGATGAGATCGGCCGCGTGGTACTGATGGGCGGCGCGCTCACCGTGCCCGGCAATGTGAATGCCTGGACCGAGGCGAACATCTCGCAGGACCCGGACGCCGCCAACCGCGTGTTCCGTTCGGGGATCCCCGCCACTATGGTGGGCCTCGACGTGACGCTGCAGACGCTGCTCACCTACAAGGAGACGCAGCGCTGGCGCGACCTGGGCACCCCGGCGGGCGCATTCCTGGCCGACATGACCGACTTCTACATCAAGGCCTACGAGACGACCGCCCCGCATCTGGGCGGCTGCGGCCTGCACGACCCGCTCGCCGTGGGCGTGGCCGTCGACCCGACGCTCGTGACCACGCTGCCGATCAACATGAAGGTGGACGTGGAAGGCCCCACTCGCGGGCGCACAATCGGTGACGAGACCCGCCTCAACGACCCCGTCAAGACGATGGACGCCGCCGTCGGTGTCGACGTGCCGCGCTTCCTCGACGAATTCATGACCCGCATCTCCACGTTGGCCGCCAACGCCGCCTGAAAGGACAGTACGATGACCACCGCAACCACCAAGGGTGCCATCGACCCGTATGCCGATCCGGGCACCGCGAGCCGCACCGCCGTCAAGGCGCTCATCATGCTGCTCATCACGTTCATCATGGGCACGTTGTGCCTGCAGGGGTTCAACCTCGTCTTCGTGCAGATCGGAGCCGACGTGGGCGCCGCCGACCAGGCGTCGTTGATCACCGCCATCCCGAGCATCGTGCTCGGCATCGTCTCGTTCATCTACGGGTCGCTCAGCGATTTCGTCTCACTGCGCCGCATGGTCGTGTTCGGCGTGCTCACGCTGTTCGTGGGCTCCATCTTCGGCTTTGTGGCCTCGTACTTCATCAACGGTGGCCTGTGGGTCGTCATCATCGCTCGCATGCTGCAGACGATCGGCGGCCAGGTGGCCGGCTCGGTGTACCTCGTCATGGCCACCAAGTACCTCGCCACGCACCTCAAGGTGATCTTCTTCGGCCTGTTCACCGCCGGATACCAGCTCTCCGCGGCCATCGGCGTGTTTGCCGCCGGCCTGCTCAGCTCGGTGGCGTGGCAGTACTTGTTCCTGATCCCCGCCGTCTCGATCGTGTTCCTGCCGTTCCTGATGAAGTGGCTGCCTGGCCATGGCACGAGCGGCGACCGCATCGACTGGGTCGGCTTCACCGTCTTCGGTGTGGCCGTGGCGTTCCTGACGCTCTTCTTCTCGTACATGAGCTGGTGGATGCTCATTGTGGCCGCGGTGCTGTTCATCGCGTTCGGCATCTACATCGCCAAGGCCCGCAACCCGTTCATCACGCCGTCGTTCTTCAAGAACGTGCGCTGGCTCCTCGCGATCAGCCTGATCCTGCTGTTCTACTTCACGAACTACTGCATCTCGCCGATCTTCAACGCGATCGGTGCGGACGTGTACGGCATGAGCACCGGCCAGGTCTCCGCGTACATCGTGTGGGCCTTCGTCGTGGCCACCGTCATGGGCACGAGCTCGGGCGCCATCGTCGGCCGTATCGGCCAGACCGCCTCGATCGTGATCGCCGCGTGCCTCATGATCGCCGGGTTCGTCGGATCCGCGTTCGCCGTCAACGCCGGATTCTGGGTGCTCACGCTGTGCGCATGCGTCTACTACGCCGGCTGCGGCCTCATGTATTCGCCGCTTGTGGCCACCGTGCTCGACACCCTGCCGGTCGACCAGTCCGGCCGTGGTGTGGGCATGAACGACCTCGTGATGAACGTGACCGCCTCGATCGGCATCGCCATCTTCGGTGGACTCATGACCACGCAGGCGCTCGCCGGCTCCTCGTTCACCGGCGCCTCCGGCTCGTCCGCCGGCTACGCCAACCTGCTGCTCATCGGCGGCATCGTGATCGCCGCCGGCCTCGTGGTCTTCCTGCTGATCCGCCGCAAGGTCTACGCAGGCGAGACGAAGGCCGAAGAACACGAGCCAGGCCCAGTCGAAGCCTGACCCCATGGGCCCGCGCGGTACCCACTGCCGGCGCGGGCCCACTCGTCTTCCGCACCATTGCACCTATTCACCCGCCCACCGGAAAGGACGCGCCCACCATGGACACCACATCATTCCCCCTGCAACTACTGGAACACATGCACGGCACCGTCGCCGTAGTCGGCTCCATGAACGTGGACTACACCATCACCACCGCGCGCCTGCCCGAACCCGGCGAGACGGTCGCCGGCGGCCCGCTCGAGCTGCTGCCCGGCGGCAAATCCGGCAATCAGGCCGCGGCCGCCGCGCTGCTCGGCGCCGACGTGCGCATGTTCGGCGCCGTCGGCTCAGACAGCAACGCCGACTTCCTGCTCGACCATCTGGCCGCAGCCGGCGTCGACACGTCGCATGTGCGGCACGTGGACGGCCCGAGCGGCCTGACCGTGATCACCGTCGACGCCTCCGCCGAAAACACGATCGTCTATTCCGCCGGCTCGAACGCGCAGGTGAGCGTGGACTACGTGGAATCGAAGATCGGCGAACTGACCGGCGCCGACGTGCTCGGCCTGTGCCTGGAAAGCCCGATCGAGACCGTGACGGCGTGCGCGCGCATGTGCCATGAGGCCGGCGTACGCGTGCTGCTCAACGATTCGCCGTTCACCGCCGACCTGCCCGCGGAGTTGATTGAGCACACCGACATTCTGCTCGTCAACGAGATCGAGATGGCGCAGCTGCTCGACCTGCAGGCGCCCGCGGACGACGACTGGTCCGCGTTCGACTGGCCGCTCGCGCTGGAACGCCTTGAGGCACTCGGCATCCGGCAGGCCGTCGTGACGCTCGGCGCCGACGGTTCGGTCGTGCTCGACGCCACCGCCGACGAACATGTGACACGCATCGCGCCGGTGCGCGTGGACGCCGTCGACACAACCGGCTGCGGCGATTCGTTCATGGGCACCGTGCTCGCCGGGCTCGCGTCCGGATGGTCGCTCGCGGCTTCGGCGCGTGCCGCCGCCTACGTCTCCGCCTATGCGGCCAGCGGCCGCGGCGCGCAGGCCTCGTATGGCACGCCGGCGCAGATCCGCGCCAAGTTCGAGGCCTAGAAGGCCTGCACCGAATCGATGAACAGCTGGTTGCCGGGCAGGCTGTCCATCGGCACCCACATCACAATGTCCTGCGTGTCGACCGGCTTGGTGAACTTCACCTCGGTCGTGCCGCCGTCGGCGAACGTGAACTCGGCCACCTGTTCGCCGGCGGTCGGGTCGCCGGCCGTGTTGACACGCACATACCCCTTGCCGCCGGAGGAACGGATCTTCACGACGATGCGTGAGACGTCCTCTTTCTTCTCGAGGTGCAGGTAATAGCCGTAGCCCTGCTGGCCGTTGGGGCGGTCCAGGAAGGTCTGGCTCGCCACCGGGTATGCCGTGGTGTTCTGCGGCTTCGGCGTTTCCGTCTTCGTCTCGGTGGGCTCCGGGGTCGCGTTGTTCTGCGGCGACTCCACATCGTTGCCCTTGCGCTGGCCGAACGGCACGTCGTCGAGGTCCATGTTGGGCCAGTAGTTCTGCTGCTGGCGGTTGATGCCGAACAGCGAGCCGGTCGTGGCGATGCTGTGCACGGCGAAGCCGAGCGCCACAACCACCGCCACGATGACCACGATGATGGCCGCTTTCTTCGTCTTCGACGATTTGCGCTCCTCGAACGCCGCCTTGTCGGCGGTCGAAGGCTCATGGTTGTTCTGCGGCGCGAAGCTCGGCGGCAACGCCGGCGCGCCCACCGCATACGTGGCGTCGATGTCGGCGCGCTCCTGCTCGAGCGCACGCTGCGAGGCCGAGCCATCGGGCACTTCGTTGCCCTGGCTGTCGATGATCGGGATGCGCCCGGTCGCGCTCACGCCGTCAGTCGGGTCGGCCGACCCGACGCGCAGCTTCGACACGTCGATCGGTACGGTCATGCGCTGCGGTTGCAGCGGCGGCTCCAACGGGTTGTTCGGGTCGAACGCCGAGAACATCTCGGTGGCGTCCTCGGGCTGCAGTTCCGGGATCTGGCTCGAGGCGCCCGTATAGTCCTCGCCTTCCATGAGCGCCTTGCTGTGGCTCCACAGCGCCTTGAGCGAGCCGGCGTTGAGCGCCTGCGTCTGCGCGCCGAGCTCCTCGTCCTCGATGTCCTCCTCTTCGGCCGCATCCATATGCGCGAACGGGATCGTGGGCAGTGTCTGCGACGAGGCGAGCGATTCGGGGATCGGCAGGATGTCGGCGGGCAGGGCGGGGCTGATCATCGCGCGCACGATCGAACATGCACCCTCCACGCCCGTCAGGCGCAGGTCGTGGCGCGTCAGCACCGGGAACTGCTTGACCGGCCCGAGCAGCATCTCGAGCTCGGCGAGCGTGACGAGCGGCACCGTCGGCGTGCCGTCCTCGGGCAGTTCGAGCCCGCGCTTGACGATGACGCGCAGTTCGGTCGGTGTATCCGCGGGCAGCGCGTTGAGCGAGAACTGCGGGTTCATCGTGGATGGCGTGCGTGTGAGCATGCCGTACAGTACGCCCGCGAGCTGACGAATCGCGCGGCGTGCGGGATTGTCGCCCGGCAGCGCGTTCGACGTGTCGGCGAGCGCCTCGCTCACCGGTGTGTCGGCGAGCTGCACGCCGCTGCGCGTGAGGCGCACGGTGTCGGTCGACAGGGCGTGGTGCGTGAGGCTGTCCGCCTGCAGCGCCTTGATGGCGGCCGTGGCCTCGGCGATGATCGTGCGCATCGCCTCGTAGCTCAGCGGGCCGTGGCCGTGCATGTATTCGGTCAGGGAGACGCCCGCGTCGAGTTGCGTCAGTACCACGGCGATCTGGCCGTCGTGCTGCAGCTGGATGACGGGGGTGAACCGCGCGTCCTTCGACGAGGCGAGTGTGCCGGCGAGCGCGTTCGTGCTGTCGAGCACGGCCTTGTTGCTGACGATGAAGAGCTGGCAATCGCGCGAGAGCACGCGGTCGTTGGCTTTCCATGCCTGCAGACCTGCCTCCTCACGCAACGGCGACACCAACGTGTACCTGTTGAGAACGGTATCTCCTAAGTGCGGCCTCATAGTCTCCCCTGATATGTACGGCATGGACGATGCTCCCGCCATTCTACCGGCCGCACTGGTCGTGCGCGGCGCTTCGCCGGCGCCGTTGCCGGTGAGCGCAATCGGCGCTTCGGCGAGTTCGCTCGGCACTGGCGGGTCGAGCTGTTCGAGTTCGTTGATCGGCTGGGGCAGTGGGATCACACGCGTCTCGTCGGGGTCGTCCACGCCCGCCACGGCGGCGATCGGCGCGATGACGCGCGTGTCGTCCGGGTCCTCGGCCTGTGCAGGTCCACCGGCGGGCGCACGGTGCAGACGGCGCCCCAAGGCGTCGACGATCTGCAGCAGTTCCTGCGAGCGCACGACCCACAATGTGGCGATGTACGCGATGAGGATCAGCACGCCCAGCACTACGGCTGCGAGCACGTTGCGCAGCCATGCGGCGATGCCCGACTGACCGGGGTCGGTCACGTGCAGCCACGCGTAGACGGGGATGCGCGCGCCGAGGCCGACGACGACCGCCACCACGGTGGCGGCGATCGCCTTCGCGTAGGTGACGGCGATGCGTTTGCCGTCGAGCGAACCGTCGAAGCGCCGGCGCAGCATGCGCACGAGCGGGATGAACGAGATCAGGTAGGCGGCGGATACGCACACGGCGATCATGCCGGCCCATTGCGTGGGCGGCAGCAGGCGCGTGCCGGTGAGGATCAGCCCGAGCTGCAGCATGTACATGATGAGCATGAACGTGAACGGCGAGCGGCCGTCTTCGAACGCGTAGAACGTGCGCTGGATGATCAGGTACGCGCTCGCGAGCGGCAGGCAGACGCTCAGGCCCATGAGCGGCCCGCACATGAGGATCGCCTGCGGCACGGCCACGGTCGGCAGCAGCGAGCGCGTGATCGCGAGCGGCATGACGATGAACGCGGCGGTGAAGAAGCACATGATCGTGCCCACGGTGCGCAGCGCGCGGCTCAGGTCGTCGCGCGCGCCCGCCATGTCGCGGTTCGCGAGCGCCTGCGATATCTGTGGGAAGATCGCCGTGGCCACCGAGACGGCGATGAGCGAATACGGCAGCATGTAGATCGTGTACGCGTTCTGGTAGGTGGCGTTGCCTGCCACGTCGAACTGGTTGAGGTGCATCGTGCGTTCGGCAAGCGAGGGCGCGCCGGTGAGCACGCGCGTCGTGATGATGTTGGCGATCTGGTCGATGACCACAATGCCGAGGCTCCATGCGGCGATCGGGCCCATCGTGCGCAGGCCGATGCCGCGCACGCCGAACTTCCAGTGGAAGCGGAAGCCGAGTCTGAACAGCGGGATGAACAGGATGATCGCCTGGAACGCCACGCCAAGCGTCCATGCGCCGGCGGTCAGCGCGATCTTCGGCATGGTCCACTGGCCCGCCGACGACTGCGCATGGTTGCCGAAGATCACGATGAACGCGGTGAAGCCGATGCAGCTGATCACATTGGCGCCCACAGAGCTCCACGCGTAGGCGCCGAAGCGGTTCTTGACGGCCAGGATCTGCCCGAGCACGGTGTAGAGCCCATAGAAGAAGATCTGCGGCGTGCACCACAGCGTGAACGCGCATGTGAGCGAGATCAGCTCGGGGCTGCCGTTCACGTACAGCCGTGTGATCCACGGGGTCAGCACGCCCATCAGCACGGTCACGGCGGCCAGCAGCGTCACGGCGAACGTGACGATCTTGTTGAGCTGCTCTTCGGCGTTGTCGGCCTTGAGCGTGCGCACGATGTGCGGCACGAGCACCGCGTTGAAGATGCCTCCCGACACAAGCGTGTAGATGACCTGTGGGATCATCGAGCCCGCTTGGTAGGCGTTGGCGGCCAGACCGGTGGTGCCGATCGCCGCCGCGAGCAGGATCGTGCGGATCTGCCCGGTGATGCGCGACGCGGCGGTGCCCGACGCCATGATGAGCGAATTGCGGCCTACGGAAGAACTCATTCGTCAGGATCCTTCTTGCGGTGGAACTGGCGCCACAGGCCCAGCAACCCAAGCACGACCGCGAGCGCGATGATCGCGATGCCGCTTTTGTCGCTCAGCTGCAGCGAACTGGTGATGGTGGTCTGCTGTACCGCGCCGAACGGCTGGTCGTGCCGGTCGAGCAGTTGTTCGCGCGCCACCGTGGTGCCGGACGTGGAGACACGCACGACGAATGACGTCTGGGCCTCGCTGTTGGGGGCCACTTCCACATCGCTCAACCGCGATGTGACGATCTCCATCGAATCGGTGAGTGACGAGACGCGCACACTGATCGGGTAGGGCAGTTTGTTGCTCACCGTGACGGGCATCGACGCCGTTTCGGAGACGACGTTGAGGCTGCCCGAAGGCACGAGCGTGATGCGGCTCAGCAGCGCGTCGGCGAAACGTTGCGCGCCGTTCACCATCGCCTCGCGCGCCGAGGCGTGCGGCGAGAGCGCGGGCAGGGCGAACGCGTCATGCGCCTGCAGCAGGTACTGCGCCCACGCGTCCGCGCTGAGTCGGGCACTGGCCTGAGCGGACGCGGATGGGGCAGCGGATGGCGGCGACTGCGGGCTCGCCGTGCCGGACTCCTGCACAGCAGCGGACGGGCTCGACCCATAGGCCGCCTGCGCGGACTGCCCGGCGACGAGGATCGACGTGTTGAACCGCTCGATGTCGTCGCGGCTGCGGGCCAGCGCGTTGAGCGCCTCAAGCGCGGTTGAGACGGCCGGCATCTGCTGGCCGACGTATTGGTTGATCAGGTCGGGCATCTGGCTGGGCTCGATCGCGGATTCGGCGGTCGCAAGTTCGTCGATCGAGGCGAGATGGATCCAGCTCGCGCTGTTGAGCGCGGTCATGAGTGAGGTGACGAACGTGCTGTTTGTGGATTCGCCAAGGCAGACCAGCAGTGACCGCGACTCGTACGGCTGTTCCATCTGGTAGAACGCGGACTGTGCGATCAGCCGCTGCAGACGCCCCGCATCGGTCTGCTCGGCGCTCGCTTGCGCGCTTGTGGGCTGTTGTTGCGCGAGCGCGGACAGCGTGGATTGCGCGGTCAGCACCGTCACCTCGCCGTGGTCGGTCGGTACGCGGTAGGTCTCCGTCGTGGCCGTCGCGTCGTCTTGCAGCGCGAAGTCACGCGTGGCCACAACGGTCTCGTAGCCTTGCGCACGCGCGGTGTTCAGCGCCTGCATCGTCCAGCTGCCCTCGCCCTGCCATGCGATCGCGCGCGTTTGGGCGCCTTCGTCGCCGAGGGCCGAGCGCAGCAGGTTGACGCCGGTCTCGGCACGCCAACCTTGGTCGGTGATGCCGGCGCGCGTGTAGGAGCCCGCGTCCCCGACGCGCGCATACGTCGTCACGTCGAACATGCCCGGCTGGCTGATCGCCTGCACATGCGGCGTGCCGACCGCGCGCAACACGAGCGGGTCGCCTACGATCTGCAGGTGTTCGAAGCGCGCGGCCAGCTCGTCTTTCGCCTTCAGCGCGCGCGCATCGTCGGCGCCGAGCGTCACCGCGTCGCTTGGGCGCACGCTGCCCGAGCCAGAGGAGAGCAGCCCGTCCGTCACGGCGGTGTTCGTCTTCCAGTCGTGCGACGTCAGCGGCATCGCCACGGTCAGGTTGATCGCGGGCGTGCGCTCGCCGTGCAGGCCCGCCTGGCTGCGCGTCAGGAACGTCTGCAGGGGGGTGGTGCCGGGCAGCGCGCCGCCGTCCTCGCCGATGAGCTCAAGCGTGAGCGGGCGTGGGCCCCATGCGGTCAGTGCCCGCAACTGCCCGGCGTCCGCGTGCAGTTCGCCGTGCACGGTGCGCACGCCATCCGCCTCGACCGTGCCCACGTCGAGCGTGAGCAGTTCGTCCGGGGTGGGGATCATCGCGGCGCCTTCGGCCCACGCCTGCACGTCGGAGCGCGAGACGAAATTGTATTGGGCGTTCGTGCGCACGGCGAGACGCGCGTGCTCGATGGCGGCCGTACCGTGGTTCTCTATGGTGACGCGCACGGCGAATCCCGAAGAATCGGTGACGACGGGCGTGATTTCCTCGATCTGCAGCGCCACAGGGGAGGCGCTTGGCTGCGTGACGCCGTCGGTGGGCTCCTGCGCCCACGCGGGCGCGGCGCCGAGCGGCGCGAACAGCG
>ERZ778503.2018-NODE-2018-length-12147-cov-6.419037_pt1 | contig 12147 bp, 12 predicted proteins | sample MGYA00510047_ERZ778503 | MGnify/ENA primary metagenome ERZ778503 (study PRJEB29527, sample SAMN07138965) | mouse gut metagenome | material: feces | host: mouse | place: China:Nanjing | collected 2016-01-25 ... | reverse complement strand
CGGAGGATGTGTTCTTTAACGGCTATGATTTCGCACTTCGATCTTTAATTTAGGCTTGTATTAATGAAAAGTGTGTAAAAAGTGTGTATGTTGGAGAAAATTAGCACAAATAAAGTGCAAAACAGTGATTATAACGGCACAATAGTCTGTTTATGTCGTTTCTTTCATAAGAACCGGATTTATCCACTGTCCTTTTCCGTCGGTGGCGTGGCGTCCGTAAGCGACGGCACGTCGCGGACAGATGTGGTAGCATCTCAGGCATAGGGCGCAGTTCTTGCCCCAATGTGGCCGGGCGGTGGCGTCATTGTCTGTCGACAGCATGGAAATGTTGTTCATCGGGCAACTGCGGGCACAGAGTCCGCAGCCGGTGCACCCTCCGTTGACGTGGAATGGCGTCGGTGACATGGCGAAGCGTTCGAACAAGGGGCGGATTACAGAGCTTTTTATCCGTGGCCATGCACCGCGGACCAACAGGGGCAATGGAGCCGCACCGGCGTCGGATATGCGTGCCGCTATCGCTTTTACCTGCTCAGGCATGGCGTTGAGTTTGCGTGCGGCGGTGTTTTCGTCGTCGACGTCGAAGCCTTTCATCAGGGTGTAGGTGTTGGGCATGATTACGGAAAAGGCGTCTGCCGCTTTCCATCCGCGTGAACGGATAATCCGCCGCCATCGGCGGTCGGTCATACCGATGTCGTCGCCGCATGTTGTCAGCATCCAGTGTACTGCGGAATCAAATGCGGGATTTGACGGAATCTGACGTATGAAACGTGCGACCACAGGCGGCATTCCCCACGAATAGGTTGGGAAAGCCCATATTATGTTGCGCGGGGCCGGTGTTAAGGAAAAATTTTCAGGGCGAAGCAGGGTATCGCCTTCGAGCATGACGATATTTTCCCCGGTCAAAAGGCCGGAAAGCTGTCGGGCTACACTGAGTGTGTTGCCCGTGCCTGAGAAACATATTATCATCGGCGGCGCTTCTTTGGTGATTCCGGTTTTGACGAGGTTTTTGCAGCGTTGTCGAGCTTGCGTATTGTGACTTGTGTTGCTCCGAAGCCGTATTCCCTGAATGATGCGTCCTGCACGTCGTGTCCTTTGTAGCGGTGCGTCAGTTCTTTCATAAGTGCCTGACGGAGGACTCCTTCTCCTTTGCCATGGATGAATACGATTTTTTGTCCGGTATGGCGGAGATTGGCGTCCATGATTTCGCAAAAGCGATCTATCTGCAGATTGAGGATTTCGGCGTTGCTGAGTCCGCTTGTGCTGTCGAGCAGTTCGGCGGCATGGAGATCCACTTCAATAATTTCGGGAGCGGCGGCGATATTGTTTCTTTGTTTTTTTCGCGGCTGTATCTTGTCTTTGTTGCCGGTGAAGGCTTCGGAAAGCCTGCGGCGCAGTTCGTCTGCTTCCGGTGCTCGGTCGGCCGGCCGGTCGTCGCGTACGATGTCGAATGCGATTACGGGAACATCGAAGTAGGGGTTGGAGCGGAAGCAATGCAGTTTTGCAAACTTTGTGGTGTCGAGTTTCAGTTCTATGCCGACAGGTGCTTTCATTTCGAATTTCCGTCCGCGCTTGAAAGGCAGAAGTGCTACATTCACACGGTCCATATCCGGCAGGTCGCAGGTGTCGAGTTCGGCTACGAGTACCTGCATGTTGGGTTCTATCAGACCGTCGAAGCGCGTTTCCCATGTTTGTGAATCGGCAGTACGGGTCGACAGGACGGCATACAGATAATAGTTTGAGTCGTTTACCAGAAAAGCGTCGAATCCTGATTGTGAAAGAGCTTTGATGTTTGTCGCCTCGAAGCCGAGGATGACGTTCATTCTGTCGCCTCCGTCTGTTTCAATTACCGGAATTTCGGGAGCGGCGGTATCGGATTTGCGCGAAGGGGCGGTAACGGAATAATCCTCCTTGTGTTTTTCCTTTACATTTTCTCTGCTTTCATTTGCGGAAGCATGTGCGATGACTACGCAGTCGCGAGCGAGTGCCGGTGTTTCAAATCCGTCGGCATCTTCGACGTAGATCATTTTGTCGCTTATGCGTGTGACTCGTCCGCCTCCGACTGCGTCGAGAAAGCGGACCGTATCGCCTATCTTGATGTCCATATCGTACTTAATGTGTCTGTAGGGTTATTCCTCTTCGTTGATCGAATAGTTCAGGAAGTCGTTGAGCGGTTTCAATGCTGCGAGTATCCGTGCAGCCCGGACAGGCCACTCGGGGTCTTCGAAAAAAGCGCGGTCGCAATGGTGGTAGCGCCCGTATTCTTTCAGTTTGAGCAGTTCTGCTTCAGGGTGGTTTTTGTCGTAGCCTTTAGGTATTGTTTTCAGCCGTTCTCCGTACCATCCCGGGAAGAGTCGCTTCAGTTCAGGGTTGTCGATTATTTCATGGAATTCCTCCGAGTTGTCGACTATTGCTTTGCGAAGTTTGCGCAACACGGCGGATTCGGGATGCCATACACCTCCGTAAAGGCCGTTTTCAGCAAAATTTCCGCCGCCGAGGTGGATGTAGTAGCAGGCTCCGTCGAAGTGTCGTCCGCGAGGAGATACGAGTGCGGAGAAATATGTTTTGAACGGTGATTTGTCGTTTGAGAAGCGGATATCGCGGTAGATACGGTAGAGGCAGCTTTTTGCTTCGACTCCGGCCAGTTCGGGGGCGTAGGTCGAAGCCATTGTGTCGATCAGCAGCTGTATCTGCGATATCCATTGCGCGCGCAATGTGTCGTATTCGTCGCGATGTTCCGCGAACCACGCACGGTCGTTGTTGGCTTCGAGCGCGTCAAGAAACGGATAAGGGCTTATTAAAGCGTTTTTCTTTTGTTGTTTCATTTCTTATCAGGTATATCAACCCATTCGGCATCGACAATCTGTTGCTCTGTCCGGAATTCCGATGTATTTCCGGAATTATCTGTGTTTAACTCGTCGCGTACAGTGCTGATTTCGACAAATTCGACGTATTCACCTACATTAGGATCGATTTTTTTGCGTTTTCTTTTTTGTCCGGCAGATGATGGATTGCGGAATCCCGATCCGGCAGCCTGACGGGCGCGGTCGGTCATGTCGCGCATGGCTGAGCGGATGCGTATGCTTGTGCGTACGACGGGCCATACGATGAAAATCAGGAAGAGTATTAATAAGATTGTAAAAAAGCCCATGGCTGAGAAGATTGTAGCTTTATATGTAACGCGGCTTACGCTTTTTGTGTTTCGGATACAGCCGCGAATTTATGTTTTTTATAGAATCGTCCGTTTTTTATACGGGGTAATTGCGGCGGTGGAGCGACAGGAGAAAATACAGGAGTATTGACCATGCCAGACCTGAGAGTCCGTAGCATACGACGAAGAGAGCTGCCGCTGCCAGAAGCATGTAGCGCCGGAAGTTCTCCCGCAAATTGAAGTTCTTGAATTTCAACGAGAACATGCGGAAGTTTCCTACCATTGCCGCGCACATAAGCCCTATAAGCAAAATCAGGACGGGAGTGCCGGGATAAGCGTATTTTTCAATCCACGCCACGACTCCTATCCAGAATATGGCATTCGCCGGAATGGGAAGTCCGCGGAATTCGGATGTCTGTTCCGGGTCGTTGTTGAATTTGGCCAGACGCAGGGCGCCGAAAGCGGCAAGCAGCAGAGGGGTGTAGCAGAGAGCCGTCAATGATGAATAATGCAGCATCACATTTACGACGAGCATTGCAGGGGCGACGCCGAAGCTTATGAGGTCGGAAAGTGAATCAAGGTCTTTTCCTATTTGTGAATAAGCGCCGAGTGCGCGTGCGCTTGCGCCGTCGCAAAAATCGAATATGGCGGCGCATCCTATGGCAATGAAACACCATTCCAGACCGTAGAGTGGACCGAGTCTGTCGTAGGCGTGGAATGCCAGTACAATGGCCGCGCAACCTGAAAGCAGGTTGAGGCATGTGATGGCGTTAGGTATTGAGCACTTTATATCAGGCATTTTCTGAATCGGGGTTGAGCGGCTGCAGACGTCCGATGGTTGTCACGCCACCTATGGTGGTGTCGCCGATTTTTACAAAAATCTCAGTATCGAGAGGGAGGAATATGTCGACTCTCGAACCGAATTTAATGAATCCCATGTGATCCTCGATAGATGCTTCGTCGCCCGGACGAGCGTAGGTGACTATGCGGCGAGCCATGGCTCCTGCAATCTGACGCATAAGCACCAGTCGTCCGCCTGAGGTGCGGATGACTACTGTCGACCGTTCGTTCTCGGTGCTTGATTTGGGCAGGTAGGCAGCCATGAAGCGTCCGCGGTGATGGGTGGCGTAGATTACTTCGCCGTCGACCGGAAACCAGTTGGCGTGCACATTTAGTACACTCATAAATACCGACAGCTGGATTACGTTCTGCTTTAGATATTCGCCTTCGTATACCTCCTCAAGAGCGACGACTTTGCCGTCGGCGCTTGCGACAACCACATTCTCGCGGTTTCCGCGGAACTGGCGTCGCGGCGAACGGAAGAAGTTCGTGACCAACAGGAAGAACACAACGCAGATGACCGTTACTATAATAGATATGCCTACAGGGCATTTCCATATCCATAGCGGAGCGCAGACAATAGCCAGCACTACGAAAAGCAGAATTATTATATGTGTTCCTTCGTGGTGGATTTTAACTCTCATTTCAGTCCGTCGGTCGGTGGAAGACCGCATAAGTTTATGCAAAGGTAACTAAAAATTCGCGATATCCCGTTCATAATGTGTATTTTTTTGCGTGGAGAGCCGGAAATGGCCTAAAATGCTTACATTTGCAAAAAAATACGAGATAGATATGCAGACAGTTTCGCGTCCATACACGTTCGATCGTGTCGTGCGCCTGCTCATTGCGGGAGGCGGCATCGTTCTGGCGGTATGGCTTATCAATATACTCAAGTCAGTTCTTCTTCCTTTTCTGGTTGCATGGCTGATAGCCTATATGCTCGAACCTTTCGTGCAGTACAACATGCGGCTGTTAAATACACGCAAGAGGCTGCTTCCTATTATGATGACGCTGTTCGAGGTTCTGCTTGTGCTTGTGGCCATGAGTGTGTTCATATTGCCGTCGGTCATAAGCGAGGTTCATCAGGTGGCGACATTCATAACCGGCTATGCCGACAAGGGTACGCAGATTCCTTTTGTGCCCGATGCCCTGCATGAGTTTCTGCGTACGCAGATCGATTTCGTCGGTATCGCGAGCCGACTGACACGTCAGGACATACAGTCGATATTCAATACACTCGGCAGTGTTATAGTCGGAGGCTACGACATAATAATGGGAGTGTTCAACTGGTTTATCGTGTTGCTGTATGTGGTCTTCATAATGCTTGATTATGAGCGTTTGCTCCGCGGTTTCCGTCATCTTGTACCTCCGAAGTACCGCAAACAGACGTTCGGAATCGCCAATGATATCAAGAACAGTATGAATCACTATTTCCGCGGTCAGGCTCTCGTAGCTTTTATTGTGGGTATTCTTTTCAGCATAGGATTCCTCATTGTCGGTCTGCCTCTTGCCATAGTGATGGGCTTATTCATAGGTTTGCTTAACATGGTGCCGTATCTTCAGCTTATCTCATTGCTGCCGACCACGGTGCTCTGCATAGTGTGTTCTGCCAATTCCGATGTGGATTTCTGGTCGCTATGGCTTGCGACAATGGCTGTTTATGTGGTAGTGCAGTGTATACAGGATCTTTTCCTCACACCCAAGATAATGGGCAAGGCCATGGGATTGAATCCGGCGCTTATCCTGTTGTCGCTTTCGGTCTGGGGCACTTTGCTCGGTTTCATAGGTCTTATAATAGCGTTACCTCTTACGACCCTGTTGCTGTCGTATTACGATATGTATATAAGCAGCCGCGAGGACGGGGAGTCGCCCGGCGAGCATCGCAGAAATTCGCGCGAGCTTAAAAATATGCTTGGAGATGAAGACGCTTGAACTGACGCAGGACGGTTCGCCTACAATATATATAGGTGAACTCGACGAGCATTATCATTCGGTGAAAGGTGCGGTGACGGAGAGTATGCACGTGTATATAGCTTGCGGTCTGCGTCGGCGTATCGATGAAGCCGTGGCTGAATGTGCTGGTTGTATGCGTGTCCTTGAATTCGGTTTCGGCACGGGATTGAACGCGGCGCTGACTATGATTGAGGCGGATAGATCAGGCGTTCCGCTTGCCTATGATTCTCTTGAACTATATCCTCTTGAAGAATCAATGGCGGAAGCTTTCGGTGCTTCAATGCCGGCTGATATCGAACGGGCGCTTAGTGTGGTTAACGGTGCGGAATGGAATTCTGTGCAATGGCTTACGGAAAATTTCAGCCTGCATAAGATTAAAACTGATTTCCTGTCGGCCGAACTTGGTGAAGATGTGTTCGATGTCGTTTATTTTGACGCTTTTGCTCCTGAAAAACAAGCGGAGCTATGGACGTCGGAACTTTTCGGACGCATATATTCCGCAATGCGAAGCGGAGGAGTGATGACTACTTATTGTGCTAAAGGGTGTGTGCGCCGGCTCTTGGAGGGAATCGGTTTCACGGTAGAGCGTCTGGCAGGTCCTCCCGGAGGTAAGCGCGAGATCCTGCGCGCAGTGAAGCCGTGACGGCATCTGTCACCGTCGGCTGTCCAGAGCTTTGAGTATTGATGTGAGTCGTCCGCGTATTTCCTGAAGTCGTCGTATCGTTTCGTGGCGCTTTTCCACGCCGCTGCGATTGCGGTGAAGCTGGTCGCGGGCGGCATCGATTTTAAGCCCTTTTTCTTTTACGAGATAGTGGATCATGCGCACGATCTCCACATCGCGCGGTGTGTAGAAACGTGTGCCGCCGTCGTTGCGCTTCGGGCGCAGATCGGAAAATTCTTTTTCCCAGAATCGCAGGGTCGAGCAGGGGACACCTATCATTTCCGCGACGTCGCGTATTTTATAATATTTCTTATCGAGGGTATTCATAGATTTAAAGTCGGGGAATGTGCGGTCAGTCAGTCCATCACGTGGCCTGCGTTTTCGGCAAGGCGTATCATTTCGTCGTACTGTTCCGGCGTCAGGTCGTAGAAATAGTAATTTACAGGGTTCTGCGGCACACCGCGCAGGCGTACTTCGTAGTGCAGGTGCGGACCTGTCGATTTTCCGGTGTTGCCGACTTTGCCGATCAGGTCGCCGCGTTTTACTTTCTGCCCCGGATGTACGAGAATCTGGGACAGGTGGGCGTAGCGGGTGGTGTAGTTGTAGCCGTGGTCTATCGTAATGAGATTTCCATAGGAGCTTTGCCATCCGGCGGTGGCGACGGTTCCGTTGCCGGTTGCGTAGACCGGTGTGCCGACGGGGGATGAGAAATCCATGCCTTCATGAAATTTCGTTGTTCCGTAGATAGGGTCGCTCCTGTAGCCGTAGCCTGATGCCATGGCTCTCAGGTGTTTTTCGGAAACAGGCTGTATTCCCGGGATGTGGTCGGTGCGGTCGCGGGAGCTTTCGGCAAGTTCGCGCAGCAGGTCGAATGATTTTACCTGGGTATAGACCATGTGGTCGAGCCGGTCGAGCTTGTCGGTGACGTTGCGAAGAAGTTTTGGATCGGAAAGCGAGTCGAGCCGGTCGTAGTTGCGTTGTCGCTCAAGCCCGGCATATCGTCGGGCGGGCGTCAAGGGGTCGGCCTGCATCATCACGCGGTAGAAATTATTGTCGCGTTCGGCCAGATCTTCCATAACCGCCAGAGCCTCGTCGGAGCGTCGGTTCAGAACTTCTACCTGTGCAAGCAGACGCTCGTTGGCGCTTCGCAATTGCCTCTCGCGGGGAAAATCTATAAAACAGTAGGCGATGCCTACAGCCAGCAAAGCACCGGCGACACCGAGCGCGAACTGCCTGATGAATACCGCCGCACGTTTGCGGACCGACGGAAAAACGCGGTCGTACTGCTCTGTGACGGGATTGTAGCGGTAAAATACTTTCTGGCTCATTGCTTTCTTAATCCGTATTGTCCGGATTTTATTTTTGCAAAAATAAGTAATTTCGAGTACTTTTGCAGTCTGATTGGCACGACGTTAATATTTTTTGACGCTGACCGACCTCAAGAAATCAATAACAAATCCAGATATATGCTTACAGCAAAGGAAATTCGCCAGTCCTTCAAGGACTATTTCGAATCCAAGGGCCATCGTATCGTGCCCTCCGCCCCTATGGTGATAAAGGATGATCCCACCCTTATGTTCACCAATGCCGGAATGAACCAGTTCAAAGACATAATCCTGGGTAATGCAGTGCCCAAGTCGCGCCGTGTCGCTGATTCGCAGAAGTGTCTGCGTGTGAGCGGCAAGCACAACGACCTCGAAGAGGTTGGACACGACACCTACCACCACACTATGTTCGAGATGCTCGGCAACTGGTCGTTCGGCGATTATTTCAAACAGGAGGCTATCGACATGGCCTGGGAATATCTTGTCGACGTGCTTAAACTCGATCCGTCGCGTCTTTATGCGACTGTATTCGAAGGCGCTTCCGACGAGGGTCTTGACCGCGACGATGAGGCGGCTTCGATATGGGAGAAGCATCTACCCGCATCGCACATCATAAACGGAAACAAACACGATAATTTCTGGGAAATGGGCGATACCGGCCCGTGCGGTCCGTGCTCGGAAATTCATATCGACCTGCGTTCGGAAAAGGAACGTAATGAAATCGATGGTGCGCAGATGGTCAATAAGGATCATCCTCAGGTGATCGAGATATGGAATCTTGTGTTCATGCAGTACAATCGCCGTGCCGACGGTTCACTGGAGCCTCTGCCGGCGAAAGTGATTGATACCGGTATGGGATTCGAGCGCCTCTGTATGGCTCTGCAGGGCAAGACCTCGAATTATGATACGGATGTGTTCACTCCTCTTATCGCCAAGATCGCAGAACTTTCGGGCAAAAAGTACGGCGACGACGAACGTGTTGATGTTGCTATGCGCGTAATCGCCGACCATGTGCGCACGATATCGTTCTCGATCGCCGATTCCCAGCTTCCAGGAAATGCCAAGGCCGGATATGTGATTCGACGCATCCTCCGCCGTGCTGTCCGCTATGCTTATACTTTCCTGGAACAGAAACAGGCGTTCATGTACCGTCTTGTCGACACACTTATCGACTCCATGGGCGACGCATATCCCGAACTCCGCAGCCAGCGCGAGCTGATCATGAAAGTCATAAAAGAAGAAGAGGACGCTTTCCTGCGGACGCTCGAAAACGGTATACGTATGCTTGACGATGCTATCGCTGCCGCTCGCCGCGAGGGCAAGACGGAGATTTCCGGCAAACAGGCTTTCGTGCTTTATGATACATACGGTTTTCCTCTTGACCTGACTCTTCTTATTCTTAAAGAGAACGGAATGACGCTCGATCAGGCGGGTTTCGATGCCGAGATGGCTGCTCAAAAGCAGCGTGCGCGCAATGCAGCCGCAGTAGAGGCTACAGACTGGGTGATTCTTTCCGACGGAGAACAGACATTCTGCGGTTATGACAACACCGAAGCGGAAACACGCATCTTGCGCTATCGTCGCGTGAAGCAGAAAAATCAGGAGTTTTTTCAGATTATTCTTGCCGAAACGCCTTTCTACGCCGAAATGGGCGGTCAGGTTGGCGACCGCGGTACGCTGACAGACCTAACTACAGGCGAGAGTGTTGAAATCTATGATACAAAACGGGAGAATGGAGTCGGTGTGCATCTGACAAAGAAAATGCCTTCTGATCCGGAAGCGGTTTTCCGTGCGTCGATCGACAAAGAGTCCCGCATGGCTACGTCGCGCAACCATACGGCTACGCATTTGCTTCACGAAGCTCTCCGCGAGGTTCTTGGAACCCATGTCGAGCAGAAGGGTTCGTTTGTGACTCCGGAAAGTCTGCGTTTCGACTTCTCGCACTTCCAGAAACTTACGCCTGAGGAAATCCGTAAGGTCGAGCATCTGGCCAACGCACGCATACGTGCTGCCATAGCCCGCGACGAGCGCCGCAATGTGCCTATCACCGAAGCTCAGGCTATGGGTGCTATGGCTTTGTTCGGAGAGAAGTATGGCGATGAAGTACGTGTGATCCGTTATGGCGATTCTGTTGAACTTTGCGGCGGCACGCACGTTGACAACACAGGCAATATAGGTATGGTGCGTATCGTATCGGAAAGCAGCATAGCGGCCGGCATACGCCGTATCGAGGCTGTTACCGGAGAAATGGTCGAACGTGCTCTCGACGAGATGCAGGACACCATGCGGCAGATTGCATCGATGTTCAATAATGCTCCTGATGTCGCTCAGGCGATACGTCGTTCCATTGAGGAAAATGTAGAATTGCGTCATCAGGCTGAGGAGTATATGCGCGAACGCATAGCTTCCATCGCACGTGAAATTGTCGATTCGGCTAAGTCCAACCACTCCGGAGTGAAAGTCGCCGTTCTCAGGGGCGTCCGTATGCCTGATATCGTTAAAGGAATCGCATTTGCGGTTCGTGCGATATCTCCCGAGGCTACAGCGTTCATTGCCGCTACAGTAGACCCTTCAGGCAAACCATTGCTTACGGTGATGTTGACCGACGATGTTGTCGCTTCGGGTCTTAACGCTTCGGCAATTGTTCGTGAAGCTGCGAAAAATATCAAGGGCGGCGGCGGCGGCCAACCGGGTTTTGCTCAGGCAGGAGGCAAGGATTCCGACGGTATTCCGAAGGCTTTCGACTCTATGCTGAATTCTTTGGCTTAATTAGCTTGAAATCAAAAAAAGATATGGCTGACGTTATCATAACGTCAGCCATATCTTTTTTTGATGTTCGGTCAGCGTATTATTCGCCTGAGCGCGGGATGCGTCGCAGGGTCATAAGTTCTTTGCCGTTTTTGTCGAGAAGCAGGACTGTGGATTCGTGTCGTCCCGCTATTGCCGAGGCTGTCGACTCGAGGGCTACAAGCATTGCTGTTTCCTGTGCTGTCTTCGGGCAGGCCATGCGCGTTACGCCCATTTTGCTGAAATCAATCGCATTGCTGCGGTTAGGGTCGATATATATGTCGCCGTTAAAGAAGTTACAGCCTGTGTTGCCATGGATTTTTAGTTCGTGGATATCGAAGAATACGTTGGCTTCTTCGTCGTCGATGGCTTTGCCGTCGATAGATGTCACGAGCCAGTTTCCGTTGAGGAATTCCATGTTGTGGCGTCGCAGGGTCATTACTGTGCGTCCGCGGTCGGAGCGAAGATATAGATATGAATCCTGGCCAATGCGTTTCAGTTCGGCGTCGAGTGTTGTACCGTCGGACACGACTGCATTTATTTCGCTGTCGAAAGGTACGTCGGCGCAATATTTCATTGTGGAGAGGACTTTTCCGAAGCTGATTTTGTTTGAGTCGCTGAGTGTGTATGTTCCGTTGAGGTAGTTGCAGCCGTTGAAAACGTATATGCTTCCTGATGCGGTGTCGAAAGTGATATATGGCACTTCTTCTTCGAGTTCGATTTTGCTAGTGCCTACTTCCGCTACGTTCCATTGTCCATCGATAGCGTTACCGATGGGTTTTATTTTATGTTGCTTGTGGGTTCCGGGTTGTTTTTCGGTCTGATTCTTGTCTCCTTTGTTTTTTTCCGATGATTTTTTGGAAGCATCTTTTTTAGTGTTGCCGGAAGGAGCTACAGGGGGAATCTCGCGGGTTGTTTCTGTGTCAGCTTTTTTTTCGGCTGTTTCGACAGGTGTCGCGCTTAGCTCTTTTCCATGCTTCCCGGTTATTACAAGGTATTTTTCTTTTATTGTCGAGCATGATGACATAATCAGAGCTGCTGCTGCGATTACGATTATTGGTCTGAATGTATTCATGTTGTTATGATTCAAATTTAATTCCGAATATATAACGCATGGATTGACTGAAATGTTATTGTCGTGTTGATTTAAAAAACGAAAGCTGCCATTTCGACTGAAAATGACAGCTTTCGCAAGTCGGTTGATGACTTCTGCAGGATTTCTGTTGGATTTCCTGCCGCCCTTTGTCGGCGCGTTTCGGCTTACTTACGTATGCCGAGTTCTTTCTGGGCGATGATGGCGCGGTAGCGGTTGATGTCTTTGCGCATCAGGTAGTCGAGAAGACGACGACGCTTACCTACCAGCATCTTAAGAGCGCGTTCAGTTGTATGATCTTTGTGATTTGACTTCAGGTGCTGAGTCAAATGAGCGATAC
>ERZ778503.2014-NODE-2014-length-12162-cov-8.885851_pt1 | contig 12162 bp, 10 predicted proteins | sample MGYA00510047_ERZ778503 | MGnify/ENA primary metagenome ERZ778503 (study PRJEB29527, sample SAMN07138965) | mouse gut metagenome | material: feces | host: mouse | place: China:Nanjing | collected 2016-01-25 ... | reverse complement strand
CTCAGTTAGCGGCTTAGCCAAGACTGAACGACCTCAAATTTTACCGAATCATTGATTTTACATAATCAATATAAAATGTTGTCTCGTCAATAGGAGAGAACACCGACTTTGTAGATGTCGAGCCATCGGGATTGATTGTCACTGAGGAGCTGTTTTCAGGCTGTTCGGTGCCCGGTTTTGAACCGCCGTTTTCCGGCTCATCGTCCTTTGAACAGGCCACAAGACTTACGGCTAAAAGCAAGCCGATAAAGAATTTTTCTAACTTCATAATTAATTGATTTATTGGTTTATTAATAAGTAACTCAAACACATGAATCTTACAGATTATCAAAATTTATCTGCAACCTTTATGGATGAATGCGAGATTTTATTTTTCAAATCATGATATTGATTTTGGATTGATGTCAGGAGCCAGCCTTTAAAACAGGATGAACCAGGGATGAATGGTGACAGCAATACAGACTGAACCAGCTTGCTGCCATCCACATTCAGATAGCAATTCTCATCAAACTGATTGTAACCGCCGCATTCCGTTTTTTCTTCAAGCTTAAAGTAGATTCTCAATTCAGATTCAGGACTGTAGCACTTGTTTTTTGCAAAAATATACCCGGTTCTGTCAATAGCACCCATATCAATGCTATAATATCGCATGGTGCCAATGAACAATTTAATACCTTTGTCTTTCAGACTCTCAGCAAATGCTCCGACTGTGGTTTCTATTCTTATTCCGGTATAGCCTGAGGTGAATGATTTCCACATGCAGTGCATTTCATCATGCGCGACAGTGAAGCAGGAACAAAGTAGGTTTGCTGCCGATTTGCGAAATTTTTCGTATTCAGCCCTACGCTTCCGATCATTCTCAGTGGCCGATTCTCCCGCAGGCAACAAAAATTCGGCACAGCGGAGTGTGACCACCCCGTGCTCATAAACATCCGAGTAATCCTTACGGCGGCTTATGCGAAAATGGCCGTCCATAATCCCGAACAGAGCCGAGAGATCCATATATTTATAAATCTTTGTTTCAAGACTTATATCCTGCCCTTCAAAGACGAAGACACCGGCGGCGATCTCTTTAAAGCGTTTTTCTTCGAATTGCGGAACAGTTTCTGTGCACATTAATATATTGAGATGTGTTTCTCAATCCCCCTGAAACATCGTTTTAGATTCAGACATAGAAAAAGGTGTGAGGATTGTATCTCGTTCTTATCCCATACTCAGGCCTTGGCGTGCCTATATTCCCGGATAAGACGACAGCCCCACACCGATTGAGCATATACAGAGTACCCCCTCACGGAGGCATACGGGTATAGCTACCGATGCAGGTGCCATTGTCTATTTATCTTCGGGAATAATACAAACCGCCAAGTTTGAGTATGGAAGATAAAAATTCAATAACACCTTTTCGATGGAATTCTCCATCATTCAACGAAAAGTTGAATCCGATGAGGCTGTCTCTACAGTCACAGATGCGAATTCAAATGCAAATATCATAAAAATCCATCAATTGAAAGAGAGATAATCATGGGCCTATCCTACAAGCCTATCCTAAAATATGGCGTTCGGATAAGGCTAAGGACGGGGCTGTGTTTTTATTTGTTAATTTTTATATGGAATAGTTAATGCACATTTAATTAGGAAATATGCAATGTAGGGGCTGTGGTGGGTTCGGAGGTTTGTCGGCGGGAAAATCAGAACAATTTCAAAGTGTTTTAGAGCAATTTTATTGTTAAATTGTGTGCATTTCTTTGGTCGCGTCAGGGGGAGGGGCTACCTTTGCGGGCGATTTCCAAACTTTTACACAGAGCAGAGGGCTTACGCAAGCCACGGCAATGACTGCCAAAAGATCTCTGAATGCGCTGATCCTGCGGCCGACACGAAACTCTGAATCGAGCCGGATCGAAGCTTTTCTGCAACTATCACCAAATAATTCGATATGAAGAAATTTATTTGTTCGGCTCTTGCCGCAGCCTCAGTGTGTGGCACGGCCTACGCCGAAGGCTATCAGATCAACTCTCTGTCGGCCAAGCAGATCGGTATGGGCCACACGGGTGTGGCTCTCAAACTCGGAGCCGAGAGCATGTTTTTCAATCCCGCCGGTATGGGCTTCATGGACAAGACTCTCGATCTGTCAGGCTCGCTCACCGGAATCATGCCTACCGCCACCGCTACTGTCAACGGCAAGGACTACAAGACCGACAACGGCATCTCGACCCCGATAGGTGTGCATGCCGCATTCTCGATCTACGACAATCTCAAGGCCGGTATCTCGTTCTATACCCCCTACGGCTCGTCGATCAACTGGACCGACAACTGGCCCGGCGCCGTGCTCAACCAGAACGTAAACCTCAAGGTGTTCACCATACAGCCTACCGTAGCCTGGGCCATCACTCCGAAACTCTCGGTTGGTGCCGGAGCCATGATCTCATGGGGCAGCGTGGACCTCAACAAGGGCCTTGTGACCGCCGAGACCACTGACCGCACCATAGCAGCCCTTACAGCACTCGGACAGCTTCCGGCAGGCACTCCCGGTTTCGGATCGACCACTCCGGCGTCAGTCAACCTCAAGGGCCAGGCCGAGATGACAGTGGGCTTCAACGTAGGCGCGATGTATGACATCACCGACGGGCTGACTGTAGGCGCCTCGTTCCGTTCGCGCATGCCGATGAAGGTCAAGGCCGGCGACGCAACGGTGTCATATGCCAACGATCTTTCACAGAACCTCCTCGGCGAAAGCCTCGACCTGCTCAACAAGGCCAATTTCAAAGCCGAGATGCCCTGCCCGTGGGTGTTGGGTCTGGGTGTATCCTACAAGCCCATCGACCGTCTGACACTCGCTTTCGACGCCCGTCTGACCGGATGGCACACCTACCGCCAGCTCGACATCGAGTTTCTCAGCGAACAGCTCGCAGACTATAACCAGCACATCGAGAAGAAATACAAGAACTCGTGGTGCTACTCGCTCGGCGCAGAGTTTGCCGTCACCAACCGCTTCGATGTGCGCGCCGGCCTGATGGTCGACACATCGCCTGTCAACAAGAACTATTACAACCCCGAAACTCCCGGCATGACCAAGGTAGAGCCTACGGTTGGTCTCTCCTTCCGTCCGATCTCCAGCCTGTCAATCGACCTCGGCTTCATGTATGTGGCCGGAATGGGTGTCGACAATGCCAGCTGCGAGTATGCCGACCTGCTCGGAGGCCAGATGATCAAAAAGCTCACAGCCGCCGGACTGCCCCAGCAGCAGATCGAGGCACTCGGCTTCAAGCCTTCAGGCACTTTCACCGCCGACTATAAGCTCCATGCCTTCATCCCCTCGATAGGCGTAAGCTACAGCTTCTAAGCCCCCGTTCCCCGATATTTGTTAACGTCGGGGAACCGCATCTAAGAAATTGTTTCTATACAACGGAACGCCATAATCCGCCGCTTTGCCGCGGGATTATGGCGTTTTTTAACTCTAATGATCTGCCGGCTTCCTTTTTTCTGATTTTTTTTGCTAATTTTGCAAATAATTAGGAGTATGGCCTCTCATGCTCCGAGAGGGTTTTTAAAGTCCATAATCAGCCATTATGAACATCAGGTCAATTTTTGCAGGTATTTTTGTCGGCGTAGCGGGTCTTTCGCAGGCCGCAGTGATCCACGTGCCGGAGCTCACACTCTTCGGAGCACCCTACACCCGCTCCGAAATCTACAACTCCACCATCCATAATCTCAATCCGGATAATCCGGATGACATGCTGCAGCTTCTTGCACCGGCAGCCGAAAGCCCGGAGGTCCAGGACAGCACTGCGGTTGAAGAGATTGTGACCACTCCCCTGCCCGCCTATTATTTCCGTCCGGCTGTGTTCAGCTCATTCCAGTTTCTCGACACCATGAGAGTGAGCAAATCAGCACCGCTGGCCGACAGCCCGCTTGACCCCAATACCTTCGGATGGCTCGTCACCGACCTCTACCACAACGATCTGATACGCCATGCCCGTCAGGCAGTGGTGGTGCGCACTCCGTATCTTGTGCGATATGACGAGGCCTCACTGCCCGAACCTCCCAAAAAGTTCGAAGCCAACGTTGACCCCAAGACAGCCAAGATTGTCATAGCCGAAATAATACCGGAGAAAGCACCTGAGCAGAAACTTGAAGCCCAGTTCTACAAACGCCATTGGCTCAAGACGTTCAACGGATCGGTGCAGTTTTCGCAGGCCTACGTCTCGCCCAACTGGTATCAGGGCGGCAACAAGAACCTCAACATGCTTGTCAATCTTTATTACAACGTCAAGCTCAACCCCGCATTCCACAAAAAATTCCTCTTCGAGACAACATTCCAGTACAAGCTCGGCATGAACGACGCTCCGAACGACTCGCTGCGCAACTATTCGGTGTCGGAAGACCTTTTCCAGTTCAACATGCTCGTAGGCTACAAGGCATCGAAGCGCTGGTATTACTCGACCAACGTCTCCTTCAAGACCCAGTTTCTTAAAAACTACAAGCCAAACACCCACGAACTCAAAGGTGCTTTCATGTCGCCCGGCGAGCTCAACGTCGGTGTCGGTATGACCTACAACTACGCCAACCCCAAGAAGACATTCACCCTCGATGCCTCCATCTCTCCCCTTTCATGGAACATGAAGACCTGTTTCAACAAACACATGAATGAGACGTCATACGGTATTGAGCCGGGCCGACACACGGTAAGCGAATACGGTTCGAGCGCCGAGGGCAAGATAACCTGGCAGATCTGCGACAATATCAGCATGCGTTCGCGTCTGTTTGTCTTCTCGGACTACAGCTATGCCTACGGAGACTGGGAAAACACCTTCATGTTCAACATCAACAGATTCCTGACCACCCAGATATTCGTCCACATGCGCTACGACTCATCGACTCCCGACTGTGACGATCCCGACTGGCACAAATTCCAGTTCAAGGAGATACTTTCGTTCGGATTCGCCTATAAGTTCGCTACAATCTGACACTGATCCACACTATCGCCATACCCTATACTCTCCACCACCCCTACTCTCTCCGACCAGTGACTGTAACCTACAACTCCACTTCAAACATCCGCCCGCCGCGACGGTTGCTGCTGACATTGCTGCTGTCAGCATTGTTTCTCTGCGCTCCGGCGGCAAAGAGAATCGAAAAGAGTGTCCTTGAGAACGTGCCCGGACGGTCGCAGGTGGTCAGCGGCTACTCGAAACCCGACAGTGTGGCCGACCGGCTCGCGCAGATGCCACTCCACGCCGTGGAAGGCCTCTGGCGCTTTGCATCGGAAGGATCTCTGATGGCCATAGAGCGCAATAGTGACAGAGCCGTCGGTGAGTATGAGGCCGAGACAACCGTCTACCGGATGGTGATTGTACGCGCAGCCGACATGGCCCTGCGTCCCGGCACCGTAATGGGCTATCTCACCCCCACGGCGAAACGCGGAGTCTATGACGCCCGGATCTACACCTCGCGCCTCGACAACGGAACAACTCTCCACGCTCCGAAAAAATTTACCGTGACTCTTACCGATGACGACAGCCGAATATCAATCAGCGACTACGGATCATCGCTTAGATTCAACTGGTGGCGGCTCCTGCCCTACATGTACCGCTATCTGTTCACGAGGCAGGAGAAAAATCCCGGAGCCATACAGGGTTGTCTGCGGGTGTTTCCCGCTCCGTCCATTCCATCAGAACCACGCTATCTCTGACCGGACGACCGCCTGACCGACAAACACCAGACTTCATGCCACACAACTAATCTGACAATTCATGACCCTGCTACGGACACTACTGATAATGCTGCTGACGCTTCTGCCGGCTCTTCCGCTGAGAGCCGACAAGACTCTGCGCGGAAAACTGCGCACTGCCGCCACAGCCAAGTCAGAGAATGTGCCGCCTGCGGCAGAGACAGCCTTTGACACCATCTGCGCCCCGGCGGCTGACAGAGTCAGGCTTTCAGGCTATGACAAGCCGCTCGGCTCACGGGTGGAAAGTCTCTTTGTCAGCAACAGTCTCGGAACCGGAATAAGCGAGATAGAAATAACCCTCGACTATACCGACATGCAGGGCCGCACCCTCCACCAGGCCGTCCGCAGAGTCAGAGCCGACATACCCTCCGGCACCACCCGCCGGATACAGTTCCCCTCATGGGACACCCAGAATTCATTCTACTATCGCTATTCACGCCGCCCGCGCACAGCCAACGTAACCCCCTACGATGTAAGCTGCAAGGTGAACAGCTGCGTGACCCTGCCGATGACAACAGAAACAAAATAACAACACATTTCATAAACTACTTACACGAAATGACCGAACTACTGGCCGAACACCACGTTCTCGGACTCACCATAGGAGTCTGCACATTCCTGATAATCGGAATCTTCCACCCCGTCACCATAAAATGTGAATATCACTTCGGCACCCGCTGCTGGTGGTGCTTCCTGCTTCTTGGAATTGTCGGAATAGCCGCCTCGATAGTGGTCAGCGACGTCTTCTGGTCATCGCTTTTAGGAGTTTTCTCATTCTCGTCATTCTGGACCATAGGAGAGATCTTCGAACAGGAAAAACGAGTGGCCCGCGGATGGTTTCCCGCCAACCCGAAACGAAAAACCAAAAGCAAAGACCCGGAATCCATATAAAATTCACGCAAAAACAAGCAAAATGACATCTGTTTATAAGAATTCTTTTGCGTAAGTAACTCTTCAAAATTAACCGATCTAATATACATTAGATTTCATATGGATAATCTTAATAGAGGCTGTCTAATAAGTTGTTAAACAGCCTCTATGAGTTCTATAAAAGGTCTCAGTTCTTGACTTTCTTCTGGGGGTCACAGGTGAGACCTACGCCGAGTTTCTTGAAAATCTTATGGTCGACCTCGCCAAGCATTACAGTAGAGTGGACCTGACAGCCATTGAGTTCGGGAAGCTTTTCAAGCGCACGGCGGCAGTTTTCGTCATGAGTGCTGAGCACTGAGAGCGCCACCAGAACTTCGTCGGTATGAAGTCGCGGATTGCGGCTGCGCAGATAGTTGATCTTGGTGTTCTGAATAGGCTCGATCATATCCTGAGGAATCAGCTTGACCGAATGGTCAATACCGGCAAGGTGCTTGACGGCGTTGAGTATCAGCGCGGCACTCGGACCGAGCAGGGCACTGGTCTCGGCTGTGATGATAGTGCCGTCGGCAAGCTCGATGGCCGAACATGGAACACCGCTGCGCTCGGCCCGCTCTTTGGCGGCTTTGATAGGACGGCGGTATGAGGTGTCGATCTTAGCCTGCTTGAAGAGAAGCGCGATCTTGTTGACCTCACCCTCGTTTGATTCGCCCTGGGCGAAGCGGTTGAGAGCTGTGTAGTAGCGGCGGATGATCTCGTTTTTCGAGGCATCGCAGCAGACATCGTCGTCATTGATGCAGAAACCGACCATGTTGACACCCATGTCGGTGGGCGACTTGTAGGGATTCTTGCCATAGATGCCCTCGAAGAGAGAGTTAAGCACGGGGAAGATCTCGATGTCACGGTTATAGTTGATCGCCGTCTTTCCATAGGCTTCAAGATGAAAGGGGTCGATCATGTTGACGTCATTGAGGTCGGCTGTGGCAGCCTCGTAGGCTATGTTGACGGGATGTTTCAGGGGGAGGCTCCACACGGGGAATGTCTCGAATTTGGCATATCCGGCCTCGATGCCACGCTTGTGTTCATTGTAGAGCTGGCTGAGACAGACTGCCATCTTGCCGCTGCCGGGACCGGGGGCGGTGACGATGACGAGCGGACGCGAGGTCTCCACATAATCGTTGCGTCCGAAGCCCTCCTCGGAGTCGATGAGGTCGACATTGGTTGGATAGCCGTCGATTATATAGTGGTAATAGGTGGGGATGCCCATGCGCTCAAGCTTCTGACGGAAAGCTTCGGCGCTGCTCTGGCCGTTGTAGTGGGTGACAACCACTGAGCCGACAAGGAATCCGCGGTTCTGGAACTCCCTGCGCAGACGCAGTACGTCCATGTCATAGGTGATTCCAAGGTCGTTGCGCACCTTGTTTTTCTCGATGTCAAGCGCGCTGATGACTATCACAATCTCGGCATGGTCACTCAGCTGGCTGAGCATTCTGAGCTTGCTGTCGGGCTGAAAACCGGGCAAGACGCGGCTTGCATGGTGGTCGTCAAAGAGTTTGCCTCCGAGTTCGAGGTAAAGCTTGTTGCCGAACTGAGCTATGCGCTCCTTGATGTGTTCGGACTGAATTTTGAGATATTTCTCGTTGTCAAAACCGTATTTCATAACGGATTACAAAATTAGTCATTTCCGGTCATCCGAGCAAAAATCGGCGCAAAAATCTGCAAAAATTTATTAAGAGGCCCCGTCAGTCTATTGCGGCGCCTACCTGTTCGGCTATCTGAGTCATGCCCTTGACTGTGGGATGGCCGGCCATTTTGTCGATGTCAGACAGGCTGACGGTCTTGACTCCGTGACGGCCGCAGAGGGTCAGAATCGACTCAGTCACTTCGGGACGCAGTTCGGAATTGACTATAAAGTAGATCTCGGTGCCGGGATAGTAGTCCTTCATGATGCGAAGCATGCGGTCAAGAGCGGGACGGAGAGTATAATAGTCGGGCTTCTTGCCTTCAGGAGTCTCATATTCCCCTACTTCCACTCCGGCCCATGAATCATTTGTGCCTCCGAAAATAAGAATCACGTCAGGCGAGCCGAGAGTTTTGGCACGGGTCAGAAACGAACGGTCGGTGTAGTCCTTGCCGTCATATCCGCGGTTGCAGATAGTGGCTCCGGAATAAGAATTGTTTGTCACCAACCTCCAGCCTTTCTCGCGTATGAGCTGCTGCCACCAGGTCTGCTTCACGTCAGTCACATCAGTTTGCTCAAGCTTAGGCTTGGAGTAATACCACACAAGATTTGTGTCAGGTGACATGTGGCCCTGGAATGTGGAATAGGAATCGCCGAGGATCGAAACCCCTGTACGCGGACTGACAGCACCGGCGGCAAGCGCTACGACAAAAAAAACAAGGAAGAGTAACTTTTTCATTCTTATAATTATAAATAGGTTTTTTAAAACTGTTTAAGCCTCGTTTATTCCAAAGCTCTCCCACCCCCGGTCACACAGAAAAGCGGGCTGACACCTGAGGGCGAGAAGTGGCATTCTGATATAAAACGTCGCGCCGGAGGGCTATATTGCTCTCTGCTTTCACTTTTTACACCCTCGTAATTTTGTATTAAATGGAATTTATGCTATCTTTGTGCGTTAATTTCGGGCTTTGTATCTGAAATCTGTTCTAACCACACGCTTAAATCAAAAATCATCTAAACATATCTAATGGCAACTTTAGAAAAAATCCGTAGCAAGTCAGCTCTCTTGCTCATCATCGTTGGAGCCGGTCTGCTGGCTTTTATCATCGGTGACTTCTTTACTTCGGGCCGCACACTCTTCGGCACCGGAACTACCATTGCAAAAGTCGACGGCAACAAGATTGACATTCAGGAATTCCAGCGCCGTGTGCAGGAAGCCTCACAGCAGGCTCAGGCTCAGAACCAGCGCATGGACAACGCCGTGCTACAGCAGCAGGTGCTCAATTCCATGATCGCCGAAAAACTTTTCGAGAATGAAATCAATGATCTCGGTCTGACCGTGACCGACCAGGAACTCACAGAAATGATGGTCGGCAAGAATTCACAGTATGTAGACCGCATGGTGCAGCAGCAGCTCGGTGTGCCCGACGCAAAAACCGCCCATGACATGGCATTCAACCCGACCAAATACGGCATGCAGCAGGCTCAGGCCCAGCAGCTCCAGGCTTATTGGCTCGACCTCGAAAAATCTGTGGAGCGCATGATCCTCCAGCAGAAGTTTCAGAACCTTTTCGCAGGAACCCTCGTGGCCAATGAACTTGACGCCAAGGCTCTCTATGACGACAACGCCTCGACTTCCCACGTAGTATATGCCAAGCAGGAATACTCGACCCTCAAAGACGAGGACTTCGAAGCAAGCGAAAGCGACATCAACGCTCTCTACAACGATGAGAAAGCCCGCTATGCCATTGATGAACCCAGCCGCCTGGCCAACTATATAGCAGTCAGCATCGTGCCCTCTGAAGCCGACATCCTCGCCGGTCAGAAGAAAGTTGAAGATGCTCTGGTGGCCCTCAACTCAAACGCAGAAATGCAGGGTCTGGCCGACATGCCAGAATTCGTGGTTGACCGCCGCAAGATCTCCCAGACCGACCTCGACAAGCAGGCCCGCCTGAAAAGCGCAGTCGATTCTCTCTCTGTAGGCAAGGCAGTGCTCGTCAGCAAAACCGGCAACGACTATCTGCTCGCCAAGCTCCTCGGCAAAGAAATGGAAGTAGCCGATGTCAAGATCGACTTCCTCGCAGTGCAGGGTTCAAAATCGCAGGTTGACTCTCTCGTAGGTCTCCTCAACTCAGGCGTCTCGCTTGACAGCGTAGCCTCATCGCCCCTCGTGGCCCAGTCACAGAAAGACATGGAGATCTCTCTGCTTGACGCAAACTACGCTCCGATGAAAGAACTCATCGCCGACCGCGCCACCGGCGTCTACTTCACCCCTGACACCCTCGCAGAAGGCGGCCGCATCTTCCGCGTGAACGAACGCAAAGCTCCCGTGGCTGTCTACGACCTCGCAAGCGTGACCTTCACCACCGAACCGTCAAACGCTACTGTCAACGATCTCGACGCAGCTCTCCGCAAATATGTTGAAGAAAACAAGACTGCCAAAGACTTCGTGGAACACGCTCAGGAAGCCGGCTACACCACCTTCCCCGCCACCGTTACTGCATCTTCGCCCATGATCGGCAACCTCAATGACTCACACAACGCTGTGGCATGGGTAATGGATGCCAAGAAAGGCCAGGTATCGCCAGTGTTCGGCGATATCCAGACCGGACGCTTCCTCGCCGTGGCTCTTGACGACATCTATGACGGCGGCTATGTTCCCGTACGCGACAAGCAGGTTCACGCAATCCTCGCTTCACGTGCCATCAACAACAAGAAAGCAGCTAAACTCATCGCCGACTATGAAGGCAAGGCCAAAGACATCGCCGGCTATGCTCAGCTCATGAAGACCTCGGTCGACACTACTACCGTAAACTTCGGCCAGTATATGATCCCCGGCCTCGGAATGAACGAAAGCGTTGTCATGGGTAAGATCGCCAACGCTCAGAAGGGCGCTCTCGTAGGTCCTCTTCAGGGCAACAATGCAGTAATAGTAATGCAGGTTACAGAAATCGACAATGCAGGCCGTCCCTTCGACCTCGACGAAAACACCATCCGCTACAACCAGCAGCGCGGTGCCGCCCGTATGATCAACACTCTTGACCGCATCCTCATCGGTAACAAGAAAGTGACCAACAACATCAACGCCTTCTATAAATAAGAAGCTGTCGATTATCAGATAAAAAAAGACCTGGGCTTGTTATATCCGACACAAGCCCAGGTCTTTTTTAATATTTGCCGAAAGATATTGACAGTGACATCCGGCCGAGACCGAGACCTGATAGCAGCCCGCAACCATCCGGCCCTGTAAATCAATGTCCTGCCGGACATTCTCAATATGATATGTAATCTATTCCCCCGACACCTTGTGCTGCGCACGGTGTCGGGGGCTACGAGTAAAACGGTGTCCTGTCGGACACCAGCCCGCCGGAGACCATGCCCGCCGCGCTGCATCCGGAATCCAATACTGTTGAGACATTCCGCCGTCTGCGTTCCGACCGGGATCAACCTCCTTTGTCAGGCACCATGTCGCGTTGTCCGTGGATGCTGACGTCCTGCCGGACGTCGATTTACTCATAGCCCATAACACCGCAGCGCACAGCGCGCAGGTGTCACGGGTTCGTGCATTCCTCCCACGTGGTGTCCGGCAGGACACCGATTTACCATCTCACTGAGGTCGGCTCGCGGGGGCCCTACCCTATTGTAAGGCCGAGATCGTCAATGAAACCACGGAGGGCCGGGATGTTTTCAACCATGTGGTTAAGCACTTCACGCTCGTTCCAGGTGTGGGGCGAGGCCGCACCCTGGTTTATCTCTACAGTCAGAGAGAAGTGATCGTTGCAAAGATCATTGCGCACATCCTGCAGAAGCGCCGGAAAAGCCTGCTCCACGGTCTGACGCTGCATTTCGTTCTCCACCATTATCTTATAGGTGTGGCCCTCCTGAG